>VOFL01000103.1_pt1 | contig 181108 bp, 142 predicted proteins | sample 5384111 | NCBI WGS metagenome assembly VOFL01 (sample SAMN12384731, study PRJNA508395) | synthetic metagenome | isolation source: mock microbial community "Gut Microbiome Whole cell Mix" consisting of 8.3%...
ATATTTATTTAGATATTTTAGGAATAATTTAGGACGTATATAATATCATCAAAAAATATCAAGCTATACCATATGTAGTTAAGAATAACTGCATAATATACATTTTATAATTATTGTTTTATTGATAAAAAATTATTATATTTAGGAGGAAACAACAATGGAAAATTTTTGGAATCCACTTACTTGCTTTACTGTATGTGTAATGATTTATGCTTTTAGTGAGTTTTTATCTAAGAAAACAAAAGGTGCAATTTCAACATTGTTATTTGTATGTATTATATTTTTACTAGGATTTTGGACAAATATTTTACCAAAAGACATTACAGGAGCATCAGGGATATTAGCTGCAATGAGCAACTTTGGTATAGCTTTATTAATAACTAACTTAGGAACACTTATAAATCTTGAAGACTTATGTCATGAATGGAAAACGGTTGTAATTGCATTAGTAGGTATTGTAGGAATAGGGGTTGGCTGTTTAACAGTGGGTAGTATGTTATTTGGTAGAGAGTATGCTTTAATAGCAGCACCTCCAATAGCGGGTTCTACTGTTGCTGGTATTATCGTAACAACTGTTGCAGAAGCTGCAAATAGACCTGAACTTGCTGCATTTGTAATTCTAGTATTATCATTTCAAAAGTTCTTTGGCATTCCGATAACTACATATTGTATAAATAAAGAATTAAAATTTAAAAGAGATAACGGGGATTTTTTGAAAGATGAGTCAAAAAGTAATTTTAAACTTCCAAGTATGAGAATTTTTAAAGAAGATTTAGGTAAAAAATCATCTACTTTAGTATATCTTGCAAAGCTTTCATTTGTTGCTATGATTGGTAATTTTGTAGGATTGGCTACTTTAATACCAGGATTTACCCCTGCAAACTATTATTTAAATCCCAACATAGCATGTTTGTTAGTAGGGTTGATTTTTACACGAATAGGTTTTTTAGAAAAAGGAATTTTAGATAAATCTCAATCTAATGGAATTATAATGTTTGGTTGTATGTTGATGTTACCTGGAGGACTTGCTAAGGTAACTCCAACAGCATTGTTTGGGATGATTATTCCAACTATAGGAATACTTGTTGTAGGCTCTGTATTTATAATACTATTTACTGCAATTGTAGGAAAACTATTGGGATATTCTCCAAGAATGTCAGCTGCAATTGGTGTAACTTGTATGCTAGCTTATCCTGCAACACAGATAATTTCCAATGAAGGTATTGATGCTATGGAAGGAACTGAAGAAGAAAAACAAAGGGCAACAGATTATTTATTACCAAAGATGATTATAGGAGGATTTGTTACTGTAACCATTGCATCAGTGGCATTTGCTAGTATAATAGGTCCAATTATATTTGGTTGATAGTAAATAGATTTATAGGAGGAATAGAAAATGATAGGAAGTATATCTATAAATGAGATAGATAAAAAAAGATTCAAACTTGATGATTTAAGTAAGAAAATATGGGAAAATCCAGAAAAAGCATTTAAAGAATTTAAAGCATGTGAAAATACAGCAAACTTTCTAAGAAGTGAAGGATTTGATGTGGAAGTAGGTGTAGGAGGTTTAGCCACGGCTATTAGAGCTAGTTTTGGTTCAGGTAAACCAGTTATAGGTTTTATGGGAGAATTTGATGCATTACCTGGTTTAAATCAAAAAGTTTCAACAAAACAAGAAGCATTTGAATTGGGTGCATATGGTCATGGATGTGGGCATAATTTATTATGTACAGCACATGTAGGGGCAGTAGTAGGGCTTAAAAGAGAGATGATAGAAAATAACTTAAGTGGGACTATAGTATTTTATGCATGTCCAGGAGAAGAACAATTAACAGGTAAAGGATTTATGGCTAGAGGTGGAGCGTTTGAAGGGTTAGACTTAGCTATAAATTTTCATCCAAATAAAATTAGTGAAGCTACAATTGGTACTTCAACAGCTGTTAACTCTGTAAAGTTTCACTTTAAGGGAAAGACTGCACATGCAGGCTCAGACCCTCAAAATGGAAGAAGTGCACTAGATGCTGTGGAACTTACTAATGTGGGAGCTAATTATTTGAGAGAACATGTTACTTCTGATGTAAGGATTCATTATACAATTACAGATGGAGGAGTAGCACCCAACATAGTTCCTGATAAAGCATCAGTATGGTATTATACAAGAGCTTTAAGTAGAGAAGCTGTAGAAAGTACATATGAAAGACTTGTAAAGGTAGCAAAAGGAGCTGCAATGATGACTGAAACTGAAGTTGAAGTAGAATTTTTAGGAGGATGTTATAATACTTTAAACAATCATGTTTTAGCAAATCTTGTATCAGAATGTATGAATGAGATTAAACAAGAGCCTTGGACTCGAGAGGAATTGGATTTTGCAGCTGAATTAGATAGACAAAGCCCACAACAATATAAGGCTATGATAAGTAAATATAATTTGCCAGAAGGAACTCATCTATATTATGGTGGAGGAAATGTTACAAACTTTAATAGTTATGGCTCTACTGATATTGGAGATGTAATGCATATAGTTCCGACAGCATACTTTTTTACAGGGTGTACGAATCTAGGTGCACCAGGTCATAGCTGGCAGTTTACATCTTGTGCAGGAAGTTCTATAGGAGAAAAAGGTATGATATATGCATCAAAAATTATGGCTATGTTTGGAGCTAAAATATTAAATAATCCAGAGATAGCTAAAAAGGCAAAAGAAGAATTTGATAAATCTATGAATGGTAAAACATATAAATGTCCTATTCCAGATGATATTCCAACTCCTTAAAAAGACATGAAGTTTAATATATAAAATTATAATTTTTATATCAGCATCATTTCATTACTAAAAGAAAGTGAGATTTTGCTGACTATCTGATTAGGAGGAAGGAATATGAAAAATTTTTTTAAAGAAGCGCAGTCAATAGAAGGGGAAATTATTAGATGGAGAAGGTATTTACATGAAAATCCCGAAATTGGTTGCAATCTACCGAAAACAGTAACCTTTGTTACCAGTACTTTAGAAAAAATGGGATATTCTCCGAAATTGACGTCTAATAATGGAATAGTAGCTGTTTTAGACAGTGAAAATGGTGGAAAGACCTTATTATTAAGGGCAGATATGGATGCACTTCCTATTATGGAGGAGACGGATTTACCTTTTAAAAGTAAGAATAAAGATGCATCTCATAGTTGTGGACACGATAATCACACAGCAATGCTCTTAGGAGCAGCTAAAATACTTATGGATAATAAGCACTTACTTAAAGGTAGAGTAAAGTTTGTATTTGAACCAGATGAAGAGACTACCAGAGGTGCAAAATCAATGATTGATGATGGTATATTAGAAAATCCTCAGGTCGATGCAGCTATGGCATTTCACAGTATGGTGGGTAAATTTCTTAACACAGGTCAAGTAGCTTATTCACGTGGTCCAGCTATGGCATCTGCGGATATATTTGAAATAACAGTAGAAGGAAAAGCAACTCATGGAGCAAGCCCTGAATTTGGAGTGGACCCAATAAACATAATGTCGCATATACAAATAGCATTAAACACTATACTTTCAAGAGAAAAACCTCAGAAAGAACCTGTAGTTTTAACTATTGGTATGTTTAATGCAGGAAACGTACCAAATGCTATACCAAATAAAGCATCTATGTCAGGAACTTTAAGAACATTTGACCAATTTGTTAGAGAAAAATTAAAAAATAGAATTATTGAAATATCTACAGGAATAGCTAAATCATTTGGAGGAAATGCTAAAGTGGAATTTAAAATGGGGACTCCTGCAGTTATAAATGATTTGGATGTAGGAGATGAGATTGTATCTTATGTTAAAGAAGTTATAGGAAATGAAAATGTAATAGACTTTCCATCTGCAATGGGTTCAGAAGATTTTTCAGAGATTTTACTAAGGGTTCCAGGAGTATTTTTATGGATTGGAATGGGAAGTATTAGTCAGGGATATAATTTTGGTATGCATAATCCTAAAGCAATTTTTAATGAAGAGGGATTAGTTTATGGTTCAGCTTTATTTGCTCATTGTGCAGTAAAATGGTTAGAAAATAATTTTAGTAGATAATAACATAAAATATTATTAAATATCATAAAAGGTATATCTTAAAAAGATGCAAAGATATACCTTTTAGAAAGTCATATATAATTTTACTTAATATTAGATGATAAAATATTTTTATGCATTTTGGATTTTAATATTTATTTTCTGATATAAATAATTTGTATACCCTTTCAGGTCTACCTTTTGTTGAGTTTTGTTTTTCATATAATATAGTAGCGTTTCCAGACTTTAAGAGACTACTTAGAAATCTATTAGCAGTTCTAACTGTTACATTTAAACATGAAGATAATTCCTTAGGAGTAACTTCATCTCTTTGTAGAATTTCAGTAACAGATATAATCTTTTGAATAGTAAGAGTAGACAATTTAGAACTTTTGGCAATTGTATTTATATGTGGAGTTACTTTATTTGAAACAGTAAGTAACTTATCACACAGTAAAGGTCCTATTGTCTCATAATTTTCGTTAACTAAGAAACTGTAATTTAAAGGATTTATTTTAGATTCCTTATTAGCACTTATGGCACTAGACATAGCTTGCTTTATATCATTACCAATTCCATATCCAACACATACTTTAATATTTGTACTATTTTCAATAGATTCTTTTATATAACATGCAGTAAAATTTTTAGTTAATGATTTAATCGTTTCACATTTAGTGAAAATTTTAAAAGAATTACTATTTTTTTCAATTATAAAATCGGTTAATTTATCTTTTTTAATACTATTTAATATTTTATAAACTTGGTCTAGAGTAGAGTCATCATAATTTGTATCTTTAACTGTTATATATATTACACTTGGTTGATTTCCCTTCATTCTATGTAAATGAATATCTTTTATTAAGTTATTAAAAGTATTTTTTAATAAATCTATATCAGGGTATATGAAATGAAAGTTTACTCCTGCATTTTGTAACATAGGAACAATACTACTAAAACGAGTAGTAGAAAAATCGATTTTCCCTTCATTCCATAGATTAATATGTTTTTTTGCAATCTTTTTTTCAAGTTTTGCTATGTCAGATAAACTCATTTTAGATGCATTTTCATCAATACTATCCATTAAGTCTCCAAATGTGCCATTTGATAAATAATATGATATATCTTTTGGATTATCTGCCCAGTCTGTTAAGTCAAAGTATGCTCTGGAAAAATCTAATGTATTATATTTAAAGATAAGCTTTAGAAACATATCATAGTAACTTTGTAAGTCAGTACCAAAATCAACTAGAGGTTTTTTTATAGTTCCAGCCTTTTTTGTAATAGCTTTTTTGGGGATAGGGCCACTAACTGCAAATCCATCAAACCTATCTTCTATTTCTAAATATAAATCTCCAACATGAGAAAAATCTCTATAGATATATATTTTAATTTCTGCATTAATATTTAACTTTTTTATAGAATTATCTACAAACTCTTTTAAAAATTCGGTTGTTATGACTGCTATTTTCATCATAGATTACTTCCTTTTCAATTATTATAATTATTTTATATTAAATATTACATTAATCTATTGTTCTAGTTAAAATCGTATTTCAATTAAATTCAATTAAAATAAATAACTCTTTATAAAAAGCAATTATTTAGGTAGAGGAATATTTGCTAACTTTAATAGTCTTTGTTAACTTTAATTTTATTTAAGTTATTATAGTCTTACTAATTTTATAATTGTAGACTTAACTACTTTATGTTCTTTTATTGTTTATGTAGTTGATTTAGAAGTTATTTTAACCATTTATTTTAATTGAAGTTGTTTGATTTTTAAATCCTTTGTGTAATCTTTGTTTTTCTAGCCATGATAAAAGTATTTCTATTTGTATCACTATATATAATAATATCATGACAAAATATTTATTGTCTAACTAATTATAATCTATCCAAAATGAAAATGGGTGTGAGATATTATTACAACAAATTGTATTAGTATTAAAAAGATTAAAAAATTAAAAAACTAAACAGTTAAATAATTAAACGATTAAGTGACTGTCATATAACAATTTATAATTTTATTTAACAGCCACTTAGGTATTTAAGAGCGATAGAATTGAGTGTATATCAAATTATAATAATTTCCTAGTAAATAATTGAAAAATAAGGTAGTCCATTTTTATATTTGATATCTGGTTTACCTTGAATAAGTGGATATAGATAATTTAGGGCTTCATCAGTTATATAATTACATTCTTCATTTATCCACTCTTTAGGAAAATATTTTGTCTTGTTAGCTATTTTAGAAATATCAGTATGACTAACTTCATACTTATAAGGATTATTGCATGTTCTATTAATGATAGCCATAACTCCTGTATATCCTTTTTTAGATAGTTCTATCCCATATGCACCAACTTCAGCTGCTTGTTTTAAATCAGTATATGAAGCTAAATGCATAGCACATCTTTGTATTACACCAAGTTCTAAGGTTTTTACTCTTGTTGTAATTGATGATGATACTATAAGATTCTTTAGATAGTTGCTTACTCCACCTAATTGGGAATGACCAAATTTATCATGAGCAGAAGTTTTTTGTTCGCATATAAAGTTGCCGTATTTATCCCTTATACCTTCTGATGCAACTATATAAGCCTTATTTTTTTCTTTAAATATTTTTCTAACATCTTCTATAAACTTATCTTCATAGAAATCAATTTCTGGAAGGTATATTAAATCAACAAGTGGAGTATCATTAAGTCTAGCTAGTGAAGAAGAAGCTGCTAACCATCCAGTATCTCTACCCATAGTTTCTACTATAAATATACCATTATTTTTGTATATAGAAAAATCTAAGTATGTTTCCATTATTAGTGTAGAAATAAGCTTTGCAGCAGAACCAAATCCAGGACAGTTGTCAGTTCCTAATAAATCATTATCTATTGTTTTAGGAATACCTATAAATTTTATTTTACAAGTAGTGTTTTTGCAGTATTGAGAAAATTTCATCACTGTGTCCATAGAATCATTTCCGCCTATATAAAATAATGTATCTATTTCATATTCATCTAGTATATTTATAACCCTATCATAATCATAAGAATTTATTTTATAATCAGCCAGTTTGTATCTACAAGAACCAAGACCAGACGAAGGTGTTTGCTTTAAATTTAATACATTATCTTTGTTTAAGGAGTCTGAATCTATTATATTTTTGTTTAATATACCTTCAATCCCATTGATACCAAAATATACTTTATCAAAGTATTTAGTTTCTAAATTTTTTTCATAAATACCAACTGCAGAAGCATTGATAACAGCTGTAGGGCCTCCAGATTGGGCAATAATACAGTTTCTCATTTTACATCTCCCTTTCATTAATATTGTTATGAATGGTACTTTTTATCGAGTAAATTTATATTTATAGTCTGATTATATATTAAATGAACTAGCTATATCAATTGAGTTAGTATAGACAATAAATGCCATAAGAATGTGGTAAAAAACTAACTTTTTATATACAATTAATGTCTATAATTTACCACAATATAAAGGTACTTTTAAGGAGTAGTCAAAGTGTTGTGAAAAAAAATATATCAGTGTAATATTAATTTACAAAGCAAAATAAGTTCACAGTTAACAAAAGCAGAATAAGTTCATAAAAGAAATATATACAGCAATAAAAGTAATGCTAAATAAAAGTAATACTGGATTAAAAAATATTAAAAAAATATCAAAAACTAATATTTAATACTAATTAAAGTAAAATATGGAGGTATACAAATATGAAACACATAAAAATAGCAGCAGGATTAGCACATGTAAATTACGGTCATATATCAGCCGTAGTTAAAGAAGCAATGGATGCAGGTGTAGACTACGTACATTCAGATGCAGCAGATATGCATGACTTAAAAAATATGCAACTTATGGGTGGTCATCAAATAATAGAAGCAATAAGACCAGTGACAGATAAACCAATAGAATGCCATATATACACAAGAGATTGTGATAGATTATTTATAGAAAAAATAGCAGCAGCAGGATGTAACTTGTTGATAATACCAGCAGAACATTTTTTAGGTGCTCCTCTTGCATACATAATAAATTACTGTAGAGAATTTGGTATGAAAGTAGGATTAACAATTGGATGTTACACACCATTATGTTTTGTTGATGAAGCTATATATGATATAGATAGATTGCAAATAGTCGTTCATGGTGTTGATGAAACTGATGGAAAAGATAACTGGGGATGGAGAAAGAGTGCTGTTGATTTAGTAAAAAGAGCTAGAAAAATGATAGACGAAAAGAATCCTAAGTGTGAATTAGCAATAGATGGTGGACTAAGAGCAGACAATATGGAGCCATTAATAGAATGTAATCCAGACGTTGTAATATTATCTTCAGCAATATTCAAGGATAAAGATGGTATAACAGCAGGTGTTAAGAATTGTAGAAAAGCTATAGATGAAGCAGCTACAAAGTTTGGTTTAGAATAAGATAATAAACTATGATAAAAGAGATGCTTTCTTAATGTTTTAAGGAAGCATTAATTTTATGAAAAACTACAGGAAGCTAGACTAATTTAATTGATTTTTTATACTGAAACAATATAATCATAGGAGGTTATTAAATGAAAAAAGAAATGATAAAAGATTATTTACTGATAACAATATCAGCATTTTTAATGGCATTAGCAGTTAATTTTTTCTTTGCAGAACATACATTAGCTCCAGGAGGGATAACAGGATTATCAGTCGTACTTAGCACATTCTTATCAATGCCTGTTGAGAATATATCATTAGGAATATCTATGCCACTTTTAGTAATGGGATTATTATTTTTAGGGAAAGGTTTTGGAATAAAAACATTATATATAACTCTTATGGGCCCATTATTCTTAAAAGTAATACCACAAACTCACATAACTGACAATCTATTAGTAGCAGGAGTGATAGGTGGGTTATTGGTAGGAACTGCTATAGGGATAGCAATAATAAGGGGCTGTAGTACTGGTGGAACTGATTTAGTTGCAATGCTTATTAATAAGGTAATTAAGTTTCTGAAGTTGCCAGTTATATTATTTATGCTAGATGGATTTATAATAGTAGCGTCTGGAATAATAAGTAAGAATTTTATGATATCTATATATTCATTGATATCTTTATTACTCATAATAAAAACAATAGGATTTGTAACTACAAAGTTTGGTAAGAATACTGAAGAAATTAATAATATAAATAATGCTTGTGCTCAATAAAAATAATAAAATTTACTTTAAATATAAAAGTTTAAAAAATATAAAAGCTTAAATAAAAAGATTAAATATAAAAAATGAAGGTGTCTCAAAATGAATTTTTTAGTTCATGAGGCACTTTTTCTATGAAATCAAATATATTTTTATCATTTGGACAATGAAAAATAGGTTTATCTCTATGTTGAGACAAGCCTATTTTTGTTTATTTATAAGATAATATTTTATTTTTTTCAGAATATAGTTTTTTTATAATTGTACTAAGTCTAGAAATATCATTCTTACTTAAAAGAGCATTTATATTTATCAGTTCAGCATTATGTTCAAAGTCTACAGGAGCAGTAGTTAGTATTAAGTCCACATCATCAAAGTTCGTAAATGAAATAGAAGATAGAGGTATAGATTTAACTATATTAATCTGATTAAATTCAAAACTTAACTTTTGGACTAATAAATTAGATACACCATCACTACAGTGACATATTAAAATAGTATTTAGGGGAGATTTGCTTCTATCTATTGCTGATATTAAATATAAAGCAAGATATCCTATTTCGTCATCATTGACTTCATAATTCATCAACTGTTTGATAACAGTATTAGACTCTTTAGCAGCCTTATAAGTATAAGGAAATGTTCTCTTTATATCATTTAATATGGGATTTGTAATAGTAAACCCATAGTTTATTCTGTGTAGAACTGATTTAAGGTGATTAGCAAGAGACTTTATTAATATTAAATCATCCTTTAAGTTTAAGTTTAGTATACTTCCCCAATGAACAGCTATTGCTTCAGATAGATTATACTCTGTAATTTCTTCATTTTTAAGAGGTTCAAGAGTAGTAGTTTTCTTTATTGATTTAAGTAATCCTTCTATATGAAGAAGGATATAACAGACCTCTTCATCAATAAATTCTACGTCAAAAGCTTCACTTAGGTTAGCACATAAAATTTTTGATTTTTCAAAGTATTCATGTTCTAATAATTCTCTAAAAAAACCTTCAGATAAGTTAATATATCTTTTAATTGAAATTCTTTTAATACATATAGCTATATGTATTAAGAAGTTTATATAATACTCATCACTAAGGTTACTTTTTTCTACTTGTAAGGTGTGTAGAGTGATTTGAGATAATTTCTCAAAATCATAGTTAAATAGTTCCTTAAATATTTTTGTTGATGGGGTATCTTTACATTCATTAGATTTCGAGAATAATATTTCTTTAAGTTCAGTATAACTTTTATTAACCGTAGCAAGTTCAAAAATTGCTTTTCGAATATCTTTCTCTTTTCCCTCTAAATATACTCCATTATTGGTTTTTCTAACTAGAGTCACTTTAAAGTTTTGCAAAAAATTTTGAATAACTACCAAGTCTTTATGCACAGTAGCTCTACTAACATGTAGTTCATTGCAAATATCACGAATCCTAAACTTAGAATTTTTAATAAATAATTTACTTAGAATATACCTTTTTCTATCTTCAGGAGAGTATGCATATATACAATTTGATTTATCATTGATATCTCTAATAACTTTAAGTTTTATATCTTCATTACCTAGAATAATAACCCCTGAACCAGTTTTTTTATCTAGGGATAAATTAAACTCTAAAAGCCATTCATCTAAAATAACAAGGTCATTACGAATAGTTTTATTACTAACTTTTAATTCTTCGGCAATAGTATCTACAGTAATATAGTCTGAGCTGTTGAGTAATAATTCAGCAATATCTAATAATCTTTTGTTCAATGCAAACCCTCCTAAATCTTAGTTACTATTTATTAACCTTGGACCAATCTCTTTCAAAAGTATTGGCACCATCTATTGTGAGCTGGTTAAAAGAAGCTTTTTTAAATAAATCATATGTTACAGCTGCATAATCACATCCACAAAGAGATGCTTGAGTTAAGTGGAATACATTTTTAATAGAAGCTGCAACAACTTTAGTATTATATCCATTTATTGATATAAGGTTACATATTTCTGTAAGGTTTTTTATACCATCATTCCCATTTTCATCATTTCTACCTATAAAAGGGAATAGGTAATCAGCACCTGCATTTATAGCTAATGATGCTTGATTTACATTGAAAATCAAGGTACATGCAGTTTTTACACCTTTACTATTTAATATGTTTATAAGTTCTAAGCCAACTTCAGAGAAATTTATTTTTATTATAGTGTTTTTATTTATATTTAATATCTTATCACATGAATTAATTAATTCGTATAAATTATTTCCAATGACTTCAGCAGTTAATATTTCTGGATTTAAATTAGCACATGTCTCAATAAATTCATGGAAGTTTACTTTCTCTTTAAGATACATAGATGGATTAGCTGTTATTCCCTTAAATCCATACTTTAAACACTTTTGAATTTCATCAAGATTAGCACTGTCTATCAAATATTTCATAATTTAATTCTCCTTTAAGCTATTTGTCATAAAAAAGTGTATATACTCTATTTTTATTATTAAGTCAATTATACAATAAGATTGATTATAAAATTATAACATGGGTACTTAATAAAATTTACATAATGATATGGTAATAATAAAACATTTATTGTCTAATAATTGCCATAAGCTTTAGTAAATAAGAGTTAACAGTGAAGGTATTGCCTTAAAAATCCTATGATATGTATAATTTGAATATGAAGGCAATAATTTAAGGGAGGAAAAATATGATTAACTTTTATCAACCATCAAGAATAAATTTTGGACAAGGAACTTTAAGTGAATTACCTAGAATAATAGGAAAATATGGAAAGAAATGTTTGTTAGTTACTACTCCAAATGTAGAGCCATTAGACAAGTTATATAAAAGAGTTACATTGAATTTAATAGAAAAAGGTATAGAAGTTGTACACTTTGATTAAAAAATAGCTACGCACACTCGTGACTTTAGTCATGAGTTAATAGCTAAAATAGTCAGCATATAGGGAAACCTATATGTAGAGATAGGATAGAACCTATCCAATACTACTTGAATTGCTGGAAACCCCTAAAGCTAACCAAACTAAAACATAAGGATGAAATAAACCTAAGTGTGAAAGTTACGAAAGTAGAAAAAATTGGTTAGATGGTATAAGGTTAAATCCTAAGTACTTTAAAATGGGCAATCAGCAGGTAAGCTCCGAATAGGAGAAACTTCAACGACTATTCCTCTTGAGGGAAGTACACTACAAGTTATCGGTAGTGGAAGTGGGTAGACCTTAACGGATAATGCCGAAGGATAAGATATAGTCTGTGCTTGCATGAAAGTGTAAGAAGTTCATAAGAGAACTGCATAGGTAGTAGCGAACTTATGTGAACGACAACCTCAAAAATGATAAAAGTTAAGACTTACGGTTCTTAAATATGTTATTTAAAATTAAATATAAAACCTTCTAAATAATTGTTTTAAATAATTACATTTGTTAATATTATGATAGGTGATTAATATTAAAATCATTAAAAAGTGTATCAAAAAACAATTAAAGTGAGGTGATAGCAGTGAAAAAAGCTTATAAGTTTAGAATGTATCCAAATAAAAAACAACAAGAGTTAATTAACAAAACTTTTGGATGTTGTAGATTTGTATATAATAAGTATCTTGCTAAAAGAATAGAAGTTTATAAAAACGATAAAGAAACTTTTACTTATAAACAGTGTAGTTCTGATTTGACCAATTTAAAAAAAGAATTAAATTGGCTTAAAGAACCTGACAAATTTTCACTACAAAACGCCTTAAAAGATTTAGATAATGCATATAAAAAATTCTTTAAAGAAAAAGCAGGATTTCCTAAATTTAAATCAAAGAAAATTAATAGATTTTCATATAAAACTAACTTTACAAATGGAAACATTATGTATTGTGGTCAATATATAAAACTACCTAAACTTGGTATGGTTAAGATAAGGGATAAACAAGTACCTCAAGGTAGAATACTTAATGCTACTATATCTAAAGAACCAAGTGGTAGATATTATGTATCATTATGCTGTACTGATGTAGATATTGAAGCATTTGAAAATACTAATAATCATATAGGTTTAGATTTAGGAATTAAAGAATTTTGTATCTCAAGTTGTGGAGAATTTATAGAAAATCCTAAGTATCTTAAGAAGTCATTAAACAAGCTTGCTAAATTACAAAGAGAATTATCGAGAAAGACAATCGGTAGTTTAAATAGAAATAAAGCAAGATTAAAAGTTGCAAGACTTCAAGAACATATAGCTAATCAAAGAAATGATTTTCTACAAAAACTATCTACTAAATTAATAAAAGAGAATGATATTATTTGCATAGAAGATTTACAAGTAAAGAATATGATTAGAAATCGTAAACTATCTCGCTTAATTTCTGATGTATCATGGTCAGAGTTTATTCGTCAATTAGAATACAAGGCTAATTGGCATGGTAGACAAATTGTAAAGGTAGGTAAATTCTTTGCAAGTTCACAAATATGCAATAAATGTGGGTATAAAAACGAGGAAGTGAAGGACTTAAATATAAGAGAATGGATTTGTCCTAGTTGTAATGAAACTCACGATAGAGATATAAATGCAAGTATAAATATATTAAAAGAAGGATTAAGAATAATAACAATTCAAAATAAATAACTTATGTAAGAACCGTAGGAACTACGGGGATGGCCTGTGGAGAATTAGTAAGACATATTTTAGTATGCAAAATTCTGTGAAGCAGGAACCCTGTGACTTTAGTCATGGGAGGTTCAGAGAGTAGAGCCAAACCCAACTGTAGAATTAATAAATGAAGGGTTTGAATTAGCTAAAAAAGAATCTGTAGATGTTGTTTTAGCTGTTGGAGGAGGTTCAAGTATAGATACTGCAAAAGTATTAGCATTGACTTTTGGTTTAGAAAAGATAGATTGGGATTATATGTTTAGTACATATACAAATCCATTTAAAATATACGATAAGGTAAGTGAAAAAGAATTACCATTAATAGCTGTATCAACTACTTCTGGAACAGGAAGCCAAGTTACACAAGCAGCAGTAATATCGAGAGGAAGCGAGAAAAATACAATATTTCATCAAAATTGTTTCTCAAAAGAATGTATAGTTGACCCAGAGCTTATGTTAACTCTGCCAGAGAGAATTACTGCATCAACAGCATTTGATGCTTTTACTCATGCATTTGAAAGTTATATAAATCCAAATGCTAATGATTTTACAGAGATAATGTCTGAAAAATCTATGGAATTAGTCATTAACTATCTACCTAAAGTAATGGAAGATAAAAATAATATAGAATACAGAACAAAGTTAGCAGTAGCAGATACATTAGGAGGAAATTCACTGGCAAATGCTGGAGCAGCAGCACCACATCCACTAAGTGAAATAATAGGAGGAGTTACACATATTCCTCATGGTGAGGCTTTGGCTATAGTGTTCCCAAAATTTGCAGAAAAGTTCTATAAGGATAATATAGAGAAATTTGCCAAAGTAGCGAGAATGCTAAACCAAGAATTAGAAAAAGTGGAAGATGATGAAGCAGCTAAAACTTTAGGAAATGAAATAGAAAGTTTTTTAAAGAGAGTGGGACTTAAGACAAAAATGTCTGAGTTTAATGTAACAAAGGAACAATTAGAACAAATAACAAGCTGTCCAGTTTTAGGATTTTTACCTTTTGGAAAGAAAGAAGACCTTGTTGAAATATTAGAAAAATCTTACTAGGATGTGATACAAATGCGATATAAATTAATTTGTACTGATATGGATGGTACTTTGATGGGTAAAGGATTTGAAGTATCAGAAGAAAATATTAAAGCACTAAAAGAAGTCATGGAAAAGGGTATCAAGGTAGCCTTAGTTACGGGAAGACCTTATAATGCTATGAAATATTTTACAAGTGTTTTAGGGGATGATATATATATTATATCAACTAATGGGACATATTTTAAATTACTGGGATATGAGTATAAGAAGGTTTTGAGCAAAGAAGCTCTAAAGAAAATCTATACAATAGGTGAAAAGTATAATTTAAACAAACATTTTAAAGGCTGTAAAATAGTTATATCCAACAATGAAATAGGTGAAGAACATCCATATAGATTAATAAATAGTAAAAATAAAGAAGAAGACAGAATTGAAATAATAGAAAATGCAAGTTGTGAAACTTTATTAGAAAAAGCTGATAATGAAATTTTAAAATGTATACTTTTCTCAGAAAACGTAGATTCTTTGAGAGAAGCAAAGGAAGAATTTAAAAAACAAGAAGATTTAGAAGTAGTAAGTTCTGGAAAGATAAATTTTGAAGTTATGAGCAAAGGTACTTCAAAAGGTATTGCAGTTAAAAAATTTTGTGATATATTAGGTATAGATAGCGAAGAAGTTATTTGTATAGGTGATAATGAAAATGATATATCCATGATTAAATTTGCAGGTCTTGGTATTGCTATGGGAAATGCTACAGATGAAGTAAAATCTATGGCAGATTTTGTAACTGATACTAATGTAAATGATGGTGTAGCAAAAGCTTTAAGAAAAATATTATCATAAAATTTTATAATGTGGAGAGTGTGTTATGTTTAATATATTTAAGAAAAAAGAAAATAAGATTGAGAAAATATATAGCCCTTTTAAGGGAAATTTAGTGAACTTAGAAGATGTTCCAGATGCAGTTTTTGCCCAAAAGATGATGGGAGATGGAGTAGCAATAATACCAAGTGAAGGTAAGTTATATTCTCCTGTTGATGGTGAAATAGTCAATGTATTTGATACAAAGCATGCAATAATGATTAAGAGTAATGATAATACAAATATATTAATACATGTAGGTTTAGAGACAATGTCACTAGAAGGAAAGCCGTTTGATGTTAAGGTAAAGGCAGGAGATAAGGTAAAAGCTAAAGATTTAATAATGGAAGTAGATTTAGATTTTATAACGTCAAATGATTTAAATATAATAACTCCTGTAGTTATAATGGATGATGCTGATTCTGTTAAGAGAACAGTAAAAGATAGGATAGAACCTGGAAATGTAGATATTAATAGCATAATAATGGAAGTTGAATAGATATAAGAAGGTGTAGCTAAGGCTACATCTTTTTTTATGTATTTTTGGAATAAACTTACATTAAAAAAGACGTAATAGATAAGTTAAAATATTAGTAATAGATATAGTATGATTTTGTCATAATCTGTTGATTGTTTACCGTATCATTATGGTAACTTAGAGAAGTATTTGAAATATTGAAAAAATAATATTCAAAATTTATAATGTAGATATGAACTGAAATGCTTTGTAAAATTAATATAAAGGGGTGATAAATAATTAAGATGATAGTAAACAAAGAACTAATTATTGATTATTTAAAATCCAATCAAGAAAATATCATAAATGATATTAGAAGTTTAGTTGAAATACCTTCAATTAGAGATGAAAGTACAACAGATATAAATCAACCATTTGGGATAGAAATAAGAAATGCCTTCGATAAGCTTATTCAAATAGCAAAAGACAAAGATTTTGTTGTAAAAGACTTTGATGGATATGCAATTCATATAGAATATGGAGAAGGAGAAGAAGTAGTAGGGGTGCTTAATCATATAGATGTGGTGCCAATATATAATAAAGAACTTTGGAAGAGTAAACCTTTTAAAGTATGTCAAAAAGATAACTATCTTTATGGTAGAGGAGTTAATGACAACAAAGGACCTTTGATAGGGATTTTATATGCATTACTTTTCTTAAGAGAACTTAATGAAAAGCCGAAGAGAAAGATTAGGTTGATAGTGGGTGGAGCTGAAGAGACGACTTGGGAATGTATGGAGCATTACTTTAGTGTCAATGAACAGCCAAAATTTGCATTTTCTCCAGATGGAAACTTCCCAATAGTAAATGGAGAAAAAGGTATTTTATACTTCAATCTAAGAAAGAAAATAGATAAAGATAAATTTAGAAATCACAATTTAGTTGATATAAAGTCAAACAAAGAAGATGGATTTGTATGTGACAAAATTGAGGCTGTTTTTAAAACTAATGATAAGAAAGATTTAGTAGAATCATTAGCTTATTATACAGAGATAGAAGAACTAGAAGAAGGTAAAGTATTAGTAAGATATACAGGAGAAAGGGCTTTATCGAGAAATCCACACAGGTCATATAACTGTGCATTTAGTTTAGCAAAAGATTTAGAGAAAATTAAAAAATTAAATGATAAAGGCGTTATAATAAGGGATATTTTAAATTCATACTTTACAGATGATAATCATGGAAAAAAATTAGGGATATATAAAGAAGATGTAGATATGGGAGTTTCTACAATATGTATAATGAGTATCTTCTTAGAGAAAAATGAATTGAATATGAAAATAGACTTTAGATATCCTAAGGGTATAAGTTGGGAGTTTATAACTAATAGAATTAATGAAATTGGAAAAAAAGAAAATTTAATAGTTGATATATATAAGGATTTAAAATTACTGTATGTAAAACCAGATAGTGAATTAATAAATAAATTATCAAGTGCATATAAACAAGGTTTTGGAAAAGAAGCCGAACTTTTTACAAAAGGAGCTGCATCTTATGCAAGAGTGTTAAAAAATGGAGTTGCATTTGGACCCACAATAGAGGGGGATAATCCAAATTCACATCAGGCAAATGAAAATATAAGTATAGATACATTATACAAAGCAATAGAAGTATATATATATGCATTATATAGCCTGGCATTTCAATAAAAATGGAGGAAATAATACTATGAAGGATAAATTACAAGTACTTTCTGGAGCAATGATGATACCTGTTATATTACTTGTTGTAGCAGGAGTATTTATAGGATTAGGGTCAGCTTTTGCAAATATGGAAAACGTTTCTGCATTAGGGCTTAGCGGACTAATAAAAGAAGGGTCATTTATAAATGTATTCTTTAAAGTAATAAACGATTTAGGATTTATGGTAATGAGATATTTACCAATATTCTTTGTTACAGGTATAGCCTTTGGATTATCTAAAAAGGAAAAAGGATGGGGTGCATTAGGAGGAATTGTTTTATTTATAGGAATGCACACAGTTATAAGTACATTGTTAGCAGCAAATGGTATAAATTCAGATACAGTTACAGCAGAAGCGTTTATGGCATCTGGATTAGGAGAGGCAGAAGCATATAGTCGAAGTTCTTTATATGGTTCTTTCTTAGGAATCTTTTCATATGATTGTAGTATATTTGGAGCTATAATAGCTGGATTTGTAGCTAGTGCAGTACATAACAAATTTGTTGACATAGAACTTCCTAGTGCATTATCTTTTTTCTCAGGTCCAAGATTTTCAATGATTATGATGTTTATAGCATCAATAGTATTGGGTACAGCAATGTACCTTATATGGCCACCAGTAGGGTTGGCATTATCTAAACTTGGTAATTGGATAGGTTCTAGTGGATTATTAGGAACATTTACTTTTGGAGCAATGGATAAAGCATTATTACCATTTGGTATACATCACTTAATTGCATTCCCTATAGAATATACAAGAGTAGGTGGAACAATGGAAGTAGGTGGAGCAATTTACGAGGGTGTTAATAATATAAGATTAGCTCAAATGGGAGACCCAGATACACTATCTTATATAACTCGTAACTTCACAACAGGTCGTTTATTAATACATTTTGCAATATTACCAGCAGCAGCTTTAGCTATGTATAAGTTGGCTGATAATGCTAATAAGAAAAAAGCAATAAGTATATTGATACCAGCAATAGTAACAGCCATGTTGGTAGGGGTAACGGAACCAATAGAGTATACATTCCTATTTGTTGCACCATTATTGTATTTTGTAGCATATGTACCACTGGCAGGATTGACGTATGTATTTACAGAAATGTTCAATGTTTCTATAATGGGAGAATCATTTAGAAATATGTTTCCTAATTTATTACAACCACAAAAAGTGGATGCGTTACCATTATTATTTTTGATACCAATATTTTTTATAGTTACTTATATAATATTTACATGGGCAATCAAGAAGTTTGATATAAAAACACCAGGAAGAAGTTCAGAAGAAGTTAAGCTTTATAGTAAGAAAGAATATAGAGAAAGACAATCTGTAGATGCTGGTAAAACAGCATACAACAATGCAGTAGAAGAGGAAGTAGATGATAAAGATACAAAGCTTGTACATTCTATAATAGAAGGTTTAGGAGGAAGTAATAATATAAAAAATGTTACAAACTGTGCAACTAGACTTAGGGTAGAGCTAAATTCAATTGATGGATTCTATGAAGATGGCTTCTGGGTAAATGAATTGGGTGCAAGTGGAGTTGTTAAAAAGAAAAACTCAGTTCAAGTTATATTTGGTCCACGAGTTATTACAATAGCATCAAAGCTTAAAGCTGTACTTGGAGTAGATTAATGTATATAAAGCTATGTAAATTGATAAGTTTACATAGCTTTTATTTTTTATTATAAAGGTATTATAATAATTTAAAATTTGTGGAAAGTTTGTGTGTATTTAAAATATACTACAGTATTTAAATTATATGGAGAAAAAATTATTTGTGAAAAATGGAATGAAATCATAAAGTAAGAATTATTATACTGAAAATATTTACAATCTCGACATATTATGCTACAATTACTTTGAATTAATAAAAATTAATAAGAATTACCTCATCTAACAAACAGATTGAGGTAGAGGTTGCATTTACTAAGATTAATATTGAAGAGGTTGGAAACCAATGAGGCAATATAAAAGGAGTAAGTGCCGAAGTGCTAGTGTCCGAAGCTAGTGCTGGGACTGTATTTAATAGGTACAGTACTGTCATCAAAATTATCCCGAATTTTGATGGAGAGCTATCTTAAACAAGATAAAGGGAAGATGCAGGTATGTTGTATTTAGCACATTTAGCTCAACATGTATCCATGTTGAGCTTTTTTACATCTATACAAAATAGGATAAAGAGATGCAATAATAAAATATTTAATTTAAAAAGTGGGGAGATTAAAAATGAGCAGTTTAAAAAAGAAAAAGTTTACTATGCCACAGACACTTACAATAATATTTTTGCTAATAGTGTTAATGGCAATTCTTACTTGGATAGTGCCAAGTGGAAATTTTGAAAGAGTAGATATAGACGGAAGGTCAGTTGTTGTAGCTGGAACTTATGAAAAAGCACCATCAAATCCACAAGGAATTACTGATGTATTTACAGCACCTATAAACGGATTTATAGATGCAGCTGAAGTAGTTGGATTTGTTTTAATAGTTGGAGGAGCTTTTGGGATAGTTAATAAAACAGGAGCTATAGAAGCTGTTATAGCTCATACTGTAAATAAAATGAAGAAGTTTCAATTTTTAATAATACCGATTTCAATGATTCTATTTGGACTAGGTGGGACGACGTTTGGAATGAGTGAAGAGACACTACCTTTTTATATGATATTTATTCCACTTATGACCAGTATGGGATATGATTCATTGACAGCAGTGGCCACAGTATTTATAGGAGCAACAGCTGGATTTGGAGCAGCTACTACGAATCCTTTCTCTGTAGGAATAGCACAAGCATTATCACAAATAGTACCAGGTTCTGGAATAGAGTTTAGAGTTGTTATGTTTATAATATATATGGCTATATCTATAGGATTTGTTATGATGTATGCCAATAAAGTTAAAAAAGACCCTAAAAAATCTTTAGTACACGATATATCACTAAATCAAGAATTAATGGTTAATAGTGATACAAATATAAAGGAATTTACAAAAAGAGAAGCCATGGTAATAGCCATTTTCACAATAGGTATGGCGATTATGATATATGGAGTTTTAAGACTAGAATGGTACATAACTGAAATTGCAATGATATTTACAGCTATAGGTATAATATCAGGAATAGCATCAGGGCTTAAACAAGATGAGATAGTTAATTCATTTATAAGTGGAGCAGGAGATTTAATTACAGCAGGATTGTGTATAGCATTTGCACGTGGAATCGTAATAATAGCAGAAAATGGATTTATAATAGATACAATTTTAAATTCTGCAGCAAATTTATTAAATGGATTACCAAAAACTATATTTATAAATTTAACTTTCTTAATAGAAGGATTAATAGCATTTTTAATACCATCAGCATCAGGGCTTGCATCACTTACAATACCTGTACTTGCACCACTTGGCGACTTAGTAGATGTATCAAGACAAATGATAGTTACAGCTTATCAATTTGGTATAGGTGTAACTAACTTAATAACACCTACATCAGGTGTTTTAATGGGAGCACTAGCAGTAGCCAATATTCCTTGGTCAAAGTGGGTTAGATTCGTAATTCCTTTAATGGTAGTATTAACAATTCTTGTAATGGCATTTTTGACAATAGGATTATATCTAGGATTCTAGTAGGAGGTAAATTATGATAGAGAGTATAAAGAAGAGAGCTTATGAGATAGAGAATGAACTTGGAAAAGAAATTGAAGAAGTTTGTAATTTTATATTTAACAATCCTGAATTAGGGGAAGAAGAATACATATCATCAAAATACTTAGTAGAAAAAATGAAGGAATATGGATTTGATACAGTTTATCCATATTGTAATATGGAGACTGCTTTTAGAGCTGAATTAGGAGATAATGATGGACCTACCATAGCATTTTTAGCTGAGTATGATGCACTTCCTGGATATGGAGAAAATAAAGAACCAGCTCATGCTTGTGGACATAACTGGATTGCAGCATCTACACTAGGAGCTTGTATAGTATTAAGTAAGTTAAAAGAAAATTTTAAAGGAAAAATTGTACTAATAGGAACACCAGCTGAAGAAACAACAGGAGGAAAATGTGATTTAGTTAAGGCAGGAGCTTTTGATGATGTTGATGTAAGTTATCAAATGCATATAGAAGCTTTTAATAATATAAACTGTAAGGCTTTGGCGATAGATTCATTAGAGTTTAGTTTTGAAGGGGTATCAGCACATGCAGCTAGTCACCCTCATATGGGAGTCAATGCACTAGATGCAGTACAACTTACTTTTGCTGGGATAAATGCACTAAGACAACATGTAAAATCAGATGTTAGAATACATGGTATAGTTTCAAATGGAGGAGAGGCTCCAAATATAGTTCCAGAAAAAGCAGCCTGTAAGTTTTTCGTAAGAGCTGCTGAAAGAAGTTATTTAGATGAAGTAACTAAAAAAGTTATAAACTGTGCAAAAGGTGCAGAGTTAATGACAGGAGCTAAGCTTTCTTATAGATACTTTGAAAATTCTTTTGACAACATAATAAATAACAAAGTACTTCAAAAGATAACAAAGAATAATTTGATTGAGGCAGGTATAACAGATATATTAGAAGGTAAAGATGGTCCAGTAGGTTCTACAGATATAGGTAATGTAAGTCAAGTTTGCCCTACTATGTATACAGAAATAGCCTTAGATATAAGTCCAATGGTATATGTTCATGAAAAAGAATTTCTAAATTATGCAAATTCTGAGGAAGCTTATGATAAACTTCACAAAGCAGTAAAGGCAATGGTAGGATGTGCATTAGAAATTTATTTAGAAGATGGACTACTTGATGAGATTAAGAAAAACCACTTAAATTAAAAATAAATGGGTATTACTTAAAGAAAGTAATACCTTTTTTATTTTGTTTATTGATAAAAATAGTACTTTGAAGATTCAATTTATATAATTTATTTAAAATTAAAATATTGAGAAAAAGTTGACACTAAAAAATAAATTTGCTAACATATAATAAATAATAATTAAAATAAAATACAAACGGATAGTGATTGTTTAAATACAAGCTAAACCTATTTATTACTCAGGACTCATGGGAGTCTATTTAATGTGTAATAAATAGGTTTTTTTTTATGTAATAAATTACATTTTAAATATTCTAAATAATTAAAAAAGATTTATTTTAACTTAATGCTAATAAAGGGGGCATCACAATGATTATTGAAAAAATACTCAATAATAATGTAATTATTACAACTGATGAAAATCATAAGGAAATAGTAGTTATGGGGAGAGGTTTAGCTTATAAAAAACGTACAGGAGAGCATATATCAAAGGATAAAATTGATAAGATATTCAAACTTTCAGACCCAAATATATCTGATAAATTTAAAGAACTAATAGCAGATATTCCTATAAGATATATGGAATTATCAGATGAAATAATTTTATATGCTAAAGAAAAACTAGGGAAAAGATTAAATGATAGTATTTATATTTCTTTAACAGACCATATGTATACTGCAATAGAAAGAGCTCGTGAAGGAGTAAGTGTAAAAAATGTATTACTTTGGGATATAAAAAGATTTTATAAGAGTGAATTTAAAATAGGGTTAGAGGCATTGGATTATATAGAAAAAAAATTTGAAATTAGACTATCAGAAGATGAAGCTGGATTTATAGCACTGCATATAGTTAATGCACAAATGGATCAAAGTATAAAAACTATATATGAGATTACACAAATAATACAAGAAATTTCAAATATGGTTAAATACCATTACAGAATAGTATTTGATGAAGATTCAGTTTATTATCATAGATTTATTACTCACTTAAAGTATTTTGCAGAACGAATTGTTAGTAATAATTTACATGAAAATAATGAAGATGATTTATTAAATGTAATAAAAGTTAAATATAAAAATGCTTATAAATTCATAGAAAAGTTGGATGAATTTATACATAAAAAATACAACTACGATTTAACAGATGAGGAAAAATTATACTTAACTATTCACGTTGAAAGAGTGGTAAGTAAAAGTATTAAGTCAGATATAAATCCTAATAATTAGGTTTATATATATTGGGTGGTGACATTAAGTTGGCCAAACCTTCATATTTCAAAAAGAAAATGGAGGAGAAAAAATGAGAAAGTATGAACAACTATCAAAAGAAATCATTGCGAATGTAGGAGGAAAGGATAATATTAGCAGTTTATCTCACTGTATAACGAGGCTACGTTTTAAATTAAAAGATGAGTCAATAGCAAATGATGATGTGCTAAAAAAAATGGATGGTATAGTTACTGTAATGAAAAGTGCAGGTCAATACCAAGTAGTTATTGGTAATCATGTTCCAGATGTTTATGAAGTTGTGTGCGATTTGGCTGGATTAGGAGGAGATACAATAGATAATTCAGATTCAGATGCGCCAAAAGGATTACTTAATAAGTTTATAGACATAATATCAGGAGTTTTTCAACCAATATTAGGAGTTCTGTGTGCTGCTGGTATGATAAAAGGATTTAATGCAGTATTTACAGCATTGGGTTTGTATGGAGAAACTGATGGTGCATATATTATGTTAAATGCAATTGGAGATGCAATGTTCCAGTATATGCCAATAATTCTTGGATATACAGCTGCTAAGAAATTCAAATTAAAACCATTTATTGGAATGCTTATAGGTGCAGTTTTATGCTATTCAGGTATTCAATTAGATACTCTAGCATCTACAGGTCAACCTTTATACAATCTATTTACTGGAACAATATTTGAATCACCAGTATATATAACTTTCTTAGGATTACCAGTAATAGCAATGAACTACACTTCAACAGTAGTACCAGTAATTTTAATAGTATTATTAGCAGCTAAGTTGGAGAAAGTGTTTGCTAAAATAATACCAGATGTAGTAAAGAATTTCTTTGTACCAATGGCAGTTTTATTAGTTTCTTTACCATTGGGATTTATGGTTATAGGGCCTATAGCTACCTATGCTTCTAATATAGTTGGAAATGGATTTTTAGCTTTATTTAACTTTTCACCAATTTTATGTGGTGCATTAACTGGTTTATTGTGGCAAGTGCTTGTAATATTTGGTCTACATTGGGGATTAGTACCAATAGCTATGTCAAACCTTATGACTATGGGGTTTGACACAATATTAGTGGGAGCATTTGTACCATCTTTTGCACAAACAGCAGTAGTAGCAGCAATGTACTTTAAATTAAAAGATAAGAAGATAAAAGAGCTGTGTATACCTGCAGTTATTTCAGGGATATGTGGTGTAACAGAGCCTGCAATATATGGAATAACTTTACCAAGAAAAACACCATTCATATATAGCTGTGTAGGTGGTGGTGTGGCAGGAGCTGTAATGGGGATAATGAATGTAAAAAGTTATGTAATGGGTGGACTTGGAATATTTGGTATACCTAATTATATAAATCCAACAACTGGAGATATGAAAGGTGTTTATGCAACTATAATAGCAATAATAGTAGCTATTGTAGTAGGATTTGTTTTAACATTATTTTTTTGGAAAGATGATGCTATAGTAGAAATTTCTAAAGATGATAATGGGCAAGGCGTTATAGAAAAAAACAAAAGAGAAGTAGTATATAGCCCAATAAAAGGTGAAGTAAAGGCTTTGGAGCAGATACAAGATGCAGCGTTTTCAACAGGTATATTGGGAAAAGGTGTAGCAATAACACCTAAAGAAGGAAAAGTAGTGGCACCATTTGATGGGACTGTAATGACTTTATTTCCAACAAAACATGCAATAGGAATTATATCTGATAATGGTTGTGAACTATTGATACATATAGGGTTAAATACTATTCAGTTGGAAGGTAAATATTTCAAATCTTTTGTTAATCAAGGGGATAAGATTAAAAAAGGTCAGACATTAATAACTTTTGACATAGAAAGTATTTCAAAAGAAGGATATTGCTTAGAAACACCAGTAGTTGTTACTAATTATTCTGATTATGTGGATATTGTAGAAAATACACAAAAGCATGTAAATAATAGTCAGAAATTGATAACTGTTTTAGCGTAAAAGAGAGTTCTATTAATTAAGAATTATATATATGTATTTTTATTTTAAAATAAAGTTACTATAAATAAATTATTGGAGGTAGAATTATGGCACTTAGAAAAGATTTTTTATGGGGTGGAGCAACAGCAGCAAATCAATGTGAAGGTGGATATAAAGAAGATGGTAGAGGTCTAGCTAATGTTGACGTTACACCGCAAGGAAAAGATAGATTTCCAGTTTTGGCTGGGAAAATGAAAATGTTTGAATGTGATGATGAACACTATTACCCAGCTCATGAAGCAATAGATATGTATCACAATTATAAAGAAGATATAAAATTATTTGCTGAGATGGGATTTAAATGCTATCGTATGTCAATAGCATGGACTAGGATATTTCCAACAGGAGTTAAGGATGTTCCAAATGAAGAGGGACTAAAATTCTATGAAGATTTATTTGATGAGTGTTTAAAGTATGGAATAGAACCAGTAGTAACAATCTGTCATTTTGATGTTCCCATGTATTTGGTAAAAAAATATGGAGCATGGAGAAATCGTAAGCTAGTAGACTTATATGTAAAATACTGTGAAGTTATTTTTACAAGGTTTAAAGGTAAGGTAAAGTATTGGCTAACATTTAATGAAATAAACATGATACTTCATTTACCATTTATAGGTGCAGGTCTCTATATTGAAGAGGGAGAAAATGAAGAACAAATAAAATACCAAGCTGCACATCATCAATTAGTTGCGAGTGCGTTAGTTACTAAACTAGCACATAACATAAATCAAGAATTTAAAATAGGGTGTATGTTAGCAGCAGGAAATACTTATCCTAATACTTGTAACCCACTAGATGTATGGAAATCTATAGAAAAAGATAGGGAAAATTACTTTTTTATAGATGTACAATCTCGTGGAGAATATCCAACATATGCATTAAAAGAATTGGAGAGAAAAGGAATAAATATAGTGATGGAAGAAGATGATAAAAAGATACTTAAAGAGAACACAGTAGATTTTATTTCGTTCTCATATTACTCATCAAGACTTACAAGTGCAGACCCAAAAGTAAATATTTTAACAGAAGGAAATGTTTTTGCAAGTCTTAAAAATCCATATCTAGATGCAAGTGAGTGGGGATGGCAAATAGACCCATTAGGGCTTAGAATAACTATGAACTCTTTATATAACCGTTATCAAAAACCATTATTTATAGTTGAAAATGGACTAGGAGCAGTAGATAATCCAGATGAAAATGGAAATATAAATGATGATTATAGAATTGATTATTTACGTGCTCATATAAAAGCCATGATAGATGCTGTTGAGTTAGATGGTGTTGATTTATGGGGGTACACACCATGGGGATGTATTGACTTAGTAAGTGCAAGTACTGGAGAAATGAAGAAGCGCTATGGATTTATATATGTGGATAAAGATAATGATGGAAATGGAACTTTAAAACGCAGTAAAAAGAAGAGTTTTGCCTGGTATAAAAAAAGTAATAGAATCAAATGGTGAAGAATTATAATAGGAGGATATAGGTATGTCATTTAAAAAAGATTTTTTATGGGGTGGAGCAACAGCAGCAAATCAATGTGAAGGAGCATGGAATTTAGATGGGAAAGGTCCTTCTTGTTCAGATATGTGTACTGGAGGTTCTCAAAAAGTAAGTAAAAGAATAACGAGAGTTATAGAAAAAGGAACATTTTATCCAAGTCATGAAGCAATAGATTTTTATCACAGATACAAAGAAGATATAGCTTTATTTGCAGAAATGGGATTTAAGGTATTTAGATTTTCAATAGCATGGACTAGAATATTTCCAACTGGAATGGAGAAAGAACCAAATGAAGCAGGACTTAAATTTTATGAAAATGTGATAGATGAATGTTTAAAATATAATATAGAACCATTAATAACAATATCTCACTATGAAATACCATTTGCAATAACAGAGAAATACAATGGATGGGTTTCAAGAGATGTAATAGACTTGTATATGAATTACTGTGAAACAATATTTAAAAGATATAAAGGAAAAGTAAAATATTGGCTGACATTTAATGAAATAAATTCAGCTACAATGCCTATGGGAGGCTACTTATCACAAGGAATATTAAATGAAGGGACTACAGATTTTATAAACCAAGTAGATATACTTCAACTTCGTTTTCAAGGGTTACATCATCAATTTGTAGCAAGTGCTAAGGCTGTTAAGTTAGCTCATGAAATAGATTCAAATTATCAAGTTGGATGTATGCAAATATTTGCAACAATGTATCCTTATACTTGTAATCCAGATGATGCAGTTAAAACTCAAAGAGATAGTAGAGTAATGAATTATTTCTGTGGAGATGTACAAGTGCGTGGCGAATATCCAACTTATATGAATAGATATTTTGGAGAAAATAATATTGAAATAAAAATGGAAAAAGGAGATTTAGAAATTTTAAAAGAAGGTTGTGTAGATTTTTATACATTTAGTTATTATATGTCTACATGTGTAAGTAGTGATTCTAAAGAAGATAATACAAGTGGCAACATATTAGGTGGAGTGAAAAATCCATATCTTAAGTCTAGTGAATGGGGATGGCAAATAGACCCTGAAGGGCTTAGATATGCACTAAATGAAATTTATGATAGATATAGAATACCTATGATGGTAGTTGAAAATGGTTTAGGAGCTTATGATAAAAAAGAATCTAATGGAGTGATAAATGATGACTATCGTATAGAGTATTTAAAAGCACATATAGAGCAAATGAAGGAAGCTGTAGAAGATGGTGTTGATTTATTTGGATATACTCCATGGGGATGTATAGATTTAGTAAGTGCATCTACTGGTGAGATGGCCAAGAGATATGGGTTTATATACGTGGATAAGTATGATGATGGAAGTGGAGACTTGTCTAGGATTAAGAAAAAGAGTTTTGACTGGTATAAACAAGTAATAGAATCTAATGGTGAAAGGTTATAGTATGTAGATACTGTTTGTACTTAGAAGAGTAGTAAATAGTGTTTATATATACAATTTTTTATTACAAAAAAGGTGGAGTAACGAATCGTTATTCCATCTTTTTTATAATGCATTTAATGGGTAAAAGTGATATATGATTTGTACAATTAACCTATAAAAATAGATTAATAATATAAAGACTTATAAGCTATAAGTGCTAAGTCTGTAAATACTATTGAGGAACTTTAGAATAAAATTAAGAAAATTATTAATTTGGCACAATTTTTGCTCTATAGAAGTTTAGGAAATATGATAGATATTGCAACTATGATATTTAGGGACATAAAACTAATAAAGGAATATGTTAGTATACTAAATGTACAATTTTTTGTGCTGTTAAAGTGAAAATCAGATGTATATTATAAAAGAGTAGAGTATATTTTAAAAGGAGTAATCAAATGAAAACAATAGCAGTAGTAACTGATGGGTTGTCTAAATTAGAATGTTTCTTAAATAAAAATCTAGAAATGATATTTAAAGATAAAGTAATGATAAAAAATTATTATTTAAATAAAATAACAGAGAAGGAATTAATAAAAGATGACATAATATTGGTAATGATAGATGATAGAGTATTAAAAATAAAAAAATATGTAGAAGATGTCTCAAAGATAATAACTATAAATAGGAGTATAAAGCAAAAGGATATATATAAGTTATTTTCATTGCCAGAAGGAATAGATGTATTAGTAGTAAACGATAATAAGCATACTGTATTGGAAACAATATCTAATTTATACAATATAGGAATAAATCATCTGAATTTTATACCATACAATCCCAATGAAGAATATAGAAATATTAAGATAGCTATAACGCCAGGAGAGGCAAGTTTAGTTCCAAAATATATAGAAGAAGTTATTGATTTAGGCCATAGGTATATTGATAGTTCAACGTTTATTCAAATAATAGCAAAACTCAAACTGGATGATAAAGAAATTACTGAAAGGCTAATTAAGTATACAGATGAAATAATTAGTTTATATTCAGGAATAAATACTAAATACAAAGAACTTACTATAAAAGCAGATGAACTAAATTCCATAATAAATTTATCAAACTTAGGTATGGCAATGGTATCAGATAAGGGAAACATAATTATTTGCAATAATAGTTTAGGGGATATACTAGATATTCAAAGTAATATTATAGGGAAAAATATAGATGAATTAGAGAATGAGAATATTAAAAAGATTTTTAGTTTGAGTAAGGCACATGATGAAGTTATAAAATTTAATAATAAGTACTTAAACGTAAATAAGTATAATATAGAGAGTTTTGGAAGGGTTACTGGATATTATTTTTGTATTCAAGAAATAACTTACATAAGAAAATTGGAGCAAAACCTATCAAAGAAGCTTAGAGAAAAGGGACAAGTTGCTAGATATACTTTTGATGATATAAAAACAGTTTCAACGAAGATGGAAAGAACTAAGAAATTAGGTATGAAAATAGCTGAATCTGATTATACAATTCTTATAACGGGAGAAAGTGGAACGGGAAAAGAACTCATGGCTCAGTCTATTCATAATGCATCACCAAGACATAGTCAGCCATTTATTGCGATAAACTGTGCAGCTATGCCAGAAAATTTACTTGAAAGTGAACTTTTTGGATATGAAGAAGGTGCTTTTACAGGAGCTTTAAAAGGAGGTAAAAAAGGATTATTTGAACAGGCTAACAATGGAACTATATTTTTGGATGAAATAGGAGACATGCCTATATACTTACAAAGCAAATTACTTAGAGTATTACAAGAGAATCAAGTAATGAGGGTTGGAGGAGAAAATGTAATAGATATAGATGTTAGAGTAATTGCGGCTACAAATAAAAATTTATTAGAAATGATAAAAGGAGATAGATTTAGAGCAGATTTATACTATAGGATAAATGTATTGCCCATAAATATACCACCTTTAAGAGAGCGAAAAGAAGATATAGAAGCTATGTTAAAGCATTTTATGAAAAGGAAGAGAGCAATTAGTCAAGATGTTCAAGACATTATTAATGCATATGAATGGCCAGGTAATATAAGAGAATTAAAAAATACTGCTATGTATATTAACATTATGAGTTCTGAGGATGTTATTTTAATAAATGATTTACCTCATAACTTATTAAATATAACTGAAGATTTTAGTAAAGAAATAAGTATATTAAAGGATAGAACATCTATAGAGAAAGTAAAGTTAGTAATGGAGTGTTTAAAAAATGCCAATAATCTTAATAAAAATATAGGTAGAAATGGTATTGTTAATTCAATAAATGAATTAGGCTACAATATAACAGAAGGTGAGGTAAGGGGAATACTTAATATGTTAAAAGAGCTGGATTTGATAATATGTGAATCTGGTAGAAAGGGAAGTGAATTAAATAGAAGGGGAAAAAATATATTAAACAGTATTTAATAGGTTGATAAAAAGGAAAATCTAAATGCCTATTTTACCTATTAGTTGTACTTAAAACAATTTAAAAAAGTCAAACTAAACAGGATTAAAATAAAATATAAGTAAATAAAGTTATTTATATTACTCGTATTCAAAAAAAGTATTTCTAAAATAAATTATAATGTTCAAATAAATAAAATCTTGGTATGCTACTTGCTCTTTAAGAGAAGTAGCATTTTTTATTGTTCACAAATAAGTTAAGGGGTGAAGAAATTGGCTAAAAAGAAATATCCAATAATAGGAATATCAGGTAATTTACTAATTGATGAAGGAGGAATGTTTCCTGGCTATGAAAGGGCTTATGTAAATAATGATTATATACAATCAGTAGTTATGTGTAAAGCTATACCATATATTGTACCGATTGTATATGATGATGAGATTATAAAGGAACAGGTATCTAATATAGATGCGCTTATACTATCTGGGGGACAAGATGTAAATCCACTCATATGGAAAGAAGAACCTCATAATAAGTTGGGGGCAATATCACCAAAGAGAGATAGTTTTGATATGAAATTATTAAAACATGCTTTAGATATGAAAAAACCAGTTTTAGGTATATGTAGAGGAGAACAAATTATAAATGTAACTGAAGGAGGTAGTTTGTATCAAGATTTATCTTTAATTGAAGGTGCTTATATTAAACACAATCAGCAACATCTATCTAATGTACCTACACATACAGTACAGATAAAGGAGGGGACAAAATTATATGAAATATTAGGAGAAAAAGAAGTTTTAGTTAATAGTTTTCATCACTTAGTTGTCAACAAAGTAGCACCGGGATATATTGTTTCAGCTACATCTAAAGACGGTTTAATTGAAGCTATAGAAAAGGAAGGAAGTGAGTTTGTAATAGGGATACAATGGCATCCAGAAATGATGACTAGGGATTATGATAATATGAAAAAAATATTTATGGCAATAGTTAAAGAAGCATCTAAATAAAAAATATAAATATATTAAGTTGGCTTTGGGGGGAATAACAATGGAAAAAGGCATTAAGTTAGGTTTTTGGAGTATTGTACTATTAGGAATCAATGCAATAATAGGGTCAGGTATATTCGGGTTACCTGGTGATGCTTATACAGATATAGGTCCAGCAAGTATATTAGTATTAGTTTTTTGTATGCTTTTAGCTGTTTCTATTGCTTTATGTTTTGCTGAAGCAGGTAGTTGGTTTGATACTGATGGAGGGCCCTATCTTTATGCAAAAGAGGCATTTGGAGATTTTGTTGGATTTGAAGTTGGATTTATGAAGTGGATAGTTAGTATGATTGCTTGGGCTACTATGGCAAATTTCTTTGCTGTAACACTATCATCTGTATGGCCACAAGCAGCAGAACCACTTACTAAAAATATAATAATTGGTATATTAGTTGTAGGGCTTGGGATTATAAATTTTATGGGAATGAAACAATCTAAGCACTTAAATAATATCATGACTATAGGAAAATTATTACCAATAGTTTTATTTATAGCTGTAGGATTATTCTTTATAAAGGGTTCTAATTTTACCCCATTTGTAATAATACAAAAAGGTCAAAGTGCGTCATCAGCTTTTGTAGCAGTATCTATAACTTTATTTTATGCTTTTACAGGATTTGAATCTTTAGCTGTTGCAGCAAAAGATATGGAGAACCCTAAGAAAAATGTACCTAAAGCATTGGTAATGGTAATGTTTGTAGTATCAGTAATATATATGCTTATACTGGGAATAAGTATAGGGGTGTTGGGTAATGGCTTAGCAGGGTCAGCTACTCCTGTTGCAGATGCTGCCATTAAGATGTTAGGTCCTATAGGCGGGTATATAATTACAATAGGAACTATAGTATCTGTTGGAGGTATAAATATTGCATCATCCATATTTACACCAAGGTCTGCTGCTGCTTTGGTTGAACAAGGATTAATGCCTAAGTCTATAAGAAAAACTAATAAAAATGGAGCTCCTTATATAGCAATTATAGTATCTGTCATAGGAACTTTACTAATAGCATGGTCGGGTTCATTCACAACATTATCTCAAATAAGTGTTGTATCTAGATTTATTCAATATATTCCTACATGTCTAGCTGTACTAATATTGAGAAAGAAGTATGCTGGTAAAGATGTAAATTTTAGAATACCTGGAGGAGCAATTATACCAATATTTGCAGTTATTATAAGTATATTATTACTGATAAAAGCAGGTATTGATGAACCTATGAAGATAGTTTGGGGATTAGGTGGGATGATAATTGTAGTTCCTATATATTTCTATATGACTAAAGTATATTCAAAGAAATATAATGATGTAGAAGTCAAATAATTATTGTAATCTATAGAGATTCTATAAATATTACTTTGAATTTAGGGAAATGGGGCTGTATCACTAGAAAATAGTGCTACACCCTTTATTATACAAGAATCCCAAGTTCAAAAGAGTTTGGGAGTCTTGTATAATAATTGTGTGTTAAAACAAAATGGTATATAGTTTAATTATACTACTTATGGCGATAATTATCAATTTAAATTACCACTAAGTATTGATTACATGATTCCAAAAGATGATTCTGTAAGGTTATTAAGTCAAATTATTGAGTAGATGAATTTAGAAAAATTATATAAGACTTATGCTCGAATTAGAGGAAATAGAGTAACCCCTAGACAACTTTTGAAAATTATAATATATACAAACATTAACTGTATTTATTCTTCAAGAGAAATAGAGTCATCTGCTAATAGATATACTTTTGTTTGAAAAAAGCTATAAATAAAAATATGGCTAAAATGATGAATAATATATCTGACTTCATATTAAAATGTGAGATTGATTTTGGTATTAAAATAATTTATAAAGATAAAATTAAAATCCATCATTTAAGGAAATTTTTAAAGAAGGTTAAAAAATATCAAAAGAATCAAATATAACATTTGTTCATGGAAAGGGAAAGAACAAATCTATAGAGCAATTAAATGATTGTATTGATAGATTGAAAAAATATACTAAAGACCTTCATATAATGAGTGAACGAAATAGTTATTCTAAAACAGATAATGACGCAACTTTTATGAGAATGAAAGAAGATCATATGAAAAATGGGCAATTGAAACCAGCATATAATATACAATTTGGTGTAGATTCAGAATATATAGTTTTGGTAAGTTCAGGACATCAACCCACTGATACTATAACATTAATACCATTTTTAAAATCTATTTAGTTCCATACAAAGTTTAAATATCCTAAAATAGTGGATGATTCTGGGTATGAAAGTGATGAAAACTATACATTTTTAGAGAAATATAAAATAAATAAAATATTTTTAAAATAGAATAGTAAAAGGGAAAACACAAATATTTTTTTATTCTGTACTGTTTATATAAAAAATAAAAATATCTTTATTTTAAAAATCATTAATTTACATAAGTGATGTTTATATGTTTATTACTTATAAAAATAAGTTAAACAAAAAAATATTTAAGTAAAGTAATTTAAAAGGCTGTTTTAAAGAGCTTTAAAAGACTTGTAACGTTTTTAAATAATAAACCAATAAATTTTTTATTTATAATAAAAACAAAATCTCTTAAAATTCCAATAAAAGGATTTATTTTAATCTTTTTATAAGATCGTTTTTTAACTTACTAATTTGTTTTACTGATAAATTTATATCTAAATCAACAATTTCATCATAACTTTTGTGGAAATTATAAAGTTTTATTGATTATCCTAGTCATTTAATAAATTACTTTTTTGTAAAATTTTAATATTAAATTATAATTTTATGCTAAGAATTATAAATTTTGAGAAGTTAATTTACAATGTATTACATAAGTTTATCAAATATAAAATTATCATCTTAAACTTTGATAATTTTTTAGTTATATTTTCTATTTATTTTGTTATTTTATTATTTATTTTGATATTAAAAAAGAATAATTTTGATTTATCAAAATTATTCTTTTACTGGAAGTTTATGAAGTACTACATTTTACTATCTTTTATATTTATTTTTAAAATAAAGGAAATAACGTATAAAACTAATGATATAGTTGCTGACACTCCCAATGTTATATATAACCATGTTGGAACATATCTATCAACAGTTTGAATACCTGTAGTTGCTGTAATAAATAAAAACACACCAAATATGCTTAGAAATATGCTTCTTAATTTTACTATTTTTCTTAAAAAATTTTTCTTATTTTCCATGTTATTCATATCCATCCCACCTTTTTAAATAATAGCAACAACTTCCAGATGTATATAATAATATCAGATTTAATCTATAAATTATAGTATTTAATATTTTATTTAAAGCCTAGCTACTGTTTTGTTTTATTTTTTTATCTTATATATAAAATTTAAAAATTAAAATATTAAATTCTGTTAAAAGTTCACATAAATAAAAAAGATTTAACATTTAAATAAAAATTAAAATATAGTAAAATAGAATAATTAAATTTAAATTGTTGTTGAAATTTTTTTGATTTCATGCTACCATTGTAGTATAAATAATGATTAGAAACGTTTCGAGTTAATTACTATTTATTTTAAACTATGTCTTAAATAAAATATATATTTATTGTTATATAATAAGCAATAAATTGCTTGATAATATATTTTTATGTGAAAAAAACATCAAAAAAATACTTTTAAGAATTTAATTTCAGGTGAAATAATGGAGAAATCATCAATTAAAATATTAATTGGTTTATTTATTATAGGAGTAATTATTATTTTAATCTTCCTTAATAGAACTAAAACTAAAAATTATCTTTATCAAATTTTTAATGTTATAATAAACAGTACTAAATTAATCTTTAATTATAGCTGGATATATATTTTTTTATGCATTATTTTTTCAGTATTTCAAGGTTTTTTTCCAATAATATCTTTGTTAATAATGCAAAAAATGATAAATGCAATTCAGATGAAAAATATAGGGCAAGATATCTTTTTAAAATTAATTTTTATCTATATAGTCTTAGAGATGATTGATTTAATGGCTGTAGAAATTTATAATTTATACTCTACGACATTTATGAAAAGGTTTACCAGACATATAGAGATTTTAATGTTAGAAAAAGCTAATAGATTAACTACGAAGGATTTTGAAAATAAGGAAATTTATGATTTAATCAATAGAGCTCAATCTCAAAATGGAGCTACAGTTATTGATTACTTTAACTCCTGGATTTTAATTTTTCAACAGGCAATCACAATATTTTCCTCGATTATTATAATTATATCTTATCAATATTGGATTGTAATATTAATCATAATAGCCCCAGTTATACAATTTTATTACTCTCAAAAATTAGGGCATGAGCAGTATGAAATAAGTATGAAAAGAACTTCTGAAGAAAGAAAATGTTGGTATATTAATTTTTTAATGCTATTAGGAAATTCAATCAAAGAAACAATTTTATATGGATTAGGAAATTTATTTATAAATCAGTATGGAAAATTAAAAGAAAAATTCATTCTTCAAGATTATAAAATAATGAAAAAAACATTTGAGATGAATTTTATAATTATAATTATTGGTCAATTATTTACAGGAGTTATATATTTTCATATACTTCTTAATGGGTTTTGGCAGAAAATATATATGGGAGATGTAACTACTTACATAACCTGTATAACAACAATAAAAAATGGTATAGAAGTGATATTATCAATGATGAGTACAATATATAGTAAATCTCTATATATGGAACTATTATTTAGATTTTTTGATATTCCTGAGAAGACGGAACTTAATAAAACAAAACTTAAAATAGATAATATAGAAAAAATAGAGCTAAAACATTTATATTATAAATTTACTGAAGATTCAGGTTATGTTCTAAAGGATATTAATCTAGAACTAAAAAAGAATAGTCCTATTGCACTTGTTGGTAGAAACGGTTCTGGTAAATCAACTTTAATCAAAATTATACTAGGAATTTATGATGATTATGAAGGAGATATCTTAATAAATGGAATTAACCTACATAATATCGAAAAAGAAAATTACTACAATAAAATAAGTTGTGTTTTTCAAGACTATACCAAATATGAAGCTAGTGTAAAAGAAAATGTAGGATATGGAAACCTAGATCAGATAAATAATGAGGATTTGATAAAAGAGTCATTGATAAAATCTGGACTAGATATTAATCAATTGGGGAGTAATAAATTAAATACCATTTTAGGATATTGGTTTGGAGAAAATCAACTTTCAGAAGGCCAATGGCAGAAAATAGCAATATCAAGAGCTATGATGAAAGATGCTGATTTTTACATTTTAGATGAACCAGATGCCGCTTTAGATGGAATAGCTGAAAATGATATGCTTTTAACTTATAAAAAAATGTTTGAAAATAAATTTGGTATATTCGTATCTCATAAAACACATCATTTAAATTTGTTATGTGAAAATATAATAGTTTTAAATAATGGACAAATTGCAGAATGTGGAAATCATGAGGAATTAATCGAAAAAGAAGGAATTTATCATCAGTTATATTCAAGTCAAATTATAAGTAAACTAGAAACAAATTAATAATTACTTTGAAAAGGAGTTAAGAATTATGGAACAAAAACCTTTTATTCATTTATTTCAAACATCAACTGGGTTCTATTTTTATGATGTGAATACTGATTCTATATTAAATATAGATGAAAATGTCTATGATTATCTAAAGAAAGAACAACTTGGAGAGTCAAGTAGTAATACATTAGAATATGTAGAATTTTTAAGAAAGCAAGGATACTTAAAATCAAATAAAGTGAAAATAACAGAACATCCAGAAACTGAAGTATTAAAGTATCATTGTGAAAATAGGGTAGAAGGAATAATATTACAAGTAACTCAAAATTGTAACTTACATTGTGATTATTGTACTTATTCTGGAGGATATATAAATAGAATACATACAAACAAAAGAATGTCTAAAGAGACTGCTAAAAGAGGAATTGATTATTTAATAAGCCATTCAAGAGATTGTCAATATGTGAGTATAGGTTTTTATGGCGGAGAGCCATTACTAGAATTTGATTTAATTAAATGGTGTATTGAATATTCAAAAGCGAATATAGAAGGTAAAAATTTGAAATACAATTTAACAACTAATGCAACTCTTATAACAGAAGAAATTATAGAGTTATTTGAAGAAAATAATGTTAGTATTATGATTAGTCTAGATGGTCCTGCTGAAATACATGATAAAAATAGAAAGTTTGCAAATAATAATGTAGGATCTTTTAGTACTATAATGAAAAAACTAGATATGATATCTACTAAGTATCCAAATTATTTTAAAAATAATGTACATTTTAATTCTGTATTAGCAACTGATAACTTCTCTTGCGTTAATAAATTCTTTACTAAAGAAGAATTATTTCAAAATTCATTATTTTTATCTTCAATTGTTAGTGAAGTAAATGCTAAAGTTAAAACTGAGAAATCACAAAGTTTTTATGAAGAAAGTCAGTATGCTTTATTCATAGGATATTTAACTTTACTTGGTAGAATAAAAAAAGAGGATAGTTCTAAATTATTACAAACTCAAATCTCTACTATTGGAGATACGCGAAATGGTAAACAGGGCAAACAACGTTTAGTAATGCCAGAAAAATGGCATCATGGGGGTCCATGTGTACCAGGAGTTATGAGATTATTCATAAATGTTGATGGTTATTTTTATCCATGTGAAAAAGCATCAGAAGCATCAGATAGTATGAATATAGGAAATTTAGATCAAGGATATGACCTTAAAAAAGTAGAAAAATTATTGAATATTGAAAGAATAAATGGTGATAAATGTCATAGTTGTTGGGCTTATGAAAACTGCAGAATTTGTGCTGTTTCTTTAAGTGTTGATTCAACACAAGAAGATATAGCAAAGGAGTGTGAATATATTAGAAGTAGTATAGAAAGTGATTTCCAAGATTATTGCGTATTAAAGGAATTGGGATTTGATTTTGAAACAAAAGAACTTATAGAAAATACCATTTAATTTAAGATAGCATCTTAAATTATTACATTATGAAACTAATTAGAATCTATTGGAGGATTAAAATGAAAAAAGTATTAATTTATCCATTCACAGAGGAAATGGCTCCATTTGTTAAACAAGAGAATTTACTAAAAGATATAGATATAACATCAATTGTAAGTTTAAAGGGGAATGGAATCTTAGGAGATAAATATAAATTTAATGGTAAGTCTTTAGAAGTTTCTGAAAATTTTGATAAGGAATTAGAAAAATGTACATATATCTTACTTAATAATTTTTATAGTGATGAAAGCGAAAATATTATTTTAGAAAATATAAAAAAAGCTGTAAATCATGGTAAAAAAATAATCTTTTTTAGTAATTCAAATAGTAATATTGATAATTTAAAAATGATTATACCTAAAGAACAACAGTTTGAAATTAATAGTTCAAAAAATATGGTAAAAGATTTTCAAGGAAGAATATACAATATTGATACACCTGTTATTTTTGTATGTAGCATATTTGAAGGCTTAGAAAAATTTGATATTCAATTAGCATTAAGAAATAAGTTACTAATTGATGGATATAAGGTTCTTCAAATTGGAACACGTCAAGTTTGCGAATTATTTGATTTCTACTCATTCCCTGAGTTTATGTACTCAAATAATATAGAAGAACAAGACAAGGTACTAATGCTTAATAATACTCTAAAAAAATTAGAATTAGAAAAAAAACCTGACCTTATAATTATCGGAATTCCAGGTGGTATACTTCCATTTTCTTCGAAAGCATTTGGTGATTTTGGAATTACAATGTACAAAGTACTTCAAGCAGTAACTCCAGACTGTACAATACTATCTATTCCATATGGTAAATATAGTGATGAAGAAATTTCTTATTTTGGTAAAATTACAAAAAGTAAGTTTAATATAGAGGTAGATTATTACAATATTGCTGCGAAATCAATATTATCTCACCCAACAGAGACTATGGGAAAACCATTTTATTTAACATTAGGAAAATCATTAGTCGAGAAAAAAATAGCCACATTACAGAATAAAAATGTATTTTGTTTATCTAACAAATCTGAAATAGACAGATTAATAGAATTAATGATCAAAGAATTTATAAAATATGGTACTGTAGCATCTATATAAAATATTTTACATAAAGGATGGTGAAATACTGATATGGTAAACACAGAAGTTATGAATAAACTAGATATCTATACAGTTTTAGTAAATATATTTGAGAAAAGATCAAAAATAAATTTTGATGAAAATTGTTATTTAAAAAATGAAAATTTATTTGAATCTAAGATAATGATGCCTGCTCGTGAACTAGTATTAACATTGTATGATATAGAAGACTATTTTTCTATATCTATTCCAGAGGATGTAATTTTATCAGGAAGATTTAATTCTTTTAACAATATTTATGATATTGTTAAAAAACTTGAGAATTCTATTAATTTTAATTAATTAAAATATAATAATATAACAAATGAGAGGGGAAAAATGATATGTCTAATTTTGGAAAAAGAAATTTATATGATTCTGCAAATGGAGAAATAGATCCTAAAGGAGGATGTAATTGTGGTGCTCTGTGTGCAAATCTATGCTCTTGTAGTTGTTCTGGGGGAACATGGTCATTCTATCACACAAATCAAGTGAAAGGTTCTAAAATAAATAATGGTCAACAATTTAGATCACCAGGAGAAATACCTGGACAAAAAAAATAAAAAGAGTTAAATATAATTAGTTTTAGCTTTATCAATTAACATAATTAACTTTATTAAAATTAATAGAATCTAATTACAATTGTTTATTATATCTATAAAAGCAACTTTAAAATACCTTGTTTTATATATGTTAATTAAAAATGGTAGGAGCTGTCGTGCTAGAAAATAGTGCTACAGCTCCTACCATTTTTACATAAATAACTTTATTTATAATATATCATTATACTTTCGTAAGGTTTTATTTCCATTTTATTTTCAATTATATCTCTAGTGTAATTGGTTTCAAGTATTGTGTAGTTTAATTTATTCAAATAAGTTTCAGGTAATTTATATACTACATTATCATGAGTAAAATTACTTATAACAAGAAGATTTTGGTTTTTATACTCTCTTTCATAAACAAATAGATTTTTATGATTTTCATCTAACAATCTATAAGTACCTTCTGTAAAAATATCATATTGTTTACGATATTTGATTAATCTTTGATAAGTATAAAAGACTGAACGAGAATCATTAAGCTCATTTTCTACACTAATATTGTCATTATTAACTTTTAACCACGGTTTATGATTAGAAAACCCCTTATAAATAGTATTATCCCATTGCATAGGAGTACGGGCATTATCTCTGGATTTTTGTTGAAGTATAAGCAATGCCTCCTTTTCATCAATACCAGATTTAATCATATGATAGTATGAATTCTTACTTTCAGCATCATCATATTCATCTATTTTAGTAAAGTAGGCATTTGTCATACCTATTTCTTCACCTTGATATATGTATGTAGTACCTTGTAGACCAAATAGTGTTATGGCTAACATCTTAGCACTTTCTTGACGAAAAAATCTATCATCTCCAAATCGAGATAAAGCTCTAGGTTGGTCGTGATTAGAGTAAAATAGAGCATTCCATCCCTTTCCTTCATACATTTTATATTGAAAGTCAGATTGTGCTTTTTTTAATTTATCCAGAGAGAACATTTCATTAGTCCATTTTGCGCCTCCTTTATAATCTGTTTTCATATGATGGAAGCTAAAAACCATAGATAGTTCTTCTCGATTTTCTCTAGTATAGTTGATACACTCTTCAGGTGTAGTAGATGACATTTCACCTACAGTAACTATATTTTTAGGTTTGAAAACTTTTTGATTCATATTATGTAAATATTCGTGTATACGAGGACCATCAGCGTAGTGAGTTCTTCCATCTCCTTTTGGTCCTGTTATAGGGTCATCAGGTAATCCAGGTGTTTTGGAGAGTAGGTTGACTACATCTAAACGAAAACCATCAATACCTTTATCAGCCCAAAATTCTAGTATTTTGTAACATTCTTCACGAACCTTTTCATTTTCCCAATTTAAATCAGCTTGAGTTTCTTCAAATAAATGTAAATAATATTGGTTAGTGGTTTCATCATATTTCCAAGCAGTTCCACTAAATCTGGATATCCAGTTATTAGGAACAGAACCATCAGGTTTAGCATCTTTCCAGAAATAATAATCACGATATGGATTGTCTTTGCTTTTTTTAGATTCTTTAAACCATTTATGTTCAGTAGATGTATGGTTTAGGACCATATCCATCATTATTTTTATGTCTCTTTTATGAGCTTCTTTTAAGAGTTTTTCAAAGTCATTCATTGTCCCATATTTTGGGTCTATATTATAATAATCTTCTATATCATATCCATTATCTCTTTGAGGAGAAACGTACATAGGAGTCAACCATAATAAATCAACACCTAAAGAATACAGATAATCTAATTTTTCTATAATACCATTTATATCACCTATACCATCATTGTTGCTATCTTTGAAACTTTTTGGATATATTTGATAGACAGTTGCTTTTTTCCACCAATTTTTCATACTTGATACCTCCTGTAATTTATAAGTTAATTATAATATGTTTAAACAAATTGTCAAGTATTAAACTGATATTAAAGCTAAAATATACAATAAATAATTATTTGTATAAACATATAATTGTATATAGAATAGTGAGGTTAGTATGGGATAAAGTGTCTAAACGTAAAAAAATTATGTTTAATTAAACATAATTTTTTTAATATCTTTGAGTAACATCCATGAATACAAATGTTTCAGGTGTATGCTTTGATTCAGTATATTCAAAAAGCTTTCCATCATCAGTATATACACTATTTTTAATAACACCAACACAATTATAATCATTTAGAGGTAGCGTTTTTAACTCAAGCTCTGTAGCTTTTTCAATTTTAAATATCTTTCTGGATGAAACAATTTTTGTACCTAGACACTCTTCTATATATTTATAAATAGAGCCTTGTGCTATAGAAACATCAAGGTCTTTAACTATACTACATAGAAAATAGTTAATGTCGAGAATTTTAGGTATGTTATCAATATATCTTAGTCTGTGAAGGTAATATACTTCACTACCAACTTTAAAACCTGTCTTTTTAGATAACTTATTATCAATTAAGATTTTGCTGAAGTGGAGAACACTAGTAGCAGTATTAACCTTTTTATCTTCTACAATCGATTCTACACCTTTGAAATTGTGCATATTTAGAAAAAAATCATTAGAACAACTATTTTCTAACACTACAACACCTTTGCCTTTTATACTTTGAACATATCCTTCTGTGTTTAATTGAGAAATTGCTCTACGTACAGTGTTTCTGCTACATGAAAACCTTTCAATAAGTTGAAGTTCAGTAGGCAGCATCATATTACTTGTATATTTACCATCAAGTATTTCCTCTTTCAATACTTCATATATCTCTGAAAATTTATTTTTAGCCATATACCCCTATCCCTCCTTAAAGGTCTTTAGTAATCTTATTGAACTGATATGAACAAATTATATCAAATGTGTTTAGACATGTATAGTGAAAATAGAATCATATCAACCATAAAAAGGACAAAATAGAATTATTTTGTGGGTTGTTTCAAATACATGGTTAAACATATTTTTAAAATAAAAAAAATGAATTAAAAAAATAGGCTAGATATAGCAATACACTTAAAAGGATTTATATGTTAAACCAAATGATAAAAATAAAATGAATAAAAAATATTGACAATTTGTTTAAACAAATATAATATTTAAAATATAAAATGTGAATAAATCGTTTTCATAAAAAATTAAACCGAAATAGAAAGGGGATTGTATATGAAGAGGTTCTTAAACAAAATGATGCAACAACTGTCACTTTTAGGAAAGACTATGCTGGTGCCAATAGCTGTAATGCCAGCAGCAGGTATATTAGGATTATTATTTGGTCCAAATATGCTCAATGTGCCAGCTATATCTAATATATCTAATATAGTATTTTCAAATGTGGACTACTTATTTTTATTAGGAGCAGCTAGTGCCTACTCAAAGTCTAAAGACAAGACAAGTGTAATGGTTGCAGCCGTAGTTGCATATATGATATTTAAGTCAAATTTAGAGTTATTGAATGATACATTAAATGCAGGTGTATTTGGTGGGATAATTGTTGGAGCTTGTATAGCATGGACTTACAATAAAACATATAAAGTTAAAGTTCCAGCATTTTTAAGCTTCTTTGCAGGAGAAAAATGTGTAATTACACTATCACCAGTGGTTGCTTTAATTTTATCATATATATTTAGTTTATTATGGATATATCCACAAGCTGCAATGAATCAATTTGGTTTTTGGTTGGGAGGAGCTGGTGCAATAGGAATATTCTTGTTTTTATTCTGTAACCGTGCACTAATACCAACTGGGTTACATCAAGTTTTAAATGCTTACATATTATTTGAAATGGGTGAATATACAACATCAACAGGAGAAGTTATAAGAGGAGAAATTCCTAGATTTATGGCAGGAGACCCAAATGCAGGATTCTTCTGGACAGGATTTTACATAATTATGATGTTTTCAATACCTGCTATTTCTTATGCTATATATAAAACAGCACAAGATAAAAAGAAGCAAGAAGTAAAAGGTGCAATGACCGCTGGAGCATTGACTTCTTTTATGGCAACAGTAACTGAACCAATAGAATTTTCGTTTTTATTTGCATCTCCAAAGTTATATATAATTCATTCTTTTTATTCTGGTCTAGGTGGAGTTGTACTATATTTACTGGGTGCTCGCTTGGGTTCATTTAATGGAGCAAGTATAATTGACTATGTCTTAAGTTTTAGTTATGGAGATAAAGCGTGGTTAGTTATACCTGTAGGAGTTGTATTCTTTGTATTATATTATGTAACATTTAAATATATAATAATAAAAGATAATGTGCAAACACCAGGACGTGAAGTTGAGATAGAGATAGGTGATAAAGTTAGTGAAAAAGAAAAGAATTTAAAACTTTCTCATGGTAATTTTTCATATATGGCTAAACAGATAATTAAAAATTGTGGTGGTTATGAAAATATAGTGACTCTTAATAATTGTATGACGAGATTACGTTTAGAAGTGAAGGATGCTACTATTTTGAATGATGATAATATTAAAAAAACAGGAGCCAAAGGGGTAATTAAATTGAGTAATACATCAGTTCAAATCATCATAGGAACGGATGTTGTTAAAGTAAAGGATGAGATGGAAATGCAACTTGATGAGTTGAGAAAGCAGGCAGATGCATAAAATGAAGAAATTAGTAGTTAGGGCAGATGATATAGGATATTCAGAAGGTGTTACACTAGGGATAATATCTTCTTATAAGAACGGTATTGTTACAAGTGCTGGAATCATGGTGAATATGCCTTTTTCAAGACAAGCTATAGAAATGGTAAAAAATGATGATGTATGTTTTGGTTTACATGTTAATTTAGTAATAGGAGAACCTTGTTGCAAAGAACATATTAAGATAAAGAATTTGTTAGATGAAGGTGGAAAATTTGTTTCTAGCAAAATAAGAAGAACGCAACTACTGACAGGTAAAGAGGTTTTTAATTATGAAGAAGTATATGAAGAAGTTTGTGCTCAAATTGAAACTTACAAGTTGTATATGAGTAAATTGCCTGAGTATATTGATATACATGGTATAGAAGAAGATGTATCAATATCAGCAATGTGTGATGCTGCAAAAGAATACGGTATACCAAGTTGTCCCTATTATTTAGATTCGTGTATTAGCATGCCAAGTAAATATCCTCAGAATGATTTTTACAAGTTAAATAAATCTTTTGTTAAATTATTTGAAGAAAAATATATAAATTTAGATAAAGATATAACATTGATGGTTACTCATCCAGGATTTATAGATTATAGTCTTATAAAATCATCTTCTCTTATTCAAGAGAGAGTATATGAACATGCAATGCTATGTGATAAGGAAGTTAAAATGTGGTTAAAAAGAAATAATATTGAATTGGTTGATTTTAAAGATATTTTCAAGTCTAATAATTATATATAAAGAATAGATTACCTAAAGTTTTAATTAAAAATAAGTATTTGAAAAAAATGTGTATTTTCTAAAAAAATATTGATAGAGATGTATCAAAATAAAAACTTGAATCATCTCTATCAATATAGGAAGTACACATTTTTTATGTATAATAAAAAGAGTAGTATGCATTAATAAATTAAAAATATTAAATTATAATTATATTAACGAAAATTTTAGCTAATATTTTTGAATTTTACTTATGAATAATAAAATAGATGGAGGAGAAACTATGGAATTTTATGAAAGAGCAAAAAAATATGAGTATAAATTTACAGATACAGAAGACATGATAATTGAATATATGAGAAAAAACAAAGAAGAAATAGTAAAATTATCAATACAATCTTTAGCAGATAAATTTTTTACTGTCCCAAATACCATAGTTAGGCTATGTAAAAAAATGGAGTATGATGGTTTCTCTCAACTAAAAAATAATTTAAAAGAAGAGTTAAAAAATGAGAATAAAGAGCCAAAAAATGGTTTTGAATCAGATATAAAAAAGACATTAGAGCTAATAGATTATGAAAAAATAAATAAAGTAGCAGATATAATTCAAAAATCTAGGAGTATTATAGTTTATGGAATAGGTCAAAACATTCCTTTATGTGAGATATTAGTAAAAGAAATTAGAGGTGGGCATGATAATATAACTTACTATAGTCAAAGACATGAAGTACTTCATGATATAGGAAAATTAGGTGAACAAGATATGTTTTTTGCACTTAGTTTAAGTGGAGAAACGAAAGAAGTTATAGAAGCAGCAAAGACAGCAGTTAATAAGGGTTGTAAGGTAGTAGCTCTAACACATATATGTGAAAATCAATTGCAACAAATTGCAGATATAAGTTTATATTGCTATTCAACAATTAAACAAGTAAATGGGTACAATATATCAGATAAGGTTCCAATTATGATGATTATGAGAGCAATAATAGAACAATACTGGTTAAGATAGAGATTTGTGTATAAATACACAAATCTTTATTTTTTAAGAAGAAATTGTGTGTATAATTTCAAAAAAACATTTTCATAATTTATTTTATGCTATATTCATAGCATTAAATGATTTAAGGAGGGCGTAATTTTGGAATTTAAGAAAATCACAAATGAAAACCTTGTTTTTTTAAAACAAAAAATAAAAACAAAGAAAGACGCAATAAAGTTCTTAGCAAGAAAGCTATATGATGAAGGCAAGTTAACATCTTATGAGGAATATTTAGAAGCTGTAATGTACAGAGAAACTTTATCTCCAACAGGTTTTGAAAGAGGGCTTGCAATTCCTCATGGAAAATCTAAGTCAGTTAAAGAAGCTGCATTTGCAGCTATGACCTTAGAGACACCAATAGAAAATTGGGAAAGCGTAGACCCAAATAATAAAGTAGAGATAATATTTTTAATAGCAGTACCAGAAAATGAAGGTGGAAATACACACATACAAATACTTTCTGAGTTAGTTACTAGACTGTCAAATGAAGATTATATGAATATGTTGTTAAATTCAAAAACTAAGAAAGAGTTATTTAATAACTTAGATATAAAAGAAAAGAAAGAACAAATAAAAGAAGAGATTAGGATTCAAAATGAATCAAAAAAAATTATATTAGCAATAACAGCATGCCCTGCAGGTATAGCACATACATATATGTCAGCAGAAGCATTAATTAAAGCTGGTAAAGAAATCGGTGTGGATGTGTATGTAGAAAAGCAAGGAGCTAATGGTATGGTGGACCCTCATACACCAGATATAATAAAAAGGGCAGATGCAATAATATATGCAACAGATGTAGCACCTAAAAATACAGAAAGATTTGAACATTTGCCAAACATAAAAACGTCAGTAGCAGCTCCACTAAAAAGAGCAAAAGAAATAATATACGAAGCTTTAGAAGTAGCACAAAAACAAGGTAAAGGTGATTATATAGAAAAATCATCTGATATATCATATTGTGAAAAATCATCATGGAAAAAAGATGTAAAATCAGCAATACTTACAGGAGTATCTCATATAATACCACTTATTGTGGCAGGAGGTATGATACTTGCATTTGCAGTATTAGCATCTCAAGCATTTGGTCTACAAGAACTATACAACCAAGAAGGTTCTTGGTTATGGCAATTAAGAAAGCTTTCTGGAGGTATGTTAGGTACATTGATGGTTCCAGTATTATCAGCATATATGTCTTACTCACTAGCTGAAAAACCAGGTCTTGGACCAGGATTTGCAGCAGGTCTAGCAGCTGATTTAATAGGTAGTGGATTTCTTGGAGGTATGTTAGGAGGTTTACTTGCTGGTTATATAGTAAAATTTTTAAAGAAGAATATACCAGCCAAAGGCACATTAGCTGGATTCGTAAGTTTTTGGGTATATCCAGTAGTTGGTTCTTTGGTAGTAGGTTTATTGATGTTATTTGTAGTAGGAAAGCCTGTAGCAGCACTTAACAATGGTCTTATAAATTGGTTAAATGGGATGACTGGAGTAAATGCAATACTACTAGGTGCAATAATAGGAGCTATGGTTTCATTTGACTTAGGTGGACCAATAAATAAAGCAGCCTATACATTTGCAATAGGAGCAATAGCAAGTGGAAATTTTATACCTTATGCAATATTTGCATCAGTTAAGATGGTTTCAGCTTTTGGAGTTACAATAGCTACTGTTTTAGGCAGAGATTTATTTTCAGAATCAGAAAAGGAAATAGGAAAGCAAACTTGGATATTAGGATTGGCTGGAATAACTGAAGGTGCAATACCATTTATGATAGAGGACCCAATCCGTGTTATACCATCATTGGTAGCTGGTTCAGCCATAACTGGGTCTATAGTAGCATTCTTCAATATAGGTCTTCAAGTGCCTGGAGCGGGGATATTCTCATTGGCGCTTTTAGAGGGAAGTATGTCAGGATTTATTATAGCATCAATATGGTTCTTTGCGGCAGTACTTGGAGCTATAATATCAGCAATATTATTAATAATAACTAGGAAACAAAAAAATCAAAGAAAGATACATAAAAAGATACGTTATTAGATATTTAAATCAAAGGTTTAATTATAGTGATAAAATAAATATTAAAAAATTTTGTAAACTCAGTAGTATTTTTATTGGATTTTTAATTAGACAGAAAATATTATCAGATAAGTTTTGGAGGATAAGCAATGAAAAAAAATGTACACATAGTTCCTCATATGCATTGGGATAGAGAATGGTACTTCTCAACTGAGGAATCTAGAATATTACTTGTAAATAATATGGAAGAAATAATGGATATGTTAGAAAATAATCATAACTATCCATATTATGTGATGGATGGTCAAACTGCTATATTAGAAGATTATTTAGCAGTTAAGCCTGAATGTAAGGAGAGAATAAAAAAATTAGTTCAAGAAGGAAGGCTAATAATAGGTCCTTGGTATACTCAAACTGATGAAATGGTAGTTGGTGGAGAATCCATACTTAGAAATTTACTATATGGAATAAAAGATTGTGATGAATTTGGAGAATATATGAAAATAGGATATTTACCAGATTCATTTGGTCAAAGTGCTCAAATGCCACAAATACTAAATGGGTTTGATATAAAATACTCAATGTTTTGGAGAGGATGTTCTGAAAGAAAAGGAACTAATAAAACAGAGTTTAATTGGAAGAGTGATGATGGGTCTTCTGTTTTGGTTCAAATACTTCCATTAGGTTATGCAATAGGAAAATATCTACCAATGAATGAAGATGAGCTAAGAACAAGAATGGATAAATATTTACCGGTTCTTGATAAGGGTGCAACTACTGACCATATAATACTTCCAAATGGACATGACCAGATGCCAATTCAAAAGAATATATTTGAAGTTATATATAAATTAAAAGAATGTTATCCAGAGAGAAAATTTTTCTTAAGTAGATATGAAAACATATTTAAAGAGCTAGAAAAAAATGAGGATATAGATACAATAAAAGGGGAATTTTTAGATGGGAAATATATGAGGGTTCATAGAAGTATATTCTCAACAAGAATGGATATAAAATCAGCAAATGCTAGAATAGAATCAAAGATAACCAACATATTGGAGCCACTAGCTTCTATTGCATATTCTCTAGGATTTGAATATCATCATGGATTAATAGAGTTAATTTGGAAAGAAATAATGAAAAATCATGCTCATGACAGCATTGGATGTTGTTGTTCAGATAAAGTTCACCATGAAATAATGAATAGATTTTTCTTAGCTGAGGAAAAAGTAGACCAATTAATAACATTTTACAAAAGAAGAATAGTTGATGCAATGAGTTGTGAAATGGCTTTAGATAAGTTAGTAGCATTTAACTTAATGCCTTACGATAGGAATGAAATAGTGAACGCCCAAGTTATAACTAAAATGAAAGCATTTGAAATATTTGATAAAGATAATAATAAGTTGGATTTTGAAGTGGTACATAAAGAAGTAATAGATGCAGGATTAATAGACCGTCAAATTGTTCATTATGGAAACTATGATTCATTTATGGTATATACAATAAACTTTAAAGATAAAATACCTGCAATGGGGTATAAGGCGTATATGATAAAAGAAATTGGACATATGTTAGAAAAAGCTTATGAAGTATGTGACATGGTAGATAATGACTTTTATACTATTCAAGTTAATGAAAACGGGACATTAAAGATATTTGATAAAAAATTAAATAAAACTTTTGAAAATGTATTATTGATGGAAAATGGAGGAGATGAAGGAGATGAGTATGATTTTTCACCACTTCCAAATGAGAAATTAATATTTAACGATAATATAGTAGCAAATTCCACTATAAAGAAAAATAGATTTAATAATGAGATAAAGATAAATTATAGATTAAAAGTACCAAAAGATATACAAGCTAGAAAAAATAATAGAGCAGATTCATTTATTGACTTTGATATAGTTATAAATGTTCCAAATGATAAAGCTATAATAGATGTAGTATTCAACATAAATAACCAAGCAAGAGATTGTAGGGTTAGAACTTATATACCAACAAATATAGCTTCAAAGTTTTCTGTGTCTGATAATCAGTTTGGACATATAAAGAGAAGTGTGTATGATGATGCTATGGAAGTTTGGCAACAGGAAGAATGGAGTGAAAGACCAGATTCTATATATCCAATGCTAACATTCGTTGGATTGTCTGACAAAGAGCATGGAGTAGCTGTTCTTACAAACAGTACAAGAGAGTTTGAAATAGTAGGGGAAAAATTTGACACAATAGCTATAACATTATTTAGAAGTGTAGGATTCCTAGGTAAAGAAGAAATGGCAAGACGCCCAGGTCGTCCATCAGGAATAAAGTTGCCTACTCCAGATTCTCAAATGATAGGAGATATAAAAATAGACTTAGCAATAGTTACTCATGAAAAATCTACACTAGAAGCAAATGTTGCAAATATGGCTAAAGAGTATTTAACAAAAATACAAACTTATAATAAAATGCCATATAATGCTATGAAATTGAATCAATCAGAAATAGAAGTAGATTATTCATATAGTTTACTTAAGGAAACTAATAAGGACCTTGTGTTAAGTGTTGTAAAAAAGGCTGAAAAACAAGAGGCATTAGTAGTTAGATTTTACAATTCTAAAGAAGAAACAAAATCAGCTAACATAGTATTTAACAAAAATATTAAAACAGCTAAATGGATTAACCTAAATGAAAAAGAATTAGAATCTATATCAATAGATAATAACTTTGTAAATGTAGAGTGCTTAATGAACCAAGTTAAAACTATATTGGTTAAATAGTGCTAAAAAGGAATTGTCTTAAAATAGAGATAATCCTCCTTATCATTGTTGAAATAATAAACATATATTTGATTTTATACAAAAAGAGTGTCTCATGAACTAAGAAATTTATTTTGAGACACTCCCTTTTTATAAGATAAAAGAATATTAATGGTATAAGTTGTATACAAAGAGAGATGTAGAGTATAAAATAAAAGATAAATTAAGCTTATAAAATTATATGTTTAAAATAAGGAGTAATAAAAAGGAGTAGATAAGTATGAAAATATTAATTTCTATAGATTCTTTGAAAGGAAGCTTATCTTCAATAGAGGCAGGAAATGCAATAAAAAAGGGGATATTGAAGGTTAAAGAAGATGCGCAAGTAAAGATATTGCCACTTGCTGATGGTGGTGAAGGGACAGTAGATGCTTTAGTTCAAGGGATGAATGGTAAAAAAGAGACTATAGAAGTTACTGGACCAATAGCTAAAAAAGTGGATGCAACATATGGATTATTAAAAAATACAAGTACAGCAATAATAGAAATAGCTCAAGCATCAGGACTAACATTGGTTCCGACTGAACTTAGAAATCCTTTATACACTACAACTTATGGTGTTGGGGAAATAATAAAAGAAGCAATAAATAAAGGCTATAGAAATTTTATAGTTGGGATAGGTGGAAGTGCTACTAATGATGCTGGGATAGGTATGCTTCAAGCCTTAGGGTTTGAGTTTTATGATGAAAATAACAAGTTAGTAGGATTAGGTGGAAAAGTTTTAAATGAAATAAGACATATAAAAATAGAAAATAGATTAAAGGAATTAGATGAATGTAAGTTTAAAATAGCCTGTGATGTAAATAATCCGCTGTTTGGGAAAAATGGAGCTGCATACATATACGGGTCTCAAAAAGGTGCAACATCAGAAATAATTGAGGAGTTAGATAATGGGCTTAGAAATTTTTCCAAAGTAGTTAAAAGTTACTTAAGTAAAGATGTAGCTAATGTAGAAGGAGCAGGAGCAGCAGGAGGATTAGGTTTTGCTTTTTTAGCATTTTTAAATTCAAAATTAGAATCTGGAATAAAAATAATATTAGAAGAAATTAAATTAGAGGAAGAGTTAAAAGATGCAGATTTTGTCATAACTGGTGAAGGTAGATTGGACAATCAAACTGCTATGGGCAAGGCTCCAATAGGAGTTGCAAAACTGGCAAAAAAATATGGGGTAAAAGTAATAGGTTTGGCTGGAGCCACAACAGAAGATGCAGTTAAATGTAATGAAGAGGGTATAGATGCTTATTTTTCTATAGTAAATAGAGCTATGACAATAGAAGAAGCAATGGATAAAGCAACTGCTAGTGAGAATATGACATCTACAACAACACAAATATTCAATCTTATAACTAGTATACAACAGTCAAAAAATATGTAGTATTAAAACAAGGTATATTAGGTAAAAAGCTGTCACATATTAATTTAGACTTTTTAGTGTGACAGCTTATCTATTTTATGTTAATAACTTAAGAAACATATATTGGAAATAAATTAACGGATTTAGATATTTTGAATAAGATAAGCTATTCTATTCATAAAACTACTATAGTTATCTGCCTTAGTAAGTTCTTTAACATTATTCCACTCAGATAATATTTCAATAAAGCTTTCAAATATGTAATTGAATTTTTCTTTTTCTTTTTCATTTATAGGTATCATAGCTATAATCTGAACTTTTTCCTCACCCCATTTAACTGGTTTATCGTTAACAATTAAACATACTCCAGTTTTTAAAGCATCCATTTTCATGCTATGAGGAATTGCTACATTGTTATTAAATGCAGTTGAAGACATTTTTTCTCTTATAAGAACATCATCTATATAATTGGGTTTGACATATTTATTTTCGTACAGAATATTTCCCATAAATTTTATATAATCTTTAGCACTATCTAAATATATATTTTTCATAAACAAAGATTCACTAAAGTACATTTCTAAATGATTTTGTACAGTAAGTATATTTTTTTTATCTTTAATCTGAATAAATTTACTTTGGATATTATCATAATCCTTTCTATTTAGGTAAGGATTTACATAAACAAAAGGTATAGGGCATCTATCGTTAATTGGTAAAGTAGTAATAACCATGTCTACCTTATTGTCAAAATCAAGATTATGAGTATCTGAAAAAATCTGAATAATTTCTATGGATTCATTAAATCTCTTCTCGAGGTCTCTTACTATTTTGAATTGTAAATCATAGTAATTTGGAGTAATTAATGCACATAGAACTTTATCTTCTAATAATTTTTGTCTATCAAAGAATGAACCTACATGAAGAGATATATAAGATATTTCATCTTCGTCTATATCTACATTTTCTAAAGTTTGAATCTGATTGCAAATATAAACAGATATATCATATATCAAAGGGTAGGAATCTTTTAACTTTTGAGGTATTTGATTTCTTAAAACTTGATTATTTTTGGCTCTACTGATTAAATTTTTTACATGAAGAGTAAATTTTACAACAAATTCCTCATCAGATAAATCTATAAGATATAAGTCATATACATTTTTAATTATTTTTTTAGTTAATTTAACAAAGTGATCATCTATATAATTTGGCAATGACTTAGTATCCATTTCATGATAATTTAAGACTGTGGTTTTGTTTGTTAACTGAAATACTAAGTAGTATAATTCTGCACTAGTTAAAGTTATATTGTATTCAGACTCTAAAAAATTTGATATATCTCTTGAAATGCTTATATCATTATTATTATCTATGTAGTTTACTACTTCGACAGATTCTATGTAGTTATTCTTTTTTATTCTGTCTATAGTTATCATTAAATGAAGAAGTATGTTATTTATAGCATACTCATTTATAAACAAATTGTATTTTTTTAATATATATATTATATTTTCTTTCAGTTTGGTCAAATTATACTCTTGATATATTTTTTGTACATCAAATAAGCTTAAAAAATCACTTCCCGTTTCTTTAAATATTATAGAGCTCATTAATTTGCGCTTTGCAGACTCATTTCCAATTAGTTTCAATAAAAATTTCGATTGCTTTATCTTTAAATTATAACTTCCTATAAATTTATTAGCTTTGACTATATCCCCTTCAATAGTAGCTGGGCTAACAAACAATTCTTCACTTAAATCAAATATATTAATTCCATTACTATTAACTATAAGTTCTTTTAAAATTAAATTTAACCTGTTATCAGGTGATATATTTTCTGAACTATCAACCTTGGTTTGACAATTATTATTGAGATTTACTTTATATCCTTTTTTAGAGGATAATATAAATTCACCATTGGAATTAATTTCGTTTACATATTTTCTAATTGAACGCGTTGAGACATTAAGATAATTAGCCAATGTAGATGAATCTATCCAATCATGTTGTGTTTTTATGAAATTTAAAAATAGTTCTTTTTTAGATGTTTTCATTAGATTCCCTCGCATAGTTTTAAAATAAAATCTGGATGATATGATAATTATATAATTGAATGTACGTATTATAAGATACATTATACTATATTAATATGTTTAATTAAGAGTAACTGATTTCCTATTATTAGGAAATATATTTATGTGAAATGAACTTATTTGGTAAGTACAATATAAACATAATAAAATAAAAAGTTCATTAAGAAATAAATTAATGGATAAAAATATTGGAGGTATTATTATGAAAAATATAAGAGTGCTTTTGGCGTGTGGTTCAGGAGCAAGTACAGGTTTTATGGCAACTAGTATGAGAAAGAGTGCAAAGAAAAAAGGTATAGAAGCAGATATAAAAGCGAGAAGTGAGTCAGAGATAGATAAGTATTTATCAGAAATAGATTGTTTATTACTAGGACCACATTTAGATTATATGAAGGAAGAAATTCAACAAAAGGCTAATGAATATAACGTTCCAGTAGCATGTATATCTAAAACTGCATATGGAAGACTAGATGGTGCAAAGGCTTTGGAAGAAGCACTAGAACTAATATCAAACAAATAAAATATTTATGGGGAGAGTGTTTATGAATAAATTTATAGATTTTTTAAGTGAAAAATTTACTCCTGTTGTAAATAATATGACTAAGAATATATGGGTACAATCAGTTCAATCAACTATAATGAAAGTTTTGCCAATGGTATTTGTAGGCTCATTAGTAACTATAGTTTCTGTCTTGAAGAATTACATAAGCTTTTTACCTGATTTAAGTCCAATAAATCAATATACATTTGGACTTTTAGGATTATTTATAGCATTTTTATTGCCTATGGAAATAATGAAGAATAAGAAATTTGAAAGTATGAGTGTAGTCGCTGGTCTTGCAGGTGCTGGATTAATGTTAATGATGATTCGTCCAGAGATTACGAATGAAGGAGCTATATTTAACTTCAACAGGTTTGGAGGAGAAGGAATGCTTGTATCGCTAGTTGCAGGATTATTCTCTGGATTAATAATGTCCTTATTTGGTTCTTTTTCATTTTTCGGAGAAGATTCAGCACTTCCGGATTTTGTAAGCAAGTGGTTTGATAATATGTTACCTATAACAGTGATAATGTTTGTAGGCTGGGGATTAATTTATGGACTCAACTTTGACATGTTTGAAATAATAGTTAGAGTATTTAAACCAGTATCAGATATAGCACAGACATTACCTGGATTTGTACTCTTAAACTTTTTAGTAGTATTTATATATTCTTTAGGAATAAGTGGGTGGGTACTATCCCCTATAACTTATTCAATTCAACTTGGTGCAATTGCAGCTAATGCAGCAGCAGTAGCATCAGGAGGAGTAGCAACTAATATATATGTTTACGAAGTTATTCAAACAGGTTGGATAACTTTAGGAGGGTTGGGTGCTACATTACCATTAGTTATAATGATGTGTTTATCCAGAGTTGGAAGAATAAAAGCAATAGGAAGAGCATGTATTGTCCCTTCTATAATGAATATAAATGAACCAGTAATATTTGGAGCTCCAGTGGCATGGAACCCATTTTTAATGTTACCTATGTGGATAGGTACAATAGTAATATCAATAACTACTTATTTATCAATGAGTATGGGATTTGTTACAATTCCAAGTAAGGTGTTTAATTTATGGTATGTTCCTTTTGGTATATCTACTTTTATGGTAAATCAAGATGTTAGAGGTCTTATTGTTTTAGCAATAAATATAGTATTGCTATTTATGATATGGTATCCATTTTTTAAAGCTTATGAGAAAGAAGAGATAAAATTAGAGAGCCAAGAGGTTTAAATTTAGAAATTGAAAGGAAATTATAAATATGACAATTGAAGAACATATAATAGATGAAGAATTAGTAGAGGTGGCAATGCAAATAATACTTCGTGCAGGTGAGGCTAGAACAGAAATTAAACATGCTCTTAATGATTTGGAAAAGTTTGATTATAGAAATGCTGATTTAAAACTAGCTAAAGCAAAAGGGTTTATGACAGAAGCACATAGAGCTCAAACCAAGATTATACAAGGGGAAGCTGATGGAGAGAAAAGAGCACATTCGCTGTTATTTGCACATGCTCAAGATACTCTTATGACCATATTCAGCGAGTTAAATATAACTATGTCTTTAGTAGGAATAGTAAAGTCTATAGAATATAAGGTAAATAATAGTAAATGATTTAAATAAATAAAATAAGGAGTGATTAAATTGGGTAAGTTTCCTAAAGGTTTTTTATGGGGAGGAGCTGTAGCAGCTAATCAATTAGAAGGTGCATGGAATGAAGGTGGCAAAGGTTGGTGTTTAGCTGATGTACATATGTATGATAAAGATAGAGATATATCTAAACCTTATGAGTCTGATATGACTATAGAAAGAATAAAGTTTGCTATGAAAGATAATAATGGATATTATCCTAAGCGTAGTGGAATAGACTTTTATCATACATACAAAGAAGATTTAAAGCTTTTGAAAGAGCTAGGGTTAAAGTGTTTTAGATTTTCAATAAATTGGGCTAGAATATTTCCAAATGGAGATGATTTAGAGCCTAATGAAGAGGGATTAAAGTTTTATGATAATCTTATAAATGAAGTAATAGATAATGGTATGGAACCTATTGTAACACTACTTCACTATGAGACTCCTTTGAATTTAGTATTAAAATATAAAGGATGGTCTAATAGAAAAGTGGTAGATTTCTTTGTTAGATATGCAGAATTAATACTAAATAGATATAAAAATAAAGTTAAATATTGGATAGTTATAAATCAAATAAATTTAATACATTATGAATCATTTAATTCAGTTGCATTTTGTGTAGACCAGGTAGATGATGTAGAAGAGGCCAAATATCAAGCTATTCATCATCAATTCATGGCTACAGCTTTAACTAAGAAGCTTGGAAAAGAAATAAATTCAGATATGATGATAGGGATGATGATGGCAGATTGTACATCTTATCCAGAAGATTGCGACCCTGAAAATGTGGTGTTTGCTTTAAAAAGAAATAGAATACAATATTTTTTCACTGATGTAAGTTTTAGGGGAGAGTATCCAGTCTATATTAAGAGATTTTTCAAAGAAAATAACATAAATATAGTTATAGAGGAAGGAGATGATAAAATCTTAAAAGAAAATACTATGGATTTTCTAGCTTTATCATACTATTATTCTACAACAGTATCAGCAAGTAAAAACACCATGAATCCAACTGATAATATAAAGAATCCATATTTAAAAGCAAATCCTTGGGGGTGGGCAATTGACCCAAAAGGATTATACAATACTTTATCTCAATATTATGATAGATACCAAAAGCCAATAATGATAGCTGAAAATGGATTTGGAATGCATGATAAATTTGAAGATGGAAAAGTTCATGATAGTTACAGAATAGATTATTTAGGAAAACATATAGAACAAATAGGTGAAGCTATAGCTGATGGAACCGAAATATTAGCTTATTGTATGTGGTCGCCAATAGATATAGTAAGTTGTTCATCTCAAGAAATGGAAAAAAGATATGGATTTATATATGTGGATATAGATAACAATGGAAATGGAAGTAAAGAACGTTATAAAAAAGATAGTTTTTATTGGTATCAAAATGTAATAAGAACTAATGGAGAAGAATTAAGAGAAAAGTAAATAGTTTTTAAATATAAACAACCCCCCTTATAAATACTGTATATATTATTAATATAGTTTTATAAGGGGGGTTATAATTGTAAATAAAATGATTTATTAATTATATGATTCATAGCGAAATTTATATTTATACTTTTAATCATAAACATATCAGTATGAGGAATATCTATTGTACTTCATCCAAATTTTGGTAGAGGTACAATTCTTTTTTATTTTAAAATGCTATAAGATAACATAATAAACTTTAAGCAAAAAATTATTATATTATAAATTTACATATATAGACATTGACTAAATCTTAATTGTATATAAAAATAAGTAGTTAAGAGGTAATATATTATATTACTCGATAAATTTAGACAAATAAAACTTATATAAGGGGAGATAACATATGATAATTGAGCTAAACAAAAGTAATTCTGAAAATCTAACGAAGACGGAACTTGAAATAATTAAATTTATAAATGAAAATGAATCAATATTACCAGAATTATCTATAGTAGAGATTGCTCATGAAACATATTCATCTCCAGCAACCGTTTCAAGAGCAATTAGAAAATGCGGTTTAAATGGATTCAATGAACTTAGGTATAGATTAACAGTAAAAGATGAAAATGATGATATACAAAATATGGGGGATATAATAAATAAATCCTTTATAGAAGCACAGAGAGTTATAGAACAAATATCTTTAACTACACTAATCAATATAATAAAAACTATAAATAAATCTAGTAAGATATATATTTTAGCAAGAGGGCTTACTGAATATGTAGCAAAAGAGTTTAGTCTTAAATTGCAATTACTTGATTTTAATGTTGTTTTTATAAATGACCCCAACATAATGAAAATAAAATCTAAATCAATAAAAAAAGATGAACTTATAATTATATTTTCATTGAATGGAAATACCATAGAGCTTGTAGAATCAGCACAGAATGCCAATTTAGTTGGAGCTAAGGTTATAACTTGCTGTTGTAGTGAAAGTGCAAAACTTATAAAGTATTCGGATTTATATATTGTAGGATACAAACATGAACATATATCAATTTCTGAATATGAAGTATCTTCCAGATTGCCCTTGTATATTATATCTAGGATAATTATAGATTATATGGTCAGATATAATAATTCTGAAAATTAAATTGAAAAGTCTATGAAAATCGATTTTCTATTTGTGAAAAGATTTTCATAGACTTTTTTATTATAATGAAAACATACACAGCACAAGCAAGGGGGAAGACAATGATATATACATTAACTACAAATCCTGCAATAGATATGAATATATCTACTAATGGGATAAAGAGAAAATTAGTAAATCGTACATCAAATGCTGTATATTCTCCTAATGGAAAGGGATTAAATGTAACTTTTGTACTAGGTCATTATGGTATAGAATCTAAGATATTAGGATTTTTTGGAGGATTTTCAGGAAAATATATAGTTGAAGAAAGCGAAAAGAGAGGATTTGACGTATTGCCTACTTGGGTAGAAGATACAACTCGTATAAATATATTTTTAAATGATGGAAGTGATGAATTTAAATTTGTAAACTCTGGGTCATATGTAAATGAAAAACAAAAACTAGATATGCTAGATAAGATACAGTCATTAGCAGATATAAGTTACTTATCAATAAGTGGAAGTCTACCTCCTGGTATTGATGATAATTACTATGAGGATATATTTAAAATTTGTAAAAATAAAAGTATAAAGACAATACTCGATATAAGTTCACCAAAATTAAAGGAGTTACTACAGTATAATCCATATTTGATAAAACCAAATGATGAAGAAATCAAAGATATATTTGGAATTATTGTAAGAGATGAAGAAGATATTAAGGATGTACTTAAATTACTACATTTAAAAGGTGCTCAAAATATATTGCTAACTTTAGGAGAAAAAGGTTCTTATTTTTATAATGGAAAATCAATTTATTATGCTAGTGCTCAACCAGTTACAGTAGTCAGCTCTGCATGTGCTGGTGATTCTGCATTAGCTGCTTTTTTAAGTATATGGTTGGAAAATCCAGAACATATTGAAGAAGCATTAAAAAGGTCAGCAGCAACAGGAGCAAGTGTGGCTGAAAGTAATGGTATAGGTAATTTGGAGAATGTGGAAGATTATATAAAAAATATAAGAGTCAGAAAGGTGGTATAAAAATGGGAAAGAAAATGATTCTAGGGGTAACAGGTTGTCCAACTGGAATAGCTCATACTTTTATGGCAGAAGAAGCATTAAAAAATTCAGCCAGGGAATTAGGGTGTGACATAAAAGTTGAAACGAATGGAGCTATAGGTGTAGAAAATAAGTTAACAGCAAAAGATATCGAAATGGCAGATGCAATAATAGTTGCTTGTGATAAAAATGTTGATATGGACAGATTCAATGGAAAGCCAGTAATAGAAGTACCTGTCAAAGAAGGTATACATAAAGCTAATGAACTTATACAAAGATGTATTGATGGAAAAGTAGCTATTAGAAAAGGAAACTTATCAAGCAGTAAAATTGCAGAAGAAGGAAACTTATCGTTTGGTCAAAAGTTGTATAAAGACTTAATGAATGGTGTATCTCACATGTTACCTTTAGTAGTAGCAGGTGGAGTACTTACTGCTATATCATTTTTATGGGGGATTTATTCATTTGACCCAAATTCAGAACAATATAATCAAATAGCAGCTACATTAAAATCTGTTGGTGGATATTCTATGAACTTGATGGTTCCTGTATTGGCAGCATTTATAGCTCAATCTATATCGGGAAGAGCTGGTATGTTGGCAGGACTTGTTGGAGGAATGATATCATTTGATACAGGTTCGGGGTTTTTAGGTGGAATCATATCAGGATTTTTAGCAGGTTACTTAGTTAAACTATTTGTACATTTGTTAAGAAAATTACCACGACAATTAGAAGGTCTTAAATCGATTTTTATAATTCCTATTGTCAGCGTAGGTCTTGTGGGTGTAGCAATGTTGTTACTTGGTGGGCCATGTTCAGCACTTAACAATGCTATGATGAACTTTCTATCGGGGTTACAAAATTCAAGCCCTATAATTTTGGGAATAGTAATAGGATGTATGTCAGCATTTGATATGGGAGGTCCAGTAAATAAAGCAGCATATGTAACTGGAACTATGCTTCTAGGACAGGGAAATTATTTATTTATGGCAGGTGTATCTGCAGCTTGTATAACACCACCATTGGTAATAGCAATAGCATCTACTTTATTTAAAAATAGATTTACAGAAGAAGATAGAGCAGCAGGATTAATCAATTATATACTAGGTAGTACTCATATAACAGAGGGGGCAATACCTTTTGCAGCAAAAAATCCATTAAAAGTGTTGCCAGTACTTATGATTGCATCATCAATATCATCAATTTTAACTTATATAATGAAAATAGAAGTACCAGCTCCACATGGAGGGTTTTTGGTTCTAGGATTAGTCAATAAGCCACTTTTATGGGTAGGGTGTATATTTGTAGGTTCATTAGTAGGTGCTGTACTTTATATGATGGTTACACCTAAAGTAGTAAATGAGAAAAATACTATAGAAAATACAAATGCAACAAAAGATGAACATAAAAATGAAAGTGCAGAATCGGAAAACGTATCTAATAATATCTCTTTATATAGCGAAGAAACAGTAATTTTAGATGTTAAGGGAAAAAATAAAACAGATGTAATTGATGAAATGATTGGAATACTTGATAAATCTGGTGTTCTTTTAGATAAAAAGAAGTTTAAAGAAGAAATCCTTAAAAGAGAAGAAATATCATCTACAGGTTTTGGTATGGGGATAGCGATACCACATGCAAAAACAGATGCAGTAAAGGTACCACGTGTAGCAGTAGGTGTATCAAAAGAAGGGTTTGACTTTGAATCAGAAGATGGAAGCTTGGCACATATTATATTTATGATAGCAGCTACAGATAATGGTGATAATTTACACTTAAAAACATTATCTCAACTATCTTCAAAATTAATGAATGAAGAATTTTTAAATGAGTTATTAAATAGCAAAACAAGTAGAGAAATAGTATCAAAATTAAATAACGAAGAAATTAAATCAGTATAAACATATAGGAGGAGAAATTATGGCATTAGTGACAACTAAACAAATATTATTAGATGCACAAGAAGGGCATTATGCAGTAGGTGCATTTAATGTTGAAAATATGGAGATGGTTATGGCAGTAATAGAGGCTGCTGAAGAACTTAAATCACCAGTAATATTGCAAACAACACCTTCAACAATAAAGTATGCAGGACTAGATTATTATTTAGCGAATGTAAAGGTAGCATCAGAGAAGGCAAGTGTTCCTGTGGCAATGCACTTAGACCATGGTTCAAGCTTTGGACTAGCTATGCAGGCACTTAGAGTTGGATATACTTCTATTATGATTGATGGTTCTCATGAAAGTTATGAAGATAATATTTCAATATCTAAATCTGTTGTAGATGCATGTATGCCTTCAGATATACCTGTTGAAGCTGAATTAGGTAAAGTTGGAGGTAAGGAAGACGATTTAGATGGTGGTGATGGGGGAGCATATACAGACCCATTAGAAGCAAAAGAGTTTGTAGAGAGAACAGGGGTATCATCTTTAGCAGTAGCAATAGGTACGGCACATGGATTATATAAGGGAGAGCCAAAGCTTGATTTAGATAGATTATCTGAAATTAGAGATGTTGTATCAGTTCCATTAGTATTACATGGTGGGTCTGGAATACCAGATGAAGTTATTAAGGAATCTATAAAAAGAGGGATTTGCAAGGTTAATTATGCAACTGAATTAAGGATTGCTTATAGCAATGGAGTTAAGAATGTGCTTAATTCTGACCCAGAGGTAATTGACCCTAAGAAATATGGTAAAAAAGGTTTAGAGTCAGTTAAAGATTTTGTTAAGAGTAGGATGGAAGTTTGTGGATGTGTAGGAAAAGCAATAGAGACAGTGAAGTGTTAATAATAAAGGGAAAGAATAAGTAAGATTAAATTAAGGGGTGTCTCAAAATGAACTTTTTAGTTCATGAGGCACTCTTTTTTGTATGAAATTAAATATATTTTCATCATTCTGACAATAAAAAAGAAGATTATATCTATTTTGAGACAGCATCTTATTTTATTTTTTGATTAATATTGTAATTGAGAAATTTGAAATAAGGAAGATGATATAATTAAATAAAAAAGTTCTTTCTAAGTTTAAATTAATATTAAAAAGTTATAATATGGTAAGAATTATCCAGGTAGATGACTTCTATGATGGATATATGATAAAATAATTTTGTATGGTATATATAATAATCATAAAATAAGAGTATTGCATTAGTTTTTTAACTAAAACATGTAAATAGGAAAAATAATTTAATAACTGTGTAGTAAAAACTTGGATTTAACATAAGACACTAACTATTAAGGCGTACGACTAAAATATATATTTAAATTATTTTATGAACACTGGAGGGAAAGTCATATATGATTACAGGAGAATTAAGGAGCAAAGTAGACAAGATTTGGGAGACATTTTGGACTGGTGGATTAACTAATCCATTAGAAGTTATAGAACAATTTACATATCTTTTATTTATTAAAGGATTGGATGAAGTAGAAACAAAAAATGAAGCAGAAGCAACTCTTTTGGGAGTTTCTTTTGAAAGGATATTTAATGATGAACATCAACATTTAAGATGGAGTAAGTTTTCTAATGAAGGAAATTCAGAAAAAATGTATGAAATAGTACAAAATGAAGTGTTTCCTTTCATAAAAAAATTACATGGAAATAAAGACTCAGCTTATGCAAAGTACATGGGAGATGCAATATTTAAAATTCCTACGCCTCTTATGTTATCTAAAATAGTTGATGGTATTAGTAATTTAGAATTAAGTAAGGATAGAGATACAAAGGGAGATTTGTATGAGTATTTATTATCCAAAGTGGCTACAGCAGGTACTAATGGTCAATTTAGGACTCCAAGACACATAATAGATATGATAGTAAGACTTATTAAACCAACACCAGAAGATATTATAGTAGACCCGGCAGCAGGTTCAGCAGGTTTTTTAGTATCATCACAACAATACTTAAGGGATAATCATTCAAGTCTTTTCTTAGTGCAAGGGCTGAAGGAGCATTTTAATAATGGTATGTTCTATGGATTTGATATGGATAGAACTATGCTTAGAATAGGTGCTATGAATATGATGTTGCATGGCGTTGACAATCCTAATATAGAGTATAAGGATTCTTTATCGGAGGTTAATACAGATAAAGATAAGTTTACATTGGTGTTAGCAAATCCTCCTTTTAAGGGAAGTTTAGATTATGAAGCAGTGTCAGCAGATTTATTAAAAGTGACTAAGACAAAGAAAACAGAGTTATTATTCTTGGCACTTTTTTTAAGAGTTTTAAAAATTGGTGGAAGATGCGCATGTATAGTGCCAGATGGAGTATTGTTTGGTTCAACAGGTGGACATAAATCGATAAGAAAAGAAATAGTTGATAATCATAAATTGGAAGCTATAATATCAATGCCAAGTGGAGTGTTTAAGCCTTATGCAGGAGTATCTACAGCTATAATGATATTTACTAAAACAGGAACAGGTGGAACTGATAAGGTATGGTTCTATGATATGAAAGCTGATGGTTATTCTTTGGATGATAAGAGAAATGAGATAAAGGATAGTGATATAGAGGATATTATTAAGAGATTTGATAATCTTGATGGTGAAGTAGATAGAAAAAGAACAGAGCAAAGTTTTTTTGTTGATGTGGAAGAGATAAGAGAGAATGGGTATGATTTATCTATTAATAAGTATAAAGAGGTAGTGTATGAAGAAGTAGTTTATGATGCTCCTAGTGTTATTATGGGTAGGGTTAAGGCGTTAGAGAAAGAGATAGTGGATGGATTAGAGGAACTAGAAAGAATGTTAGAGGTGTAGAGTATGGTTGATGAAGCAAAAATTTTAGATGTTGTTAGTATAAGCGGGGAAAATGTAAAAAAGTTTGATGGAGAACGCTCATATCTTAGTACTGGAAACTTAGATTTTAACAAGATAAGCAATCTAGAAATAGTTACTTATGAAAATAAACCTTCTAGAGCAAATCAAACTGTAAATATAGGAGAAGTTATATTTGCAAAAATGAAGGACACAAAGAAAACATTAGTTATTAATAAAACTAATAAAAATATAATAGTATCGACTGGATTTTATGTTTTAAAACCATCAAAAGAAATATTGCCTCAATATTTATACCATTACTTAAATAGTAGTTATTTTCTAAATCAAAAAAATAGGTTAAGTAAAGGTGCTACACAATCAGCTTTAAATAATGAAGGATTAGCTAATATAAAAATACGCATGTATAATTTAAAAGTGCAAGAAAAGGTAGTGCGTGTTTTAGACAAGGCTCAAGAGTTAATAGATAAAAGAAAAGAGCAAATAGAAGTATTGGATGAATTAGTTAAATCAAGATTTATTGAGATGTTTGGTACTCCATCAAAGAATGAAAAAAACTGGGAAATTTCAGAAATAGGGAAATATTTAGATGTTTTAACTGATTATCATTCAAATGGTAGTTATGAAACCTTAAGAGATAATGTAACTCTTTTAGATACAAAAGGTTATGCCTTAATGGTAAGAACTACAGATTTAGAAAATAATAACTTTGAAAAAGGTGTTAAGTATATCGATGAACATGCATATAATTATCTTGAAAAATCAAAGGTGTTTGGTGGTGAGGTTATAATAAATAAGATAGGTAGTGCAGGTAAAGTTTATTTAATGCCATTTTTAAATAAACCAGTATCTTTAGCTATGAATCAATTTATGCTTAGATTTAATGAAGATAAAGTGAATCATATATTCTTATATAACCTTTTACTAACATCCTATATGGAAAGTAAAATAAAAGAGAAAGTAAGAGGAGCTGTAACAAAAACGATAACTAAAGATGCTGTTAGAAAAATAAATATTATTGTACCTCCTATTAGACTTCAAAATCAATTTGCCAACTTCGTTAAACAAGTAAACTCTTTGAAGTTTGAAATGGAAACTAGCTTAAAAGAACTAGAAGACAACTTTAACTCATTAATGCAAAAAGCTTTTAAAGGAGAGTTATTCAACTAAAATACAATTATTAAAATGGGGGAATAAAATCTATGAATCAAATAGAGCTAGATTTATACCATAACATGGTAAATATCTATAAAGAAGCTGATTTACAATGTAACTATAAGCCAACAAGATTTTTACAACTGATAAATAACAAAGGAGCCTTATTAGCTGCTAAAGAATTAATCAATAAAGAAGGAGCTACTGAAGGATTTACAAGACTATGGGAGTGTAAGAGATTAGATTTATCATTAGAAGTATTAGTATTAAAAGAAAAGTATAAAGAGTTGTTTACTGATGAAGAAAGAGAAATATGTATAAATAGATTAAAAGATTATGGATATAAATTTAATTAAGTAATATTACCTAATAAACAAGAGGTGATTAAATGAGAAATATACCAAATGAGATTAAAAACTCAATAATAAATGTATTTCCAAAAGAAAATACTCTAGCAATCATAATATTTGGTAGTTATGGAACAGATAAACATACATCAGAAAGTGATATAGACATAGCTTGGATTCCTATCAAAAAAGTACCAATTACAGAACTTGCAACTAAGACAGAAGCTCTAAGAAATATATTAGACATTGATGTAGACCTAAAAATTGTTACAGATAATTATACAATAGCACTTAAAAAAGCTATTTTAGAAGGTGAAGTTATTTATGAATCTAAAGATTTTAAGGATTATATAAATAAATTCTATTTTGAAAACAGTGATGTAATAGATATCTTAGATTGGAGGGACATGTATGGTAATTAGAAACAAATTATCTTGGAACTCAATAGAAGAAGTAAATAGGGATTTTGGTTCTTGCTTGTATGACCTGCAAAACTTCAAAATCTTATATGATAAGGAAGAAATGCCTGAGTTATGGGCTAGATACATAAAAGAAGGCTTTAAAAGCTATATGGTATCATTTCTAGAATTAACAAAAGCAATGTTGTATTATAAATCAATTGATTTAAACATAAAATCTAAAAACTTTTATGACTACCTTTTAGCTTGTGAGTATCACAATTTATTACCTAAAAATTCTTCTATAGTTATAGAAACACTTAGAAAATTGAGAAATGATGATTCTCATGGATATGATATACCACAGTTTGAAGATATGTACGAATTGTTTACAGAAAATGAAGAAGTATTTGTTAGTATAAGAAACAGCTGTAAGAAATAGTTTTTAGAGAGATTTATTTTAACTAAGGGACAAAAGGGGGATAAAAGCTTGGGTAATTTTGATTTTTTACAAAAGAAGAAAAATTTCAATAGTTTTAATACTGCTTGCTTAGAAGCAGAAAAAAGTATACTAGTTAGTCCATCTACTTGTGCAACTATAACAAGAAGAGCTTTAGAGCTTGCAGTAAAATGGCTATATGCTAATGATAGTGATTTAGTATTGCCTTATCAAGATAATCTCAGTACGTTGATTCATAATAATAGTTTTATAGAACTTATAGACTATGATATGTTACCTTTATTAAAATATATAGTTAAATTAGGTAATTTATCTGTACATACTAGTGCGAACATAGAGAGAGGAGAAGCAATACTTTCACTTAACAATTTGCATCAATTTGTTAGTTGGATAGACTATTGTTATTCAGATGAATATACAGCAGAAGACTTTAATGAAGATTTATTACTTTATGGGGAAGAGAAAAGGACGAGACCGGACGAACTTAAAAATCTTTATGAGAGATTAAGTTCAAAAGATAAAAAGCTTGAAGAAGTAATAAAAGAAAATGAGGAATTAAGAAAGTCACTAACTGAAAAGAGAAAAGTTAATACTGTAAACTATGATTTCAAGATAGACGAAGTAAGCGAATTTGAGACAAGAAAAAGATATATAAATATAGAATTAAAGCTTGCAGGTTGGGAATTTGGAAAAGATATAGGGGAGGAAATAGAAGTACAAGGTATGCCTAATGAAAGTGGTGTAGGATATGTAGATTATGTTCTTTATGGTGAAAATGGTAAGCCATTAGCAGTAGTTGAGGCGAAAAGAACGAGTAAAGATCCAAAAATTGGTCAACAACAAGCTAAATTATATGCAGATTGTTTGGAAAAGAGATATAGTCAAAGACCAGTAATATTTTTGACTAATGGTTTTGATATGTATATTTGGGATGACTATTCAGATAGAAAAGTTTATGGATTTTATAAAAAATCAGAATTACAACTTATGATAGATAGAAGAAAGAGTAAGAAGTCTTTAAGTTCTGTAACAATAAATGATGAAATATCCAATAGATATTATCAAAAAGAAGCTATTAGGGCTGTATGTGAGGCTCTTGAAAATAAGCAACGCAAAACTCTTTTGGTATGTGCTACTGGTACAGGAAAAACAAGAATTGCTATATCTATAGTTGATGTACTTTCAAGACATAATTGGATTAAAAATATATTATTTCTAGCAGATAGAAAAGCATTGGTAAAGCAAGCTAAAAAAAGTTTTACTAAGCTATTACCTAACTTGGCGTTATGTAATTTATTGGATAGCAAAGACAGCCCAGAAGATGCTAGGATGATATTTTCTACATATCCAACAATGATGAATGCAATTGATGATACGAAGTCTAAGGATGGAAAGAGATTGTTTACACCTGGCCATTTTGATTTAATTATAATAGATGAATCGCATAGAAGTATTTATAAAAAATATAAGTCAATCTTTGATTATTTTGATTCTTACTTAATGGGTCTTACTGCTACACCAAAGGATGAGATAGATAAAAATACTTATTCAGTTTTTGACATGGAAAATGGAGTACCTACATATGCTTATGAGTATAATAAGGCAGTCGAGGATGGATATTTAGTAGATTATACTAGTATTGAGTTTAAGACTAAGATTATGGAAGATGGAATTAAGTATGATGAGCTTTCTGATGAAGAGAAGGAAGAATATGAAAATACATTTAATGATGATGAGAGTATTGGAGACGAAATAGGGAATAATGCAGTAAATGAGTGGCTATTTAATTCTGACACAATAGATTTAGTTTTAAATAAGCTAATGACAGAGGGGTTGAAAATAGAAGGAGAAGAAAAGATTGGTAAGACTATAATTTTTGCAAAGAATACAAAGCATGCTAGGGCAATAGTTGAAAGATTTAATAAGCTGTATCCAAAGTATGGTGGGAACTTTGTAAAAGCAGTTGACTATAGTATAAATTATGTAGATTCTATAATAGATGATTTTTCTGATAAGAATAAATTACCTCAAATAGCAGTTTCAGTAGACATGCTTGATACAGGAATTGACATACCTGAAATACTAAATCTTGTTTTTTTCAAGAAAGTGAGAAGTAAGACTAAGTTTTGGCAAATGATAGGTAGAGGAACTAGATTATGTCCAGATTTATTAGGTGTTGATATGGATAAGGAGAGATTCTTAATATTTGATTTTTGTAATAATTTTGAATTTTTTAAATTTAATCCTAAAGGATTTGAGGGAAATAAAGCAGAAACACTTACTGAAAAATTATTTAATATAAAGGTAAGTATGGTTAAAGAACTTCAAGATATTAAATATATAGAAGGTGAGTATGCAGAACTTAGAAAAGAATTGTTAGAAGAACTTATAACTTCTGTAAAAGCTTTAAATGAGGATAGTTATATAGTTAGGATGAATTTAAGTTATGTACATAAGTATAAAAATGAAAATGTTTGGAGCAATATTGGAGCAGTAGCACAAAATGAGATAAGAGAATATATATCACCACTCATAACTTCATATAGTGATGATGAATTGGCTAAAAGATTTGATGTAGTTATGTATAATATACAACTTGCATACTTACAAAATAATAATGCAAGTAAAGGTATAAGGCATGTAATGGCTACAGCAGAAAAACTTTCAAAACTTGGGACTATACCACAGATTCAGCAACAAAAATATACTATTGAAAAAGCAATGACAGAGGATTTTTGGGAAGATTCAGATATATTTGAGGTAGAAGAAGTACGTATATCATTAAGAGAGCTTATTAAGTATCTTGAAAAGTCTAGTCAAAAGATATATTATACAAGTTTTGAAGATATGATTGTAGCAGAATATAGAAATGATTCTGTATATAATGCAAACAATCTTAAGAATTATAAAAAGAAGGTAGAGTATTATTTAAATAGCCATAAAGATGAATTAGCAATATTTAAATTAAGAAATAATAAAAAGATAACAAAGCAAGATGTTGAAACGTTGGAGGAAATACTCTTAAAACAGTTAGGTAATTGTGATGATTATAAGAAGGAGTTTGGAGATACTCCAGTAAGCCAATTAGTGAGAAGACTAGTGGGATTGGATAGAGAAGCTGCAAATGAAGCTTTTTCAGAGTTTTTAAATAATAAGAGCTTTAATACTAAGCAAATACATTTTGTTAAACTTATAGTCGATTATGTAGTCAAGAATGGATTTATAGAGGATAACAAAGTGTTGATGGAAGACCCATTTAGAACTGTTGGAAGTATAATTGATTTATTTGAAAATCATATTGAAGAGAGAAATAAATTGATTAAAACTATAAATAAAATTAAAGAAAATGCATCAGAGATAGGCTAATGATGTTATTTAGTGCAAAATTATTGTTAATGATGTAGAGAATAAATTTATTAGTAGGTAGTCTAATATTGGGTTGAAATAGATAACTAGATATGGATAATGTAAATATACAAAGAGAGGTATTGAATAATTATGCAATATCTCTTTTTAATTGATAAATAACTATGAATTACTCATGAAGAAGATTAAATAATAATTTTTAAAATTAAGTATTTGTATATTTTATAGAATAATCATGTATTTACTTTAATAAAATAAAAACAGGTATAAAAAGGTATATAATAAGGCTTTCATATACATTTATGAGTCAAAATTTTGATATAATATATAGATACATGGAGTTATGAATGGAATTTATTTAACTTATAGGGGGAGTTAATATGAAAGCAGGAGAAATTGAATTTCTTAGTTATTTAGAGGGGTCAAACAAAAGTTTTGTAGTACCTGTATATCAAAGAAATTATAACTGGAAGAAAGAACAATGTAAAAGATTGTTTGATGATTTAGAGGATATAATAGATTCTGGATTTAGAACTCATTTCTTAGGGTCAGTTGTATCTATATATAGTATGGGAAAAGAATATTTAATAATAGATGGACAACAAAGAGTGACTACTGTGTCAATATTATTGATTGCCATGTGTCAAATAATAAAAGAGTTTGGGGAATCAAAAGGAATTATTACAACAGAAGAACAGATTAAGGAGTGTTATCTTATAAACAAGCACTCAAGAGATAAAGATGGAAAAATAAAGTTAAAACCAATAGCAGAAGATAGAAAAGCGTACTATGAACTATTTGAAGAAGAAATGAATACAGATAGAAATTCTAATATAGTTTCAAATTATTTATATTTTTATAATAGAATAAAAGAAGATAATATATCAATAGATGATTTGTTTGATGCTATACAGAAATTAACTATAGTAGAAATAGAGTTAAAAAATGGTGAAGATGACCCTCAATTAATCTTTGAAAGTCTAAATTCAACTGGCTTAGATTTAAGTGAAGCTGATAGAGTAAGAAACTTTGTGTTAATGGGTAGAAGCTCTAAGTTACAAGAGGAATTTTATAATAATTATTGGTATAAAATTGAAAAAAATACAAGTAGCAACGTAAGTAGTTTTATAAGAGACTATTTGACTATAAAGGAGAGAAGTATACCGAATAAAAATAAAGTATATTTTAGTTTTAAAAGGTATGTATCAGATAATGGTATAGATATAGAAATTTTATTAAAAGATTTACTTAAATTTTCTAACTATTATAGAGAGATATCTTATTCATGTACTGATGATAATGATGTAAACAAAGTTTTGAAAAGGATAAACAAACTTGAAATATTTGTATCATATCCGTTTATATTAGAATTATTTGATGATTATAATGAAGGTATAATAAATAAAAAAGTACTTGTAGAATCCCTTAATTTAGTAGAATGTTTTATATTAAGAAGAATAGTATGTGATGTACCTCCGAATGCACTGAATAAAGTATTTATGAACTTAGGAAGGGAAATTAAAAAATTTAGTGATTATAAAGAAAACTATTCTAATATATTAAGATATATTTTTATAAATAAGAAATCATCTCAAAGATTTCCTACTGACAGTGAATTTTCAAATGCTTTTGAAACTAAAGATATATATAATACTAAGTCAAAGAATAAGTTATATATACTTGAGAGGTTAGAGAATTATAATAATAAAGAAATTGTTGATTTAGAAAATTTAATCAATAATAATATGCTAAATATAGAGCATATAATGCCACAAACATTAACAAATAAATGGAAGGAATCACTAGGAGATAACTATAAGGAGATACATGATAAATATTTACATACAATTGGAAATTTAACTTTGACAGGATATAATTCAAAACTAAGTAATAAAACATTTGAAGAAAAGAAAGAAATGGAAGATGGATTTAAAGATAGTAGGCTTTATCTAAATAAATATATTTCATCTATAGATAAATGGAATGAAGAAGAAATAAAAAATAGAACTAAGATATTACTAGATAGAGCTGTAGAAATTTGGAAATATCCAAGTGTTACATATGAACCTCCAAGTAACAGTGAAAATATATTTACGTTAGAGGATGATGATGTTAATTTTACAAATGAAAGTATAGTATCATTTAGTATATTAGGAGAGTCATATAAGGCTAAAAATTGGACAGAATTTTATGAACAAGTTGCTCTTACTTTATATGATTTGGATTCTGTAAGGTTTAACAGTATTGTAGACAAAACTTATAAAAGAGATTTTATAGATAATATTAAGTCTAGAGATGCATATAAATTAAGAAAAGGTATTAAAATATCAGAAAATATATATTTAGAAACAAATTTAAATACAGAGGCTAAATTAAATATAATTAGATTTTTACTTAATGAGTTTGATATAGAGTTAAATGAAGTAATATTTTCCATAAAATAATGAAATATATGCATTTTTTGCGTAATAGAATATTAATTATATTAAAAATAAAATAGCACCTCTTGATATAGATTTATAGCTCAAATTTATATCAAGAGGTTACGTTTAATTAAAGTAATACAAATACTATCTAATTAAATTATTAATAAAAATGTTATATAAAAATGAGTATATAGCATTTTAAAGAGTAATAAACCTTACATAATAAATGATTTATTAATATGAACTAGAAGTATTTTTACTATATTGTTTTATAAAACCTTTAGGCATTTTACTTATAAAATATACCACCATAATACAAGACAAAGGTTTGTCTACTATATTACTAAGAATCCTTGGAAAGAACGCAGCAGTAAATATCTTCTGACCAGACTGAACTAAAAAACCAACCAATAAATCAGCACCACTTCCACTTAAACCACCAAACAATAAAACTGAAATAGGAGTACCAATTAAAGGACAAACAATAGATAAAATTACTCCTGTAATAATAGCTTCTTTATAACCAAAACCTTTTTTCTTAGAAATATATCCAACAATAAGACCAAGAACAATATTTACAAGGGCAAAAGGTATATTTGTAGGACCTGATATAACACCTAAAACTAAGTTTGTACATCCACCAATAAGAGCACCCCAAAAAGGACCTAATACGACAGCCCCAAGTACAGTACCAACTGTATCTAAAAATAATAATGGTATATTTATCATAGATATAACCATACCTAAGACAATATTAATAACTATGCACATTGAAGAAAATGTGACTTTTTTAGTATCCAATTATAATACCTCCTAAAAAAATATATACATTTATCATAGTATAGATTATAAAAGATTACTAATTGTATATTTCTATATAGAATATTGGAAATATAGAACAAATAAATAATATAATTATCAAAATATGTAGTATCATTAAAATTAAGAATAACTAAGGAGATTATTATGAAAAGAAATAGAGAGATTGTAGTAGTATGTCATTGTATATTAAATTGTAATTCTAAAGTGGAGGGATTGTCAGAATTTAAGGGAGCACAAAATATAGCGATAGATTTAATAAATAAAGGGTATGGAATAATTCAACTACCATGCCCAGAAATGATTATGTATGGAATAAATAGGTGGGGACATGTAAAAGAACAGTTTGACAATTTGTTTTTTAGAGAACAATGTAGGCAAATGTTAATACATCATGTAAGGCAGTTTGATGAATATTTAAAAAATGATTATGATATAAAAAGTATCATTGCAATAGATGGCAGTCCAAGTTGTGGTTATAATAAGACATGTAGTTCTAAACGTTGGTTTGGTGAGTTAAGTGGTTGCAATGAATTGATGGATAAAATAAATGATATACAAATGGTGGATGGGAAAGGTATTTTTATAGAAGAGCTAGAAAAGCTACTTAAAGAATATAATTTAAATATACCTATAGTTGGATTTGACGAGCTTAGAGAAGATAAGTAGAGATATAAATATTTATTGTCTCATTATGAAACACCATTATATTTGGCAGAAAAATATGACTGATGGACAGTACAGGAACCATTTTTAAGTGGAGTAATTAGTACTTATAAAGATGTATCCACTAGTTGAAAGAAAATGTAGAGAGGTAATAAATGAATTAAGAAGTAGATAATATATATAAAGGAGTGTCTAAAAGTGAACTTTTTAGTTTATGAGACACTCTTTTTTTATATTAAATCAAGTATATTAAATCAAATATATTTTAATCATTTTAGCAATGAAAAATAAATTTATCTATATTTTGAGACAACATCTTTTTTAGTTTTATTTATTTGTTGTCGTTTTTGACTTGGTATACAATTATATATTTTATTAAATAATTTCATAAATTATTTATAATTATAAAATCCATTGTTTTGAACAATATCTAATATATTATTATCTGTATTTATAAGGTCACTATACATATTTTCAAGTCCGATATTATCTACATAATAGGCAAACTTTATTCCTGTATGTGTTTTAAAAAAACTAGATGTATATAGGTATCATCACAGATATTAAAAGTATAAATAAAAGATATTAAGAACGACTTTCCAGCAATATATTAGAAAATTTTACTAAAATCCGGAAAGCGATTGACAAACAAAGTCAAATAAAGTATATTATTGGTAAGTTAGTTTAATGTACAAATGAATTATATATAAAACCTAATTTATAAATAACGATACTAAACGACATTATTTAACTTAAGCTACACAAAGATAGAATATTATACCATTGATTTAGGAGGTAGCCGTGATAAAAATATCTGAAGACTATATTGAAAAAAGATTTGACAATGAACTATTGCGAATAGAAGCATGGGGAAAAAACTCTTTACGTATTAGGTCGTTTGTAGACCAAAATTTTGTTGATGAAAACTATGCTCTTAACGAAAAACCTAAGTTAAATAAAGATGATATTACAATTAATAAAAATGAAGATGGAAGTGCAATCATTAAAAATGGAAAGATAAAAGCTGTCTTAGACCATAGAGATAGAATTACTTTTTATAATGATAAAAATGAAATATTATTGAAAGAATATATTCGATTAAGAGCTGTAAAACATGATGATGGTGGAGAAGATGTAGGGACAATTGAGATTACCAAAGACTTTAACTCTACTCTAAAGTTAAAATCAAGAGAATATCGACCAAGCTATAGTGGAGAATTTGAAGTAACTACTAGATTTGAATCTGAGCCTTCTGAAAAGATTTTTGGAATGGGACAATATCAACATAAATTTTTAGATTTAAAGAATACTGTTTTGGAGTTAGCCCAAAGAAATTCTCAAATATCAGTTCCTTTTTATATTTCTAGTCTAGGTTATGGACTTTTATGGAATAATCCGGGAATTGGAAAAGTATCTTTTGCTAAAAATATGACAGAATGGAAGATGTTTTCTACAAATTTTATAGATTATTGGATTACTTGTGGAGAAAGCCCAAAAGAGTTAAATAAAAATTACTCTCAAGTTACTGGAACTGTTCCTATGATGCCTGAAAACCTTTTAGGACTATGGCAAAGTAAACTAAGATATAGAACTTCAGAAGAAGTTTTAGATGTTGTGAAGGAATATTCTAAAAGAGGAATTAAGCTTTCATCAATTGCAATTGACTATTTTCATTGGCCTAAGCAAGGTGAATATAAATTTGACTTAGATTATTGGAAAAATCCTAAAGAATTAGTTAAAAAATTGAAAGAAGAGTATTCAGTAGAACCAATAGTATCTGTATGGCCTACAGTTCAAAGTGATGCAGAAAACTACAATGATTATTTAGAAAATGGCTATTTAGTCAATGTTAATCGTGGTGTTAGAATGACAATGCAAATTCAAGGAAATACAGTCTTTGTAGATATGACAAATGAAAATGCAAGAGAATATGTTTGGGATAGAATAGATAAAAATTATAAACAACTTGGGATTGACTATTATTGGTTAGATGTAGCTGAACCTGGCTATTCTGTGTATGATTTTGATAACTATAGATATAAAAAAGGAAATGTTTTAAGTTGTGGTAATATTTATCCTATTGATTATTTAAAAATGATTTATGATGGTTTACATAATGACATAGAGTCTGTTGTAACTCTTGTAAGAGGAGCTTGGGCAGGAGCTCAAAAGTATGGAGCTTTAGTATGGTCTGGTGACATTGATTCTAGTTTTGAAGCTTTTAATAATCAAGTAAATACAGGGTTAAATATGGGACTGGCAGGTATACCATGGTGGACTACTGATATTGGAGGTTTCCATGGAGGAAATCCTAAAGACCCAGAATTTAGAGAACTTATGGTAAGATGGTTCCAATATGCTACTTTTTCACCAATTTTGAGAATGCATGGAGATAGATTGCCTCATAGTAAACCATTATCAAATAAAGGTGGAGGCTCAATGGTAACTGGAGCTCCTAATGAAATATGGTCTTATGGTGAAGAAGTTGAAGTAATTCTTACAAAATTCATAAAAATTAGAGAGAGCTTAAAAACTTATTTAAAAAAACTGATGAAAGAAGCACATGAAGATGGAACACCAGTTATGAGAACTTTATTTTATGAATTTCCTGAAGATGATAAAACTTGGGAGGTGGATAATACATATATGCTTGGAGATGAAATTTTAGTAGCTCCAATAATGAATTATAAAGATAGAAGTAGAAAAGTATATTTACCAAAAGGACATACATGGGAAAATATATTTAGTGGAGTTAGTTATGAAGGTGGGAAAACTTATGAAGTTGAATGCCCACTGGAAGAAATTCCTATTTTCCTAAAGCAAGATTCCAGTTATAATTTTAAAGAACTAAAAAATATTTTGGGAGAGGTGAAATCATAATGGAGCCACAATTATGGCAATTATTATTAATCGTACTATATGGATTTTTTATAAACTATGAAAAAAATTCAACAATGTTTGGAACATATCAACCAGTAACAGCAGGTTTTATTACTGGTCTTATCTTAGGAGATATAAATACAGGATTATATATTGGAGGTACATTACAGCTATTATCATTAGGTATTAGTAACTTTGGTGGAGCATCAATACCTGATTATCAAACAGCAAGTATAGTAGCCACATTTATAACTATTACGACTAAGCAAGAAGCATCTGTAGGAATCTCTATAGGTATTCCAGTTGCTTTATTGATGGTACAATTAGATGTTCTTAGAAATACTATTGGTATATGGCTAGTTCATAAAGCAGAAGATGGAGCTAAAAAAGGAAATTATAAAAATATAACCTATATGCAAATGTTAGGAGTACTATTAACAGCAGCTACAACAGGTATTCCAGTTGCTCTATCTGTAATATTTGGACCTTCTTTAATTAATACCATTTTGAAATATACACCTGAATGGTTAACAGGTGGTTTAACAGTAGCTGGAGGACTACTTCCAGCAGTAGGGATAGGATTATTACTTAGATATCTTCCTGCTAAGGAGTATTTTAGTTACTTAGTAATTGGTTTTGTTTTAGCAGTATATATGAAAGTACCATTATTAGGTGTAGCTTTAATTGGTGGAGCAATTGCACTTATAATTTACAAAAAGAATTTGGAAAATCAAGAACAACAATATACTGTAGTAGGAGGTATGGACGAAGATGAGTGATAAGGTATCATTAAATAAATCAAATGAAAAGGTGAAAAAAAGTGTCTTATGGCGCTGGTTTTTTACTAGTTCTGTTTCTTCAAATTATGAGAAGATGCAGGCCTTGGCATACTGTTATGCAGTACTACCTTTTTTAAAAGTAGTATACAAAGATAATCCAGAAAAGTTACAAAGTGCTGTATTAAATCATTTACAATTTTTTAACACTAATCCTTGGGTTGCCCCTTATATTTTGGGTATTAATGTAGCAATGGAGGAGTTATCAAGTGAAGAGACTGAAGAGGCTGTTGCTTCAATTAAAACAGGCTTGATGGGACCAGTAGCAGGTTTAGGAGATAGTTTATTTGTCGTTATTCCGTGGACAATTTTTGGAGCTATAGCAGCTAATATGGCGATAGATGGAAGTCCGTTTGGAATCTTACTGTGGATTGTAGTGAGTGTAGCATTGAAATTATTAAGTATACCACTATTTAATGCTGGTTATACATCAGGTACTAAGCTAATATCTTCAATTGAAAAAAGTTTAAAGATTTTAACTGAGAGTACATCTATTTTAGGTTTAATGGTTGTAGGTGCATTAATACCTTCAGTTGTAAAAGCTAATGTTGCTTTGAACTTTCAACAAGGTGATTTTACAATGAAAGGTCAAGAAATATTAGACCAAATTATGCCTGGGTTAGTTCCTGCAATTCTAGTTGTGATTGTTTATTGGGCTCTTAAAAAGAATATAAAACCTATATACTTAATTTTAGGAGTAATGGTTGTTTCAATAATTTTATATGCATTAGGTATTTTAAAATAAGGAAAGGATGATATTAGATATGGAAATGAAAGGTATTAAAAATATTCGTATAGATGACCGTTTAATCCATGGTCAAGTTGCAACTATGTGGAGTAATAAATTGGGTGTTACAAGATTAATGGTAGTAAATGATGCAGTAGCTAACAATTCTGTTCAAAAACAAGTTTTAAGAATGGCTACACCTGCAGGTATAGCGTCATCTATAATTACAGAAGAGACTGCTATAAAAAATATTACTGCAGGAAAGTATGAAGGACAAAATGTATTATTAATTGTTAAGTCTCCTGTGGACCTTATTCCATTTGTAGAGGCAGGATTTAAAATACATAATATAAATGTAGGAAATATGTCAAGTAGAAAAGATACAACAGTTCTAAGACCTAATATCAGTGTTACTGAAGAAGAGAAAGAAGCATTTAAAAGACTTTTAGATGAAGGAATTGAAATTACAACTATAATGACGCCTGATGATAAGAAAACTTATCTTGTAGACATCTTATAGATTTAAAGAGGTGTATTAAATTGAATAGTATTATTTTGATGAGTCATGGCAATATGGCTGAAGAAGTCTTAAATTCTGCAAAAATGATAATAGGGGATTCTATAGATTATCCTACTGTAAATATGAAACAAGATGATGGAATAGAAGGAACAATAGAAAAATTAAAAAAAGCTTTAGAAGTGTACAAGGAAAGTTCAGAAATAATTATAATGGCAGATTTACTAGGTGGAACTCCATGTAATGCTGCTTTATTAGTAGCCAATAATGACAGTCGAATTAAAATTATTTCAGGGCTAAATTTAGGTATGGTTATTGAATCAGCTTTTTTAGATACAAAGGAATTGGCAGCAAAATTAGAGAAAATAGGTAAAGATAATATTTCTATGGTTGAACAAAATGCAAGTTTATTATCTGATGATGAGTAGGAAGATTATATTAATATTTAAAACGAAATACTTATGTTAATATTTAATTGATATACAATTTTTAAAAAATATAGCTAATCTTGCATAAACTATATAATAAATCTAATTTTAGAATGTATAATTTAAAGGGTTATGGCTGTATATAGTCATAACCCTTATATTTCATTAATTAAAGTTAAATTTTGTATATTCAAAAAGCTCTTGATATTTACGGCAGAGCCACCATATAGAGATGCCTCAGACCCTAATGATGAAATTTCTATATTTATTCCTTTGTTAAAAGAGCTAACTAACATATCTTTTGTAATCTGTAATATCTCAGGGATATCACTAATTATTTGGCTATTTAAATATATTATTTCAGGAGCATAAGTTGTAATAGCATTATTTATAGCTATTGTTAAGTAACTACAAAACTCATGAATAACTTTTTTGGCATTCTGGTTATCTTCATAATATAGTTGCTTTACTATATCAGAATCTATTTTAGGAATATTTTCTAAAGAAGAAAGCTGTTCAAATACCTTTTTTTCTGAACAATACTGTTCTAAACAGCCACGATTTCCACAAGGACATAGTTTACCATTAGGCATGATGATAGTGTGACCAATTTCTCCACTCATACCATTTCTGCCACTATATAATTTATTATTTATTATAATGCCTGAACCAAATCCACTGTGAATACTGAGACTAAGTAGTGAGTTATGTACAGTTGAAAAAGTATTCTCAGCTAAAGCTGTTAAGTTTGCTTCATTTTCTATATGAATAGGAAAGTCATACTTTTTGCTAAGGATGCTATATAAGTCAATCTCATTAAGATTGTAATATGGAGTAAACAATACTTTATTTTCACAAGTAATCCCATGTATAGCCAAAGTAAGACCAATTACCTTATAAGGAGTGTCTATTTTGGATATGTTATAACTATTTATAATTTCATCTATCAATTGTATAACATTGTCTTTACTTACTTGTATATCTGTTAATTTCTTAGAATTTATAATAGTTCCATCTAAGTAAGATAGAGAAGAAAATATATAGTCGTATCCAACGTCCATACTTAAAGAAATCCCTGCACATTTATTAAATACTAATAATATGGGTTTTCTTCCGCCACTATGAGTACTATTTCCAATTCCTATTTCATGAACTAGAGATTCATCAATAAGTTTTTTGGTAATAGCGGATATAGTTGCTTTATTCAATCCTATAGTAGAAGCTATACTTGCCCTAGAAATAGGACCATTTTTTATAATTTGTTCAAGTACCAATCTTTCATTCATTTCTCGAATAGTGTATTTATCAGTAACCAATTTGATATTCCTCCTTAAAATAATATTGTAATACTTTTTACACAAAAATAAAAGGTTATTTTGCATTGACAAAGATAATTAAATATTTTATTATTAGTTCATAAGTTAGTTTAATATACTAACAAAAATAAAGCAAGTAAAATATACCTAAAATATAAAAAAATTAGGATAGGAAAACGATAGTTATGAAGTGGCATTCAAGGAGGGATGAAGTTGGAGTATGTATTAGGTGTGGATATTGGTACATCAGGTACTAAAACAGTTTTATTTGATAAACTAGGAAATACTATAAAAAGTTGTACATATGAATATCCTCTTATACAAGAGAAATCAGGTTGGGCAGAGCAGGATGCAAATGATTGGTGGAAAGCTGTAGTCGAATCTATAAGAGAAGTAGTTCAAAGTTCAAATATAAGCAGTGAATGTATAAAAGGAATTGGATTATCAGGACAGATGCATGGTCTAGTTATGCTGGACAATGAAGGTAAAACATTGAGAAACTCTATAATATGGTGTGACCAACGAACAGTAAAAGAGTGTGAGGAGATAACTGATTTAGTAGGTGAAGAAAGACTGATTGAAATAACTGCTAATCCAGCACTTACAGGATTTACAGCATCAAAGATATTATGGGTTAGAAACAATGAACCAGATATATATAAAAATACTAATAAAATACTTCTTCCAAAAGATTATATAAGATACAAATTGACAGGTGAATATGCTACAGAGGTATCAGATGCAAGTGGTATGCAGTTGCTCGATATAAGAAAAAGAGATTGGAGCGATGAAGTACTAGAAAAGTTAAATATAGATAAAAATCTTTTAGGTAAAGTTTATGAATCACAAGAGATTACAGGTTATGTGACTAGAGATGTAGCAAGTTTGACAGGGCTTAAAGAAGGAACAATAGTGGTAGGAGGAGCTGGAGACCAAGCAGCAGGAGCTATAGGAAATGGAATAGTTAAAGATGGAGTAGTTTCATCTACTATAGGTACATCAGGTGTAGTATTTGCTTATACAAAAGAGCCAAAAATTGATAAAGAAGGTAGAGTTCATACTTTCTGTCATGCAATACCAAATACATGGCATGTTATGGGAGTTACTCAAGGAGCTGGATTGTCATTAAAATGGTTTAAAGATAATTTCTGTCAAAGTGAAGTGGAAGTTTCAAATTCTTTAGGTGAAGATGTATATGAGATTATAAATAATCAAGTAAGTCAAGTACCAACAGGATGTAATGGATTGCTTTACTTACCATATATGATGGGAGAAAGAACCCCTCATCTTGACCCTTATGCAAGAGGTGTGTTCTTTGGATTATCTCCAATCCATTCTAAAAAAGAAATCGCAAGGTCAATAATGGAAGGTGTTTCATATAGTCTTAAAGACTGTATGGATATAATAGAGAATCTTAATATAGACGTTAATGAAGTAAGAGCCTCAGGTGGAGGTGGAAAAAGTAAAGTATGGAGACAGATGCAAGCAGATATGTTTAATCAAGATGTATATACTATAAATTCAAGTGAAGGACCAGCACTTGGAGTTGCAATTCTTGCATTAGTAGGAGCTGGAATATATGAAAATATACAAAAAGCATGTGATGCTATAATAAAAACTTCAACTAAATTAGAACCAATAAGTGAAAATGTAGATACATACAATATATATCATAGATTGTATAAAAGAATATACAAATCTTTGAAAGATGACTTTAAGTTATTAGATGAAGTAGTTAATGCAAAAATAAATAATTAAATTAGCTTAAAAAGAAAAATAAAGATAGAAAATAGTTTTAAATTAAGAAAACATACTACATATATTATATGTGTAAAATATTAGGAGGACATGAAATGAGTGAAATATTTAAAGGAATAGGACAGATAAAATTTGAAGGAGTAAAATCTGACAATGAATTAGCATTTAGATACTACAATCCTGAACAAGTGGTAGGTAATAAGACTATGAAAGAACACTTAAGATTTGCAATGAGCTATTGGCATACTTTATGTGGAGAGGGTAATGACCCATTTGGAGTAGGGACAGTAGAGAGACCTTGGAATAATATAACAGACCCAATTGAGATAGCAAAGATTAAAGTTGATGCAGGATTTGAATTTATGTCTAAGATGGGAATTGAGTATTTCTGTTTTCATGACAGAGATATAGCACCAGAAGGAAGAGATTTAGAAGAGACAAATAAGATATTAGATGAAATAGTTGAGTATATAAAAGTTAATATGGAAAAGACAGGTATAAAGTTATTATGGGGAACTGCCAATATGTTTGGAAATCCAAGATTTGTTCATGGTGCATCTACAACATGTAATGCAGATGTATATGCATATGCAGCAGCTCAGGTTAAAAAAGCTATGGAAATAACTAAGTACTTAGGAGGAGAAAATTTTGTATTCTGGGGTGGAAGAGAAGGTTATGAAACTTTACTTAACACTAATACAGAACTTGAAATGGATAACTTTGCAAGATTCTTACAAATGGCTGTAGATTATGCTAAGGAAATAGGATTCACTGGCCAATTCTTAATAGAGCCTAAGCCAAAAGAGCCTACTAAACATCAATACGATTTTGATACTGCTACTGTTTTAGGATTTTTAAGAAAGTATAATCTGGATAAATACTTCAAAATGAATATAGAAGCAAACCATGCAACACTTGCAGGACATACTTTCCAACATGAATTAAATATAGCAAGAATAAACAATGTTTTAGGTAGTATAGATGCAAATCAAGGAGACCTATTATTAGGTTGGGATACAGACCAATTTCCAACAAATATATATGATGCAACACTTGCTATGTATGAAGTGTTAAAGCAAGGTGGAATAGCACCAGGAGGATTTAACTTTGACTCTAAAGTAAGAAGAGCATCTTTTGAGGTAGAAGACTTATTCCTAGCTTATATTGCAGGAATGGATACATTTGCAAAGGGATTATTAATAGCTCATAAATTATTAGAAGATGAGGTATTTGAAAACTTTACTAAAGAAAGATATGCAAGTTTTAGTGAAGGTATAGGTAAGGATATAGTAGAAGGTAAGGTTGGATTTAAAGAGTTAGAATCTTATGCACTGCAAATGCCAGTTATAAAGAATAAGTCTGGAAGACAAGAAATGCTAGAAGCTATACTTAACAGATATATATATGAAGTAGATACAATTTCTAATAAGTAATTGTGTAGTAATTAAACTTGGATTTTTGAATAAAATAAGTAGGATATGTTCTTGTTTTTATTCTAAAACGGACAAAGATAAGTATTTGTAAAAATTCTCATAATCATGATAAATTAAGGATATAGACTTAAGTATAATTAGTTTATATCCTTAAAATTTCTATAAAAAATAATCATTTCTATAGTTATCAATATTTTTAATTATCAATATCTTTCTCAACTAATAAATAAAAATCAGTAAAGTATCTAAATTTAAGTCATTATAATGGATAAATTTTTTAGCATATCTTTTTTAGTATATCACTGATAAGAATTTACTTTCAGGATATAGCAGTAAAATAGATATTTGAATATAATTGTTATTTTATAACTTTCATGAAATAATTTTGAAAATACAAATAAAAATTTTTAAATAGAATAATAGTGGAATATATCTTCAAGAATTTCTTTTAACTGTTTAGGTGATAATAAAATAATGATACAATGTATTAAAATATAAAATCTGAAAGTGGATGAGAATTACATGAAAAAGAAAGTATTATTTTTAGTAATTATTTTAGCATTTATAATCTTATTAGGTAATTCTACTTATTCTCAAAAGAATCAGTTGTCTGAAGAGGAAAAGGTGGATGACTTTAATTATGTGTATAATGTTGTAAAGACAGGATATCCATATCTAGGTGTAAATAAGAGGCTTAATAATATTGATTGGTTAGCAAATAAGGATGAATATACAAAACGAATAAAAAACACTGAAAATGATGAAGAATTTATAGAAGAACTGTCATCTATATTATCTGATTTAAATAATAAACACACAGAAGTAATAGATAATAAGAAAAGATATGAACTTTTTAAGAAATCATACTCTAATAATGATTGGTATGATTTTCTTAATGATAAAAAAGTTGTGGATAGATATGACTCTATGAATCTTAAAATAAAAATGCCAGATGATATTTTTGTAAAAAAAGAATTAATTTTAAAGGATGTTATTAAGGGTCAGATTGGATATATGTATTTACCATCAATGTCATCAAAGAATGGCTCTATAAATAATGATTTAAAAATAATTGGAGATTATATTAACACTTTAGAAAAACATAAAGCTTTAATTATTGATATAAGAGGTAATTTAGGTGGAAGTGATAGGTATTGGCAGGGAATCGTATCTAAACTCATAAAAAATGATATCAAAATAAATGGTTATAGAATTTATAGAAATAATAATGAAATAGTAAAAAAATATACAAATGCAAGAAATATAAAATTAAATCCTGTAGAAAATTTACCAGCAAGTGTAAAGGAAAATGCACCTAAAGAAATTATAAAAGATTTTAATGATTTTGAAGATACTTCCTATACTATAAAATCTACAGATGATTCAAAATTTAAGGGTAATATATACTTACTTGTTGATAGAAAAATATATTCATCATCAGAGTCGTTTGCAATGTTTTGTAAAGAAAATAAATTTGCGACTTTAGTTGGTGAAACTACTGGCGGAGATGGAGGGTGTATAGACCCTGTATTGTTTAATTTAAAAAATAGTGGTCTAATAGTTAGAATGGCAAGTTGTATGTATTTAAATAAGAATGGAATATGTGATGAGGAATTTAAAACTATTCCAGAATTTAAAGTAAAAGATTGTAAAAGGACTGCTGATTTTAAAGATGATAATTGTATAAGAAAAGCACTAGAACTTGAAAATATTAATTATTAGATAAAAGAATAAAATTAAAACTACATTTTTTTAAACATCAATTATAGCAGTATTTTTTATAGTCAATTTTATGGGCTAAATAGTAAATATAAGAATACGCTGTAATTTAATGTTGAATATTGGTATAATATTTATGACGATTTTTAATTAAAGGGGGTAATAGTTTATGAGATTAGAAGAAATGATTTTTTTTAATTATAATAAATTGAATGATACAGATTTATTAATATGGAAATATATAACTGCAAATAAAAAACATTGTAGTAAGATGTCAATAAATGAACTTGCTATGAAATGTAATGTGTCTCGTGCAACTATTACAAGATTTGTTAAAAAATTAGATTTAAAAGGTTTCAGTGAGTTTAAAGTATTATTAAGCTGGGAATCAGAAAAGGTTCATGTCATAGAAAATCAGTCATTTGATATTGCATGTAATTCAATAATTAAGTATGTTGAAGATCAAAAAAATAAAGATTATGATGCATTGTGTAAACTTCTTTATGAATCAAGAACAATATACGCTTATGGTTCAGGTGATATTCAAAATGTGGTTGCAAAACAGATAAAGAGAATGTTCTTATCATGTCAAGAAATAATATATGATTTTGAGGGAAGAACATTTGATGATTCTTTTTACAATATTGTCAGTAAAAATGATGTTATGATTATTATATCCCTAAGTGGTGAGAATGAGAATACACTTAATATTGCTAGAAGATTAAAATTAATAGGAACTAAAATAATTTCAATTACAGAGTTTAAAAATAATACATTGACTGATTTAAGTGATGAATCAATTTATATTTCAGCGACTAATATCTCATTTTTACAAATGCACCCTAGTTATAAATTGACAATGTTATATTTTATATTGATTGAGTTATTATTTATTAAATATAGTATTTATAAAAGGCATAGAATGATTACAGAAGGGATTGATTGCAAATTGTAGTCATTCTTTTTTTTATGAGAATTTGAACATAAAAATGTGCAAAAACTTATTTGACTGTGAATAAGCTCCGAATATACCCTAAAGATTGTATATATTTATTAACCTGTTAAAATAATAGATATCTAAGGCCAAAGATAAACTAAAAATATGAGGAGGGGAGTAATTTATATGATGAAGAAAATACAACGTTTTGGAGGGGCAATGTTTACACCAACACTATTATTTGCTTTTGCTGGGATAATGGTTGGATTCTCAATTGTATTTCAAAATCAGTCAATTATGGGTTCACTTGCTACACCAGAAAATATTTGGTACCAATTTTGGGGTGTAATATCTAGTGGAGCTTGGATGGTATTTAATCAATTACCATTATTATTTGCTATTTCTTTACCAATAGCACTTGCAAAAAAGCAACAAGCAAGAGCTTGTATGGAGGCTTTAGCAACGTATTTGACTTTTAATTATTTTGTAGGTTCTATGTTAAGTTTTTGGGGAAAAAGCTTTGGAGTTGATTTCGCAGCTGAAATAAGTGCTGGAAGTGGACTTGTAAGCATTGCTGGTATTAAAACATTAGATACTGGTATGGTTGGTGCTTTGTTAATATCAGGTATTGTCATTTATATTCATAATAGATTTTATGATAAAGAACTGCCAGATTTTATTGGATTATTTAGAGGCTCATCACTTGTAGTTGCAATTTGTTTCTTTGTTATGATACCAGTTGCATTATTAACTTGTTTTATTTGGCCTCATATTCAAAATGTTATTAGACATTTGCAAACGTTTTTTATAAATAGTGGAAATATAGGAGTTTGGTGTTATGCATTCTTACAAAAGATTTTAATACCAACTGGATTACATCATTTTGTATATGCACCAATTTGTTATGATAGTGTTGTTGTTCCAGGTGGTACATCAGTATATTGGGCTACTCATATTCAGGACTTTCAAACTTCAGCTAAGACTCTAAAGGAAATGTATCCAATCGGATTTTCATTATCCGGATTATCGAAGGTGTTTGGTTCATTAGGTGTATTTGGTGCTTTCTATGTAACTGCAAAGCCAGAAAAAAAGAAAAAAGTATTAGGTTTAATGATTCCTGCTACTCTTACTGCAGTATTAACTGGAATTACTGAGCCGTTAGAATTTACATTTTTATTTGTAGCACCACTTTTATTCCTAGTACATGCATTTTTAGATGCATGCTTGCAAACGATTTCGTTTGCCCTAGGAGTTGTTGGTGATTTTGGTGGAGGAATTATTAACTGGGTTGTATTAAATTGGCTTCCTCTTGGAATGTATCACTGGAAGGTATATGTTGTTCAAGTTGTTGTAGGGATTATATTTTCATTTATCTGGTTCTTTGTATTTACTTTCTTAATTAAGAAGTTTGATATGAAAACTCCTGGTAGAGAGGAAGATAGTGAAGAAACAAAACTATATACTAAAAATGAATATTTAGAAACTAAAGATGAAAAAGGAAATAAATTGAGTAAAGCCTCTCAACAAGCATCTGAATACATAAAATTAGTTGGTGGAGCAGAAAATGTTGTAGATGTTACAAACTGTGCTACGAGATTGAGATTAACCTTGAAAGATGACTCAATTATTTCTAAAGAAGAAGATTTTAAGGCAGTAGGTGCACATGGTTTAGTGCATAATGGAAAAGCTATTCAGATTATTATTGGGCTTTCAGTACCAAGTGTAAGAGAAGAATTTGAAAATTTATTATAAAGGAGAAGGAAAGATGGAAAGAAAAAGACAGAGGATACTAATTGCTGGTGGGGGTAGTACTTATACTGCTGGAATTGTAACAATGTTAATTGAAAGTGTTGCTAAATTTCCTATTGAATCAATTAAATTATATGACAATAATGATGAGAGACAAAGAAAAGTTGCTGAAGCATGTGCAATAATTGTTAGAGAGAAAAATCCAGAAATTAAATTTAGTTATACAACAAATCCAGAAGAAGCATTTACTGATATTGATTTTGTAATGGCACAAATTCGTGTTGGTTTATATGCTTTACGTGAACAAGATGAAAAAATTCCACTAAAATATGGGGTTGTTGGTCAAGAAACTTGTGGGGCAGGTGGAATTGCCTATGGATTAAGAACAATAGGTCCAATAATCGAAATGATTGATTATATGGAAAAATATTCTCCAAATGCTTGGATGCTTAATTATTCAAATCCAGCAGCTATAGTTGCAGAAGCATGTCGTGTATTAAGACCAAATTCAAGAATTATTAATATTTGTGATATGCCAGTATGTTTAGAGGAAATATTTGCTAGAGTTTTAGGTTTAAATTCTCGTAAAGACTTTGATGTTAGATATTATGGATTGAATCATTTCGGGTGGTGGACAAGTATTAAGGACAAAGAAGGAAATGATTTAATGCCTAAAGTACAAGAATATTGTGCTAAAAAAGGATATGAGGAATTTACACCTCAAGGTCAACACAAAGAATCTAGTTGGTTAGAAACTATGAGAGCAGCAAAGGATTTATTGGAAATAGAACCGACTACATTACCTAATACTTATTTAAAATATTATTTAATGGCTGATGAAACTGTTGAACATGCTAATCCAAATTATACAAGAGCAAATGAAATTATGGATAGAAGAGAAAAGGATACATTCGAAGAATGTGAAAGAATTATAAAAAATGGCACAGCAAGAGATACATGGTTTGATGCAAGTGAACATTCTCAATTTATTGTTGAATTAGCTTGTGCATTAGCATTTAATACTCAGGAAAGATTTTTACTGATTGTTCCTAATAATGGAGCTATTGAAAATTTTGCAGATGATGCAATGGTTGAAATTCCTTGCCTTGTTGGAAAAGATATGGTTGAACCTATGTCTATAGGTAAAATTCCAACTTTCCAAAAAGGTTTAATGGAACAACAAGTTGCTTCTGAAAAATTAGCTGTAGAAGCATGGATAGAAAAAAGTTATCAAAAATTATGGCAGTCGTTTACTATGAGTAAAACTGTTCCAAGTGCAAAAGTAGCAAAAGAAATCTTAGATGAAATGATTGTGGCTAATAAGGATTTCTGGCCAACTTTTAAATAAGGAGAACAAAAACATGATAACAAATAAAATAAAAAATATCACAGCAGTATTAAAAGATGAAAATATATTTCTTTCAGTGGTTATGGTTTGTTTTCTAATATTACCTGTTTTATATATAGTGTATTTAGAATTGACATCATTATTTACAAATATTTCATTTTCACAACTTTTAAACAATGATGTTAATGCAAGTTTAAATTTAATCTCTAACTTTAGTGCAGTATACAGTGCATATGTTATTTACAATATAAAAAAGAATAAAGAGATAAAAGAAAACATGATTGCTTTCTATTTAGTCTTATTAGGGCAGATATTCCAAATTTACACAATAACTATTGTTATCATGTTTACCTATATTTATAAATTTGTTGGAATTAAACAAATCATAAGCAGTATTAAAGAACTACAATGGGGAAAGAGCTATAAGGCTCTTTTTTCCTCAATTGCAGTATGCTTAATATCGTTATTTGTAATGATAATTAGAATAAAGTTAATTATGTAGAGGAGTGTCTATAATGTTCTTTAAAAGAAAAAAAGAAGCAATTACAATTAATTCCTACATTGATGGAAAAATAATTAATCTTGGAGAAATTCCTGATAAAGTATTTTCAACTAAGGTAATGGGAGATGGATTTGCTATGATAGCAAAGGACAATATTCTTAAATCACCGACTAAAGGAGTAATAAGTTTTATTGCTCAAACTAACCATGCTATAGGAATTAAATTGCAAAATGATGTTCAAATTCTTATTCATATTGGATTGGATAGTGCAACAACAAAAAAAGAAAACTTTAAATTAGAAGTTAAACAAGGTCAAGAAGTTAATATGGGGGAAAAGTTAGTAGAAATTGATAATAAGTTACTTGAAAATACTTTATATATTCCTTTAGTTATTGTAGAGAATCCTAATACGGTAAAATATCATCTTTCAAACTTAAATCAGGAAGGAAATAGTGGTATTAAAGTTATCAATTTTGATTGATTATGATTAATAAAGCGATTAAATTTAAATTTATCATATTCTATTTTTTCTCATATATTATTTTTGCCTTTGCTTCAACAAAATTCACACCTTTCTTATCAAAATTAGGTTACTCAGCGTTTGAAAGAGGAATTATATTATCGAGCTATGCAATAACCAATATATTGTTTCAATTATTATTTGGAGTATTAGCTGATAAGTATCAAACAATGAAAAAAATTGTTTTAATTAGTTTATCAGTTTATGGAATTGCATCAGTTATTATGTTTTCTACTGAATCTGCAACTTTTATAATATACTTATTACTTGTTGCTTTATCAGGAGGATTATTAAATACTTGCTGTAGTTTATATGATACATGGATAATAGGTTGTGGAGATAATATTAATAATTATTTGTCATTTATTAAGACTTTTGGGTCGATTGGATGGGCTATTGGAAGTATGGTAGCATCTTACTTGATTCTTAGATTCTCATATTTTGGATTATCTGTAGCGATTGGTTTAATTGTAGTATTACTTATTATAAATATACTATTATTACCTGATATTGAAAAGATTAATAAGAAAATAAATGTAACTAATAAAGATATTATTGAATTATTAAAAGATAAAAAATATATCTTACTAGTATGTATTTTATTCTTATTATACTCAATGGTGGTAGCAAATAACTGTACTGTAATAGATAAAATGATAGCTTTAAATGCTACAAATTCTCAGATATCTTTAAAGTGGTCTTTACAGTCAGTGTTAGAGATACCAACATATCTGGCTGGTTCTTATTTATTAAAAAAATATAGCAGTTTAAACTTATTAAAATTAAGTGCTATTATGATAACAGTTCAGTTTCTACTATTTGCTTTAACAAATGATTCAAATATCATTATTATACTGTGTGTTTTTCAAGTGTTTTCTACTCCTTTAATTTTAATTACCTCAAAAAGATTAATATTTGAAGTTTCTCCTAAAAAACTTAGAAGTAGTAGCCAATTAATAGCTTTAAGTATATTTATGGGAGGTTCATCTCTGATTATTCCAACTGTTGCTGGTTTTTTAAGCATTAATATTGGGTATAATTATACATTAATGGTATTAAGTCTTTTTGGATGCTTAGCTTATTGCTTGATAGTCTTATTGAATTATCTTCAGGAATAATTGTTTTAATATATAGTAGTAATATCACTTGTTTATAGTATCTGTATTTGCCACAATCAATGTGTATTTTGGTTTTTTATAGAGAAGAATAATTGTATAGATTAGAGGCTTCTTAGGAGCTTCTTTTCTTTGTTTATACAAAGAAGTAAATCATGCTTTTATTTTAAGATATTTCCATTATAATTATAATAGTCTTCCATATGTTACAAAAGTGTAATGCTAACAGTTAAAATGTAATATTTACTTAAGGATTTATTTATATAAAACCTTTAAAATAAATATATATTAAAAAATTAGCAACTGGAGGCTATTATTATGAAAGAAATATTAAAAATAAAAAATATATCAAAAGATTATGGAATAAAAGGATTTAAAACAAATGTATTAAAAAATATATCTCTTACAGTCAATGAAGGTGATTTTATATCAATAATGGGTCCATCTGGTGCAGGAAAGACAACATTGCTAAATTTAATGTCTACACTTGACAAACAAACTTCAGGAGAAATAATACTAGATGGAATTAATATATCAAAAGTAAAAAATAATGAACTATCAAAATTAAGAAGAGAAAAAATAGGGTTTATATTTCAAGACTATAATCTATTAGACAATATGAAACTAATGGACAATATAGCACTTCCTCTAGCATTAGGAAAAAAGAAAAGTAAGGAGATAGAAGCTAAGGTATTTTCTATAGCTAAAAAATTTGGATTAGAAAATCATTTAGATAAATATCCATATCAGTTATCAGGAGGACAAAAACAAAGAGGCGCAGCAGCTAGGTCATTAATTACAAATCCAACAGTCATATTTGCTGATGAGCCAACTGGTGCTTTAGACTCTAAATCAGCATATGAACTTTTAGAATCATTAGAAAAAATAAACAGAGAAAATAACGCTACTATTATAATGATTACACATGACCCTCTAACAGCAAGTTATTCAAATGAAGTATATATGATAAATGATGGAAATATAAAGTGTAAATTAAACAAAGGAAATAGTAGAAAAGAATTTTATGGAAAAATTATGGATATGCTAGCCTCTATGGGAGGTGAGATGTAAGTGAGTATACTTGGAATTGCTTATAATAATTTTAAGAGTAACATAAGAACTTATCTAGCATTTTTTATATCTATGGTTTTTTCAGTAGTTGTGCTAACTAATTTTGAATTATTAAGATATGGTGATGCTATAAATGTGTTACAAGATGAAAATAAAAAATTTACACTATCAGTGTTAGTAGCTGTAATAATGATACTATCAGTATTTTTATTTTTCTTTATATGGTATGCAACAAATATATTTTTTAAGAATAGGTCTAAAGAAATTGGAATATTGTCTTTTATGGGATTAGATTTATATACTATAGGAAAAATATATTTTGTAGAAAATATGCTTATAGGAATAAGTTCTTGTATAACAGGAATAATTATAGGGATAATAACATCTAGATTTTTTCAAGTAGTGATAATAAAGTTATCTGGATTTAATATAAAGGTATCTAATGGACTTAGTATAGAAGCTATACTATATGCTACTTTAATCTTTATTTCTATATTTATAATAATGGCTGTAAAAGGTTTTATAACAATATGTAGAAGTAGTGTAATAAATCTAATCAATATATCTAAAAAACAAGAAAAAATACCAAAGGTAGGAATAGGTATATATATATTAGCTATAGTATCAATTATAGTAATAGGATATGGCTACTATCTTTCTACCAATATAAGAACTGGAGATATAACTAGTGTACTACCTGTTATAGGTATAATAATAGTAGGTACTTATGGATTATTCAAATCAGTTATGCCTGTTATATTTGATATTATAATCAAAAATAAAAAAATATTATTTAATGGAAATAATATAATTGCAATAAACAATATAAACTACCGATTAAATAAAAACTATAAAACTTATGCTATAATAGCTATAATTATAACTACAACAATATCAACTCTTGGTGCTTCAGTTGCGATGAAGCGTATACATAAGAATGCCCAAGAACAAAGAAATGTGTACACTATTAGCATAGTTTCAATGGATAAAGATGAAGTGAATAAAAAACAAATAGAGAATATAATAAAAGATACTAATAAGATAAAGTACTCAGTAAATCCAGAACTAACAATTTTAAAGAAAACAGATATAAAAGAAGCTTATGATACAACAGATACTATAATGAAATATAGTGATTTTTGTAATACTCTTAAAGTGAATGGCAATGATAAAGAATTAAAAGAGTATGGTGAAAGATTAGTTAGTGGAAATAATGTAATAGAGTTAAAAAGCCCTCAAACGATAGCATCAATAGCTACAAAAGAAGCCAAGATAAAACTTGATGGTCAGTTATATAATATTTCAAGGGGAGAAGTAAAAGTTCCAGTACTAGGGACAGGACTTAATCAAAGTATTATAGTGGTAAATGATGATACATATTTTAAACTAAGAGATAAGGGTCAACAAGTGTATTTTTATGGTGCAAAGGTATTTCAAGAAGAAAATAGTCAAGTAATGTTCAACAATATTGAAAAGAATTTAAGTTTAAAAAATGTGTATATTCAAAATGGATATAAAGCTCAAGGTGAGAGTCAATGGATGAAGTTTGCATATGTAGTGCTTGTGTTTTTATTCTTAGTCTTTGCAATTGTAGCTGGAAGTATAATATATATGAAAATATATAGTGATGCATATGAAGATAAAGAGAAATATAAGATTTTGTTAAAAATAGGTACTACAGAAAAAGATATAAATAGAGCTGTACTTAAAGAAGTAGCTATTTTTTATACTTTGCCAATGTTAAGTGCAACTATATCTAGTTATTTTGCATTGAGATTAGCAGGAGATTTATTGATGACCGATTTATTTGGTATATATATACTAAGTTTAGTGATATGTTTGATAATATTCATAATATATGGAGCAGTATCTGTTAATAAGTTTAAGAGTGTAGTGTATAAAAATTAGTTGATATATTAATAAAGAGAAAGGAGATTCTTGTAATAAGAGTCTCCTTGTTGATTAACTAAATAATTTGGGTAATAAATTCATATAAAATATGTTATGATATTAATAATTCATAGCATAGTGAAATATTAGGATAATGGAGAATATACAAATGTATAGAATTTTATTAGTAGAGGACGATATTGATTTATCAAAAGAGATTGCATTAGCATTTGAAAAATGGGGATTTAAAGTAGAATTAATTGATGATTTTGAGGTAGTATTAGATGAATTTATAGATAAAAAACCAGATGTAGTACTTTTAGATGTAAATTTACCATTATATAATGGATTTTACTGGTGCGAAAAAATAAGAGCTATTTCAAATGTACCATTAATATTTTTATCATCAAGAGATTCTGATATGGATTTAATAATGGGTATAAATAATGGAGCAGATGATTACATTACCAAACCATTTTCTATAGAAATATTGGTTACCAAAATAAATGGTATAATAAGAAGAGTCTATAATTATAGTGATTCTAATAGTATTTTGTATTGTGAAGATTTGATGTTTGATGTGGGGAAAGGGATTATAAAACATAAGTATAAGGATAAAAGTATAGAGTTGACTAAAAACGAAATAAAAATTTTAACATTATTATTAAAAAATAAGAATAGGGTTGTATCAAGGGAAAGTCTTATGATGACTCTATGGGATAATGATGAGTTTGTGACAGACAATGCACTTACTGTAAATATGAATAGATTGAGAAGTAAAGTTAAAGAACTAGGTTTTGATGATTTTATAAAAACTAAGAAGGGGATAGGATATATAATACAATGCTAGTAAAATATTTGAAAGGTAGGTCTAAGTATATTGCTCTACCTTTAGTTGTAGTTAGTATAATAAATATCTACTTATTTGCTATAGATATTTTTAAAAATAAATATTCAGAGTTAATATATTTAGATTTTTTAGTGCTGTTTATAATAATGGTATTTTTTGTTATAGATTATATAAATTTTAGAAATAGTTACACAAATTTATATAATTGTATAGAAAATAGTGGTGAAATAGACAGTTATTTAGTTGATGGACAATCTTTTGAAGAAAATCTAATAAAAGATATTATAGAAAACTTAAAAATAAAAAATAATAGTGACATAGAGACTTATAAACAATCATTAAAAGAATTGGATGAGTACATAGCTAAATGGGTTCATGAAATAAAAATTCCAATATCTTCTTTAAGTATAATTACAGATAGGTTAAGTAGCATAGAAGATAGTTTGGATATTAAGAATCAGGTTGCAAAGATAAATTTTTTAGTAAACTCTATTTTGTATAGTAGTAGAAGCAACACTATGTTTGAAGATGTATTTATAAATAAATTTAATTTAGAAAAATTGGTAAAAATGTCTATAAAAAATAATTCATTTTTGCTTATAAAAAATAATATAGAAGTTAGTTTGAATGAATTAGAAAATGATGTTTACACAGATTCTAAATGCATGTCATATGTTTTAGACCAAATTATTAATAATGCTATAAAGTATTCAAAGGAAGTTGGTAAGATTGAATTTAATTCAAAAAAGTTAGAAAATGGAGTGGTATTATCTATAAAAGATTTTGGTATAGGTATAAATGAGGAAGATATATCTAGGGTTTTTGACAAGGGATTTACGGGGAAAAATGGAAGAAATCAATTGTATAAGTCTACTGGAATGGGGATGTATTTTGTAAAGAAAATGATAGATAGTTTAGGGCATGAGATTGAGGTATGTTCGGAAAATGGTTCATATACAATTTTTAATATCTATTTTTATGATATATCAGATTATTTAAGCCTAGATAGTTAGGTTATTAGACTATAAAATCTATCATCATATACAAATCGACATATACAATAAGAATAAATTTAGTTCTTGAAAATAGTGAAGATTTAATTAGTGCCTTAAATGATGCTCTATCTATATTATAAAATAATAATTATTATATATGAAAAACATATCAGATATGTACCTGGTATGTTTTTTATTTGTAGTAACTATTTTAATATGGTTTTTGGAGAGAGAATATGTTTTGTTTGTGAAAAAAAATTACATGGTATTACATTGACACTGAAAATAAATTAATGTAAGATTTAGCTAAGGTAAAAAACGTGTATAAGATTAACTCAATTAATTTCATAAGAGTAAATTATCGTAATTAAAGATGAAATAAGATTAATTCTAAAATTATTAAACTTAATACCTTGATTTGGGGAGGAATAACTATAAACTTAAAAGGATGATAACTATGTATAGTGTAGGTTTAATGTCAGGAACTTCCTTAGATGGAGTTGATGCAGTACTAGCTGAAATTAGTGGGAATGGTAGAAATACTAAAGTTAAGCAAATAGAATTTATAACTCTAGAAATTCCTAAAGATATAAAAGACGAAATAAGAAAGTGCTGTATAGAAGAGGAATCGAGTGTTGATTTAATCTGTAGCTTAAATTTTAAGCTTGGATATTTATTTAGTAAAGCTGTAAAATCAGTGTGTCATAAAGCAAACTTTCATATAGCAAATTTGGATTTTATCGCATCTCATGGTCAAACAATCTTTCATATACCAAGAAGTTATAATAATTTTGTATCTTCAACGCTTCAAATAGGTGAACCAGCAGTTATAGCATATGAAACAAATACAAAGGTAATATCTAATTTTAGAGTAATGGATATAGCAGCAGGTGGAGAAGGTGCTCCATTAGTACCATATAGTGAATTTTTATTATATAGTGATAACAATAAAAATTTAGCACTTCAAAATATTGGTGGAATAGGAAATATTACTATAATACCTAAATCATGTAACATAGATGATGTATTTGCATTTGATACAGGACCAGGAAATATGATAATAGATGGAGTATGTCAAAGATTATTTAATAGAAAGTATGATAAAAATGGATACTTTGCATCAAAAGGTAAAATTAATGAAGAAATGTTAAAAGATTTGATGAGTCATAAGTATCTTAGTCAAGCGCCACCTAAAAGCACTGGAAGAGAGATATTTGGACAAGTCTATTTGGATAACATGCTTAACAAATATAAACATGTAGATAAATATGATTTGATAGCAACAGTAACTATGTTTACGGCAAAAGCTATATATTATAATTATAAAAACTTCATACTTCCAAAGGTTAATGTAGATACTTTATTAATTGGAGGTGGAGGAGCTCATAATCTAACTTTAATAGGATATATAAAAGAGTTATTATTAGAGGTTGAAGTATTAACTCAAGATGAATATGGGTATTCTTCTGATGCAAAGGAGGCTTTGGCATTTGTAATCTTGGGCAATGAAACATTAAATAATTCTTTTTCTAATGTAATATCTGCAACAGGGGCTAAAAATAAAGTTATTTTAGGGAATATAACACCTAAACCTTTTGGAGGTAAATGACATGTCTAATAATAAAAAAAAGAAAAGAAAGAAAAATAATAATTATAAAAATGCAAAAAGTACAAAAAGTAATAAAAATACTAAGAAAGAAATGGAGAAAAATCAAAGAACAGATTATAATATTCCAACTATAAGTTTTAAAAGTGGATTAATACTAATAGTTTCATCTCTTGTAAGTACTGTAGTTTTTCCTTTGTTATTATCTATATTTGGAATAGATAATAGATTTGGAGTTGTTATAGGAAATTCATTAATTACATCTTTTGCAGTTGCATATACAAGATACTTTGTTGAAACTAAGAGAGGTTTTTCTTTGGGATTTTTTAGACTGTATATTTTATTTGCTTTATCATTTGCAATAATAGGTTACTTCTGGATATATAAAGGAATACATATTTAAAAAAGTATTGAGACTATTTTATGTTAATAATAAGATAGTCTTTTTTCTTTTTTAAGAAAAGATATGAGTATTTTAAGTAGTGTGTAATTTTAGACAAAAGAATGATTAGATAAATAAAGCAATTAAAGCAAGATATAAATTCATGAAATAAAATTACAAATAAAAATGTAAAATATGAAAAAATATATACAAACGTATTCCTGTAATCAAAAATACATGCTATAATGATTGAAAAGAAATAAAAAAACAGGGGGAATCAATATGAGAGTATTATTTGTTTGTTCATCAGGGATGTCAAGTGCTATAGCAGTTAATGCATTACAAAAAGAAGGAGCAAAAAATGGAATAGATATAGATGTTTTGGCTGTTGGTACTCAAGAGTTTGAGGATGAAGTTAAAAATGGATGGGATATTGCTATGGTAGCTCCACAAGTCAGACATAGATTTGACTATTTAAAAGCTTTTGCTGATGAGGTTAGTGTACCATGTGCATTAATACAAGCACAAGCTTATAGTCCATTAGGAGGACCAAAGTTATTAAAACAAGTTCAAGAACTGTTGAGTAAATAGTAGTTGCAGTGTTGTTAGATTAGAAGAAAGTTGATTTTATAAAAATTTTAATGATAATAAAAATAAATATTAATTAAGGAGAGAAAAGATGCTAGATAAATTTACAGAATTTTTAGACACTAAATTATCAACTTCTATGGCCAGATTGGCAGAACAACGTCACTTAAGAGCTGTAAGAGATGGAATCGTAGCTTCATTACCACTTATAATAGTTGGGTCATTTTTCTTGATATTAGCATTTCCTCCATTACCAGATTCATGGGGGGTAACTCAGTATCTAAAGGAAAATGCAGTTACAATATTACTACCATATAGAATGACATTTTTTATTATATCAGTATATTCTACATTTGGCATAGGTTATAGTTTGGCAAAGTCATATAAGTTAGATGGATTGACAGGAGGTTTATTAGCTACAGCTACATTCCTTTTGACAATAGTTCCTACTGCAATAGAGGGTCTTACCCCTGATTTATTAAAGATAGTTGAAAAGAGTCCAGAACTTTTAGCTTGGTATAATTCAATTCCTCAAGGATGGCAAATGCCAATGGCTAATCTTGGTGGAGGTTCAATGTTTGTTGCTATTGTAACATCTATAATAGGTGTTGAGATTTATAGATTTACTGACAAATCTAAATTCAAGATAACCATGCCAGAAGCAGTTCCAGCATCAGTCACAAGGTCTTTTGAAGCTCTGACACCAGCCGCATTAATAATAATTTTAATGGCTATTGTTACTTATTTCCTAGGGTTTGATTGGCATGGCTTCATAGCTAAATTAGTAACTCCATTAGTTTCAGCCACTGACACATTACCATCAGTAATTATACTAATATTTTTAATAACGTTTTTTTGGTCATTTGGAATACATGGTGTATCAATAATAGGTTCATTGGCAAGACCTTTATGGATACAATTATTAGATGCTAATACAGCTTCATATGCTGCGGGTCAAGCAGTTCCAGGTATTGCTGCTGAACCCTTTTTTCAATGGTTTATATGGATTGGAGGTTCTGGAGCTACAATAGGCTTAGCTTTACTTCTTGCATTTAGAGCAAAATCAGCTTATGGAAAGTCTTTAGGAAAAGCAACTGTAATACCAGCAATATTCAATATAAATGAACCAATAATATTTGGAGCACCAATAGTATTAAACCCAATATTAATAATACCATTTGTTGTAGCACCAATAGTAATGGCAACAGTTTCATGGTTTGCTATGAGTGCTAATTTAGTATCCAGAGTAGTAGTTACTGCTCCTTGGACATTACCAGGACCAGTAGGGGCATATTTAGCCACTGGTGGAGATTGGAGAGCTTCAGTTCTTAACTTATTATGTATAGCTATATCAATAATAATTTACTATCCATTTGTCAAGATGTACGATAAGAGATTGCTTCATGAAGAAAAAGTTGAAGAGCAAGAAGCTTATTAATTAGAAACTATATTGGAAATTAAAAACTATATTAGATTAGTATAAATTTCAAAGTATAACAGTTATGAAATAAGTAACGAAGATATTTTGTTGATTGTTTATAAAAAAAAGAAAAGGTAAACTTTTCTTTTTTTATAAATATATATGAAACTTTTTTTCACCAAATTTTTAAAAAAGTTTCGTGTAATTCGAAATAAATTTAAACACATATAGGATATAAGGAGATGACACAGATGGGAAGATTAGGAATATCAATTTATCCAGAAAAAACAACATCTAAGGAAATATATGATTATATAGATAAAGCTGCTGAAAATGGATTTACACGTATATTTTCATGTTTATTATCAGTTAAAGATACTAAAGAAAATATAATTAAAAAATTTAAACGTATAAATGAATACGCTAAGTTTAAAGGTTTTGAGGTAATACTTGATGTAAATCCCAGAGTATTTGGTGAATTAGAAATAAGCTACAAAGATTTGACTTTTTTTAAAAAGACGAAGGCAGACGGAATAAGGCTTGATATGGGATTTACAGGTTCTGAAGAGGCATTAATGACTTTTAATCCTCAAAATCTTAAAATAGAAATCAATATGAGTAATAATACTAATTATATAGATACAATAATGGACTACCAACCAAATAAAGAAAATTTGATAGGATGTCATAACTTTTATCCACATAGATATAGTGGATTAAATTTAAAACACTTTATAAAATGTACAGAAAGATTTAATAAGTATGGATTAAGAACAGCAGTTTTTGTAACAAGTCAAAATGAAACTACATTTGGACCATGGCCTGTAACTGATGGGCTTCCAACAATTGAGATGCACAGAAATCTACCTATAGATATTCAAGTAAAGCATATAATAGCTATGAATAATATAAATGATATAATAATATCAAATTGTTATCCAACATATGAGGAGCTAAAGGTATTAGGTTCTATGAGAAAAGATATGGTTACATTTGATGTAGCAATAGAGGAAAATATACGAGAAGTTGAGAAGAAGATACTCTTTGAAGAAATACATTTTAATAGAGGGGACATATCTGATAGTCTGATAAGGTCTACTCAATCTCGTGTTAAATATAAAGGATACAAATTTGAACTATTTAATACTCCTAAAATAATAAAAAGAGGAGATATAGTAATTGAAAGTAGTGAATATGGTCATTATGCAGGGGAGTTACAAATAGCCTTGACTGATATGAAAAACAGTGGTAAATCGAATGTAGTAGGATATATAAGAAAAGAAGAATTATTTATATTAGATTATATTAAACCATGGCAAAAGTTTAATTTTAAACCCTCAACAAAATAATTTATTATGAAAATATTAATTTATTATAAAAATATAATTATGAAAGTTGGAATTAAAATGTGTTTAAAAATTTAATATTAAGAAAATGAGGAAATGATATGTTAATAAAAACTTTAGAAAATTTAGTTACAGAAGGTAGAAATAAGAATACATTGCAAATAGATAAAGAAGATACATTAGGCATAATAGAATTAATAAATAACGAAGATAAAACTGTAGCCTATGCTGTTGAAGAACAAAAGGAGAGTATAGCAAAAGCTGTTAATATAATAGTAGATAGAATGAAGCAGGGAGGTAGATTATTCTATATAGGAGCAGGTACCAGTGGGAGGATAGGAATACTAGATGCCACAGAATGTCCTCCAACTTACGGAGTGGATTTTGAGCTTGTTCAAGCTATAATAGCTGGTGGAAATCAAGCAATATTTAAAGCAATAGAAGGTGCTGAAGATGATAAAGAACTTGGAAAGCAAGATATAATAGATAGAGGAGTTACATCTAAGGATGTTATATGTGGTATAGCTGCATCAGGAAGGACTCCTTATGTTATAGGTGCAATGGAGTATGCTAAGGAATTGGGGTGTGCAGTACTATCAATAACTATGAATCCGAATAGTGAAATGAGTAAAAAAGCGGATTTACCAATAAACATTATAGTAGGGGCAGAAGTAATAATGGGCTCAACTAGAATGAAAAGTGGTACAGCTCAAAAAATGGTATGTAATATGTTAACAACAGCTTCTATGGTTAAGATGGGAAAAGTATACTCAAACTTGATGGTAGATGTTAAGACATCAAATGAAAAGTTGGTTGAAAGAGCAAAAAGAATAATAATGATAGCTACAAATGTAAAATATGACGTTGCAGAAAAATTCTTAGAAGAAGCAGATAATAGCGTTAAATTGGCTATATTTATGATAAAAAGTGGTTTAGATAAGGATAGTGCAAAGAGTATCCTAGATAGACAAGAAGGTTATATAAGTGAAGCTTTAAAATCAATAGAAAAATTGTAAAATAAATAATAGTACTGATAACCTTTCAATATTAAAAAAACAGCATTGGAAGGTTATTTTTAGATATTAAGTATTGAAAGAATTATTAAAGATATTGTAGGAGGATAGTATGTATTTTTTAGGTGTAGATGGTGGAGGAACGAAAACAACATTTACATTAGTAGATGAAGAATTAAATATAGTAGGAACCATAACCAAAGGAACTTGTCATTATAATCAAATAGGATTTGATAATCTAACGAAATTATTAATAACTGGGTTGGAAGAAGTTTGTAAAGATGCTAAGATAAATGTAGAAGAAATAACGTATGCATTTGTTGGACTTGCTGGATATGGAAAAATAAAAGAAGTATTGTATGCATTAGAAGTAGCAACAAAAAATGCATATAGTCATATAAATTATACTCTAGGTAATGATGTAGAAATAGCATTAGCAGGTTCTTTAAATGGGGAAAAAGGTATAAATATAATTGCAGGTACTGGTTCAATAGCACAGGCTTTAGATAAAGATGGGAATCTTCACAGATGTGGAGGATGGGGCTATGTATTAGGAGATGAAGGTTCAGCGTATTATATAGGAATGGCTACCTTAAAAATGTTCACAATGCAGTCTGATGGAAGGTGTTCAAAAACAAAATTATATGATTTAATAAAAAGACATCTTAATATAGAGAATGATTATGACATAATAAAATATGTAAATGATGAAATACAAGGAGATAGAATAGAAATAGCAAAGTTTGCTACGATATGTTTAAAAGCAGTTATTGAAGGTGATAATACTGCTAGTAAAATATTTGATGATGCAGCTTATGAATTAAGTAGGCTTATAATAGGATTAGATCATCATTTTGAACAAGGTACAAAGATAAAGGTATCTTATTCAGGTGGAGTGTTTAAGTCAGGAGATTTAATATTAGAGCCACTTAAAAAATATTTGAATAAAACGAGATTTGGTATAGTGAGACCAGTGTTGACTCCAGATTTAGGAGCATGTTTACTTGCTAAGAAGAAATATTATAGTAAATAGGTAGAGGTGGTAGAGTATGAGTTGCATTTTAAAATTAAAACAGATATATGAAGATTTAACGGAAGTAGATAAAAAAATAGCTGATTACATACTTAATAATACAGAGGCTATAAGTAAGCTTTCTGTATCAGAATTGGCGTCAAACTCAAAAACAAGTACAGCAAGTATAGTTAGGTTTTCTAGAAAAATGGGATATTCGGGTTTTGGGGATTTAAAAATTGAGATAGCTAAAGATTTGATGGGCAAAGAAAATGAATACACATATGTAGATGAAAACTATGATTGTAATATAGATAGTGTTATAAACAAAATTACAAACAAAAACATAGAGACTATCAACCAAACAAGGTTGTTGAATGAAAAAGATATAATAAAAGAAGCAGTTGAACAGATAATAAAGGCTAAAAATGTATATATATTTGGAGTAGGTGGTTCGGCTTTAGTTGCACTAGATTTACAGATGAAACTTTTAAGGATAAATAAACAGGCATTTACCTCTTTAGATAGTCATACACAACTTATGGTATCTTCAAATGTAGATAAAGAAGATATAGCTATAGCAATATCTTACTCTGGAGAATCAAAAGAAGTAATAAAGTCTATAGAAAATGCAAAATTAAAAGGATGTAAGGTCATTTGTATAACTAAATATAGTGACAATCATCTTAGTAAGATTAGTGATTTAAAGCTAGTAGTACCAAATATAGAAAAAAGACTTAGAGAAGGAGCTATTTCTTCAAGAATAGCAATGCTTACGTTGATAGATATAATATATATTTCTATAATTCAAGAAAACTTAAATGAGGCAGAACAGAAACTACAAGAAACAAAAAGGATACTTGATTATTTAAATATTAATAATGCTTAAAACTAGGTTATATATCAACTAAACAAATAAGTTAGGCTATAAGCGTAAGTCAATAAGAAATAGATAAATATCTAAAATATTGACTTACTTAATAATAATATATAGCATTTTTATAATACAAATGAGTTGTCTTAAAATTGATTTTTTTTAATCAAATTTTAAGTTCAACTCCTTTTTTATATTTTTATAGATATATCCTATATTTTCCCAGAAAACGTATTGAATATACAAATTATAAGAAGTATAATGTTGTTGGGAGAGAATGTATGAAATGTATACAAAGTTGATTTTAACTGTATTATTGATAATTCTCTTTACTCTTACCATTATTAATGATTGAAGACAATGGTATTTATTATAGGTCAAAGATTCCGAATGTATTAATCATCATCATTTTCTCAAACTAACAGCAAACACCCTGATTTGCGAGTTGTATTGTATACAAATTATCTAGAAAATATCTATTAGATTTTCCATGAAATTTAAATATTTCACGAATGTATGAATGGAGAAATATACATGTTGACAATCCACCTTTTTAAATCCTAAATTAATTTTATTAATGGTAGAGAATAGGAAGTAACAATGTTTTATAAAGGAGAATATTAAGTATGAAGAAAATTAGGAAGTTAGCTACCAAGTTATTGATTACAACAATAGTTTTAATCTCAGGTATGAGTATGACAGTTTATGGTATGACAGCCAAAGAGGTAACAGCAAAAGCACCAAAAAGCTATGTCACTGGAACCAATAGCGTATATGGTCCAAAGCTGTCACAAGCCCAACTAAACTCAGTAGCACAAGCAACAGCAGATTTTATGAACAAGAAAATCACAAAGAATATGACCACAGATGCTAAGATTTTAGTTGCCTACAATCACATTAAAAATAACACAACATATGTTGACTGGAATGCAGTAGAGGGAGCAAATACTGCCTATACATTGGTTACTAAAAAAGGTGCATGCTCAGGAATGGCTAGGAGCATGAAAGCTTTGTGTGATGCTATGGGAATTGAATCTTATTATGTACACAGCACATCAAATGACCACCAGTGGAATCTTATCCGTTTTGGTGATGGGCGTTTGTATCATGTAGATATTGATGCTAATAAATCAGCAGGAAAGGATATCATATACAAGAGTCTTAGCCACCCATTACCATTTGATAAGACAGCATATCCAAAAGTTGGTGCAATAGTACAGACGGTAAAACCAGAACAGACACAGAAACCAGCACCACCTGGGAAGCACACTATGTTACCACATCAAGAAGGGGCAAAGGCTGTTGGAAATTTTGGAAAAAAAGGAGAAGATATAAATGAAAAACATGTAATGTATGAAGGTGTTAGATGTAGTGTAGTTAATTCATCAGTAAATACAATTACATTTACAGGTAGTGAATCAAATTTAGACCCATCAAATCTTACGATTGCTGTAATAGGATTTATGAACACACCATATGGGATGTTTGCATTAGCACCAGAGGGTAAACCTGTTGAATATCCTTTTAAATATGATAAGCCATTTTCTTTAGATTTTAGTGGTAAAAATCGTTCTGGTGCAGAATTAGCGAAGTACTGTAAAAAAAATGATGTGACTATTAAAATAGAAATCACTGATGAAAAAGCTAATATTGGACTTGGTCAAATAATGTATGTTCGATATGAATAATGATTTAATCATGACAGTAGAATAAGTTATAAACATTGCGCCCTCTTACTAGGGGCGCATTTAATATTATATCTGATATTTTGTAGTCAGGTCAACTGCTAGATTTCTCCCCCTTTTTATTTATAAAAATTATTATCTCTAAGCATCTGAGCATGTTTACGATTAACTAAAAACTGTTTTAACTCAGTCAAGCATAGGAATAAAATAGCTCTATTTTCAAACTCTGTTCTGTCAACAGGTAGAGGCTGGTTTTTCATACTAAGCATTAGTCTCTTTAATTCTTCAAGAAGAAGATTGCCTGTTTCAGCTTCAAATTCAGTATAACCTATCTTATGTATAAAAGCAGATAGAATATGAGCTTGTGGTGGTGTAGAATTTAGTTGAGATACATAACTATACAAATTTTCTAAGATATCCCGTTGACTTTTTATAATATCCATATGCTCTAAGAAGAATCTAGTATCACTTAATAAAGTATTATTAATATTATCGTAAGTTTCAGAAATACTGCTGTCAATAAGTGAATTTAATGTATATAAATCTCTACTATATCCATTTTCTTTTTTAGGATTTACAATAATATCTGCAATGTCTATAAGTACAATACTCACTTCTTCCTGTAACTTTTTTTGAACTTCATGGATTTTATGTATATTTGTTGGAATATACATATTTATTAAGACACCTATTCCAGTTCCTACTGCAAATATTCCAGCTTCATTTAAAATCCATTTGATAGAAGTTTCTCCTTGAAGGTAGTAATGGGATGCTATGACTACACACATAGCAATAACATCTTGAATATTTAACAAAAAACAAAGTGGTATAATTATAAATATAAATATTGAAAATGAAGTCAAATTATATCCTAAAATATTAAAACATAAATATGAAAAAATAGTACATAAAAGAAAACCATAAATCTTTCCAATGGAGCCTTTAAGAGTTTCTCTTTTAGTGTCCTTTACTGTAAGTAGTACTATAACTCCAGCAACCATTGAATATTCTAATTTTAATAGCCAAGCAATAAATATAGCAAGAGAACATCCAAGAGATAATTTTATTACTTTAAGTGAATTAATATTATTCAAATGCAAACCTCCTGTAAATCAATATAATAAAATTCTAACATAAAACTAATATTGCTTGAAAGGTAAGTAACTATACTTAATTATTTTATTGCCCTATTTGTTTAGATACAATCAATATAATTTTATTTTATGAAAATTTTTTGTAAAATTTTAAATTTAGAGACTAACATGAGACCACAAAGAGGAAGTTTATTATAGGAAGAAAACTTAAAATTGATTTTAAGCAGCAAATGAAAATAATCAAATATGTATATACTATTATTAAAAAATAAAATTATATAGTTAATATAATTTTATAATTGGTTTAGTATAGAGATTTTTAACTTTTATGTTATACTATTTATAAAAGTAGGTATAAAGATTAAAATACATAATCAAATATGTATAAGAGGTTTTAAATAGTATTGTTAATGAACTTGATTATTGTTTATAATTACAAATTGGAGGAGATAGACATGAAAATTACTGAAGGATATATGCCTTTTAAAGGTTTTAAAACGTATTACCGTATAGTAGGAGAAAATACGGAAGGGAAGAAGCCATTAGTATTACTTCATGGAGGTCCAGGTTCTACACACAACTATTTTGAGGTATTGGATAAGATAGCTGAAAGTGGTAGACAAGTAATAATGTATGACCAAATTGGTTGTGGAAATTCATTTGTAGAAGGGCATCCTGAGCTATTTAATGCAGATACTTGGATAGAGGAGCTTATTGAACTAAGAAAACATCTAGGACTTGATGAAATTCATCTGTTAGGTCAATCTTGGGGAGGTATGCAGGCTATTTGGTATGCTATTGAATATAAACCAAAAGGTATTAAGTCTTACATCCTTTCATCTACTCTTTCTTCTGCAAAACTTTGGGAGAAAGAACAAAAAAGAAGAATATCATATATGAGTGAGGTTGACCAAAAAGCATTACTTGATGCAGTAAATACTGGAGATTACTCTAGCAAAGAATATAATGATGCATTAGAAAGATTTATGGAAATGTATTGTGCAGGTGAAGTGACAGAAGATTCTCCAGAGTGCCTGAGAAGACCTAAAAAATCAGGTTCTGAAGCATATATTGTAGGATGGGGACAAAATGAATTTTCTCCTACAGGAACTCTTTCTGGATATGAATTTACAGATAGATTACATGAAATAAAAGAGCCTTGTCTAGTAACTAGTGGAGCAATAGATTTATGTTCACCATATATTGCAAAGACTATGTATGATAGAATACCTAATAGTAAGTGGGAATTATTTGAGTATTCAAGACATATGCCATTCGTTGAAGAAAATGAGAAATATATAAAAGTCTTAACTGAGTGGTTGAATGCGAACGATTAAAAACTATATAAATTTATATAAAAAAATGAGTGTCTCAAAATGAACTTTTTAGTTCATTAGGCACTCTTTTTGCATGAAATCAAATATATTTTCATTATTTGAACGATAAAATGAAGCTTATATCTATTTTGGGAAAGTAATTTTTTATTACTAGCGTTAGATTCTAATCTAATTGTATACTTATTGAAATAATAGAAATATATTGGTGTTTATAACTTAATTTTATTGTTTTTTAGAAATTTTTTTATATATTGGTATAATTATTCTGTTTAAATTTGATTAAAAAGTATATTAATTATAATAAGAAACAATTATATAAATAGGAATAGATTATTATAATTAATATAGATATAAAAATAATTATAGAAGGAAAGGCACATTATGGAAAAATTGAGAGTTATTGAAATGATAAAAAATAATCCCAATATTATAGCTACAATAGATAATCCAACTGATGAAATGAAATTGTTAGCTATTAAAGAAAATGGGCTTGTACTAGAATATATAAATAATCCAACCAGAGAGATGCAAGAACTAGCAATAGATAATAATATTAGAGCAATTAAATTTATAGATAATCCAACAGAAGATATGATGATAAAAGCAGTAAATGAGGGATGGAGTATACTGGATTATATCAAAAACCCAACTGATAAAGTTATTGAAATGGCTATAAATCAAGCAGGATGGGCAATTAAATATGCTAAAAATCCAAGTGAAGAATTACAACTATTAGCAGTAAGAAAAAATTATGATTCGATAAAGTTTATAAAACAACCTTATGAAAGTGTACAAGAGGAGGCAGTGAGAATAAGTTATGATGCCTTGAGATATATAGATTCACCTAGTTACAATGCAGAACTTATAGCTATAAAAAATAATGAAGCAGCTATTAGCTTTATAACTGATTTAGATAAAAATAAAATGTTGGAATTTTTAAAAGTGAATATTTTAGTGATTAAGTACATTCTGAAAAAAGTATCTAAAGATGAATTAGAGAGTGTATTAAAAGAAGTATTATCCAAAGAAGATGTTGAGGAAAAGTATATTAGAGATTTTTTGAATTGTAGTGTTATAGATAGAAATAGCGAAAGTATACCAATAGATAAAATTATGTTTATTTATAAATATGGAAGTAAGACAGCAAAAAAAATAGCTGTAGATGAGAAATTAAAGATTATGTAGGAGAGAGAAAAATGAATTTTATAGACACATTAAAAAGCGTTGACTTAATATTATCCACTGGAGAAGTACCTTTAATAGTAGGTGAAAGTGGAATAGGAAAAACAGCTTTAGCAAATAAGCTTGCCAAAGAAAATGATTGGAGTTTAATTGTTATTGATGGAAACTTACTTAAAGAGGGTGAAATAGGTGGTCTTCCAACTATAGAATCTTATGTAGGAGTTAATTCTAATGGATATAAGACTGAAAAGAAAACAACAGTGTATGCTGTTCATAACAAATTAAGAGAAATTGATGAAGAGATATCTAAAAGTAAGACAGTTCTTTTATTTATAGATGAGATAAATCGTTGTGAGCATACAGTACAGCAAGAACTTATGAATTTAATTTTAAATAGAGAAATTAATGGATATAAACTGCATGATGATGTAAAGATTTTAGCAGCAATGAATCCATCAAGTAAATATGGTTCAGATTTTGATTATCAAGTGGTAGATATGGATGCAGCCCAAGAAAATAGGTTTGTTTGGTTAAATATGGAGAGTGACCATACACAATGGATAAAATGGGCAATAGATGAGGGTATTGAAAGAAAAGTTATCGAGTTTATTTCCACTTTTCCAGAATATCTGCATAAAATAAATGAAGATGATGTAAGAGCCACTCCTAGAAGTTATGAGAGAGTATCTAAAATTTATAAAGTTTATAAAGAAAAAAATAATTCTATTCCTAGAGCAGTATTTTTAAATGTTGTAAAGGGTAATGTAGGTAAAGTTATTGCAGAAGAATTTATAAGTTTTATTGAATCAAACTCTGAACCATTAATATCCTATGAAGATGTTTTTTTAGGAGAATCTATTGATGAGTCTATTGTAGAAAGAGTAAAAAATGAGAGTCATACAAGACTTTATCTATCAGCTATGAACATTCTAAAAGACTTAGAATTAAATATTAAGAATGATAAATATGAATCAAACCACTATATTAATAGATTTATTGAATTTTTAAAAATGTATCCTGTAGATTTAATGATAGGTATTATGAAGGATATTAGAAACAGTTATATTGAAGTATATAAAAAAGCTATAGAAAATGAAGAGTTTGTAAAATCATATTTTGAATCTTATAGTTTAATAAGGGGATAATGTATGGAAAATTATTTTGATAAACAAGCAAAAGAGCTTTATAATAAAGCAAGTGAAATTATAAATACTCATTCTATGCTAAAGGCAAATCGTGCTAATGAGAAATTTGATATAGATATACCACAAGATTTTAAGTATGAGTTTTTTAGTCTTGTAGATAAAGTGAATTTAAGTCTTATGGAAGAAGAAGATAATTTTTATGGATATTTTTTGTTTCAGATGTCAAGAGAAATAAGATTTGATATAAGTAGTCCTACAGGTGTGAATTTTAAGGGAGCTAAATATGTTATATATTTTAATCCAATAATCTTTTTAACGCTTGACATAAAGCAAATGGAGACTACAATTAAACATGAAATTCATCATATATTATCTATGCATTTGATGAGAGCAAAGGAGTTAAAAGGAAAGTATAGTACATTAGCAATTAATATGGCAATGGATATAGTAGTAAATAAATTTCTAAACAATTTACCACCATATGCAACTACCTTAGAGTGGGTAAATTTAAAGTATTCCTTAAAACTTGAACCATATGAACCTTTTGAATATTATGTAGAAAAGATTCAGACTGAATTAGATTTGATGGAAGTGGATGAAGATGGTGAGGAAGATGATAGTGATAAATATGGAGATATAGAAATTGATTATAGCCCCGAAAGAACTCATGATATATGGGATGAATCCAATGAGATAGATGAAAATACCCTTAGAGAATTTACTGAAAAATTTATTAACAGTTCTCAAAAAGGTAAAGTTCCTGCTTATTTAGAAAGTATGATATCATCACTTAAAAATAGTAAGGGTGAATTGCCATGGAATTTATATCTTAATAGAATAATGGGAACAGTTGAAAATAATAAAAAGAAGACTATAACAAGAAGAAATAGAAGACAACCAAATCGTTTAGATTTGAGGGGAGAACTTAGAAGTCATAAGTCAGAAATAGCAGTTGCACTTGATGTAAGTGGAAGTATTAGTGATGAAGAGTTTAAACAAGCTATTAAAGAAGTTCTTAGTATAGTGAAAAACTATAATCATGAAATTACAATTATAGAATGTGATAATGAAATTAGACGTGTATATAAAGTGAGAACTGAAAAAGATATAAAAGATAGAATTAGGATAGGTGGAGGCACTAGATTTTCTCCAGTCTTTGAGTATGCGAATAATAAAAAGATTAATTTGTTAGTCTACTTTACTGATGGTAAAGGTGAAAATAAACTACAAGTAATACCTAGAGGGTATAAAATTTTATGGGTTATTTCTGGAAGAGGAGATAAAATTTCATTAAAAGAACCTTATGGAGCAGTTAAAAAACTTACTAAGGTTAAAACAAATGATGAAATATTAGAAATAAATGATGTAAGAAATGATGGGTACTCAATGAATAGCCAAGCACCAATTTTATAGGTATTCACAGGAGATAAGCTTTATTAATTTATTTTGATATGCTTGTTATAAAAATCTAAAAAATACATTAATCAATGGTTAATGTATTTTTTAATTTTAATAATATAAGTTTTACTTACATTTAAGTCTTAAAATGTGTTAAAATATAATATATAGCAGATAGTTTTGGCAAGGTGGATTTAGTTGTCAAAACTATTTTTTTTATTAAGGATGGTGATGTTTTTGTTTAAGATTGATGATTATATAATGTATGGTATGACAGGAGTCTGCAAAGTCATGGATATAACAAATGAACGATTTACAAATGGAATAAAAAAAGAGTATTATGTATTGAGTCCTATTTATTCTAATAATACAGTAATAAAAATTCCTGTAGATAATGAAAAAGTACCAATGAGAAAGTTACTTTCTAAAATTAATGTGCTTTCATTAATAAATGATATTCCTAATATGGATACATCATGGATAGATAATGAAAAATTGAGAAGTGAGCAATTTAAAAAAATACTCAGAGGTGGTAAATGTGAAGAGTTAATAAAATTAGTAAGAAGTATAGATAATAACAGAGAGTATGTAAAATCTATTGGTAAAAAAACACATCAAGCAGATGATAATATAATGAAAGAAGCTGAAAGGTTATTAAATGAAGAATTTGCAACTATTTTAGATATTTCTCCTAATGAAGTTAGTTCATATATTTCAAGTCATATACCTCAATAAAGTGTTTTAGTATCCTTTATTTAATCTATTTTAAGTATTATTTATGTATGCTGGTTTTGGTAAAATAAAATATATAATTAAATTATATAAAAAATAATAATGATTGTATTGAAGAATTACAGAATAGTGCGGAGAGCCTACTCCTTTAGGTGTGAGATGGATATCACTTAAAGATTTAAATTGTTATTGTAGATGTTTTTAATATAAAACAAGATTAATAAGTGTATTGTAAGCTTTAAGTGAAATTGATACTATAATGAGTTACTTAGATTTTAAAATATATAATATTATAAAAAATCCTTTTAGGTTTTGAATGAATAAGATGGATACTATGTTGAATAGAATCCATCTTATTTAAGTTTTATTTATGTTGTTTATTTGTAAGCATTATTTTTGTACATGAAAACACAGTGTAAAAATATGCTTAGAATTATGAAGTTTTATTAAAAAGATATTCGACAAAATAAGACTAAAAATATTCTTAAACTTATAACTAAGATAAATATTGTATATTTATAGTGTAGCCTGAAAAATTGTGAATGTACGAAATTTATTTAGTATTTTATTGAAACAAAGTAGAAGAAGTACTATAGTTTATCTTTGAATAGATTGTTATTTTTTAGTGAAAAAGTTATTAGGTTAATACATAAATATAATAGCTTATAAATAGTTTAAGCATGTTAAAAAAGTAGTTATTAGAGATATATAGTTACATTGCTTATAAGATACTTAAAATGATAGCATTCACTTATATTTAGAAAATTAAGATAAAAAATCATTTTTATATAGTAAAGCATACCTAAATTTAGAAAATAATTGAATTTATAAAATTAATTAAATACATAAAAAAGTATTCAATCAACTTAACAAATTTTTTTAAATTTAATTTAAATTTTTTATTCTATTAATTATTAATATTATTTTCAAATCAATGCAGTTATAAGAAGTGTATAATTTGATTATTATATACTGCATACAAAAATATATTTGAGCAAATAAGTAAAGTAATAAAAAAATCAAGATTTCATATCTAAAAACAATTCTGAACATTAATTTAATTTATATTTTCATAGGAAATATTTTATATAATATACTTGATAAATATAATTTGAATTTTTCTAATTATTTACTGTCGATTAATAGATTTTTTTCTTGCATATAAGTGCATATTTATGGTACGATTTACATGGTGAAATAAAAAAGGGGAGGTGAAAAATAAATATTCGTGAAAAAGTTTTCAGTTTGAGGTATTTTATGAATAATATATTTTGAGGTATTTTATAAATAATATATTATACATAAAGAGTATAACCTCAATAAATAGTATCAAAGCGAATATATGGGTAATTACTTTAAAATAACAGTTTTTATGTTTAGATTCACAGTGTTTATTATAAACTAATGTGTAAGAAATAAGCCTAATCTGTGAATAGATAGTAGTTTAGTTATTTAAGTTGAGAATTGGTTGGGTGAAGTAATATATAAATTTAAAAAATAAATAAAAACATTATTTGAACAAAATATATGTTGCTTTATTCGAGACTCCTTTAAAAAAGCACTAAAATGTAATTACATAAGTTGCTACAAAAGGGGGATTTTAGTTTGTAAAATACTATCACGTAAAAAATAAGAATTGCATATGGCGAAGGTTTTTTCATGGTATTAGATGAGAATATATTAATTTATAACTATATCTGAAAATAGTGAATTTATATAATTTAAATTTATGATTAAGAAGTGTATTAATTTTATTCCATGAGAATATGTACTCTACAAATAAATGCGCAATTATCTTAATAATAATTACAAATTGTTTTACAAAATAATAATATTATATCTTTCATAAAAGAAAGAATTTGGACAAAACGTAAAAAATAAAAATACAATTAAGAAAGGATTTAAAATTATGAGCTCAACAGTAAAAAAGAAGGGTAAATTTCCTATGGGATTTTATATCTGCTCAACAACTTTCTCATTTGAAAGAGCAGCATATTATGCTTCAAAGTACTTAATATATATATTCCTTACAACAGCTATAGTTCATGGTGGTCTTGGAATAGATAAAGGACAAGCTGCTATAATGCAAGCCAACCTTGTTGCATTCACATACCTTGCACCTATAATTGGGGGATATATATCAGATAGATGGATAGGAGCTAGATATACTATACCTATAGGTATGCTTATCATGGGAGTAGGATACTATCTTGGTTCTATTGCAACTACAGTTTCTATGGTAAATGCAATGATAATCTTAGTTTCAATTGGTACTGCATTCTTTAAAGGTAACGTATCTGCGGTAAATGGACAGCTTTTTGATAGTCAAGAAGAACTTGATACAGCATTTTCAGTACAGTATTCTTTTGTTAATATAGGTTCTTTTATTGGTACTATAGCAGTTGGTATTCTTTACCTTAAAACATTTGCAAAAAATGGTGTACTTGGATTTTCTCAATGTTTCTTTATAGCAGCTGTACTTTGTGTAATAGGTGCAATATGGTTCATATATGGATGGAGATTCCTTGGGAATGCAGGAAAGAGACCTTTTAAAGAAGGTGTAGTTGCTGAAAAAATTGAAGAAAAAGATAAGTCTCCTCTTACAAGCATGGATAAGAAGAGAATTTGGGCTATTATACTTATATCATTCTTCTCTGTAATTTTCTGGGTATTCTGGTATCTAACTTATCTTGCAGTTTATGATTATGGTGCAGCATTTGTAAACATGAATGTTGGAGGATTTGATGTTCCTCTTGCTTGGTTTGACTCATTAAATTCACTTGTATGTATAGTATTAGGACCAGTTCTTGGAGCATTATGGTTTAAACTTGCTAGTAGACCACAAGGAGATATGAGTTTATTTAAAAAGACAGGTCTTGGATTAATATTCTTAGGTCTTGCATTCTTAATGCTTGTTGGTGCAGAATTTTCAAGAGGAGTTGGAGCTCCTGAAACTGCTAAAGCTAGTATACTATGGATAATCATGTTTGGTATTCTTTTAAGTCTTGGTGAAATGTTATTCTCACCACTTGGTAACTCTTTTGTAAGTAAGTATGCACCTAAGAAGCTTCTAGGTGTTCTTATGGGAGTATGGACATTTGCTACTTTTATAGCTGGTAAAGGATATGGATATATATATGCATTTACTCTTAAATTTGATATGATTAAAGTATATACTATAATTCCAGTAATACTATTTGTTGCAGCGATATTATTATTCTTATCTGATAAGACATTAAGTAGACTTGTTGAGGATGATAAATAATTAGTAAGCAATTATTATGTTTTATAGGTTAATCTACTGTAATTATGTTGTATTAGATTGATTTATAACTAATTAATAATAAAAATAAAATTTTACTTCTAAATACAATATTATGATATATATAATTATAATATTTGTTAGAGTATGATTATTAAATAAAAATAACAAATAAAAATACTAGCTTTAGTTAGCTAGTATTTTTATTTGTTTTTATTAGGTATGGGATTAATACATAATTTCACCACTTAAAACAGTATAAGCACTTCCTCCAATTTTTACAGAAGTTATGTCATTGTTTTCTCTAGTTATATTTACATATACCTTTCCAGGTCTGTTTATAAAGTTACCTTGCTCACCAATAAAACTAGTTTTATCTAAAATATTGTGATGTACTATATAAGATGATACGCAAGCGTTCCCAGTTCCACATACAGGGTCTTCTGTAACTCCAACATATGGTGCTATAGATCTTAAATGGTAGTCACACTTTTTATCTATAGTTTCTATACAAAATGGAGTTATACCAATTATATTATTATCACCACTAAATTTTTTGATTTTATTTAAATCTGGAGAGATATTTTTTAAATCATCTAAAGATTTTAGACCAAATACAAGCCACCAAAGTCCAGTATTTACCTTTATAATAGGATATTCAAGAAGTCTATCTTCATGCACACCTATCATTTGTGCAAGTTCTTTTCTGCAATTATCTAAATTTTCAAATTCAGGTGTATTCTGTTCCATCATAAATATATTTTCATTATTTATTTTCTTAAGCTCTACAGATAATACACCAGCTTTTGTTTCTTGATAAAATATACTCTTATTAGTATTAAGCTTCCCTTCTTCCAAAAGTGCATGGAAAGTACCTATTGTTGCATGACCACATAAATCAACTTCTAAACCTGGTGTGAAAAATTGTACTTTAAAATCTGCAATATTTGACTCTGAAACAAATGCAGTTTCTGATAAATTCATTTCTTTAGCCACATTCTGCTTAATTTCATCAGAAATGTTAGAGGCATCAGTAACGACACCAGCAGGATTTCCACCAAAAGGTATAGTTGTAAAAGCATCAACTTGTTTAATCTTAATTTTGTTCATTTTTATAACCTCCTTTTATTTGTTCTGAAATATAAATTTCATGTTTTATGTATTGAACTCCAATATATAAAATGTTAGAGTTTTTTGTCCAAATTGAAATGGCCTCACTGCCTTCTGATAAGTTTCCTGTCAATATTTCATCATTATCTACAATCAAAATAATTCCTTTGTAAAGCATTTTATTTTCAAGTGTAGTTTTATTACCTCCATGAATATGAATATTATCAAGACCTTTCAGACTTTTGTTTTCTAAAAGTAGTATTTCAATATTAATATTTTTTTTGTAAGCAATTAGGAGTTCTTTTTTTAATTCAAGAATTTCTTCATAAGGGCAAGAAATTATAATTTCTTGTTTTGCATTTTTTTATCATTTCTATTGCTTTTTTTAATATATTTTTTTCTCCTTTTATGTTTAAAACATATTCTACACTTTTACTTTTATTTAATATCTGTAAGCTATTCTTTAGATTATCCATAGAATTGTCAAATTCTTTTTTCTTATTTTTTAATAATTCATTAGGGTTTATTGGTATGTACTTAATAGGGTCAGTTCCAACATTGATAATTATATTATTGTTTAATAGCTTTGTTATATTTTCATAGACTTTTGATTGTGGTACACCTGATAATTTACTTATTTCATATCCTGTTAAAGGGCTTTCCTTTAATAATGATATGTATATTTGAGATTCGTATTTAGTAAATCCTATATTTTGTAATTCATTAATTATATTATCCATATAGAAACTCCTTTGATAAAAGATTAGTAACTACCTATGTAGTTATTAATTTGATTTTATAATTTAAGGGAAAAAATGTCAACTATATTAAGAAAAAAATAAAATATATTAGAAATATTTAGTCTTATAAATATTTAATCTTATAAATCTATTTATCATAATATTAAACCTATTAAAAATAGGCGGTTACAAAAAAGTGCCTAATTGAACTGTTATATAGGGCGTAGTATATTAATATCAAGAAGATAATAAAGGAGATGTATATTATGGTAAAAATAATAAATAATAATGAATTTATAAATGAAGTAGAAAATAAAGATGGTTTAGTAGTTGTAGATTTCTTTGCGACTTGGTGTGGACCTTGTAAGATGCTATCACCAATATATGAAGCTTTAGGAAATGAGATGGTTGAAAAAGCAAACTTCTTGAAGGTGGACATAGACCAAAGTATAGAATTAGCTCAGAAATTTGAAGTATCTACAGTACCAACTATGCTAATATTTAAGGATGGAAAACCTGTAGATAGATTAATAGGTTTTATGCCTAAGGAGAATTTAAAAAACAAAATTGAATCATATATGTAATTAAAGTAAATTGAAGTAATTAAAATAAATCTCATATATAAACAAAAAAACTCATTGTAATGAGTTTTTTGTTTGTATAGTGTAAAATAGTTTGTATAGTTACAAATGAGTGTCTAATTGCTAATGAAATTGACTGTTGATATAATTTGCTTTTTTGTGAAAACAAAACTACTCTCTATTTATTGATAAAAAAGAATAGAAAAAGCTTATTTAAAAGCCAAAGTTTTAATAGCATGTATAAAGCTATCCACCTCATCAAAAGTATTGTACATTCCTAAGCTTATCCTAACAAGACCTACAGGATTTTCCCTCATAAATCTGACGTATGCCTCTTTTGGATTTATACCTAATAATTTTTGTACATAAATATCTGCACCTACTACTCCAGCTCCAGTTTCTATTCCAAAGTTATCAACTAAATATTTTGCTACATCTTTGTAATACATATTACTTATATTAAAAGATATATTTGGGATAATTACATTATTTGATTTATCTCCATATATTATTATATTAGGTATTTTACTCATTTCTTCTTTAGCATATAAAAATAATTCTCTTTCGTATTTTGAAATTCTGTTTAGACCAATTTTATTTAAAGTGTTCAGTGCTTTTCCCATTGCAAGAGTTCCAAAATACTCTGGGTATCCTGCTTCAAAACGTTGGGGTACGTTTGCATATAGTATTTTGTTATCATTTACAAATTTGGTAGAACCTGAGCCATATAGTACAGGATTAAATTTTTCAAAGAATTTTTTAGGTCCTACCAGAGCTCCTCCATTTAGTGGAGAATAACATTTATGAGCACTAAAAACAACAAAATCTATATGCTCATCACATTCATGTGGCATCATTGAAAAAGGTTTATGCTGAATTACTTGCACAATATCCACCAATATCTTTGCACCATACTTATGAGCTATTCTTGCTATTTCATATATAGGAGTGGTTATACCTGTGACATTACTAGCTCCTGTAACTGTAACGAGAGATACATTACCAGCATAATTTTTAAATATATTCTCTAATTGACATAAATCAAGTTCTCCTTTTTCTGTAATTCCAACAACTTTTGTAGGAAAATTAACTTTAAAAGGCAGGTAATTAGCCATATGCTCCATTGCTGTGGTAATAACAAATTTATCTGGATTTTCATCTTTAAAAAATTTTGCTAAGAAGTTTATTCCTTCTGTAGCATTTTTGACATAAATAACAGAATCCTTTTCTTCGTCTCCATCAATAAGTTTGAGGATAGTAGAGCGTACATTTTCATATTTTAAAGTATTTTTTTCTGAGATTATTCCTGGAGCATTAATATAAGTAAGCCAAGGAATCTCACAGTTTAAGTTATCTATTACGTTTTTTAAAACTAATGGAGTGGCAGAGTTGTTAAAATATATTCTTTTAACAGTTTCACCATTTTTAGTTTTAACTTTAAGATTTGCACCTTCAATGTATTTAGATACATCCATGAATTGCATAAAAAAACCCCTTATCTAATAAACTATTCTGTTTTTTATTAAAAAAGCTCAAGTTTTAATCAAGAGCTTGTTTAATATATGTTATGTTTTTATAAGGGGTTTCGTTAATTAATTCTTGTTGAGATGTTTATTAAATTACACGAAAATGAGCTACAGTTGGGGGAAACTGTAGCTCACTTGATTTTGGGGGAGATAGGTTGAACTTATTGTTTATCCGTATCATATTTTTAGTATAGTCACTTATTTTAATTTATATACATTTTTTTATAAATTTTACATAAAATGTTAAACACTAATTAGAAATAATTATGAATATGACTAATAAAGTTGTAAAAATAGTAAAGAAATTGATTAGAACATAATGGAAAATATATTGTATATAATTAGAAAAAAAGATTTTATATGTTATAAAAGATGTACAAGTATAATAATTTTATAAAAAATACAAAATATAATACAAATAATTTTATAAAAAAAATTATAAAAAATTTTAATTTAATTTATATAAATTAAAAATTATATTACTAATGTATATATTTGAGAAAAGATTAGTACAAAGCTATAATCTTAATTTCAATAAATATATATATAATTAAGTTGAAATACTTGAAAATACTGGAAAAAATTGAAAATAATTTTTGTAATATAAAATGTCGATTGATTTTAAATAATTAAATATACATAAGAAATAATTAAATATCTTTCAATGAAAATATGATAAAATATGACAAATTAATTGATGACAATAAAAAATATTTTGTTATTGTAGTATTATAGGGTAAATTGCAAAATATATACGAAAGTAAAATTTTAAATATTGACATTAAATTAAATATACTATACTATGTAAGTGTGATGAGAGAATTTTTTTAGAGGGGATTTATAGTGAATATAAAAAAGATATTTAATAACAATGTAGTAGTAAGCTCCCTAGAAGATGGCACAGAAATAATTGTCACTGGTGCTGGAGTAGGATTTAAGAAAAAAGTAGGCGATTTGATAGATGAAAATTTGATTTCTAAGAAATATTTTGTTCAAGACGATCAAAGGGACAAATACAATCAAATACTTAATAAGACCTCTATTGAATACTTTAAAATTTCAGAAGAAATTATAGAAAAGGCTAATGAAGTTTTAAATACTCAAGTGAATGATTCAATAATATTAGCCTTAACTAGTCACATAGAATTTGCTGTCCAAAGAGAAAAACAAGGTATAAAATTACCAAACTTAATATTGAATGAGACAAAACAACTTTATAGGGAAGAATTTGAATTTGGATTATGGGCAATTGATGAAATTGAAAAAAGGATAGGAATAAAATTGCCTGAAGATGAAGCAGGATATATTGCTATTCACATAATCAATGGTTTGGAAAATTCTCAAAAAGATGAAGGTATTAATATACTAGAGTTTTCAAAACAAGTTATTCAGATAATTGAAGAAGTACATGGATTTAAATTGGATGTAAATTCATTAAATTATACTAGACTTATAACTCACTTAAAGTTTTTTGTTCAAAGGATTCTCCGAAAAGAAACTTACAATGATAGTGATATTGAAGATATGTATAAGTTAGTGAATAAAAATTACAATAAACCTAAAGTGTGTACTGAAGAAATTGCAGCATTGGTATTAGACAGATTTGAATATAAGATTAGTAAAGAAGAAGAATTATATTTAATGATTCACATAAATAAAATAACAAACAGTGGTTGTTAGGATTGTAACTGATAAAGCAGGCAAAACCTAAGTCATTGAGCTTAACTATTAGATTAAGTTTTTTGATTTAGGTTTTTTTATTAGATACAATCAAAATACAGACAGTGACTTTTAGGATTGTAACTGGTTAAGCAGGCAAAACCTAAATCATTGAATTTAACTATTAGGTTAAGTTTTTTGATTTAGGTTTTTTTATTAGATACAATCAAATACAGACAGTGACTTTTAGGATTGTAACTGGTTGAGCAGGCAAAACCTAAATCATTAAACTTAATTATTAAATTAAGTTTTTTGATTTAGGTTTTTCTATAAATTTGATTATGTTTTTAGATAAAAATAGGAGGGGAAAATTATGAAAAAAAATAAGTTAGGTTTATGGAACTTCTTCCAAATGTTAGGAAAAACGTTTATGTTCCCAATAGCACTACTTAGTGTTTCTGGGATGATGCTAGGACTTGGGGCAGGTTTTACAGACCCTAAGATGATTGAAATGGTTCCATTTTTAGGGAATGAATATGTTAACTTAGTTTTAAACTTCATGTTAACAATAGGATTATTTGCATTTAACAACTTGGGAGCATTATTTGCAATGGCAATTCCACTAGGATTATTAAAAAAAGAAAAAGAGTTTGGTGCTTTTTCAGGATTAGTAGGATTTATAGCAATGCATATAGGTACAAATTTTTATTTAACAAGAGCTGATTTGTTAGTACCAGCAGAACAGATGTCAACTAATGGTCAAGCTATGATTATGGGTATACAAACATATAATACAAGTGTTTTAGGTGGTATTGTAGCAGGATTAATTGTTTATGCAATATATGATAAAGTTAGTAATTTAAAGATACCAGAATCATTAGGATTCTACAGTGGACCAAGATTAGTTCCAATTGTTAGTTTAATAGTTATGAGTATAGTTGGATTATTAATACCTATTGTTTGGCCACCATTTTTCAATGCATTCCAAAGTTTAGGAAGATGGATTTCTTCAGCAGGACCATTAGGATATTTTTCATATGCAGTGGCAGAAAGAGTTACAATTCCATTTGGACTAAATCATCTTGTAACATCCGTATTCCGTTTTACACCAATAGGTGGAACTGCTGTTATTGATGGAGAAACGTACTTTGGTACATTGAACATGTTTATGGCATATGTAGAAAATAATCAGATTATACCTCTTGATTTAGCTGGTAAAATGGAACAAGGTAAATTGATGATTCAATATGGATTAGCTGGTGCTGCATTGGCTATCTACCGTACAGCAAAACCAGAAAATAGAAAGGCACTTAAAGGACTTTTAATATCAGGGGTGTTGACAGTTATTATAGGTGGTATAAGTGAACCAATAGAGTTTCTATTCTTATTCATATCACCAGCATTATTTGCTTTCCATACATTTATGAATGGTCTAGCAAACATGGTACTTCCATACTTAGGCGTGTTGATGGGATTCACAGGAGATTTAATTGCATTTATAAGTTTTGGTGTGTTAAGAGGAACAGCTACAGGATGGCCAATAGCAGTATTAGTAGCAGTTTTATATTTTGCAATATACTATTTTGTATTTAAGTGGGCAATTATTAAGTTTAATATAAAGACCCCAGGACGTGAGGATAAAGAAATAAAAGTATCTGAAGGAAATGGTTCAGATTTCAAAAATTTGTCTACATATAAAGGACAACAAATGATATCTGCTTTAGGTGGTCAATCTAATATATTATCACTAGATAATTGTGTAACTAGATTGCGTTTAAAACTACAAGATGTATCATTAATAAATGAGGATGCAATTAAAGAGGCTGGTGGTATAGCAGTTGTTAAATTGGATGAGCATACAATACAAGTAATTATAGGAACTCAAGTGTATTCTTTAAGAAAGCAGATGGATAAAGCTATGGAAGGTCATTTGGAGGCATGTAATGATTAATTTTGATAAAAAAGTAGACCGATTGGGTACATATTGTACCCAGTGGGACTATGTAGAAGATAGATTTGGTAAGAAGGATTTGCTTCCTTTTACAATTTCAGATATGGATTTAGAGTTTCCATTTGAAATAACAGAGGTGTTGCAGGAAAGGTTAAATCATAGAGTTTTGGGATACAGTAGATGGAAACATGATGATTTTAGAAATTCAGTTACGAATTGGTATATTAAAAGATTTAATTGTAGCGTTGATAGTAACTGGATATATTATAGTCCAAGTGTAATGTATTCAATTAGCAAACTTATTGAGATGTTAAGTAATGAAGGAGATGGAATCCTTATAAATACTCCTGCATACAATGCTTTTTATGATGTGATAACAAATAACAATCGTAATATTATAAAGTCACATCTTGTAAATAGGAATGGATTCTATTCAATTGATTTTAATGATTTTGAGAAAAAGTGTAAAAAATCTAAGATATTTATTTTATGTAATCCTCACAATCCAATTGGTAGAGTATGGAGTGAGTTAGAACTTGTTAAGATGATAGGAATTTGTAAGAATAATGATGTCAAGATAATATCAGATGATATACACATGGATATTGTATATGACAATAGAATGACACCTATCTTAAATGTTGCAAAGGACTATTTAGATTCTGTATTCATTTGTACATCAGCGTCTAAATCTTTCAATATACCAGCATTGACTGGGTCATATGTGATTATACCAAATGAAGGTATTAGAAATAAATTTGAAAATATCACTAGATACCGTGATTTTGTAAATTCGCCAGCAATTCTAGCAATATTAGCTACAATGGTCTGTTATGATGACTGCGAATATTGGTTAGATGAACTATTAAAATACCTTAAAGAGAATCTTAAATATACGATTGATTATATAAAAGATAATTTAGAACCATTGAAATTGGTCATGCCAGAAGGCTGTTACTTTGCTTGGATAGATTTTTCCGAACTTAAAATAAGTGGTGAGAAATTCCAAAAATTATTGATGGATATTGGAGAAGTTGCTATTATGTCGGGGTCTGTATATGGTGAAGAAGGTGAGTTTTATTTAAGGTTAAATGTGGCATGTTCAAGAGAAAAACTTGAAGATGGTTTAAATAGGATTAAAAAAACTATGGATTATATTGCAAAAAGAATTTTATAGTAGGAAGGGAGATAGTTATGGGATATTTAAAAACAATGGTTGATGTTATGACTACTGAAATGAATGCCATAAGATGTTTAATAGATGAAGCAGGAATAGAATATGAAAGTATAGTTAGTGAAATTGCAAATTGTGAAGGCAAAGTAATTTTTATGGGTGTAGGAAAATCTGCACATATAGGTAAGAAATTGGCAGCTACATTTGCTAGTACTGGTACACCTAGCTTTTTTGTACATGCAACAGAGGCAGTGCATGGAGATTTAGGAATGATTGAAAGTAAGGATATTACAATTTTAATATCAAATAGTGGAAATTCTATGGAAGTGGTAAACTGTATAAAATATATTAAAGCAATAGGTTCTAAGACAATTGCATTTACTTCAAACAGAAATTCAGTACTGGCAAAAGAGTGTGATTATGCTTTAATATATCCTGCAAAGGATGAAGCAGACCATTTAAATCTAGCACCAACAACATCATCTACAATTACTTTGGTTTTAGGAGATTCTATTGCATGTGCATTATCTAAGAGTAGTAATTTTGGTTCTTCAGATTTTTATAAGTACCATCCAGGAGGAAGTTTAGGTGAGAAGTTAAAAACAGCTAACAATGGATAAAAGCAAAAAGGAGAGTAGTTTTTATGTTCAAAATGTTTAAAAAAAAATCAATAAAATCACCCATATCAGGAAAAGTAATAGAGTTATCTAAAATACAAGATGGTGTATTTTCTCAAAAAATTATGGGAGAGGGTGTAGCTATAGATTCTACAGGAGACATTGTATATGCTCCAATCAATGGAAAGATAGTAGTAGTAGCAGAGACTAAACATGCATTTGTAATAGAATTAGAAAATGGGATGGAACTTCTTATTCATGTTGGTTTAGATACTGTAAATTTAAAAGGCGAAGGTTTTGAGGTATTGGTGAGTATGGGAGAACAAGTGAAGGAAGGAACACCAATGTTGAAAATTAACCGTCCTTTGATTGAATCAAAGGGTATATCACTTATTACTCCAGTTACAATAACTAATCATTCAGAGTACAATATGAATACATGTAATGTAGGCAATAGTGTTGAAGGTGGGAAAGATACTGTAATTGAGTTTAAATAAAGAACTAAAATACAAGGTTAATATTTATAAATACCTATAAACTTATGTTTTATAAGATTGATTGTATAGATTTGTTGTATAAAAAAGAACTCTTTAATTATAAATTAAGGAGTTCTTTTTTATTTTGTAAATATTGTTTAGATTTATATAGAAAAACACTTAGTAATAAATAGAATAAATAAGTATTTATATAGCTAAAAATCTAAATAGTTTTGTTTAAATATATTTTTATATTTTGTAATTTCAAATTAATAAATAATTAGATTTGATAAACAAAAAATAAAAATGTTGATTACATTAATAAACTTTAATATAATATATTTATGAAAAATGTAAACTGTGAAATGGAGGTAGTAACATGAAAATTGAAAATCTTTCTATTGATGATATTAAACGAGGCTATATATTTAATGATGATTTAAATTGTTATAGTTGCATTAAATGTACAAAAACATATGAGGTAGGAGAAATATATAAAATAGGTAATAGATTCTTTGAAGCTTCAAAAGCTATTGAACTTCATATGGAATTAGAACATAGTGATTATTTAGAGCAATTGCTTAATAGTGATTCAAAGTACAACACATTGACTGAAAATCAAAAACAATTATTTCAATTATTTATTAGTGATTTACCAGATAAGGAGATAGCAAAACAGGTTGGAGTATCCACATCTACTATACGCCATCAAAAATTTATTTTCAGAGAAAAAGCAAAACAGGCTAAGTTCTATTTAGCACTATATGAATCTGTATTTGAAGATAAATCTAATAAAAGTAGTACTATAATACCAATCCATGAACATGCTCGAATGGTAGATGAAAGATATGTAGTAACTGAAGAAGAGAGAAAACACATTTTGGATACATCATTTGAAAGTATGAATCCTTTAAAATTAAAAGTATTTTCTTCAAAAGAAAAGAAAAAGGTCGTAATTTTATCTAAGATTTTGGAACAATTTGAACGTGGGAAGAAATATTCAGAAAAGGAAGTTAATCAGATTTTAGAATCTATATATGATGATTTTGCAACAATTAGAAGATATCTAATTGAGTATGGTTTTATGAGTAGAAATAAAGAATGTACAAAGTATTGGTTAACATAATTAAAATAATAAATTTTACTAATGTGTAATGTTATTTTTATCTAGGGGGAGGAGTCAAATATGAATGATGAATTAAAATCTATTTTATACAATAAAGGTGTAGACATTGTTCGCTTTGTTGATATATCTGAATTTCCAATAAATCAAACGCACGGTTTTTCTAAAGCAATTTTATTTTGTATAGGGTTATCAAAAAAAATTTATTACAGATATATACAATAACTTACCTACAGATAGTGATGAGTTTTTGGAAAAAGAGGAGAAAGTAGAAGAATTAGCTGACTGGATTTCAAAATATATTCAAAATAAAGGATATAGAGCGTATTCTCAATCGGAGAAAAACAATCTAGGACATGGATATTTTGAAAAAGCCTATATTAATCCAGAAATGCAATCAGGGATTAGTCCTTTACCACATAAGACAATAGCAAATATTAGTGGCATTGGATTTATGGGAAAAAATAATTTGTTTGTAACAGAGGAATATGGATGTGCTTTTAGCATGTGTACAGTACTTACAGATGCTCCAATTTCTGTTGAAAGATATCCTTTGATTGATTCAAAATGTATGGATTGCAATGTTTGTGTAGAGAACTGTCCTGCAAAAGCTATACATGGAAATGAATGGACTTTACCTGGAAAAAGAGAATCTATTATTGATGTTTCAAAGTGTTTTTGCGTATTGAGGTGTATGATGAGTTGCCCATGGTCATTAAGATATGCAAATCAAAAATAATTTTACTAGAGGAGGTATTAAATTGAATATTATAAAATTTTTAAAATGTAAGATTATATAAGATTTTTCAAAATAAAAATTTGTATAGAACACTCAGAAATGAGTGTTTTTTTATTGGAATTAAATTATATTGATACAAAGCTTAACTATTTTAATCATTATATAAACTTTGTATTAAAAAATTAAGAATAACTTGCTAATAGTAAAAATATAATGAGATTATAATTGATTTATAATATAACTGTAATGATGTTGTAAAATGAAAATTGTCATCTCAAAATTCCCAAAAAGAGTAAAAGTCACTTCGGTTATAGTCAAAAAATTTTTTCAGTGAAAATAATTTAGATTTAAAAGGGAGGAATTAATCATGGAAATTGAAACTAAAACTCCAGATTGGATTAATGTACTAGAATTAAACAGTAAAATAGATATTACTGGGAAATATGATGTAAGTAATATGATACAAGATATTGTCTCTGATAAGTCACTAGAAGGTTCCATTATATATTTTCCAAAAGGTAATTATTTATTTGAGAAAGGTATTAAAATTAGTCAACAAATAACACTTCAAGGAGATTCTTATTATGGAGGAGATAATCAAGTATCAAATTTAGATAAAAAACAATCAATCATAGGAACAACCAATTTTATAACTCGAGGAGTTTCTAATATGAGTATTATTGCATTGACAGGAACAAGTCAATGTATCAAAAATATTAATTTTTATTATGATAGTCATGATATAGAGAAAATACCGCCTAAAAATGTATCTGCTATTACAGAATATGGAGAAACACAAGGACTATCTCATTTTGAACACCTGTTTATTTCTGGATTTTCAGGGATAGGAATTGAAATTCCATACTATTCAACTGGTAATGATATTACTGTTAGTTCATGTGGTCTTGGTATGAGGCTTGGAGAGAAGTCAATGCTTTCTAGTAGCAAGATTTACGAATGTAAAAATGGAATGGAGATTACTACTGGTGTTAGCTTAAATAATGTGAGAATAGAAGAAATAAAAGAAATAGGTATTAATAATAAAGGATTTGGTTTTAACCTGATTATGAATCTTATGGTAGACCAATGTGGATATTGTGGATTTATGTTTGAAAAAATGTGCTATAGCCAGATAACTGCCAGAATTACTAGATGCGGTCAGTATTATAAAAGTGTTGATTATAATGCTTATGAGAATATGGAAGATAGGAAAGAAGAAGCTTATTCCATTTTTTATGGAGATATTTTAGAAAATTGCAATATTGTATTGATGAATAGTAATATTGATACCTTGGAAAATGATTCACTTGATGAACATAAGATATATGTAATCAAGGCAAATGAAACAAACAATGTAATGCTAACATGTTATGCTGAAGCAGATAACTTTATACAATGTGCAAAAGGTAACTTGCTGTTAGAAAATGGCGTAAATACTTATAAATTTTATAATGGTGAGATTTGTTCTGTAGGAGGTGTTCAAATTTCTGATATAGATGAAAAAGATTTAATCAAAATAATCGAGAACACTCTGTATATAGATGATAAAGGTAAGTATTTAATGGTTCCTAGATTAAAAAAGAATACTGTAATATATTCAGTACTAGATTCTACAGAAGAAATAAATAAATTACATGGTGGAATATGGGAACAGATTGATGTAAAAGTATTAGCTGGGGAATCCATGTACTATTATAAAAAGATAAAAGATTAAATTATCAAACTAGGAGGTAGTGATTAATGGAAGAGTCTATAATAATTAAAGATATAAGTGGCTGGATTAATGTACTTGATTATGGAATTTGTAATGATGAAACAAAAGATGTAAGTTTTAAGTTGCAAGAGATTATGGATGCTGTACCAGAAGATTCTATTATATATTTTCCAAAAGGAAAATACTTATTTGAAAGTGGTGTCAAGATTAAGAAACGATTAACCTTATGTGGAGATTCTTATATTTTAGCGAATGTTCCTAAAAATACTGCTGGAGTAACACAGTTTACTTTTAAAGGAAAGAAAAATCCTAAAAGTGAAAATATAGCAATCATAACAGCAAAAAGTGTAAGACACTGTATTAAGAACATTTGCTTTTATTCAGATAGTTGTGATAGAGATATGACATCTAATCATGAACCTCCAACAGATGGAAAACCTAGATTTCATCATAATGTAATTATAAATTATAGAAATATATCTGCTGTTATATGTGAAGATAAACAGGGAGAACCAGGTCATTATGAAAATCTATCTTTTAGTGGTTTTTCTGGAATTGCACTTGATATGCCTAATAATTCTACAGCAAATGATATTACAATTTTTACATCCGGACTTGGAATTAGTACAGGGGAAAATTCAACAATTGCTAACAGTAAGGTTTGGGGCTGTGTTGATGGAATGATAATTTCTACTGGAACTTTTATAAATGGTATGAGGGTAGAAGAAATAAAAAAAGTTGGAATTAAAAATATTGGTAGAGGTTTAAATTTTATTACAAATATCACAATTGACCAATGTGGATATTGTGGAGTTTGGTTTGATTCTATATCCAATGTTCAGATATCAGGAAATATCACAAGGTGTGGGCAGTACTATTATGATGTAAGCTATGATAATTATTTAATGTTGGATAATAGAGTTAAAGAAGCATATTCTTTATTCTATGGTAATTTATTGGAATCAAGTAATATAGTTTTATCAAATACCAATGAAGACAATTGGGAAGATTTCAAAGAGGATAAGCATAAGGTGTATCTTATAGAAGCACTTAAAACCAAGAATGTACTATTAACATGTAATATAGATGCTACTGACTGGATTGTTAAGTCAGAAAAAGGAAATTTAACGTACAATAATATGCGACAAACTGTTATATTTTACGATGGAAAACTAAGTAATATCAATGGAATTGGTATATCTGATGAAGATTATGGGGATAAAGTCAAGATAAAAAAAGGAAATATATATATAAATAGTAATGATAAGGATATTAAGATGCATAAACCAGAGGTAGGTGACATTATGTCAACAATTATTAAAGATAAAAGTATTCTTTCTGCTCATTATGGGGGAACATGGGAGAAAATTGGTGAAAAAATAGAGTTTGGAATAACTGTACACTATTATAAATTGATAGAGAAATAAGTAAATACGTAGTATTTGAATAGATGTATTTTATTGGAGGGCTAGGACTATAGTTTTAATGTAAATGGTTTGGTAATAGCATGGATTGAATAATATAAAAATAATATAAAAAATTAATTTGATTATGTAAATTTCTATGAAGTAGTAAAACTGTGACTTTAGTCATAGGAGGTTCAAACTAAGTAAAAGGGAAAGGAATATATAATATTATGGAAGGAAGAACTGGGATTAAAGATGGAAGATGGATTAATGTAGTAGAAAGAGGTATTAAAAATGATGGTTCGTACAACGTAGGTCCTGCTTTGCAGGATATTATTGATGAAATAGAAACAGATTTTTGTGTCTTATATTTTCCAAAAGGTAAATACCTATTTACAAGTGGTGTTAAAATTAATAAAGAAATTGTATTGCAAGGTGATTCTAATTCATCTACAGGTACTACACAATTTATAACTCGTGGAGTAGAAAATATGAGTATTATTACATTGACAGGGAAGAAACAATGTATTAAAAATATAAATTTCTATTCTGATAGTTGTGAGATACAAGTAAATAAAGAACCACCGGCAAAAGGTAATCCTAAATATCATTATGAGATGATTATCAATAAGAATGAAAAGAATGTTGAGATGAATAATGTATCAGCAATCCTGTATGATAACAGTAAGAATATGATTAAAGGTCTAGGTCATTATGAAAATATTTATATAAGTGGTTTTTCGGGTACAGGAATTAGGATACCATATTACTCAATTGTAAATGATATTACAGTTTCATCTTGTGGGCTGGGTATTGATACAGGAATAGACACAATTATTTCTAATAGTAGAATATCTAAGTGTCAAAATGGAATGAGGATTAGGACTGGAACTAGCATAAATAATGTAAGAATTGAAAAAATACAGAAAGTTGGTCTTATAAGTAGTCAAGTTAAGGGGTATGAGGGGTATGGAAGTTATAAAATTAATAATATTACGATTGACCAATGTGGGTATTGTGGCTTTTCATTTGATTCAATGAAAGATAGTTATTTTTCTGGTATTATAAGAAGGTGTGGTCAGTATTATTATAATACAGATTATGACACATATTTAAGTATTAAAGATAGAGTAGAAGAAGCATATTCTTTATTTTATGGAAATTATTTTACAGAATGTAATATTGATTTAGTTAGTGATAATAAGGATAACTGGGATGATGGCTTAGAATATAAACATAAAGTTTATGTATTTAAAACCCTTCAAATACCAAAATTAACATTGAGATGCAATATAGATGCCTATGATTATATCGTTAAATCGGTACATGGAGGAGGTAATTTAATGTTAAAAAATAACTTTAACAATTATATATTTATTGATTCATCTAGTCCAGAAGTTATTAATGGAATTAATTTTAATTATCAAAAGAATGGAAACCTGTTAAGGTTAAATAATGGTAAATTAAGTTATAAAAATGGAAAGGAAGAAACAGCTATATTCAGACCTAATTATGGTCTTATTGTAGCATCAACAGATTCAGAATGTGAACAAATAGAGGCTACCTATGGAGAAAAATGGGAGAAGCTTGGTTCTGAAGTAATTGGAAAAGAAACGGTATATTATTATAAACATCATGAACCAGAAAAAACAAACCAAATACAATAAAATTTGTATTATATAATGATATAAAGTTTTAATATATAGTGTTTACCTTTAATGTAATATTGATATATTTGTATAGTATTAAATTTGTTAAAAAGTAAAATTGTAGGGTGCTTGAAAATAGCACCTTTTTTAGTTTCATTATAAAATTAGTTTTGAAAGTTTAGGAATAATGTATATTTATTTTTAAAGAATTATAACTTTATTAAGGATATTTTAAATGCTAGAAATGAATCAGTAAATCATACTGGAATTATCTTAAATGTTTTGATTAAATTAAGTATTTAGAGCTATAATTATATTAAAAATATATTAGAACATAATTATATTACTATGGAGGTTAAATATGATAGTAAGTGTGAGTAGAAGAACTGATATACCTGCTTTCTATAGTAAGTGGTTTTTTAACAGACTTGAAGAAGGTTTTGTTTATGTAATTAATCCAATGAATCCAAAACAGGTTAGTAAGATAGAGTTAAATCCACATACTGTTGATTGTTTTGTATTTTGGACAAAGGATGTAACTCCAATGTTATATGATTTAAATAAATTAAGAGACTATAAATATTATTTTCACTATACTATAACATCATATGGAAAAGAAGTAGAGACATGTATTTTAGATAAAAGAAAGGTAATAGATTCATTTAAGGAATTGTCTAGAAAAATAGGCAAAGAAAGAGTAATTTTAAGATACGACCCGATTTTCTTAAGTGAAAAGTACACAGTAGATTATCATATCAAAGCATTTGCGAGTTTATGTAATCAGCTTGATGGATTTACAGAAAAATGTATAATAAGTTTTATCGATTTGTATAAGAAAACAAAATTTAATACTAAAGCATTACATATAAAGCCAATAGAAATTACAGAAATAGAAACATTATCAAAAGAGATTTCTAAGATTGCTCATAAGCATGGGATAATACTTGAAATGTGTTCTGAAGAATATAATTTAAGTAAATTTGGGATTGGAAAAAGTAAGTGTATTGATGATAGATTAATATCAAAAATTATAGGATGTGAAGTAGAGGTAAAAAAAGATAGTACACAAAGAGATATTTGTGGATGTGTTAAAAGTGTCGATATAGGACAATACAATACTTGCAGACATTATTGTCTGTATTGTTATGCTAACTTTAATTATGCAAAAGTAGAAGAAAACTGTAGGCTTTATAAGGAAGATAATAAATTACTCATAGATACTTTAAGAGATGATGCAAAAATAAGCATTAGAGATATGAAGACTATTAAAGTAGATAATAATAAACAAATTAGTATATTTGATTAAAATAAATATACTAATTACCTTAATATATTAAGAATATAGATACTTTTGATAATAAAATTAAACTTAATAGATATTTTCTATATAAGAAAGATGGTCATAATATGTCAATTTGACCATCTTTTTGATATAATTAAAACACAAATAATTTAGTAACAAAGGAGGCAGAACTTGAATTTATTAAAAAAATATCCTATACCTATTGCAAGTTTGATTTTATCAATTTTTACTTTAGGTAACTTATTACAATCTTATAGTGAATCATTACGTAATGTAATTGGATTTATAGGATTTATTTTGTATGCAATTTATATAGTCAAAATAATATTACTTAGAAAGGGTGTTAAAGAGCAATTAGAGAACCCTTTAATATCAAGTACATTTCCAACTATAACAATGGCAACAATGATATTTGCTACATATATAAAACCATTATCTTTAGAATTAAGTATTATGATTTGGAGCATAGGAATTGTGGGTCATCTTGTGTTAATAGTCTTATTTAGTAAGAAGTTCTTAGTTAAATTCTCAATAAAAACGGTATTTCCATCTTGGTATATAGTATATGTTGGGATAGTTGCAGCTAGTGTTACGGCACCAGTATTTAATCAACTTTTGATTGGCAAAATTGCTTTTTGGATAGGATTTGTATCTTATATAGTTCTTATACCAGTAATTTTAAAGAGAGTATGGATAATCAAGGAAATGCCTGAACCATCTTTACCAAGTATAGCTATATTAGCTGCACCAGGGTCACTATTATTGTCTGGATATATTAATTCTTTTTCAGATAAAAATAATGTAGTATTATACTTGTTATTCATATTATCAATTGTATTTTATATTATAGTTTTGGGATATTTACCAAAATTATTAAGATTGCCTTTTTATCCGAGTTTTGCTGCATTTACATTCCCTATGGCAATAAGTGCAATGGGTATGAAACTAATGAATGGTTATTTAACTAAATCAGGTAATTTTATAAGTTGGATTTCATATGCTTCTAAGTTAGAAGAGATAATTGCTACAGTGATTATTTTATATGTTTTAGTTTTGTTTATTATATATCTTAGTAAATCTGAAACTACATCTAAAGCTAAATAAGAATTATTAAATATGTGTATTTAATAGGAATATTGATATAAATATATGAAGATAAGATAAACCATAGAAACTTAATTTAGCTTAATTTTATTGGAGGAAAACAAATGAAAACAAAAGAAGAATATTTAAAAGAAGTTAGAAACATATCAGAAGAATACTTTAGAAAAGGAGAGTTTTTTTGCTCTGAAGCAGTTCTCCAGACAATAAATGATGCTTTAGGCCAACCTTTAAGTCCAGAGATAACTAAGTTAGCATCAGGATTTCCGATAGGACTTGGAAAGGCACAATGTCTTTGTGGAGCAATATCTGGGGGAGAGATGGCTTTAGGTATAGTATATGGAAGAGTTCATGGTGAAGCTATGAATCCAAAGATGTTTGAGCATGCTAAAGGTTTGCATGATTATATTAAAAAAGAGTATGGTGCAACATGTTGTAGAGCTATTACAAAGAAATGGGATGGTGATAACTTTATGTCTCCTGAAAGAAAAGAGCACTGTATTAAAATAACAGGTCAAGTTACAGAGTGGGTTGCAGATAAGCTTATAGAAGATGAAAAACTTAATATCAAATAGTGTAATATTAGTTGGTGAATTTATAAAGTTAAATTTACTTATAGTATAAGATACTTGATATTCTCGTATTGATAGAAAAATTTATAGCATATGTATTTAATGAAATATACTTATATTTAGAGTGTGGTTTAATTTCATAAATACATATGCTATTATTTTAAGTATATAAGCAAATTTATTTAAATAAATAGAAACAGTTAATTTATATGTACAAAACTATATATGATTAGTGTAAATAAATACCTATTTTATAATACTCAACATAAAGACACCAGACATGATTAGTATTATACCAATAAAAATAGCAAGCCATTCTTTTTTGTTCTTCTTTTCTTTAAAAAATATAATCCCTCCTAAAGTGGCTACTATCACACAACTCTGAGAGATAGAAAAACTTATTGTAACTCCCAATGTATTAGTCGTTATGAACATACCTAAATTTGCTATTGACCACAATATACCAGTAATTAAATTGAATAAAACATTTTCCCTATATACAATCTCTTTAGAAAAATACTTGACAATAATAGATGAAGTTATCAACATACCAACAGATTGAGGTAATATAATTCTGTATCCTTCAATTAAAAATATTTGATTAGTTACAACATATAATGATAAAAATAGAGATGATAATAATACAACTCCAACACATTTTAACATATTTTTATCTGTAGATTTTTTAGTTTGATAATTTGTGAGAAGTATACCAAGTATTATACATAATATTGATAAAGAACCAATCAGTAACATTTTAGAACTGGTCCATTCGTTAAACAAGATTACAGCTAATAATGTCGTAAAAGTTAATTGTGAACCATTTGAAATTGGCATTACTTTAGATACACTAGCAATTTGAATTGCTTTAAACTGCATTAATTGTCCCAAACTCCAGAATATGCCAGAAATCATACTTATACAAAATGAAAAAAATGTAATTTCAGGATGTATAACCAGAGTTATTATAGTGGAAAATATAAACGCACTTATGGATGTACCTAAAAGCTGTTCATGAGGAGAACTTTTCTTTAGATTTGCAACTATGGGCATCAATCCCCATCCCATTACAGGAAGTAAAGCAATAATTATTGTCAGCATTAAACTATTTCCTTTCATATTAAATTTAGACAGCTTTTAATTTATCATCTAAAATTAAAGTGTTCAATACATAAAAATTACCGTATTTAATCAGGAAATATTAGTAGTTTTTTAGAAAAACATTTTCCATTAAAATAAAGACAAAGGGAAGGAGTAAAATTGAAAATGTTAACTGATATGATTCAAAATCGTGAAATTAAAATAATAAAGTTTTTATTAAAAGAAGGTCATACAACTGTAAAAGCAATAGCAGATGATTTAGATGTTTCAGAAAAAACAGTTTCAAAATCTCTTAAAGAAGTAGAAGCAGTGCTTAAAAAGATAGGTCTTTCTTTAATAAGAAAACCTAAGATAGGTGTTTATATTGATGGAGATTTAAAAAAAATACTTCCTTACCTAGATAATAAAGGAAGTCAAATTCCTACAACCAGAGAGGAGAGAGTTATCTATATATATTCAGTACTTTTAAAGAGTAATGATTATATTACTATACAACAACTTTCTGATGAACTATATATAAGTCGTGGAACTATTGAAAGGGATTTAGCAGAAGTTGAAAAACTGCTAAAAAACGAAGGGATTTCCATATATAAGAAACCTAGTAAGGGAATAAAGTTAAATATAAGTGAAAGAGATAAAAGACAACTTACTGCTAAATTTATACATAAATTTTGGAGTAGAAACTGGTATATTAAGCAAGAGCAAGAAAGCTTTTATCAAGCATTTGAAAAGATACAAGCAGATGTAAATGGTATTTTTTCGGAAGATGATTTATCAATAATTATTGATATTCTTAGGAATTTCAGCAGAGAAAGAAAATTTGAGTTCTCTGATTATGAATTTCAGTCATTAGTTATTCATTTGGCAATAGCTGTAGAGAGAATTAGAAAAGGCGAATATATAGAAGAAAGTTTGTATACTGGTAATATAGAAAATAATCAAATGTCAAATACCAATTATTTAGCAAAACAATTAGAAGAAAAATTTTCAATATTATTACCAAAATCTGAAATTGGATATATAAATTTACATTTAGTAGCGTCTGACCAACATAGAGATACTAATGAACTAAAAAATACTTCAACTAATCCTTGTGAGACAAGTACAAATAATATATCAAATCTTCGGGAAATTATAAAAAATACATTGTATGAGACAGCTTATGACAAGGATTTAATTGATGGATTAACTTCACATGTACATTCATCAATAAATAGACTGAAATATGGACTTAGTATTAAAAATCCATATGTAAATACAATCAAACAAAACTTTTCTTTATCATTTGAGCAAGCTTTAGATTTAAAGAAAGTAATTGAATTTATATATGATATTAGGATAAATGATGATGAATGTGCTTATATAGCATTACATTTTGAAGCTTTTAGAGAAAGAATGAAAGAACTTCCACAAAATATTAGAGTAATTCTAGTATGCAGTACAGGATTAGGTTCATCTAGGTTATTGTCTGCAAGAATAAAAAAATACTTTCCAATGATAAAGATTGAAAAAGTACTTTCCGTACAAGAATTAGTATCCAGTAAAATTGATGCAGATTTAGTAATAAGTACTATTTATTTAGAGTTAGAAACAATTCCAACCATAGTAGTTAGTCCTATTTTAAATGAAAGTGATATAAGAACCTTGGAAAGAAATATACAAAATGTTTCAAGTTGTACTTCTAAGAAGTATAAATCTTTCAGAAATTTAATCTTTGAAGAAAATATATTGTTGAATATTGAAGCTTCAAATTATGAAGATGCAATTAATCATATAACAGATAACCTAATAAAAAAAGGTTTTGCAAAAGAAGGTATAGCTAAAAGTGCAATTGAGAGAGAAAATTTATCTTACACTTCTTTCCAATCAATAGCTACACCTCATGCTAATCCTAGTTATATTAAAAAATCTAATATATCTGTTGCAACGTTAAAAAATCCTATTACATGGGGAAATGAAAAGGTGGAAGTTATTTTCTTTATTTCATTAGAAAATGACAAAAACCTAGAGCTTGATGAAATATATGAAGTTTTTTATGACTTTATTGACAATAAAAAAAATATAAATGACATATTAAGTGCAACTTCCACAAAGGAAGTGTACGATTTGCTAGTGGAGGAGAGTATATAGTGAAAATATCAGATGTATTGAAAAAAGAGCAAATTGTTTTTAATCTTGATACAAATACAAAGGAAGAAACAATAAAAAAATTAAGTAGTATATTTGTTGAAAATGGGATTGTGGACAATGAAGAAGAATATGTTAAGTCTGTTTTGGAAAGAGAAGAACATTCAACTACAGGTATTGGTAATGGTATTGCTATTCCTCATGGAAAAAGTAATGCTGTCAAAAAATCTTCTATAATATTTGCAAAGACTAAGCATAAGATTGAATGGGATGCTTTAGATGAAAAACCAGTAGATAGTATTTTCTTATTGGCTATAAGCAATATTGATAAGGATAGCAATCATCTTGTACTATTATCTAAATTAGCAACTAAACTTATGGATGATGACAATGTAGATGCACTAAAATTAGCCAATTCAGAACAAGAAATAATCAATATATTTAGTGAAGAAGGAGAGATGTAGAAATGAAAAGAAAAATTATAGCAGTTACAGCATGTGCAACAGGAGTTGCACATACATATATGGCAGCTCAAGCGTTAAAGAAAGCTTCAAAAAAGATGGGTCACCTTATAAAAGTTGAAACACAAGGAGCTACAGGAATCGATAATGAGTTAACTACAAAGGATGCACAAATTGCAGAAGTAGTAATATTTGCAGTAGATACTAAAGTCAGAAATGCTGAACGTTTTGAGGGAAAAGAAATACTAGAAGTACCAGTTAATGCACCTATAAAGGATGCAGAGAAAGTAATAAATGATGCACTAAAGTTAATTGACACTAAATAAATGGAGGGAAATATAATGTTGAAAAAGATAGTCTCTGAGTTAAAAAAGCATGTCTTAACTGGAATCTCATATATGATTCCATTAGTAATTGCAGGTGCTATGATAATGGCGATATCTCGTGTAGGTGGTTCTTTCTATAATATACCAGATATATGGGATGCTAAATATGCAGAAAGTGCTAGTAGTATTGTTAGATTATTACATGATTTAGATGGGTTTGGAGGTACTGCATTAGGATTAATGTTTCCTGTAATTGCTGCATTTATAGGATTTTCTATAGCTGATAAATTAGCTATTGTACCAGGTCTTGTTGGAGGTATGATTGCTAAAGATATAGGTGCAGGATTTTTAGGAGCTTTGGCAGTTGGTCTTATAGCAGGATATACATGTTTGTTTATTAAAAATCATGTTAAATTACCAAAATCAGCAGCTTCAATAGTACCAATATTTATAGTACCAGTATTTGGGACATTAATCACTGTTGTATTAATCAATTATGTGATAGGTATACCTTTTGCCACATTAAATACTGGATTAGAAAATTGGTTAAATGGATTATCTGGTACAAATCAGATATTAATGGCAGCTATTATAGGGGCTATGATGGCAGTTGACTTAGGTGGACCAGTTAATAAAGCAGCTTTAACAACATCACTTGCATTATTAACAAGTGGAATTTATGCGCCTAACACTGCTGCAATGGTAGGAATAGTTATACCACCACTAGGATTGGGACTTGCTACTATACTAGCAAAACAAAAATATAATAAACAGTTACGTGAAGCTGGAAAATCATCTCTTATAATGGGTTTAATTGGAGTAAGTGAAGGAGCAATTCCTTTTGCAGTAGAATCTCCATTAAAAGTAATACCTTCATGTGTAATTGGAACAGCAATTGCTTCAGCTATGGCAGTTGGTTTAGGTTCAGTAAATGCAACTCCAATTAGTGGATTTTATGGATGGTTTACAGTAGAGAATTGGCCAATGTATGTGTTATCAATAGCAGTTGGAACAGTAATTGTAGCTGGATTAGTTATAGTATTGCGTGGAAATCCAGTGATTGAGGATGATGAATTTGAAGATGATGATTTTGATGAAGCAGAGTGGGAATCTTAAAATTTAATAACTATTTAAGACGTGTTATAAGCTATATTCAATATGAATCTTATACTAAATAAAGTGTTAAACATTCAGTTTAGACTTAAATATAAAAGATAAAGAACAGAGGAGAATAAATGATAAAAGCACATATTGTTAATCATACACACTGGGATAGAGAATGGTATTTTACTTCTGGAGATGCATTAGTACTTAGTGAACAACTATTTACAGATGTAATTGATGAATTAGAACGTAATCCAGATGTAAGTTTTGTACTTGATGGACAACTTTCTATTTTGGATGATTATGTACAATTACACAAAGAAAAAATAGAAATCATTAAAAAGTTAATAAAAGAAGATAGACTACATATTGGACCATGGTTTACTCAAACTGATGCATTCTTTGCTAGAGGAGAGTCTATTTTAAGAAACTTAATGATTGGAATTTTTGAAAGTAAAAAGTATGGTAAGTATATGAAAATTGGGTATTTGCCAGATACATTTGGATTTAATGCACAGATGCCTATACTATTAAAGCATGTAGGTCTTGATAATATATTCTTTTGGAGAGGTATACATCTTGGTAAACAGGTTCAATCACCATATTTTAAGTGGAAAAGCTTAAATGGAGAAAGTTATATATATGCAGTAAATATGCCACATGGATATGGAACTGGTATGCTTTTAGAGCCTTCATTAAAGTATGTTAATGGACGCTTAGACCCAGCTATTGATTTTATTAAATCATATACTGATGTAGATGAGGTGTTAATACCTTCTGGGAATGACCAGTTAAATATAATAGGTGATTTCAAAAATAAAATTAAAGCGATTAATGATATCGGAAAGTATTCATATATAACGAGTTCATATCAAGAGTTTTTAAAATATATAAAGTCTATAGAATCACTAGAAAGCTATAGAGGTGAATTTAGAGAACCTGTATTAGCAAGAATACATAAATCAATTGGTTCTAGTAGAATGGATATAAAATTAGCATGTGATAAACTAGAAAACAAGCTGATTAAAAGAATAGAGCCATTATTAGTAATTGCTAAAAAGAGTAAAATTGAAATAAGCAATCAGTTACTTATAAATACATGGAAAAAACTTTTGGAAGGACAAGCACACGATAGTTTAGCTGGATGTGTAACTGATACTGTAACAGATGATATTCTTCACCGTATAAGAGAAGCAAATGAAATATGTGACAGTATTGAAAATACTATTGTAAAAAAGATTTCAGAAGGGCTTAAATTATCTAAAAATGATATTTTAGTATTCAATACAGAAGCTAAGCGTTTTAATGGATATAAAGAGATACAAGTTGTAAGTGATAGTAAAAATATTTATTTTAAAGATAATTTAGATGCTACTATAATTGAAGAAACTTATGTAAAACCGAGAGAAAATGTATTAGAAGAAACACCTGCTGGTAATATATTTATTGAAGAACCAGGATATTATATATTAAAAGTAAGAATAAATATACAGCTTCCTGCACTTGGTTATAAAGTTGTTAGTTTTGAATTAAGTGATAAAGAAATGGTGTCACTTGATAAATCTAATGACACTTTTATATCTAATGATAATTATAAGATAATATATGAAGATGGAAGCTTAAATTTACAACTTAAAGATGGAACTTACATATCAAACTTTTTAACATTAAAAGATAGTGGTAATGCAGGTGATACCTATGACTTTTCTCCACTAAAAAATGATGAGGATATAAAACTTTCGTTTGATAAAGTGTATACAGAAAAAGCTTTAGGATATGAAAAAATGGTGGTTAAAGGTACTACTTTACTACCACTTACATTAGAAGATAGAAAAAACAAATATCTTAATGGGAAATTAAATGTAAAAGTAAGTATTGTCTTATCTAAAGAAAACCCATTGATGGATGTAAAACTTTGTGTTGATAACACGATATATAATCATAGACTACGTGTTCATATAAAAACTGATATAAAAGATAATAAAAACATAGCATCATTGCCATTTGGATATATAACAAGAGAAAATGGAGTTTTAGACAACTGGGAAGATATTTACAGTGAAATGCCTATAGATTTAGAACCTTTGGAAAGTAATATTACGCTTACAAACCAAAATAGAAGTTGTACTGTATTTACTAGAGGAATAAAAGAGTATCAACATATTGAAGATGAAATTGCATTGACCTTACTTGCTACTACAGATGAACTAGGAAAGCCTGATTTATTATATAGACCAGGACGTGCTTCTGGAGATACAACTAAAAAAGGTCATATAAGAATTAAAACAGATAAAGCTCAAATGCTTAAGGAATTAGAATTTTCATTTGCAATATATATGGATTCTAAATCATTTGATGAATTGGAAATTGCGAATTTAACCCACAATTATCTAAGAGAATGTGTAAATTATCAATTACAGGATTACAATTTCTTTTTATATCGTATAGATAATAAGATTCAAAAATCAATTGTCAATAAAACTGTAAGTAGAGAATTAGAAATAATATCTTTACCAGAAAACTATCTTATATCAGCATGTTATCCTTCTTATTACAGTAAAGATAAATTTATAATAAGAGTGGAAAATCCGAGTAGTAATAGAATGATATTGGATGAGCAAATATTTAAAAATAGAAATGGGAAAATTGTAAATGCAATAGAAGATGTAGAAGAAGAACAGGTATATGAAATAGCACCTTTTGACGTTATTTCAATACTATTGGATTTATAAGTGTAAAAGTAAGTTTATTGTTTAAAGTCTGACAGATATTAATCTGCCAGACTTTTTAATTTGTATAAATTTGGGTAAATATTAATGAATGGTTTTAGTATTTAAGTATGAATTTAGTATTTAATATAGAATTTATTGAAGTAGAATAATTAGTTTAACAGGATAAGCAGTTTAAATAAAGAATTATTATATTAGAGTGATTTTATATATAATTTAAAATAATAAAATTTTAATAAAATGAGTGAAAGATTGTATATTAATAGAGTTGATGTAGTTACAAAAAAGTTACTAATTGTTATGTATTTACAAAACTGATATATTAATTACATAAAATCTAAAATAGTTTGTAATAGGAGTATATATAATAAAAATTTTAATTAAATAAAGCTAGGTATATTTATAATATTAATAAATATATTGCTATAAAAGTTTGTTTAATAAATTAAATAAAGAAAAGAGGAGAATAAAATGTACAACATAGATGATATGATATATAATTGTCCAGTAGAAGCTTTATCAAATATTTTAGGTAAAAAATGGGTGGCTATAATTATATGGAAAATACAAGAAGATAAAAAACGATTTGGAGAGCTACAAAGAGCTATACCAGACTGTAGTAAGAAAATGTTAGTTCAACAACTAGATTTTTTAATTGAACAGGGGATTATAGTCAACCAAAAAAAGTTGGTTAATAATGTTGTAGAGTCAACATATTTTTTAAGTGAATCAGGATTACGATTGCTTCCTGTCATGGAAAAAATGATTATGTGGAGCAATAAAAATTTAAATTGTGATAAATACTAAAATTTACTCTGTAAGTAATGAAAATTTAATTAAGCTATGAGTAGAAAAATGTATTAAAATTACATAATTTTTTAGTTAGATTTTAATTTAGAAATAGGATTGTAATATTGGAAATAAAATAAGGAGGAATTTTAATTTGCAAAATGTAAATTTATTTTTAGTATTTATAGAAGGTATAGTATCATTCTTTTCACCATGTATACTGCCAATTTTACCTATTTATTTGAGTATATTGTCAAATAGTAGTGTAGAAAATTTAAAAGAAGGAAAGACGAGTTTTATAGGAAGTTCTTTATTTAAAAATACTATATTTTTTGCTCTTGGAATCTCAACAACATTCTTTATATTGGGTTCATCAGTAAAAGTATTGAGTATGTTTTTTAATGAAAATAAAGATTTAATAATGTTTATTGGTGGGATTATAATTATTATCATGGGATTATTTTACATGGGAATAATTAAATCTTCAATATTGAATAGAGAAAAAAGATTTAATGTTAAGTTTAAAGAAATGAAAGCAATAACAGCTTTTATATTAGGTTTTACGTTTAGTTTTGGATGGACACCTTGTATTGGTCCAATATTGGCATCTGTATTAGTCATGGTTTCAAGTTCAAGTAATCATCTTAGTGCCAATCTTTTAATAGCAGTATATACTATTGGTTTTATTTTGCCATTCATAATTACAGCTATGTTTTACAGTAAACTATTTAAAACTATAGATAAGATAAGATCTAACATGGAAATTATTAAAAAAATAGGTGGGATTATACTTATAGTATCAGGAATATTAATGATGGTAAATGGATTTGGAAGTATAAGCAAACACTTTAATACGTCACAAAATAGTAAAATTGAAAGCAAGCAAGAAGAAAATAAGCGAGAAAATTCTACTGATAAAGAAGAAAATTCTGATGGTAATGATAGTCAAAAAGACTCTAATAATGACAATAATGATAAAGGGTCTAATGATGAAGATAGAATAAAGTCTATTGATTTTACTTTAACAGACCAGTATGGTAAAACACATAAATTAAGTGATTATGAAGGCAAAGTTGTATTCTTAAATTTCTGGGCTACATGGTGTCCTCCATGCAAAGAAGAAATGCCTTATATAGAACAACTGTATAAAGACTATAATAAAAATAATGATGATGTAGTAATTTTAGGAGTAGCTTCACCTAATTTAGGTAGAGAAGGTTCAAGGGAACATGTAGTTAACTTCTTAAAAGACCAAGGTTATACATTCCCTGTTGTACTTGATGAAGATGGAGCATTAGCATATCAATATGGAATTAATGCTTTTCCAACTACATTTATAATTGACAAGGAAGGATATGTAACTCAGTATATTCCAGGAGCTATGGATAAGGCAACTATGGCATCATTTATTGAAAATCAGAGAAATAAATAAAAGTATTTAAGTATAAGTTTATAAATCAATTTAAGGTTACAAAAAAGTGCCTAATTGTACCACCTAAATAATCTTGTTATAGTAAAAGTATAAACAATACAAGAAAGGGTTGAATTTTATATGAAAAAAACATTTGATGCTATAATAATAGGATTTGGAAAAGGTGGAAAAACATTAGCAGGGGATTTGGCAAACAGGGGATTAAAAGTAGCTTTAATAGAAAAGTCAAACAAGATGTATGGTGGAACATGTGTAAATGTGGCATGTATACCAACAAAAAGCTTAGAAAATTCAGCAAACAGCGTAAAAACAAAGAATATAAATTCTTGGGATGAAGTACAAGCTGAATATGAGAAAGCTATAGATAAAAAAGAAACTTTAATTACAAAACTCAGAGAAGCTAACTATAATAAATTAAATTCAAATGAGAATGTAACTATATTCACAGGAATGGGAACTTTCATTGATGAAAAAACAGTTCAAGTCAAAACTGAAAATGAAATTTATGAGTTAGTAGCAGATAATATATTTATTAATACTGGTTCAAGACCATTTATACCTAATATTAAGGGAATTGAAAATAAGAATATAGTATATGATAGTGAGTCTCTTATGAATCTAAGAACTTTACCTAAAAAAATGACAATTATAGGAGCTGGATTTATAGGTTTAGAATTTGCTGGTATTTATAGTTCATTTGGAGCAGAAGTTACAATATTAAACTCTAATAATGGCATTTTACCAAATGAAGATGTTGAGGATTCAGAAGAAATAATAAAATTACTTGCAAAGAGAAATGTAAAAATTGTTAATAATGCAAATATAAAAGAGATTAAAGAAGTTTCTGAATTAGCAATAGTAGAATATGAAGTAGATGGTAAATCTAAAGAATTAACAAGTAATATGATACTTGTAGCTACAGGAAGAAAAGCAAACACTGAAGGGCTAGGGCTAGAAAATGCAGGTATAGAATTAAATGAAAGAGGATTTATTAAAGTCTCAGAAACTCTTAAGACTAATAAAGAGCATATATGGGCTATAGGAGATATAAATGGAGGTCCACAATTTACTTATATTTCATTGGATGATTATCGCATAGTTATTAATCAGTTATTTGGAGATAAGACTAGAACAACTAATGATAGAAAGAATATCCCAAATTCTATATTTATAAGTCCAGCATTTTCAAGAGTTGGTCTTAATGTTAAGCAAGCTAAAGAAAAAGGATATGAAGTATTAGTGGCAAAGATGCCAGTAGAAGCAATTCCAAGAGCTAAACAGATTGGCAAGGCAGATGGGTTTATAAAAATAGTGATAGATAAAAAATCCAATAAGATACTTGGAGCTAGTATGATATGTGAAAATTCAAGTGAGATTATCCATCTTATTCAATTAGCTGTAGATTTAGAAGTAGAGTATACATATTTAAGAGACCGTGTTTATGCACATCCAACTATGACAGAAGCTCTTAATGATATTCTATCTCCTAATATGATAAAAGAAGTATAACATAAGTTTAATATATAAACCTAAAATTATCATTATAAGTAGATTTTAGAAAGAGGCTATCTCAAAAAATAGAGATAAGTCTCTTTTTTACTGTTTAAATGATAAAAATATATTTGATTTTATAAAAGAAGATTATCTTATGAACTAAAAAGTTTATTTTAAAACACTACCTATTTATGTTATAAACTTATAAATATAATATAGAATCTATTATTCTGTATTATTAAGTGGGGTTAAGCGTTATAATTAATTATAAATATTGAATAATCTAAATGGATAAGATAATGGTATTAAAAATTATCTTAAAAGGTGAAATAATCTGTATTTAATGTAGTACAGTTATATCTTTAAAGCAAGGTGGTGAAATGATATAAATAAGATATCTAAAAGAGGGTTTGATGATAGTGATAAAAGATGGTTTTCAAGTAAAGAATTAACAAGACTTATAAAGGCTAAAGAAGAAATAGAATGGTTATTAAATAGGGATTACAAAATAGACCCAGTCGTTACTTTTGTTGGTGATAGATATCAGTTTTCTATAAGACAAAGAGATGCATTAAAAAGGGCAGTCTGTACTGATGAAAAAAATATTATAAGACAATCAAAGAGGCTTTCTCTAGATAAAATCAAAGAAGATACCGTAAATATAGATGGCTTTAATTTGATAATATCCATAGAGGTAGCATTATCTGGTGGTACTCTAGTAATAGGAAGTGATGGCAATATAAGAGATTTAGCAGGTCTTAGGGGAACCTATAAGATTATAGATAAAACAGAAGAAGCTTTGAATCTGATAGGTAAATTTTTTAATAAATACAATGCACAGAATCTTAAATTTTATTTAGATGCTCCAGTTTCTAATTCAGGAAATTTAAAGTATAGGATATTAGAGCATGCCAAAACTTGGGGAATTGAAACTGAAGTAGAATTAGTAAAAAATGCAGATGTTGTATTGGAAAAATTAGATAGAGTAGTTAGTAGTGATGCAGTCATAGTTGACAAGTGTATAAGTTATTTTAATGTGGCTAGAGGTATAATTGAAGAGTATATTAAAGAATGTAATATCATAAATTTAAATAAATAGATAAATATAGGTGAGAATATATAAGTATATGTAGCAATATTATTAGTAATACAAGTAAAGTTTGAAAATAGGAGAACGAATACATATCGAATTTCATAAAATGTTGTAAAAAGACATATGAGAGGATGGATATGTGTGAAATTAACTAAACTAAATATTAAAAAATATAGAGCACCTATATATAAATATGCTTTAGCAAATGTAAATTTGAGGTCTGCTAAATCTACCAATTCAAGTATCATAACAGTAATACCTCAGGGAGCTAAAATGGAAGTATTGGATGAAGAAGATGACTGGATTAAGGTGATGTACAATTCTCAAGAAGGATATGTGTATAAGGATTTGGTATCAGTAAGCGAATATGCTTGGAGTAACTTAAACTTAAGAGAAGATAAATCTACAACTTCCAATATAATTACAGTAATTCCTGAAAAATCTAGGGTTGAAGTCCTTCAAGTAGATGGAGATTGGAGTAAGGTTGTATATGATGATAAAATAGGATATGTTTTTAATTATTTTTTATCAATTGATGGGAATAAACCAAATGAATTAGATTATAAGTATTTTTATACTGACATGATTAAATTTGTTAACGAAAATAATATTAAAAGTACTAGCGATTATCTAATTGTAACAGACCTTAGAAATAAATATACTTATATTTTTAAGAAAGATAATGGAGGCTGGGGACAACTTTACAAGTGGCAATGTACTATAGGTAAGCCTGAGACTCCAACTATAACAGGTATATTTTATATAAGTGGAAGAAAACCTTCTTTTGGAACGGATGAGTATTCAGTTAAATATGCTACTAGAATTAAAGGTGGATATTACTATCATTCTGTGCTATATGATTCAACAGGAAGTTATATAATAGATGGCAGACTTGGTGAAGCTCTTAGTCATGGATGTATAAGATTAAGTACGGAAAATGCAAAGTGGATATATGATAATATACCAGATACAACAACAGTTATAATTCATTAAGAAAAATTTTGAGTTTTTTATTGGGATAATGATTCTTAAATTAATAGGATTATATATTAACTTCTCATAAAGAGTACTATTTAAAAAGTGTAATAAGAGAATGCTATTAACAAAACAAAGATATTTTGAGGCACTCTCTTATAAATATACATAATTAAGATATTTTCATAAACAATTCTATAATCTTATCTTTATCAAAGAAAACAGGATTAGCACCAGCACAAGCATCTTTCATAGAGTTTTCTGCAAGCAATTCAAAATTAGGATTATCAACACCTACATCTTTTAAAGATTTTGGGATTCCAACCTCTTCAGAAAGAGCTTTTATCTTATCTATTACAAAGTCAACACACTCTTTATCTGATTTATTATTTACATCCATTCCAATAACTTCAGCTATTGGTCGGAATTTGGCAGGGGCTGATTTAGCATTTTCCTCCTCAACTATTGGAAGTAGCATGGCATTACATACTCCATGAGGTAAATCATATAAACCTCCTAATTGATGAGCCATAGCATGTACATTTCCAAGACCTGCATTACTAAAGGCAATTCCATTTAAAAAACAAGCATAACACATTTGTTCTCTAGCTTCTATGTCATTACCATTTTTAACAGCTCTTGGAAGGTATTTAAATATCTGCTTTATAGCATATAAGGCAGTTGAATCTGTAACATCATAAGCACCATTAGCTACTACAGCTTCTATAGCATGAGTTAGTGCATCCATACCAGTTGCTGCTGTTAAATTAGATGGTTTGCTAATCATTAATTCTGGGTCATTTACTGTCATTGTAGCTAGTGAATTGGTATCAACCATTATCATCTTTACATGTCTGTCTTCATCAGTTATAACATAGTTTATTGTAACTTCAGCAGATGTACCAGCAGTAGTAGTTATAGCTATGATAGGAAGACATTTTTTAGAAGTTTTGTTGATACCTTCATAGTCTCTAATATCTCCTCCATTAGTGGCTAATATAGAGATAGCTTTACCACAGTCTTGTGGAGAACCACCTCCTATAGTTATAACGAAGTCGCAATTTTCTGATTTCAATATTTTAAGTCCTTTATTCACATTAGTTACAGTTGGATTTTGTTTAACTTCATCATAAACAACAAAGTCTACATCTATCTGAGATAAAATATCTGTTACTTTTTTTACAGTACCATTTGAAACTAGAAATTTATCACTAACAATAAATGCTTTTTTAGTTCCTAATGATTTAATTGAATCTTTAGCTTCATTAAGACATCCTTTCCCAAGTAAATTTATTGGTGGTACATAATAAATGCTCATAACTAAAATCTCCTTTTATTTTCATTGATTTTTATGTAAAAATATATATCTAACAATTTTCACTAATTTACTCATAATATATCGTATCTTAGATTGAGATAGGGTTGCTGGTTCTTATATAAGAACTTAATTCGTAATTACGATTATGATTAGAATTTAACATAGTATTTTTATCATGTCAATAAAAATATAAAAAATATTATAAAAAAAAACAAAGTTACTGTAGTTAAATCAGCAACTTTGTTTTTATAGTATAAATCAAATAAATACATTAGTTTAAAACAAAATTTTTAATTATTATGTTTTGATATCTTCCATATACAGAATATTAATCTAATTTATTACAATGTCTTCATTACGTTCTTCCATCATTGATTGAATATTTTTCTGAGCATTTAAGAGTAATTTTTTTATCAGTTCTATTTTTTCGTCATTAGCTCTAAATAAAGGCAGTGTTACACTAACAGCAGCTCTTATACATCCATTTTTTCTTATTGGTACGGCAAGACATTTTAGGTGTTCCATTGATTCCTCACACTCTGAAGCTATTTGTGTTCTTTGAACTTCAAGAAGCTGGTCGTATAAAACATCAAAATCTGTAATTGATTTTTCTGTAAAACCTTTTAGACCATCTGGATATAAGCTTATTAGTTTTTCCTTGTCAAAATCACATAAAAGAGCTTTTCCAAGACCTGTACAATTAGCAGGTATTTTTTTTCCAACATAAGAAATAAGTCTAATTGGTTCTGGAGAATCTACTTTTCCAATATAAAGAACTTCATTATTGTCAAGTATACCAAGCTGACAAGTTTCAGAACAGGAATTAACTATATTAGTCATTTCGTCAATTATATAGTTAAAAATAGTTCTTTTTTCAAAAAATGAAGACCCTAATGTGTAAGAACGTATCCCTATAGAATATTTGGATGTGTTTTTATCAATAGTAATGTATTTTCTAGCATTAAGTGTATGAACTATAGGAAAGATGCTACTTTTTGGAGCATTGATAACATCTGCTATTTCTGTAAGAGTATATCCATTTTCGGATTCTGCTAATGCTTCTAAAATATCTAATATCCTAGCTGTTGGGCGATGATTATCTGAAGTCATAAATTTCCCCCTCTTTTTATTAATTTAAAGTATTAGAATATGTTGATTTTAGCACACTATACGATATTTTACAATGTAGAAAATAAATATGTAAATTTATATATAAATAAGCTCTTGATTTAGATACAGATAGATATTTTTTTAGGCTGTACATTAAGGAATAACTAATTTCCAAAATATACCTAAAGAAAGTAAGTGATATTTAGTTATATAATTTAAGTAAATATATGCAATAGTGATTTTTATATGTAAATATCAAAATATTATGAACTTATATTTTATCTATTTTTTACACTGTATAAAAACTTTATAGTTTTGAATACTATATAATTTTAAATACGCTGTATTTTTGCATATAAGGAAGTCATTTGATAATATACAAGGTATTATCAGAAAGTTTGAAAAAATTTTGACAAAAATTTATTTTTTTTATTGACTCATAAATAGGAAAATGCTATCATTAATTCAAAGATTCGTAATTAAAAATCTAGTTCTTAAATACGAACCGAAACGGCCGTTAGAATTAAAGCTAAAAACTTAATAAGAGTAATTAAATATCATGTTTTAGGAGGATTAACTTTATGATAATGGATTTTATTAAAAAAATTCCTGCAGGTATGATGATAGTGCCAATGTTTATAGCAGCTTTCATTAATACCTTTTGCCCAGATATTGTACAAATAGGTTCGTTTACGACAGCAGTATTTTCAAGTGTTGGGTCTGCAACTATAATTGGGGTTCAACTGGTATGCTTGGGAACTCAGCTTCAATTTAGAGAAATGCCAAAAGTTTTAAAGAGAGGTGGTATACTTCTTGGTTCTAAATTTGCTATAGGTGCTTTGATAGGTATACTTATAGGAAAGCTATTTGGAATGGATGGTGTCCTTGGTCTGACAACATTGGCTGTTATAAGTGCAGTTACAAATAGTAATGGTAGTATATATCTTTCATTGATGACTTCATATGGAGATGAAACAGATTGTGCAACTATGAGTTTACTTACTTTAAATGATGGACCATTTTTTACATTAATAGCTCTTGGGACTTCAGGTCTTGCAAATGTACCATTGTTGTCATTATTGGCTGCAATAGTGCCAATACTTGTTGGTATGATAATAGGAAATTTTGACAAAAAAATGAAAGAGTTTTTAGAGCCAGGGTGTAATTTACTCGTACCTTTTGTAGGGTTTGCACTTGGTAGTAGCATAAATCTTGCAAGTATACTAAAAGGAGGTTTATCAGGAGTATTACTTGGATTAATATCTGTATTTGTAGGAGGTATATTTATAGTATTCTGTGATAAATTTATAGGAAAACGTCCAGGATATGCAGGATGGGCTGTAGCTACAACTGCTGGAAATGCAATTGCTGTACCTGCTGCTGTTGCATTAGTTGACCCATCATGGCAACCATATGTTGCAACAGCTACAACACAAGTGGCAGCCGCAGTAGTTGTCACTGCAATATTAGTACCTCTTATAACTAGTTGGTGGGCTAAGAAGTATGGATGTCCTAAGTTCCCAAAACAAAATGAGGATGGTACAATAACAGCTTAATTTATATTACAGTGAGTTGTTGGTAAAATAATAAATTCTTTAATTAGATTTTAGGATATTAATAAAATTATATTATTTATAAAGGAGAGCAAGAATAATGATAAATGCAGTGATAATTGATGAAAAAGATAATGTTGCAGTAGCTATTGAAGCAATAGCTAAAGGTAGTGAAATTAGTTTTAAATTAAAAGACAAAACAGTAAAAACGATTACAGCACTAGATGATATAACTATTTATCATAAATTGGCTATAAAAGATATGGCCAAAGGTGATAAAGTTACTAAATATGGTGAACATATAGGAGAAGCAAATCAGGAAATAAAAAGTGGTCAACATGTACATATTCATAATGTTAGAAGTGTTAGAGAGGATTTGGATAAACAAGTTATGACTAATATATAAAATAATATTTATAGAGTTATAAAAGTTGTATTCATTGCTTTTAGTGTCAAATAGTTTTTAAATAGGTTTTTAGCTGTTTGATTAGTGAGTGTAATAAAAATTATAATATATAAAAATTATAAAAAGTATATAGACTATTTTAGGAGGAAATCAGTATGAAATTTTATGGATATAAAAGACCAGATGGAAGAGTTGGTATAAGAAACCACATATTAATCTTGCCTACGAGTGTGTGTGCATCAGATACAACTAGAATAATAGCATCACAAGTTCAAGGGGCAGTTACCTTTAATAATCAGAATGGATGTTCACAAGTACATTCAGACCAACAATTAACTATGGATGTTATGGCTGGTTATGCAGCAAATCCAAATGTATATGGTGTAATAGTTGTATCTTTGGGATGCGAAAATTGCCAAAATGATTTGGTAGTTGATGCAATAAAAGAGAGAACAAATAAGCCAATAAAAACTCTTGTAATACAAGAAGAACATGGAACTTTAAAAACTATAGAAAAAGCTGTTCGTTATGCTAGAGAAATGGCACAAGAAGCTTCTTTGCTTAGAAAAGAAGAATTTCCAATATCTGAACTTATACTAGGAACTGAATGTGGTGGGTCTGACCCAACAAGTGGATTAGCAGCAAATCCATTAATAGGTGAATTAAGTGATAAACTTGTCGATTTAGGAGCAACATCAATTTTAAGTGAAACTACTGAATTTATAGGTGCAGAGCATATACTAGCTAGGAGAGCAGTAAATGAAGAAGTAAAAGAAAAAATATTACATATAGTACATAGATATGAAAATTCATTAAAATTGGTTGGAGAAGAAGTTAGAGAAGGTAATCCATCTCCTGGAAATATAGCTGGTGGTTTAACAAGTTTAGAAGAAAAATCACTTGGTTGTATACATAAAGGTGGTCATAGACAAATAAGTGAAGTATATGATTATGCCAAACAAATTGATAAGAAAGGCCTTGTTATAATGGATACCCCTGGAAATGATGCTTCATCTGTTGCTGGTATGGTAGCAGGAGGAGCACAAATAGTGGTATTTAGTACAGGAAGAGGAACACCATCAGGAAATCCAATAGCACCAGTAATAAAAATAACTGGAAATAAAATAACTTTTGCAAATATGGAAGATAATATGGATTTTGATGCTAGTCCAGTTATATATGGTCCACAAACAATGGAAGAATTAACAGATGATTTGTTAAATATGGTTGTAGATGTAGCAAATGGAAAACAATCAAAAGCAGAGTCCCTTGGATATACTGAAATGGCAATAGCTAGAGTATGCAACTATGTATAATCTTTAAGTAAGAAAATAAATACATAGAATTTTAATAAAGGGTGAGATTATGAAGTTTGTAAGTTTTACTGAAGGAGAAAATGAATGTAAAAGAACTGGAGTTTTTTCTAAAGATGAATTATTTATTATAGATGTTAACTCTTTAAATCTCAGTAGAAATTTTAAGGATTTAAATGAATTAATTCAAAATGTATCTAGTGAAGATATTATTAAGTTGAAAACTATTATAAATGAAAGTACATTCTATAATTATGATGTTTTTAAAAGAGAGAGATGTACTGTACATGTTCCTATAGAAAAACCAATACATGATATCTTATGTGTGGGAGTGAACTATAAAGACCATCTTGAAGAAACTCAAACTCACTTTGATGATAGTTTTGAAGAACCACAAAAAACGGTTTATTTTACAAAACGTGTGACAAAGGCAATAGGTCCAGAAGATGAGATAGATGGTCATTTTGAGATAAATAATCAACTAGACTATGAAGTTGAACTTGGAGTAGTAATAGGTAAAACAGGTGTTAATATTAGAAAAGAAGAGGTAGAAGATTATATCTTTGGTTACACTGTTATAAATGATATTTCTGCTAGAAAGTTGCAAAAAGAACATGTTCAATGGTTTAGAGGAAAAGGATTAGATACATTTACCTCTTTAGGTCCATGTATTTTACATAAAAGTGCAGTTCCTTTTCCTATAAAACTTAAAGTATGTAGTAGGGTAAATGGTGAAGAAAGACAAAGTTCTAATACAGGATTATTCATATCAGACGTTTCAGACATAGTTTCAGAACTTTCAAAAGGTATGACCTTAGAGGCTGGAGACATTATAGCTACTGGAACACCTTCTGGAGTAGGGATGGGATTTTCACCTCCTCGATATATGAGTAGTGGAGATGTAGTTGAATGTGAGATTGAGAGTATTGGAATTTTAAAAAATTACATTAAGTAACTGTTTTAATATAATTAATATTAAAGCTAAATCTGATGTATTAATGAACATATTAAAATAAATTTTAGGAGTTTAAATTATGAAAGCAGAATTTTTGACACCAGTTGTTACAATATTTGATGAAGAAGGAAATTTAGATAAAGAAGGTAATAAAAAAGTGTATGACCATCTTATAGATGGAGGTGTAGATGGACTAGTCATAATGGGAAGTACTGGAGAGTTCTTTAATATGTCTATGGATATGCAAAAAGAACTTATAGATTTAGTAACTAGTCATGTAAATAAGAGAGTAAAAGTGTTTATAGGTACAAGTCGTATGTGTATAAATGAATCTATAGAACTTTCAAACTATGCACATAATAGTGGAGCAGATGGTGTTATGATAATAAGCCCTTATTATTTCTCTCTTGATGATGATAGTATTGAGTTATTTTATAGTGAAATAGCTAAGAATACAGAGGCTGAAATATATTTGTACAATTATCCAGATAGAACTGGTTATGATTTAAGTCCAGAACTTACATTAAGACTTGCAAGAAAACATAAAAACATAGTTGGATATAAGGATACAGTAACTTTGATGGGACATACCAGAGATTTAATAAATACTATGAAAATAGAGTTCCCAGAATTTAAGGTTTATAGCGGTTATGATGAAAACTTTATACATAATCTAATGTCTGGGGGGAGCAGGTTGTATAGGGGGATTATCAAATTTAATTCCAGAAGTTTGCTCCAAATGGGCTGAAGCTTACAATAATAGAGATATGGAGAAGGTTATAGAAATTCAAAAATATATTAATAAAGCAATGGATTTTTACTTAATAACCAATCCATTTATACCAGCAATGAAAAAAGCTATGAATATCAGAGGGTTACAAATAAGTGATTATATGACTGCTCCATTTGTAAAACCAAATGAAAAACAAGTATGTGAAATTAAAAAATTGATGAATGAATTAAATATATGTTAAATCAACCTTGCAAAGAGGTCAACAATAAATTACAATTATCTTAATAAAAATTAAATTAAAATAATACTAGGGTACTATATTAGTTTAATAGGGAAAGTGATGAAAATTCACTACAGCCCCCGCTACTGTATACGGATACGAAATCAAAATCCACTGAAATTTATAAAAATTTTGGGAAGGGTGATGGAGGAAAAGCCGTGAGTCAGGAGACCTGCCCAGTATTATATAAGTTCAATTTAGGGTGGAGATTGTAATTTATAATAAAATGAAGTATCAATTCGTTTTTGTAAAGTTGATATATGAACTTCTCCTTATTAAATTAGGAGAAGTTTTTTATTTTATTAAAAGGTTATACTTATTAAAGATGACTTTAGGATAACTTTAATAAGTATACTTTAAAAAGCATATATTATTAAAGTTTTTTAGCCACTCATAAAAAATAAGATATTGGAGTGAAAGAGATGAAATTTAAATCAAATGTTTTAAAGCAGTTTTTTTTAATTGCTATGGTAATTTTTATGGTAGGAGGTCTTATAGGGTGTAGTAAAAGTGACAAAGAGAATAAACAAGCTAGTACTGGTAAGAAATTAGAATTAAAATATGCTAGTGGATTTAGTGTTGAAGATTTAGAAGATGGAATTAAAAAAGTAACTGATGGAGATAATCGAGAACTGATTTTAATCCCAAAGAAGATTAAAATTCCTGAAAAATATAAAAATGCTAATATAGTTAGAACGCCTGTGGACAATGTATTAATAGCATCTACAACACAGGCTTGTTCTCTGAGAACAATAGATGAACTAGATAGTATAAAAGCAGTAACAACAGAAGAGCAGTACTGGACTATTAAAGAAATTAAAGATTTAATGAAAGATGGAAAAATACATTACGTTGGTTCAAATTTAGCACCAGATTATGAAAAAATAGTAGACTTAAATCCTGACTTAACTATAGTTAGTAGTGGTTTATCAGAGGCTGATACAAAATTTATTGACAAATTAAAAGAATTAGGGCTTAATTATGTTGTAGACAATGAGTATAAAGAGCAAAATCCATTTGGAAGAATGGAGTGGACAAGTTTAATAGCTGCATTTTATGATAAAGAAGATATGGCTACTAGTGAACTAAATAAAACTGTACAAAAGGTAGAAGAAGTAAGTAAAAAAATAAAAAACAAAGCTAAACCTAAAGTTGTATGGGCATCTGTATATGAAGGAAGTGCTTATATAGCTCCTAAAGATTCATATGTGGATAATATGATAAAAATGGCTGGTGGAATAAATGCATGTGCTTCAATAGATTCAAATGAAGGGCGAGTAAGTATTGAACAATTGCATGAAGTTGCAAAAGATGCAGATATATTTGTATACTCATCAAGTTCAGATTATGCACCAAATTTAGATTCTATAAAATCTAGTGCACCTGTATTGGCTGATTTGGATGTTGTAAAAAACGGAAACCTATGGGTGTTTGCTCCAGATTATTATCAATCAGTAGATAAGACAGACGAATTAATAGTAGATTTAGTTGAGATGTTCCACCCAGGTACTACAGGTGAAAAAATCAAACATTATATAAATTATGATAAATAGTACAGAGAGGACACAAAAAGATAGGTTTTATAGATTTTAGTTAATATAGCTTTGCTAAGAGGAGTATACAAATGGATTTTATCAATAAAATGAGAATAAGGAATACGACAATATTTATAGTATTAATTATAAGTATGATACTTACTTTTTTAGTGTGTGTAGCATTTGGCTCTGTAAAAATTGAATTTAAAGAAGTAATAGATGTTGTATTAAGAGGTATGGATAATACAGAACATTATAAAATAATATACAATATAAGAATCCCTAGAGTACTTGCAACCATGGTAGGTGGAGCATGCCTAGCAGTATCAGGTATTTTATTACAGATATTTTTTAAAAACCCAATAGTTGAACCGTATATATTAGGAGTATCTTCGGGTTCTACTTTATCAGTAGCTCTCATGATTTTGGGAGGATACACATTGGGATTTGAGAGTGTAAATTCAATGAGTATATTTGTAGCAGCTTTTATAGGAGCTTTAATTGTAATGTCTATAGTCATTTTATTTGCAAATAAGGTAAAGAATATAACAACTCTTTTAATAATAGGAATTATGACCGGATATGTATGTAGTGGTATAACAAATGTGTTACAATCATTTGCAAATAGTGATAAATTAAAAGAATTTACTATGTGGTCTATGGGAAGTTTTTCTGGATTTACATGGGAAAAGGTAGAAATACTTATAATAGTTGGTATATTAGGTCTTTTGATGACTGTATTCATAATAAAACCTTTAAATGCTTTTTTACTAGGAGAAGAGTATGCAAAAAGTATTGGCATAAATATAAGATTTTTTAGAGTTTTGATAGTATTTATATCTAGTATATTAGCAGCAATAGTATCAGCATTTGCAGGACCTATAGGGTTTATTGGACTTGCAGTGCCACAAATTTCAAAAATGATATTTAAAACATCAGATAATAGAGTTTTGATACCAGTAGTAATATTTTTAGGCAGTATAGTTACAGCTCTTTGTGATTTAATATCAAGAGTAATTTTATCACCAGTAGAATTACCAATAAGTACGATAACATCTTTATTAGGAGCTCCAATTGTAGTAATGTTATTGGTGAAAAGGAAGGATAGGGCTTAGACATGTTGAAAACTAATAATTTAAGTGTAGGATACAATAACAAAGTTGTTATAAGTAATATAAATGTAGAAGTAAAAAATGGAGAAATACTATGTCTTTTGGGAAGTAATGGAGCTGGAAAAACTACCCTATTAAGGTCCTTATCTAAACTTATATCACCAATAAAAGGTGAAATATATTTGAATGGTGTAAACATAAATTGTATATCAAGAAAAGCATTATCAAAAAAAATGGCTTTAGTACTTACAAATAGATTATTAGGTGATTTAATGACTGTACAAGATATAGTCAATATAGGAAGGTATCCATATACAGGATTTTTTGGGAGTCTATCTAAGAAAGATTTAATAATGGTAGATGAAGCATTGGAGTCTGTAGATGCCTTACATTTAAAGAAAAGATATTTTGATGAACTAAGTGATGGAGAAAAACAAAAGGTGTTGGTTGCAAGGGCTCTTGTTCAAGAACCAGAAATAATTATATTAGATGAGCCTACAACTCACTTGGATATAAAACATAGATTGGAACTCATAAACATACTGAAAAAATTAAGTAAAGAAAAGTCAATATCAGTAATACTTTCATTGCATGAAATAGACATAGCATTAAAAAGTTGTGATAAAGTTGCTCTTATAAAAAATAATAAAGTCATAGCTTATGGTCAGCCTGAAGATGTAGTAGATGAGGATATTATAAATTCGCTTTATGAATTGGATGATAAAAACTTTAATAGTCTTTTAGGTTCAGTAGAAATTAGTAATAAATCTAAAAATGAAGTTTTTATAATTGGTGGTGGGGGTAAAGCAACACCAATTTATAGAGCTTTTACTAAAAAAGGTATAGGTCTGTATTCTGGAATAATACATGAAAATGATATTGATTATGAAATTGGTAGAACTATGGGGATAAAGATGTTTACAGAAAATCCATTTGAGCCTATAAGTGATGAGAGTTTCGATTTGGCTATTAGAAATTTAAATGATTCCAAGATTATAATAGATACAGGATTTAGTGTAGGAGAGACAAATAAGAGGAATATAGATATTATAAAAGAGGCTTTAAAATTGGATAAAAAAGTTTATTCTTTTAGAAATAGAGATGAGAGTAAGAAGTATTATGACAGTTTGGATAGTAAGATAGAACATATAGATAAAGTTTCTCAAATAATCAATAGTGCAGATATAAATAATTTATTATAATTTATGAAATAAAATGTACTTATGTGCTATAGAAAAAAGAGTATAGATTATAATTTTTTTGAAATTACAATCTATACTCTTTTGTTATTTTGTTTATGTATTTATATATTTATAAAACTTTAGCATTTTATAGATAACCAATAGCTTCCTCTCTAGTTAAAAAAAAGTGAATCCCTGTAGTCGATTCTTTCCATCTATTTTCATTAAAATCTTCAGCTACAATCGTTTCTCCTACTCTATATATAAAATTTTCATCAGCATATGCACGAGCACTTTTAAAAGATTCTTTACCATCTATACTAGTAATTGACAGTACTTTTGCCTTATCACATCTACAAGCGTTTGATGTAGCAGACACTCTTTTTGCGTCGCTGGGTATTAATAATTGTACCATTCTAAAATTAAAACATTTTTTATAGCCTATAAATGCTCCTGTTTCAGGACAATACAATTTAAAAAAACGGGTACTTTCATCTGATATTACTCCATTTAAAGTAGCATGTTCTAAATTTGAATTTTCTAAATTAGCTCCTCTAATATCTGAGTTAGATAAGTCACAAAATCTAAAACTTGCACCACTTAAGTCTGCATTTTTTAATATAGAATTTTTTAATGAACAATCCGAAAGATAAGAATTATTAAAAATAGAGTTTTCTAAATCTGCTTTTTCTAAATTTAAATTGATAAGGTCAGACCACGAAAAGTCAATATTACTTAAGCAGTATCCTCTTAAGTCCATATTTTCTAATCTTAATTCTTTTAAATCTGCCTTTTCTCCAGCATTATTGTTTTTAAGCCATAAATAATGTTTCTCAAGTGTTTTTTCTAATTCTTGTTTAGAAATAGTTTTCATTAAAATCACCTTCATAAATTTATTTTTATATATGTAGTAGCAAAATAGTCATATATTTAATTATATAACAATAAATAAAAAACTTCTAAATAATATATAAAATATCATCTTGAAAGTACTTTTTTCAATATATCAGAATATATTTTTAAGCTATTTAGAGATAATTTAAATTTTTAAACAGGACATAATAAGCTTGTATTGTTTTATATTTGAGTTGATAAAAATTTCTTTAAATAAAAATAATGTCAATTATAAAGTAATAAAAGTTTAGATATAAAAAAAATTTGTGTATATACTATATGTAGTATATAATAGATAAAGCACTGACTATATGTAGTGCTTTTGTTTTTGAAAAATACTTATTGCATTTCTATAATTATAGATTAATTTTGGGATTTCAACTGATAAGTACCAAAAGAAATAATAAGCAAATTAAGTGAAATTATGGCACAAGATTATGTTAAAAGGACGGTAAATAATGAATTGGATAGAGCTTAACAATCAAGTGATAATTAAAAATGAACAAGGCAAGTACCAATTGGAAAAGGATAAGGAAGCCTTAAGTAGTTACATAGAAGCATTTATACAGCCAAAGTTGAGAAAATTTAATAACCTAGAAGAAAGATTGAAGTATTTAATAGATGAAGGTTATTATTCAAAAGAAGTAATAAATCAGTATAGCATAGATGTTATTAAAAATATATATGATATGATTGATAAACATAAGTTTGAATTTCAATCATATATGAGTGCAAATAAGTTTTATCAAAATTATGCATTAAAGAGCAATGATGGAAAGGAAATATTAGAAACATATAATGATAAAGTGTTAATTGTAGCTTTGACACTAGGAAATGGCGATAAAGATTTAGCTTTAAACTTGGCAGATAAAATAGTAAAACAAGAATTTCAACCAGCTACACCTACTTTTTTAAATGCTGGAAGAAAAAGGGCTGGAGAAATGGTATCATGTTTTTTACTATCTGTAGAAGATAGTACAGAAGGTATATCGTATGCTATATCTTCATCAAATCACTTATCAAAGATTGGTGGAGGAGTTGCACTAAATTTATCTAAACTTAGAGCATCTGGCGAATCTATCAAAGATATAGAAGGTGCAGCTGGAGGTGTTGTTGGAGTAGCTAAAATGTTAGAACAATCATTTAGTTACTTTAATCAAATGGGAGCTAGACAAGGTTCTGGTGCGGTGTACCTTACTGTATTCCATCCTGATTTTGAATTGTTGATGGATACTAAAAAGATAAATGCAGATGAAAAAATAAGGCTTGCTACATTATCATTAGGAGCTATAATACCAGATAAATTTATGGAGTTGGCAGAAAAAAATGAAGTAGCATATGCATTTTATCCTCATACTGTGTATAAGAAATATGGAGTTTCTCTTGATGAGATAGAAATGGATGAGTGGTATGATAAATTGGTTAATGATAGTGATATAAGAAAAAAAGAAATAAATCCTAGGCAGATGTTGACAAAAATAGCACAGATGCAACAAGAAAGTGGATATCCATATGTAGTGTACATAGATACAGCTAATAGAGAACATACATTAAAAGATGTTGGAATTATTAAAATGTCTAACTTATGTTGTGAGATATTTCAATATCAAACACCTTCAGAAATAGAGGGATATGGAGGAAAAAATGAATGGGGACAAGATATAAGTTGTAACCTAGGTTCTTTAAACATAGCCAATGTAATGGATAATAAAACTATAGAAAGTACAGTTGAAACAGCAATAAGAGCACTGTCATTTGTAGCAGATAGCACAGATATAAAACCAGTGCCAACGGTAAGCAATAGTAACAGCAAGTCTCATTCTATAGGATTAGGAGCTATGAATTTACATGGATACTTAGTAAGAGAAAATATTTTATATACTTCAGATGATGCTATAGATTTTTCTAATGTATTTTTTGCAATGGTTAGATACTATTCAATTAAAGCTTCTATGAAAATAGCTATAGAAAGAAATCAAACTTTTGAAGGATTTGATAAATCAGAATATGTTAAGGGAAGAAATAGCAAGGTTTTATCAAAATACTATGAACAATCTTATCTACCTAAGTCAGAAAAGGTAAGAGCATTATTTGAAGGGATTTATATACCAACAAAAGAAGACTGGACAAAATTATTGGATGAGGTAAAAGAAAAAGGGATATATAATGCATATTTAATGGCAGTAGCACCAACTCAAAGCATTAGTTATGTTCAAAATGCTACATCAAGTATAATGCCAATTACTGAGCCAGTAGAAGTAAGAACATATGGAGACTCTACTACAATATATCCAATGCCATTTTTAACAAATGATAATATGTTGTATTATCAATCAGCATACAGGATGGATATGAGAAAGGTCATAGATTTAGTGGCAACAGTTCAAAACCATGTTGACCAAGGTATATCAACAACACTGTTTGTTACAGATGAAAAGACAACTAGAGATATAGCTAGACATTACATATATGCCTATAAAAAAGGTTTGAAAAGTTTATATTACACAAGAACAAAGATGACAAGAGATACTCATGAGTGTCTAGTGTGTTCAGTATAGGGAGAGAAATATATGACATTTAATTTACATAAAATACATAATGCAGTTAACTGGAATAGAGAAGAAGATGGATTTACACAAGCTTTTTGGGAACAAAATGTAAAACAATTTTGGCTTCCTGAAGAAATATCTGTTTCTAAAGACATAAAGGTATGGAATGAACTAAGTAATAAAGAAAAGGAATTATATAAAAAAGTATTGGGTGGTTTAACATTACTGGATACAAAACAGGGAAATAATGGAATACCATCTATGATGAGTTTAACAGAAAACCTACAAAGAAAAGCTGTCTTGTCTTTTATGGGGACTATGGAAGAAATACATGCAAAAAGTTATTCTTCTATATTTATGACTCTACTTTCTAATTTAGAAATAGATGAATTATTTGAATGGATAGAAACAGAACCAACATTACAAAGAAAGGCTGATTTAGTTTTAGCTCAATACGAAAATACTACAAATCAAGAGGGATTATACCTATCAATGGTTACAAGTGTATTTTTAGAGAGTTTCTTGTTTTATTCAGGATTCTTTTATCCATTGTATCTATCTGGTCAAGGAAAGATGGTAGCTAGTGGAGAAATAATATCGCTTATTCTTAGAGATGAGTCTTTACATGGTAAGTATATAGGATTGCTAGCACAAGAAATATACGATTCATTTGATAAAATGGATAAGGAGATGTTAGAAGAGAAGATGTATTCTATACTTTATAGCCTTATGGAGAATGAGATAGAGTATACAAATGTTATATACAGAGAAAGTGGGCTTGAAAAAGAGGTTGTAAACTTTTTAAAATACAATGCGAATAGAGCTTTAGAAAATCTAGGGTTTGAGAAGCTATATACTGTAGATGCTATAAATCCAATTGTATTAAATGGTCTTAGCACTGAAACCAAAACACATGATTTCTTTTCAACTAAGGGTAATGGATACCAAAAAGGAGTGTATGAGGAATTAGAGGATGAAGATTTTATAATATAATTTATAATTATGACACACTGTTGTCACTTTTAGCGTGATAATATCAATGTATAAAATATATATGGAGGTATTTTTATGAAATATGAATGGAGAAAAAGAGATAAAGAGTTATATTTACCTAAAAAGAATCCTGTAATAGTTGAAATACCAGAACAGAAATTTATCATGTTAAAAGGGAGTGGAGACCCAAATTCTAAAGAATTTACTGAAGCAATAGGAGTACTTTATTCTTTGGCATATGCAATAAAAACCATGCCTAAAAAAGGAATTGTACCAGAAGGGTATTTTGACTATACGGTTTTTCCTTTAGAAGGTATATGGGATAAGGGAGAAAAAAGTAAAGGCTTAGATGTACTTATTAAAGAAGATTTAATTTACACTATAATGATACGTCAGCCAGATTTTGTTACACAAGACCTGTTGGATAAAGCTACTGATATAGTAAAGAAGAAAAAACCTCATAATCTTCTTGAAAAAGTTAGATTTGGGTCTATTAATGAAGGGCTATGTGTTCAAATGCTTCATATAGGTTCATATGATAATGAACCAGAAAGCTTTGACATTATGAACGAATTTTGCAAAAAAAATAAACTTATAAGAAAATCTTACACACATCGTGAAATTTATATAAGTGATGCTAGAAAAGTATCGCCTGAATCATTGAAGACGGTTTTACGTTTTGAAGTAGAAAGGGAAGTATAAATATTTTGAATAATTTATAAGAGTTATAAAAAGTGAAGTCTGTTGAGACTTCATTTTTTGATGCAATTTTAAAATTAAATTTGATGTTTCATAATATTTTAAAAACTTTCTACTTTTATTAGTGTGAATAACTGTTGCTATTAAATAATAATACTAATTATATAAGTATTATTATATAATATTTATAGATTATTATATAAGTAGATTATTAGTAAGATGTATGCATTATTAATTAAAATAAATTACATATACTATTTAATATTTCATTTAAAATATTAAAAAATGTAGATAAAAATTGTTTTATTAAGAAAAAATTAATATATTGACAAAATTTAAGTGCTCATTTAAACTATTAATTGATAATAATATTCAATATTAAATAATAGGAGGCGTTATGAATAAATATCTTCTAATAAATCCAGTGGCAGAAAGAATGTATGGAGAAAAGTTTCACCTTATTAAAGCAAATTTGATAAAAAAGGGGTACATAATAGCAGAATGTGAACCACAGTTAGAATATGTAAAAAAGCAGTACAAAGAGTATACAAAAAAGACTAAAAATACAATGTTGGATTGTAGATGTCCAGAAAGTATAAGTCTTTTAAAAAGAAATAATTTGATAAATGATTTTGAAGTACCTATGATAGAACCAATATTAGTAAGGACTTGTAGGGTTTTATACGATAAATATATAAAAAGTAAAGATGATATGTTGGTAGTAACCTGTCCATGTACACAATTAAGAGACTTTGCAAGTGAAAAGTTTAAGGATAAGGGTAATGCTATGTTTTATACATGGAAAGAGTTTGCTGAACAAGAAGGTGTAAAATCACTTGGAAAAATAGATGAATCACCAATTCCATTAGGATATTTCAAAGATACTTTTGAAAAAGTTCTTGAAGTATCAAGTGAAGACGAAATATTAAGTGAAATACAAAAAATAAGAAATGGCTTTGAAGATAAGTATGACATAGTAGAAATGTTTTATTGTAAAGATGGTTGTAATAATGGAGATGGTTTGTAAATGGTCAATAAATTTAATAATAAGTTTTTAAGGCTAGTAAAGAGTGTTCTGATATTTTTTATAATTCTTTTATTATGGAAAATTACAAATTATCTTGGTATTTGGAGTGATTATATATTACCATCACCCGAAAAGGTATATAGTACATTTTTAAATATGATAAGTGATGGTTCAATATTTATTAATGTATATGCAAGTATGAAAAGAGTTTTGATAGGTTTTGCAATAAGTACTGCTATAGGTGTGCCTTTAGGGATATTCTTTGGAATTTATAGTGGAGTATATGAATACTTTAAATCTCTAATAAATTTTTTAAGGAATACACCTCCCCTTGCTTTAATACCAATGCTTATATTATGGTTTGGTATAGGAGAGGAATCAAAAATTATAATTATAGTTTTAGCATCCTTTTTCCCAATCTTTACAAGCACATTGAAAGGGATTAAAAATTGTGACTCAAAACTGATTGAAGTGGGTAGAGTATTTGAGTTTTCAAAGCTTCAGATAATATTTAAAATAATAATACCAAATGCCATTCTTGATATTGCTGTTGGGTTAAAGTTAGCTCTTGGATATAGCTTTAGAGCAATTATTGGGGCAGAACTTGTAGCAGCTTCATCTGGTCTTGGATACTTGATATCTGATGGAAAAGAAATGTCTAGAACAGATGTTGTTATTGTAGGTATAATCGTAATTGGACTTTTAGGAATAATTACAGATTACATATTTTCGATTATTGTGAAGAAGGTAAGTAAGGGAAAGATGGTGGAAGCATATGAATAATTTAGTATGTGACTCTGGATATATAATTAGAAATTTATATAAAAGTTATAAAGTTGACAATGAAGAACATGTAGTTCTTAGTGATATCTCTTTAAACATAGATAGAAACCATATAACAGTAATTTTAGGTGAAAGTGGTTGTGGAAAGACTACCTTGCTTAGAGCAATTGCATCACTTGAAGGTATAAATAGTGGTGAAATTAGGTTTATTAATGATAATAAAGAGTATAGACCTAATGTTGGTTTTGTTTTTCAGGAGAGCAGATTAATGCCTTGGTTAAACGTAAGTGAAAATATAGCTTTTCATAATCAAAGAAAAAATACTATTTTAAACAAGGTGCTTAGAAAATTTAAACACAATAAAAGAATTAGCAGTAAAATTATAAATGATAATTTTAGAAGCTTAGAAACAAATGATAATTTGAACAAATCAAATAAATATAATAGGAAAAGTAATATTGATGTAGAAAAATATCTTAAGATGATGAACTTGCAGAAATTTAAAAACTCTTATCCAAATGAATTGTCAGGAGGTATGGCACAGAGAGTAAGCATAGCTAGAGCTCTTTCTTTCAATCCAGATATGTTGCTTATGGACGAGCCTTTTTCGGCATTAGATTATTTTACAAGGATTGATATGCAAAATGAAGTTATAAGAATACATAAGTCAACTAATAAAGGCGTGATATTTGTAACTCATGATATTGATGAAGCGTTAAAGATAGGCAAGAAAATAGTTGTTTTCACAGACGAAAGAAAAATAAAAGAATTTAATATAGAAGATGGTTATAATAGAGATTTAACTTCAGATTACTATATTAAATTAAAAAAAGATATTTTAATGACAATGAAATCAAATAAAGGCATTTAAAGAAATTAATAATATTTTAAGGAGTAAAGTAAATGAAATTAAAAAAGCTATTGATAGGTATAACGATATTAACACTTGCAACAGCATCTTTAGCTGGATGTGCTAAAAAAAATAATGGAGAAAAACTTTCAGAAATAAATTTAACTTATGTAAAATCACCATTAAATGTTCCTTCTATAATTCAGAAACAGGATGATTTATTTGGAAAGGAATTTAAAAAGGATAATATAAAAGTTAACTTCCACGAAATTACTACAGGTCCAGAGCAAACACAAGCTTTAGCTGCTGGAGAAATAGACTTCTTACATGCACTAGGTGGTACATCAGCTTTAATAGCTGCATCTAATGGAGTAGAGTTAAAGATATTAAACACTTATAGCAGGTCACCAAAAGGATTTATGATTTTGACTAATAATAATTCAATAAAATCAGCAGCAGATTTAGTAGGTAAGAAGGTGGCAGGCCCAAAAGGGACTATATTACATCAGGTATTGATTTCAGCACTTGATAAAGAAGGATTAAGTATGGATGATGTGGAATTTGTTAATATGGGTATTCCAGAGGCATCAGCAGCTCTTTCTGATGGCAGCGTAGATGCTGCATTGATTGCTGGTCCAGCAGCTCTTAAAGCTATGAAGTCAGGTAGTAAACTTATAGCAAATGGTGAAGGTTTAGTAGATGGTATAATAGTAACTGCTGTTAGCACAGACTTTGCAGAGAAACATCCAGAAATAGTTGAAAGATTTATGAAGGTTGAAAAGGAAACTTTAGAATATGTAAATAATAATTTTGATGAAGCTATGGAAAAAGTAGCTAAAGAAGTTGATTTAAGTCTTGAAGAAACTAAAGAATTATATGCTTGGTATGATTTTAGTTTAGATATAACAGATAAAGACATATCTTCGCTTGAAGATACACAAGACTTCTTAATAAAAAATAAGTTACAAGAGAAAAAAGTGAACATAAAAGAATTAATCTATAATGCTAAGTAGAAACTATGATAAAATAATACTAAGTAAGAAATATAATAAAAGTTTAAGTTACCTTATTAAGGTAACTTTTTCTATTTTGAATTAGTAATTTCAATTTATTTTAGAATGATTAGTTGATAATAATGATTAATTAATCATAAAAAGATACTTTTTTATAGAGTTTTATTAAGATGTCTAATAATATGGTTATACTTATGAAGTCAGTAATTGTGAAGTTAGTAATATGATTAAATTTATATATTGTAAAAAGATTATAATATATTAAAATTGGACTGTTATATAATGAGTAAATAGGTATATTAGGAGGAATTATATGAGTTATAAAGTATATATTGTGGAAGATGATATATCAATAAGTACATTACTTAAAGATTATATTGAGAAATATGGATTTGAAGTGATTGTTGAAGAAAACTTTGATGATATAATGATTACATTTGAAAGTTTTAAGCCACACTTAGTTCTATTAGATGTAAATTTACCTAAATTTGATGGTTTCTACTGGTGTAGATGTATTAGGCAACAGTCGAATTTACCTATAATTTTTATATCAGCTAGAGATGGTAATGTAGACCAAATTAGAGCTTTAGAAAGTGGAGCAGATGATTATATAACAAAACCTTTTTACTATGATGTAGTAATGGCAAAAATAAAGAGTCATATAAGAAGGGTATATGGTGAATATTCACCTAAAATAGACGAAAGAATAGTGGAGCTAGATGGATTAAAGTTTTATCCAGAAAGGTTAGAACTAGAATTAAATGGTGAGAATCTAATTATAACTAAAAAAGAAGGTATACTGATTGAATGTCTTATCAAGAGATACCCAAAAGTAGTAAGTAGAGATTATCTTTTAGAAAAGATATGGGATGATATTGAGTTTGTAGAGGAAAATACTTTAAATGTAAATGTTAGCAGGATAAGGAAAAGATTTGAGGAATTAGGTATAGATAATGCTGTTCAGACTGTCCGAGGGTTAGGATATAAATTAAATAAGAATTGGTAAGGAGAAAGTATGAAGTTATTTTTAAAAGATTATAAAGGTTATATTTTTATATATTATATAGGCATAGTTATGACAATTATTTACTGTAATCTTATGAAGTTTATTAGTTTTGGAGAGAGTTTATATATTCTTTTATTTAGTTCTTTTATATTGTTATGTTTTTTAATATATAAGTATTATAAAAATAGAGAAGTATATAATCTGTTTGAAAAAGGAGTACATTCTTTGGAGGAGTCATTTTTGTATTTAGGAAGCTCATTCTTGGGGAGAAATATATCAGTTATTTTAAAACAACAACATAAATTGTATCAATCAATGATACAAGAGCATAAAAAGATACATAGTGAACATTTAACTTTCATCAACCAATGGATTCATCAGATGAAAACACCAATATCAGTTATAAGCCTTCAGCTTCAAGATTATGAGGGAGAAGAAGTAACTGAAAATATAAGAAAAGAAATAGATAGATTAAATAAAGGGTTAGATATGGCTATGCATTTTGCAAGGGCAGATAATTTTCAGAAAGACTTTATAGTTGAAAAAGCCAAATTAAATGAAATTGTATCTAGTATTGTAAATGAAGAAAAAAGGTTATTTATAAAAAGTGGAATGATTCCTAAGATTCAAGTAGACAAATTTACTTATGTTTATACAGATGTAAAATGGATGAAATTTATAATAGGTCAATTAATTACAAATGGAGTGAAATATTCTAAAGATTATAGTAACTACCTAACTATAAAATCTGAAGAAAATAATAAATATGTAATTTTAAGTATAATAGATGAAGGAATTGGAATTGTTTCTAAAGATTTAAAAAGGGTATTTGACCCATTTTTTACAGGAGAAAATGGTCGTAAGTTTGGAGAATCTACAGGTATGGGTCTTTATCTAGTAAAAAAGGTATGTGATGATTTAGGTCATAAAGTAAGTATAAAATCAGAAGTAGGAAAAGGTACAGAAGTTTCAATCTACTTTAATAAAGATGTAAATAGTTTAATAAAGGTGTAAATTATCTGTTACAATAGGGTTTTTAGTTAATTGTACTTTTTTATTATACAATTTATTAAATGAAATATTCATAGTTAAATAATCAAAATTTAAGAGAGTTTATTTGCAAACCTTACATAGATGTAAGGTTTGTGTAATGTTTGCAGATAGTTAAATTTTCTAATCTAAATTACAATTAATATAAGAAATAACATAAGAGAAATAACATAAAAAAAGAAATTTTGTAAAAAAGGAAGGATGTTTATTGATGAGTTTAGATGTTATTTTTATATTGAAATCAGTCATAATAGCTATAGTAGAGGGGCTTACAGAATTTATTCCAGTTTCATCTACAGGTCATATGATTTTGGTTGGTAATTTAATAGATTTTAAGGGGCAATTTGCTGAAATGTTTGAGGTTGTAATACAACTTGGGGCTATATTAGCAGTAGTAGTACTTTATTGGAAAAAGATAAAAGATAGCGTTATAGAATTTTTTAAATTTATATTTACTGGCGGAAAAGAAGGAAAGATTGGTTTTAGATTTGGAATGAATGTAATTATAGGTTGTATACCATTTGCGATTATAGGAGTTCTATTTTACGATAATATAAAATCATTGTTTAATTTACAATCTGTAATTATAGGATTTATAGTGGGTGGGATTTTATTATTAGTAGTAGAAACTTTGTTTAGAAAAAAGAATCATTCCACAGATAATATAGATAAAATTACTCCAATACAAGTTTTAAAGGTTGGGACATTACAAGTTTTGTCTGCATGGCCAGGTATGTCAAGGAGTGCATCTACTATTATGGGTGGATGGATAGCAGGACTTAATTCTCCTACAGCAGCTGAGTTTTCTTTCTTTTTAGCAGTACCAGCTATGGTGGCTTCTTCAGGAAAAGATTTATTTGAATTTGATTATTCAATAATGACACCAACATTGTGGATTGCTTTGGTAGTTGGGTTTATAGTAGCTTTTATTGTATCAATAATAGTTATGGAAAAATTCGTGAATTTTTTAAAGAAAAAACCAATGAGAGTGTTTGCTGTATACAGAATAATCATGGGTGTAGTACTTGCAGTATTAGCTTTTACTAACATAATTAGTGTATAGAAAAAATAGATTTATTATCTATAAAAATTAAACTAAGATAAATTATAATTAACAATTATATATATGTTATTTCAAAAATTAAATTAGGAAGGATAGTTAAATAATGAAAATTTTAACTGTAAATAATTTAAGTAAAGTATATGGTAAAAAAATAATTTTCAACGCATTAAATGACATAAATTTTAGTATAGAAGATGGAGAATTTGTAGGAATTATGGGTCCATCTGGTAGTGGAAAAACTACTCTTTTAAATATGATTTCTACTATTGACAAGCCAACTACAGGAACTATGGAATTAAAGGGCAAGAATCCTTTATTGTTAAGAGGTGAGGAACTTGCATTATTTAGAAGAAGAGAGTTAGGTTTTGTATTTCAGGATTTTAATTTATTGGATACATTAACTATAGGAGAAAATATAGTATTGCCATTGACATTAGATAAGGTCAGTGTAAAAGAGCAAGATGAGAGATTGAATGAAGTATCTACAATATTAGGTATAAAAGATTTATTAGGAAAAAGAACTTTTGAAGTATCAGGTGGTCAAGCTCAGAGGACTGCTATTGCTAGAGCATTGATTAACAATCCATCAATACTTTTAGCAGATGAACCAACAGGTAATTTAGATTCAAAGTCATCAAAGGTTGTAATGGAGCTATTTCAAAAGATAAATAAAGAAAATAAAGTTACTACTATGATGGTAACTCATGACCCATTAGCAGCGAGCTACTGTAGTAGAATCTTATTCATAAAAGATGGGTATATATATAATGAAATATATAAGGGTAGTAGTAGAGAGCAGTTTTATCAAGAGATAATGGATGTACTTACATTATTGGGAGGCGATAACTAATGAATATAAAACAGTTTGCTATTAACAATATTTCAAGAAATATTAAAGCGTATTTAGGATACTTAGCAAGTATTGTTATATCATCTTCACTGCTATTTTCTTTTATTATGTTTACAAGTCATCCAGATTTAGATGTATCTCAATTTCCTGATTATTTAAAAGAAGGTCTCAAGATGAGTAAGATAATTGCATATCTATTCTTATTCTTCTTTGTGTTTTATTCAGTTAGTGTGTTTCTTAAAAGTAGATATAAAGAATTTGGAATACTTTATATTACAGGTATATCAAAGCGCCAAGTAATGAAATTAATCTTTATAGAAAATATGATAATAAATATAGTATCTTCTGTAATTGGAATAATAATAGGCTTAATCTTTGCAAAGATATTTTTAGTGGTTATGTCTACTTTTTTAGAATTATCACCATTAAAATTCTATATACCATTTAATGCGATATTGTCTACTTTAATCTATTTTATGATTTTAGCTGTATTAACATCAATATTTACTTCTTTTATAGTTAAAGAAAATCAGGTGTTGAAGTTACTTAAAGGTACAAAAACTCCAAAACCAGAGCCTAAAACATCACTAATGCTTGCTATATTAAGTATTTGTTTGTTTATAATAGCGTATTATAATGCTATTACCTCAACCGACCAATATACAACATATCTGCGCTTAGTTCCAGTTACATCCCTTACTATAGTAGCAACTTACTTGTTCTTTTCTCAATTTAGTGTATTTTTTATGAAGAAGCTAAAATTAAACAAGAGATTTTATAGAAAAAATACAAATATGCTTTGGATTTCGAACTTGATTTATAAGGTAAAGGATAATGCTAGAATATTTTTCTTGATAACTATAACTTCTGCAGTAGCATTTACTGCTATAGGTACAGTTTATTCCTTTTGGAAAGATGTAGAGCGTCAAATTAATTTAATATATCCTAACACAATATATTATTCAACAATGACATTGCATAATGACCCTAAAAAGCCTGATAGCAAAGAAAAAGACAAGGAAAGAATGATGTTTATAGAAAATAATCTAAAAAAAGAGGATGTAGACTATACAAGGACTAATGGTGAATTTAAAACTGTATTTCCCAAGAAAAGTGATTTTAATGTCAGAATTATGAAAGAATCTAAGTACTTAGAAATTACAGAAACTATAGGGGTTAAGCCTATAAGTTTTGAAGATAATGAATGTATATCATTATTATCATCAAGTTTACCAGGAAATAATAACGTCAAAGAAAATATTATTGTAGGGAATAGAGGTTTAAAGGTGGCAAAACAAGTGGAAGAATGTGTTATGCCAGCATATTACAAAAATATGTATGTGGTAAAGGATAATTTTTATGATAGTATAGAATCAAAATTTATAGTGGATAGATTTACCGCATTTGAAGTAGAGGATTCAAGTAAAACTATAGAGATATGCAGAGAATTTGAAAATAAATTTAATAATGAGTCAGGGATGCAACCATATTTGTTTTTCTCTAAAGAATTAATGATAGGAACTGGGAAATTAATGTATTCTACATTTATATTTTTAGCAATATTTATAGGTTTAATTTTCTTTGTTACTACAAGTAGTTTTTTATATAATAAATTTTATATGGATTGCCAAGTTGATAAGAAAAAGTATGAACAGTTAAATAAATTGGGTATGACATATAATGAGATTAAAAAAGCTTCAACAATTGAGATTGGAATAGTATTTTTGTTTCCTTATGTAGTGGCTGTTATACATTCAATATTTGCACTTACTGCACTGAAAAATTCTTTTGATATAGAAGTAGCATCATCAGCTGTTTTGGTAATGGGAAGCTTGTTCTTGGTTCAAATAGTTTATTTTTTAATTGTAAGAAATAATTATTTAAAAGAGATAAGGTTAAATTTAGTCAATTTTTAGTTACTATTATTAAATGATAATAAAAAGGGTTTAAAATTAATTAATATTACTGGAATTATAGATGTTTATTTTTTCAGTAATATTTTTTATTGTATTAACTATTAAAATTTTGTACAAATATAAAATATAATATGGTAAATGTCAAAATTATAAAAAAATTCTACTTATATAAAATATAAAGAGGTTATATGTACATATGTGTAGAAATAAATAATAAAAATATCAATTAATGTTATTAGGGGGGGTTACTCATTAGTAAATTAGCTAATACACTTAGAATGATGATATTAATTCAAAGCAGAGGCAAAATGAAATGCAAAGAATTATCAGAAGAGTTGGAAGTAAGTGAAAGGCAAATAAAAAGTTACAAGATGTATTTAGAGCAAGCAGGTATATTTATAAATTCAACACCTGGGATTTATGGTGGTTATGAAATAGATAAATGTAATAGCATATCATTAATTAAATTATTAGATAGTGAAGTTTCAATTCTAGATATGATAAATTCACAGTTAGAGTATAATAATGATATTTACAAAAATGAATTTAATAATATTGTAGAAAAAATAAAAGCAGTATTAAATACAGGAGAAAAAAGCGATACATATATGGATTATTTTACAGTTCAAGCACAACGTAATTGTGATTATGAGTCTGAAAAAAATAAGTGTAATGAAATAATTAGAGCATATACCACAAAACACAAATTTTGGATAGAATATTATTCATTAAATTCAGGAAATAGTGAAAGAATTGTTCATCCATATGGTTTATTTAATTATAAATCAGATACTTATATGGTAGCTTTTTGTGAAAAAAGATTTAAGTTTATAGACTTTAAATTATGTAGGATTAAAGATTATAAGGTTTTAGAAGAAAAATATAATGTAGATAAAAGTTTTAGTTGGGATGAATATAGTAAAAATAGTATAGGAATTTATAAGGGAGAAGAAATTAATGTTGTTATAAAAATTAGTCATCCATTTTCAACAATTATAAAGGAGAAAGTTTGGGTTAATAATCAACAAATCATAGAATATGATGATAAATCTATAATGTTTAAAGCTAAAATGAGAGGTTATGAGGAGATAAAAAGTTGGATTTTAAGTATGGGAGCTTATGTTGAGGTTGTAGAACCAGATAGACTTAGAAATGATATATTGTCAGAGATTGAAAAAATGAAAAAAATTTACTGATTTTTTCAAATAATTTATACTTGGACCAATATACTTCACGGTCTAGTGTTAATATATTAATTGAGAGAGGTGATATTATGAAAATGAAAATTGAATTTAGTACAGGTTGTATACCAATATCTTATAATTCGCTCTTTATGAGTATTATAAAAGAAGCAATAAGAAAATCTAATGAAGATTACTATAAAAACATGTACTATTATAAAGAAAAGAATAATAAAAAAACTAAAAATTTTACATTTTCGGTTTATATAAAAAAGTATAGTATTGAAGGTGACAATTTTATTATAGAAGATAAAGTAATATTAAATATAAGTACTCCAGATTTAGAATTGGGTTTTCATATATACAATGGGTTAATGACTTCTAAAAAATGTTTATATAAAGCCTATGAACTTACAAGAATTAGAATCGATTTATCAAGAGAAAAGAAGGTAACAGAAGAAAGGGTACTATTTAATGCATTGTCTCCAATCTGTGTAAAGTCTAAAGAAGGAAAATTCTTGGAGATAACTGATGATAGATACATAGAAGAACTAAACTATATAACTAATGAAGTGGTTAAAAATTATAGGGGGAATGGATTAAAAAGAAAGTTAGAATTTGAAAATATAGGTCTCAAAAAGGTAGTAGTTAAAGAGAGTTTAAGAGAATTTAAAAAAATAACAGGTAAAGAGTATCAATATATTAATGGTTACAAAGGTAAATTTATATTGAAAGGTGATATTGATGATTTAAATCTTATCTACAATCTAGGAATTGGTTTTAGACGTGCTCATGGATTTGGAGATGTAGATATTTTAGAATGGAGGTGAGATAAATGAAGTTAAGAGTTTATAGAGGAGATTGGTTTTTTAATATGGGTATAGTTGGATTTTTAAATATAATAAAGAAAGCAGATAAACAAGCTGAAATATTTATTATGGAAGATTATATCGAATTTGATAGCTTATTTCTTGAAAACTTTCATGAGTATTATTTTAATTACTTTATGGATGAATATGATGTATCAAAAAGAATTAAAAAAAATATTGATTATAGTATAAATTTTATTAAATCTAAGCCTGATAGAATCAAAGATGGAATTAAGAAAATTAAAGATAGTGTGAAACAACAAAATGATAAGATTAAAAAATTTGATGAAGAAAAATTTAACCTGATAAAAGAGAAGCTAGATAGTATGTCTAAGATAAAAAGTTATGATGAATTTGATAGTTTAGAATCTTTAGTAGATGAGACTATAGATATATTTAAAATAAAATCAATAAATGACAGGCTTACAGCAAATCTTTATAAATATGTAGTTCAAGATAATTATTTTGGACAAGTTAGTTTTTTTAATGTTGCTAAGGCGAAATTAGATTTAGATGGATTAAAACAGGTAATGTTTAATGATTATTTAAGACAAATTATATATTTTGGAGAGTTAGAAGATTTATTAGAAGAGAATGACTATGATAAGTTGAAAAACTATTTAAATGATAGATTAAATAGTATAGCTAAGGATATAAATGAAAAAAAAGTTAGTAAGTCTAGTATAAATACTATAGAAAAAATTATGAAGGAAATAAATAAAAACTTTATAAAGAAAAATAAAAGCATAGAAGATATAAAAGAGTATATGGATAGTTTAGAAGTATGTGAAATGTGTGGTTTATATAAGGGAATATTAGATGAATACTCAGAAAGTAATTTTGCTCCACTTGGAGTAAGCACCAATAATGCTAGGAATATGTTTTGGAATCAGGAGTATGTATCATCAATATGTGATGTTTGTAAGCTAATATTGTTCTGTACTCCAGCAGGGGCTACTTATACAAGAAAGAATTATTTAATTAATGAAGAAAATGAGTTTTATTTATTTGTTAACATGGATACTTCTATAAATGAGCTTTTTGAAAGAAATAATAGTTTAAAA
>VOFL01000112.1_pt1 | contig 177316 bp, 163 predicted proteins | sample 5384111 | NCBI WGS metagenome assembly VOFL01 (sample SAMN12384731, study PRJNA508395) | synthetic metagenome | isolation source: mock microbial community "Gut Microbiome Whole cell Mix" consisting of 8.3%...
GACAGGTTTAACTGGCAACAACTGGACATTTAACCGGAGGGCATTGCACATGCCGGTTTAACAGACTTGGTTCTCGTTGCTCGTTTTTGAGGCCCCTTACCTGAGCTTTTATAGGTTGGGTAATTGACGGAAGGTGGCAAAGCAAAAAGCCGAAGTTGTTACGGTCAAATACTTGTGAGGCCTCCTGATCGCTGACGATGTAAAAGCGCCAGAAGGTCGCTGAATAATCCGATCAGCAAATGCTGGCTGTGCCAGCATATGCGAGGTCATCACGGTGATCAGTGACGCTGTAATTCGATTAAGTTTCATCGCCTGTTATCCGTGCCGTGATATGAATTTGTATCATACGGCGATTATAAACGTTATCTGGAATCAATCAACACATTGCATGATAAAAATTAATATCATAAAAATTGATTCGCTTGATGAAATACTTGCTTATGTATCAGTGGCTTAAATTAATTATTAGGAGTCGTGAACGAGGTTTGATTAAGTCAGGATTTGCAAATCAAAGTAGTGGACAAGGATACAAACTGTATGTCTTATTGTATTTGAAGCTGAGACTGACGCGCCTTCGGCTTGTCCAACCGACACCATGCCAGGAAAGAATTTCCTGGCATGACGCCGGTTTGCGGTAACTTAAGGGTAAGGGGAGGTGCAGGACTTAACTTTTGTCTTTATCGATGAAACGACAAATCGCTGTATAGATGACCCTGTTTGGGTTTTGATTATCCGCACTGGAGAGCATTTTGATAGTGCGTATTGTATCCGGCTTCAGCCATACACCCTGTAGGTGGCATTATCAGGGCTGGAAAAATACCTTGAGAAACAGTCCCTTCGGTACGGTTTTTAACCAGCCACTCAACTGTTTCAGCGATAATATCCGCTTTCTGTTCCCCACGTGTATCAGCCAGATTGTCAATCGTCTGCATGAGATCATCTTCAATTTTGAAGCGTTTATAAATCCAGCCATTAGGATGCGACATGTTTCTAACCCATTTATAGTTGTTGTGGTGACTTGTAGAATGTCAGTACAATTACTGCAATAGGACAAGCCTGATTCTAACCGACCTTATCAAGTGGCTGACTCAACTTATACCGGGCGGCAAACGCTAATAAAGCTGAAAAAATTTCAGATTCAGGTATCTTGAGTTTTGCCGACAGAGCTGCGGCACGTTCCTGAGCTTCCGGTCCAATGAAAACGTTATAGCCACACTGATCAACCAACGGCGGTTGTTGAATAACGAGTCTGGCTGATAATGCTGCGGTAAGTTCCTGTGTATCCGCGCTGCTTACGTTTTCGCCACTTTGATCTATCACCGGTGGCCGCTGGATCATTTCGGCGTCTTCAATGAAGTCAGTGATGATCTTGTCATGCAGCTCGTACTGAGGCAGGTCGCGAGAGAGCGCAAGCCAACGCAGGTTGTGCGAAATCGTCTTGCTGAACTTTTCAGATGGATTTGCTTGTAGCCTTTACACCTTCTCGTTTACCGCTCATGATCTTCAACCCCGGATTTAGATCCAAATCTTACCATTTTTAATCCAGCTGCTACCCTATTAGTAGTTAATATAGTATGCTGAAAAGAGTTGTAAAAGTGTAAGAGGAGGCTCTATGTATAACTGGAAACTGGATACGGCAGTGAAGCTGGCGAAAGAGAACTTTCTTTCCGGCATTCAGATCGCATTCGACAACGGTTCTACGCGTCCCTACCATCTGCATTTTATGACGCGCTGCGGTGACACTGCGCAGCTGGTCACTACGCATACCCAAAGAAAAGCGCAAAGTACGAGACTTCAGCACTAAAGGTTCAGTGATCCGTTTTCTTGATGCTCGTTTTCCGGGTTACGACAATTTGCTGAAAGATGAAGTTAAGGTGACAAAACAGTATAGTAAAACCCCGGCATCTTGCGATAACCGGGGCTTTAAAGAAGGCGGCAGTGCCAGACACCAACCGCTATATGAACCACTCAACACCATAAAAGTAGCTAGTTTGGCGACGAGACTACTCAATGGCTTCATGGTTAGTATAGCAAACTATTGGCTAAAATAAAGCCCTGGCGCTGCTTTCAATTCACAAGTGGATTGTGGGCAGTTTGAATGAAAGTTAATGAAAATCAACCTGATACAAACTTGTATCATGAGTTGATACCAGAGGCGATCCGGTATAGACCTTCCAGGCGTGGGGAATTCAACACGTTACGAAAGGGGCTATCTAAAATTCATCGCAGATACACTCCAACTTTCGAAATCAAAAAGCAGCCAAAAGGTATTGGTGCGCAGCTTTTCGCATGCATCTGCAACCATGATTGGAACCGCAATCCGGCACTTATTGCCCTCAGACAAAAGGGCTATACACCGTTCTCTCGTCAATTTGATCCCAACTTTAAACCTAAGCCACGTCGCTTGGGTGTGAGATCTGAGAGCAGGGAAGCGCTTACGGCCCTCCATTTTTCTCTGGCGGCCAACTGTGATTACAACCCCAGCAGTGAATATCCTTTCGAGATCTGCGTGCCGTTTGAAGAAATTGCACGTCAGATGGGCGTGTTGCATCGATATGAGAACGGCAGAACTGCCTGTGATGTTGCGTATCACGCTTTACGCGTTACGGAAGAAATGGGCCATGCAATTGTTGTCAGAGAGTTCGACAAAGATAGCAGGCAGTACAAGGCACTACGTATCTTTTTAACTGTAGATTTTTTCACAAGCAAAGGCATTACGCTTGAACACCTGAAGAAAATGCTTACTCGTTTTCAGGCCGACGCGTAAAAATGGTCTGAGTGAGACATTAAAACAGCGTAATGAACGTCACCTGCTTCGCCCGGAGCGCCTTGACCTGAGTATTGAAAAGCGCCATTCACTCAAAAAACTGAAGCGGATTAAATGGCAGATCACCAGCCCGGAGTTAATCAAAGAGAAAGAGAAGGCCGTCTCCAGCTTGCAGGAGGCAATTGATGCCAAGCAACCCGTCAAGTTGCATGCAGCCGCTAAAGCTAAATGGCTTCAATACCTGAATAGTGGCCGCTCGATGCCGATCATTACGACCCGGCTGGAAGCCGAGCTTTCTAAAGAACAGCCTACATTACGACACATCGATGAAGAACAGTTCTACCGGCTCTTACTGGCAAGGGCTGGAGTTGAGTAGGACTTTATGCGCAATAATTTGAAACGCTAAAAACCGCCTCTGGCGGTATCTCTGCTTCTCTGATTGACAAGTTTGTTCGATTTTTAAGCTGTAGCTCTCCATGTTTTTCGTTCGTTCCGCCCCGTTTTTTGCTTAAACCTCCCTCCAGTGCCTCACCATAGAGTCATCGAGTGAGTTATGTACAGTTAACTTCGAACTATACTGCTAATTTCGAACGTAGTTTCTGAACAAAACAAGCCCTTTTAAAAAGGGATTACATTGGCATCCTTCGGAATGCCGATGTACCTCCCTCGCTACGCTCAGGGCATAAAACCACTCCCTCGATACCAGCGCCCATACATTGAAAAAATTAGAAGTAGCACTGGCGTAAACGCCGCAAACTTGAGTTTGCGGCCATGCAAGTATTCAGGCTCAGCAGGGCCAGTGGAAACGCCCCGTAGCTCGCCTCCGGCTTCGCACTCGCAGTACCACGCCCCGGACCTGAAGGTCCGGCGTACTGCGCAAGCGCTCGGCGCTAACTGCGCACCACCGTGGGGGCTATGAATGATAGTGCGTTCATTAAGTGGGTTATGGCTTAACAGGGCGGGGGATGGGATTGGTGCTACCTATCAATCACGAACCGGCTTCGCCGGGCTTCGTCGGATTAGGTTTCGGGTCAATTGAAACTCTGTGCTGCCGACTTACATGCGCTTACGCGCATAAAACCGCGCACCCATCCATCATGTGCAAAATAGTGTATCCTGTGTCCACAGGTTAAACAGAAGGAAGGAGGATGCCAGTGGAAGAACATGATCTACACGCGTCAGGCTTTACGAAAAAGGAAGTCGCGAGAATTAAACGTCACCTTGAAACCGGTGATTCACTGGACAGGGTTCTGTTTGATCTTTCCGGCTATTTCAGGATGTTCATTTGGGTTTGCATAGGCATGGCCGTTATAACCATACTGAGCGTTATTTTGGCAGCCCGTCACAGGCAATCTCCTGCGCAATAGCCGTAGCTTTCCTGCTGATTGTGTTTCTTCTGGTGATGCCTGTTAAAGTTGGTTATAAATCCCGAAACTATTGAGAACGCACGTTAACGATTTTGATCGTCGTGGGTGAGCAGCTCCAGTTCAACCTTTGCACTGAAGCCCCATCATAATACTTTCAGGCGTAGCTTGCTGGATCCATCGTTTGTACTTTACGGTAATAGTCGCCCGGAAGATAACGGAATAACCGCCAGGCCTCAGCTTTGCCTGTTAACCCGAAGACACTATAGACACTTGCCGCTAGAGTAGTGGCGTTGAATACGCCAAGACCAACATCGCGACTAAATCCCATGAACTCCGCAATTGACATCGCTCCATCAGCGAGTATTCCTTGCGATGCAGGTTCATTCAGTAATTGCCGGGCCGCCTCCCTGGAAACCGTGTTTAGAGCGTCACCGACGAGAACAGCTCCTGCAAGCATACCTACAGGGGTCATGGAGGCGATCATTACGCCACCAAAAACGGCCTGAACGCCAGCAAGGACGACTTTGATACCTGAGATGAAATAACCAACGATTTTATTCTGGTCAGTGACATATCGAACTTCAGCATAAATCCTGGCGTAGCCGGTTTTGAGCATGCGTGACTGTTCGAGCAAGGAGCTGTTTTCTAATCTCAATTTCTTCAGGCAGGCAATACAGTCCTCATCAGAGGTGGCGCGTCTGGCGGCTTCAAATTGCTGCATGATGACTTGTCTGATCTCATCAACAAACTTCAGGCGCGTCAGTGAGTCACTGATATGCATGGCCGCAACGGTGTTTGCGGTATTAACAAGCTTACGAGCTTCGAGATTTATCATCGTGTCAGCCCACTGTCGCCTGTTCTGACCAGGAAAAAGTGCGATATCCATCAAAACATCCTTATGTATGATCCATAAACGCAATTGTACTTAAGTTTATGGCAGATACACAAAGCACGATGCAACCAGTTTTTAAAGACCAGGAGTGGGGGAAAGCCTGGTCAGTACATTCAGGTATGCTCTACAAATGCTCTTAGGGAATCATAAGGTAATTTTTCATCCACGCAGGGTACTCTGGGATCTCTGTAATGTTTACCGAAGCTCTAATCTCATGGCCACGTATAAAGTAGACTCCGCCGCCCAGAATACACGCCATACTTTTAATAACCTCACTGCGGCTTACTGAAGAGGGTAACAATGAGGTTTTTCTATAAATTTCAATTTGTTCGATCTCCTTTGAATCTAGATTTACGGTGACTGTACATCCACCGGTATCTCTGAGATTCTGGCGATATTTTTTCACACGAGACGCTGTCGTGGCAGGGGGCTTTGAGCCTTTAGGTTTACCTTGCTTGCGAACATATAGTGTAGTCACTTTAATCTCCTGTAACGTTTATGTGTTACATGATAGGTGTTTGTATCATAAAAATCCATATAAAAGCGCCAGAATGTTCTGTCAAAACTCCATTTGCGCATGCGCAAATTTGCAGGCAAAGAAGAAGAAAATTATCGTCAATAATGCAAAGTAACGCTTTACTGTTACACTGCATTGATATAATATTGTATCAAGTTGAGGCGCGACTTAAACCAAAACTGATTTGCGCATGCGCAAACCACGCAGGAGCATTGAGTCAGTAACGCTTAACTGTTATGTTAATAGAGTCATGAAGTTAGTGATTTGGGATAGAAAATCCATAACCGGAGATTTGTCAGATGACAAAGAAACCTTCCAATTTAAAGAAAACACTCCTTTCTCAGGCAGTAATTAAGGCCATTAAGTCATTATGTCCTGTACTTTGCACAGGTAATGGCAAAGGTGGTGTCGGTAAAAGTACCTGGGCATTCCACATTGCAGCTGCTGCGGTAGAAGCAGGGCTGAAACCCTTACTCATCGATATGGATGAGCATCTTACCCTTACAGTTACCGGCTCTACGCATCCTGAATTGCCAGACTATGCGTTTTCTTGTGATATGTTCACAGATGAAGGGATCACGAAGCCAATCATGGAGCTTGAGCTGCTTCCGGGTGCTGGTTCCTGCCGCGCGATAGCCGTTTGGATGAAGTTAACTCGACACCTTTTGAATCAGGAATAGTGCTTTATCCTCATTCTCATCTTGAGTCTCTGCGCGAACAGTTTGATCTGATAATCATTGATACGCCACCAGGCAAAGGGAACTTGCAGCAGGCGGCTTTCCTTTGTGCTGATACTGCGGCAATGATTACCGAGTTAAGCAACGTCTCTATTCACGGGCTGGTAACTGCCATTTCAGTAATAGAACAATTAGTGGAAACGTTAACTGATGGGGAAACAGATAGCCCTTATAAAGTCCCAGCATTTATTGTTGTCCCTAATAAATATAATTCACGAAGTGATGGTGAAAAGGCATTGCTGTCTGAATTGAGAACGAACGAAATCTTGCTGACTAATGAGGTGAATGTCAGAACTCCAATAAAATTTGCGACAGATAACTTGGTTCCAATATGGAAAATCAATAATGGGAACGCAAGACTGGCTGCAAAAGAAATGAGATCTGCAATCAAAACAATTTTAGAACTGGCGGTGAAAAAATGAAAACTCCAATGACTAACAAACTGGCCGGGGGCCTTAGCAAACTTTCACAGGCAGCTTCTGCACGTAAGGATAATGTCTCAGGAACCATTATTCTGGTAAAACCTTCAGATTGCTTTGAAGAAGACAACCCACGTACTGATTTCGATGAAAACCTGATTGAATCTTATGTGGCTGATTTTCTTGACCCAGAAATTGGGCAGAAAGAACCAATTCAACTTTATCCTGCGAATAAAGAAGGCAAGTATCGTGTCCAACACGGTGCAACACGTCTGCGTGCGGGATTAATAGCAGAGAAAGATAACCCTGCATTTAAGCTCAAAGCTATTGTCGATAATAGCCTGAACAATAAAGATGAGCTGGAAAACTATTTTGATCGCGCCATGAATAACATCAAACGCGACAACATGACATTACTTGATCGCGCCAACTTTATCGGCAATTACCGATAAAGCCAAACAAAGTGGTAAACCAGTAACGCAAGCCGAAATCGCTAAACGTCTGGGGTTCAAAGGTGGTGCATCGTATGTATCTCGGCTTCTCAAATTACGTGATATGACGCCGGAAATGAGTGAGGTATATCAGTCAGGAAACATCGACGATATTGAAGCTTTAGCTACCCTTGCCGAAATTCAGAAAGATAAACCTGAGTTATTTAAAAGCCTCATTGAACTGCCTGATTTGGACAGAGCAACGATTCGTAAGGCGAAGAAAACAGGGAAGATAAAGGAAACAGAAACAGGTACTCAGCAGGAGACTGCCGGGCACGATACAGAACCGAAATCCAAAACTGAGCCAAGCGCTAATACTATATTATCGCAGTCGGAAGTGGATGATTCAGTGGTAGCAATACCATTTGTTGACTACCTTTTCCAGACGGGACGCGTCAATATATTAATTAAAACTGCGGATAATGGATTCCTTGCCGCACTTGAAACAGTATTCGAACACGGTATTAATGCAGAAGTTGACTTTAAAGATTCTGTTCTTTGGGCTACAGAAGATGAAGCGATCGACTTTGGTAAAAAACAGATTAAAGATTGGGCTGAGGTCGTATTAGCTGAAAAGGATTCCCTTAGCGTTGAAGAATATCAGGATATTGTTGGGTATCTAAATACGCTGAAGAATGTAAACCCACAAAACGATAATTCAGAAAAAAATAAAGATAGCGGTTCCCGAAAAGCAAAAACAGGCCAGTTAACAGCCGTTATCTTTGTTGAAGTGAATGGCGAAGAAGGTCTGCTGCTTTTAAAAGTTCCGAAAGACCATATAGGAGCTGATGAGAGCAACGTTCACACAAACGGCTTTGTGTATGTTCAAATTGGTTCGGAAATTCGCGCTGTGAAGGAAGGAGAGTACGTCATCAAAAGCGTATCCTATCGGGAGTGAGCATGTATTCATTGTTGATCAAAGACCGTAGCTATCCGATAGCGGTATACATGAACTACATGACGCGGGTAAAGGGATTTACCCGCACACAGGCGGTAGACGTTCTAACAACCGCAGCTGTTAAGATGGGGATAAGAGATAGCGCAGCTGCGCCTGCTAACAATACTGTAGCCGAATGGGGTAAGAGTATCGAGGCCCCGTTATGGTCAGTAGTAAGCGCTATGACGATACTGGAGCAGTTTGGCAAAGTACCTTTCACAGATCAGGAATGGGCCTTCTGGTCTTATGCTGTAGTTGAAAGGGGCGGTGACACCGTTAGCTATACAGGTAAGTGGCAGGAGTGGATTCGAAAAGCACAGGTGTATAAGGCTCAGTATGAAAAGCGTGGTGATATTCGAAGAAAATTAGCGTTTGCTACTTCTCCACAGATGGCAATGAAAGTAATTCTGGCATTCAGGGGTAATCAACGACGCAGTCTGAGCATTGCCGAGGTATTCGCTAACATTGATAACTCGGCTGAAACCGTATCGAGAGTTACGAGGAAGGTGAATTCATCGGAGTGTTTCAACGATGAAGATGTGATGGAAGTTGTTTCTGTAAATGATAACGCTAAGAAACTATATGCTGAATTATTGCTTACAATACAAGAACTTGCTGACCATAAATTAATCGATTACCGTTCAAGTGGTAATATCACTATTACATAATGGCATTAAATACCAATATCATTTATTGCCATTTTCAACAGAATCAACGATATTAAGTAGGAATGCATTTGCGGCTTTCCTGGCCTCACCTTTGCGCTTAAGAACAGGGATTGTTCTGTCATGAAGTTTACGGAAGAAGATTACGGTATAAAGGTTTGCAATATCGTGCCGATAACGTTCAGGCAGCAGTTTAAGTTTAGAACCAATCCAAAGATTGTCATCCGTGAAGCACATTATAGGTAAAGGAATATACTTCAAACTTTCTTGCAGTTGCTTTTTTTCAGAATAAGACAGTTTGCTCATACGTATACCCGGCAAGGATGACAGCCTAATTATCTCTGAGGCTGATTATGTTGAATGAAACAACTCGCGTTATTAATTATAGCAAACCCCAAAAAACAGTCGAGAGGTATAACTTCATTACCGAAGAGTTACTGACTATTCTCCACAGCTCCCCTAAAGCATTTGTATATATACTAAAATTAGCTTGTAGCAATGCCTTTAATCTCAGTGAAGAGGATGCATTTCGAATCATAGATGATTTATCTGAGAGAGTTCCGCAATCAGAGCTGGAGTCAGCGCTTGGGAGCATTGATAACAGCACTCTGATCGAGCTGAAGAAACGTCCTGAAATCAGCACCGATGTTATACAGGTGTTGGATGAAGACGGTTTTCAGTTGGCCGCGTTGCTTGCTCGACACACATACGGTGATATGAGCGAAACTTCCGATGACCAGGCGCTGTTAAACGATATAGCAGTAAAGACTGGCTCAGGAACTTATGTGACTTCGTATAAACAGGGTGATTTCCATATTAGGGTATCGACAAATTTACCATCATATCAAACTATCCTTGAATTACGTTGAGTCAAAATGGGGGGCTATAAATCCCCCCTGATACCTCGTAACAATTTCATAGGGTTTCGTCCTCCAGAAAGTAAACCTACCCATGCGCAATGTTCGCTAAGAGTGTTACTCAAACGACTGTAGTGTGTAGGATATTTATTCACCTGAAGGCAGCATGAGGCTTTGGATAGTGTTGGGTTTTTTAGCATGGTTTTAATTAATAATTTATTACTGTCTACTCGTGTTCTGACAGGCATTAAAGTAAAACCCTATCTACTAATGAATCTATCGTAAATCCAAAATAGCCTAGAAGACGATCCCTGTTATATGATCGTTATAGTCAGTTGTAGAAGGTCTGATTGAGGATACTCCCAGGTATTCATTCGCCCAACCTGCATATATCTCAGCTTCACGCATTGTTCTGCATACAAGAACAGTCATGCATTCAGAAGTGTCATTAACGTAGAACGCCATGTTTTATCTCCCTATAAAGTGTCAATTCAGGATACCAGAAGAATACTATCGGCAATTAGGGAAAAAGATTATGAGATTGACTAAATGACTATCTCTCATATTCCACCATAAGAGATGCGGTTTGCGCATGCGCAAGAAAGAAAATTCACAATATGTAAATTTTTCTTGATGCGATTACGTTCCGGTGCTATTGTAATATCTGTAAAGGGCATTGCGCCCATAACCGGAGATAATCATGAAAGTGGTTGCTAAATACAAGCGTGTCGAAATTTCATTTCCTCATGAAATAGTTTCATTAACATTTGATTCTGTAAAGGATGCCCTAGCCTATACGGAATTCTACAAGCGTGTTTCATTAATCCGTGAGCGAGCTAACATCGACTCTAAATATCCCTCTGAGTTATATGATTACCTTAAAGATAAAGGAGTGATCAGCAAGGAGTTGTTTGAAAGTCGGCAGCGCATGTTACGCAAAGCACACCTGCTGAGCACCATATCTTCGAAATGGATGTGATATTATGAGCGCGAAAACGAAATATGATTGCTATAACGTGCAGGGAAGGAAATTAGGGTATGTTTTATTGGATGATGAAGGTAAAGGTTTGAGAGATATCTTTATTGAGAACAAGGCAGTCATCAAGGCATACTATCCAGGAACAGTATTCATTAAACCAGCTCGAAAAGATAAATCGCAAGTAAAGGAACGGAGAACTAAAAAATAATTCCTTTTACGTCAGGCATAAATTGTTAACACTATTTCTAAGTATAAAAAACACTACTGTTGTAGTGTTTTTCGATTTCTAAATGAACTGACGCACCTTCGGATTGTTAACCCAGCAGCACCACAAAATAAATTTTGTACTGCTGCCGGGTTATCAGATAAATACAGAGCGACTCACGCCGAAGAAATCTGCCAACTTACAAATGTGAGCGATCGTTAGTGCGCGCTTCCCTGATAGGATGGATGACATTAGCGCAGGGCTTAGTTCCAGTATGTCTGCCATATCTTTCCCTTTGATTTTGCGGTGACGCATAAGTGTCATCAACGCATCAGATCCATGACTCATCTTTCCATCAGGGCCTGTCAATACCTCTGGATATCGGTGTGCTTCGTACTCAGCTATGCAACTTGATATGAGTTTAAGCAAACATGCCGGTGTTGAGTTGTCGGCGCTCAGCTCGGAGAGCGCGGTCAGTGCATCCTGATAGGAAGCGTCATCTTCTATTATATCAAGCCAGGGTAGCTCAGTTGACAGTACCTCCACTGCCTCATTGATTTTATTTTTATCCATCAGTCTTATTCTCGTTAACTTGTGCAGGCTGGATCTCTTCGGTCAGTACGAACTGGCCCGGATAATTAAACCTACCTTTGAATATTAAATTACCGCCAGCAAAGCTCCCGGCAAAACCTATCTGAGTTAGTCCATTTTCCTCCAGGGAAGCTTCAGGAAATAAATCCTGTAATTCCTGGGGTGTCATGATGTTGATCCGACCCAAAAAACTAAGCAGAGCAGCAATGTCTGCTTTTTGTTCCGGATATTGTTCAATGGCCGCCTTGAATACCTGCCTTCGCAGAATCCTCATACCTTCCTCCATCTGTTTCACAGGTACAACAGTGCTTTAGTGAGTATACACAATTATATTCACATTATGTAAATATTTTAATATCTCTTTCGGTATTTATGATACAATTACGTATCAACTGAGGGGGCTGTATGGATGATTTACGTGATTTTTTTAGTGATGCGCTCATCGGTTCGTTCGATGACTTCATCAAGTCATACCCGAAATTTGGATGGGACAATCTTTCTTTGCTTGACGACTGGAATGCTCAGCAAATACGGCCCTTGCTCAACTTATATCACAAGCAGAACGGGATCGAACTAGCATGCGACCGGCGTATTTTTGTCGTTGCGCCGAATCCGAAACCCACTGGCTATCCAGTTCGTGTTACCCATTATTTTGAGCACCTGGGCGCGCTTTGTGATGCTGAAGTTGACAGTCCAGAACAAGCTATTATCGACTGCCTGACCAGTTACCCTGATTGCCAGCCTGCATTCGGCAAGCTCGATAGCTGGATGGGGGATACGATGTTTGCAAATAGCTTCCGATAAATCCCGCTTTTAAGGTAATTAGCATGTACGAATACAGTGATGTGTATGACGAGTGTGAAAACGGAGGCCCGGATGGAGGGCCTATTATTTTGTCCCGAAATCAGGTCATCGGGATCTTGAAACAGCACGGCCACCTGACCCCTCAGCAGTGGATGCATTTTTTCCGTGAAGCCGGTCTGACTCTGGTAAATGCTTATCCAGCTACTGCGGTATTTCAGTGGCTGAACTACTGACATGATTTGCGCATGCTCAAAATAAAAGTTCACAATATGTAAATTTTTGTTGTGGGTTTTGCCAACAAGCGTATAATAAGATTCAGAAACAGGGCACAACGCCCAAACGGACACCCGCCGTAATCCGGGAAGGAAAAATATAATGAGCGAAGCACTTACTGTTCCTTCATCAACATCTAAAACCATTGGCTTTGACTATCCGTGTGTAGTTGGTTTTCAGGGTAATCAACGCATTATTATCGTGCAGGTTTCTTTCGGCGCGTTGAGTCGCTTCCTGACTCTCGACAATGAAGGGCATACGCTGGATCGGTCGCAGCGTGAACTTAACCGTCGACGTGCGACGGCGTTTGCAGACTATGTTGTAAGTGCAGTTAAGTCGGGAACCGATTACATCATCCCTCCGCTCATCGGGAATTGTGATGGTGAGCTTACGCTGAATCTTATGAACGAGTCGTTTGTTGGTTATGTAACTATCCCTATGGATGCCCGTATTCGCCTCTTTGACGGCCAACACCGTCAGGCTGGCATTCGTGAAGTTCTCGATATTCTGCCCGATATTCGCCATCACAGCGTGACGGTAATGCTGACGGAAAACCTGCCGGTTGAAACACGCCAGCAATTTTTCGCAGATATCAATGGTAATGCGTCCAAACCCAGCGCAGCGATTAACATCGCGTATGACCAGACGAACGTAATCGGCCAGATAGTTAAACGTGCCATCATGAATAACCCTGTGCTGGCTGAAAAAGTAGACTTTGAGCGTAATACCGTTTCTACGCGAAATGGAAACAAGTGGGTGTCGTTCAAATCGTTGCATGACGCAACAGAGCGCTTCAGTACCTACGTAGCTGATGGTGTCCCTCGTAAACGTACTGAGCAGGAAATCAGTTCCGTCTGGGATGCGTGGGTGAAGTTCACCGGCCTTAATGATACTTGCGGGTTTACTTACGGAGAATATAACCAGGAGTGGCTGACCTTCACTTCAGTGATGGTGAACGCATTTGGTTTCGCTGTTAAGCAGCTTCTTGAGGAAATGACCGTCAGTGATCTGACAGAACGACTGGAATGTATGGGCGATAAGAAAAACCTGGCCGCACGGGAGAGTTATTTCGTGTACGCAAACTGGGCTGATAGTTGTGTTAGCCGCGAGACAGGGAAAATTATCGCCACAACAAAGGGCCAGCGAGCAGCCGCTGAGTACCTGGTTAAAGCCATCCGTTCTGTTAACTATAATTTCTGATGAAAGCGGCCAGCAGAAATGCTGGTCGAAAAAGGAGACTCGCCATGATTATCGCTTTAAAATCCCTGCTTAAAACCATAAACGGATGTAAGCGTATGAAAACACTATTTGAAGATATCGTACTCAAAAATACGAAGCAGTTTATTTTTAGGGTTCAGGAGCTAAATGACGGTTCCTATGAGGTGATCCAGCAAGCCTGCCGTGTATTCCCTGATAAACGCGTAGTGGTGCAATCTGAAAAGAAATGGCATTACGCTGATCTGACTGCGCTGCGCGAAGGTGAGTATGCTAAGAGCCGTCAGGGGCGTTTGTTCCTGGATGACCAGTTCTGGATTGGTAAGCTTGCCTGAGAATGGCTGCGCATCACCAAAGGAATTGGACGTAATAACATGAAAACGACTTTTGAAGACATAGAAGGTTTTACCAGGGATGCCAGTATATTGCTACCTCTCATACAGGGGATACCCCGTGTGCCTTCGGTATCACAATGTTTTGAATAAATTATGGGTGCGTAGATGACAGATTTGGTTAGAAATACTGTAATCCTTGCATTAATTTTTACGTCAGTAATTTATGCAATTGGTTACTATTTAGGTGGAGATAGTACGGATAATGCAACTGATTCCATGCGGGTGGATGTGTGGCATTGTCAGGATACGCGCAGCTCAGCTAATTTTGCAGTATTCGTAAAATCAAATAATGGCGGCGCTGAAAACATAATGTTGCGCAATGATGCTGGCGATATCCAGTGCTTTAAGTGAGTACCGGTCACAACGTATAAAATCGGTGATGCCGCGAGCGTTTCCGACGCTGTCGCAAAATCGGGCTGCCGTGCTTCGCATCGAGCCATTTTGCTTCTCACTCTTGCCGGGCGCCCATCCCTCTCCCGAAGTAAAGACATCGCTTCAGCTAGCCTGACGGCCATTGCGCTTTCGCCGCTGGCGAACTCCAGGAAGTGGTGCGGCCATGAGCGCCGGTGTATGTCTGCGGGGCTTGCTGAAGGTCAACGGCGGTCTTACATGGGGGATGGCTCCCTGCGGGAACCCTCCCCCATCCGGCAGGGTATCGGGGGGAGAGCCGTCAAGGATAAAAATCGGAACCCTGAAGGGACCCCCGATTTTTTCCTGGACGGTACAGCAGCTGCGCGGGGACGTGGCAAAAAATAAATTCACAATATGTAAATGTTGCTGGATGAACCGGGCCGGATTAACTATAATAATTAACAGAAACAGGGCATTACGCCCACACGGACACCCGCCGTAATCCGGGAAGGAAAGTTCGATGACCATCCAGCCTTATGTTTGCACCGATCCTGAAATTATCGCGCTACGCGAAAAAATGGCCGCGCTTGTGAAGACACATGATTTACCGGTTTTTGACTTCAACGTTAAAGCGGAGATCCCCGCACGTAACGTTCTGCTGAAAGCCTGCGAGAGCCTGGACAAAATCCTCAATGAATTAATCGCCAACACAGACATAACAGCCAAAAGCGCCTTTTGTGCAAAGGTCAGCTCTTATGCCAATAAAATTGACTACTGCCTGTCGTACTATCACCGCATGTCCCCTCCTTTCCGTGGCTTACAGGCCCATGCAATTTCGCATCGCCGGTATGCCGAACAGTCCAAAAATTCGGTTGTTACCGGGTAATCTACATAGCCCTTAACAGGGCTATTTTTTATTTACATTATGTGAATCTTACTTTGTTATGATATAAATTTATATTATAATGGCGTTACGCAAAAGGCATTCAGCCAAAACGGACACCCGCCGTAATCCGGGAGAGGTAAAACAGCAATGAATCATGAAGACTCAATAATTAACCTGGCGATGGCCATCCTGGAATCGCGTCTTAAAACCACGTCTTTCTCATTCACCAGCCCCGATGCCGTTAAGCAATATTTGCGCCTCCACCTACAGAATAAAGAAAGAGAGTTTTTTGGGGCGCTGTATCTGAACAATCAGCACCAGTTAATTTCCTTTGAACTCATTCATTCAGGGACAATTAATTCCTGCGTAATCAGCCCCCGTGAAGTCGCCAGATTAGCGTTAATGCTGAATGCACAGGCGGTCATTTTCGCGCATAACCACCCGTCAGGCACACCGGAACCTAGCCGCGCAGATATCAACATGACTGCACGGCTAAAGACTGCACTGGAGCTTTTTGAAATCAGCACCCTTGATCACTTTATTGTCGCCGGAAATGACGTCGTTTCGATGGCTGAACGCGGCCACATTTAACCACGAATCCGGCCACCTGACGGTGGCCGGATAACAGGAGTCATCACTATGTCACAGCCGAAACCACGCTACAGCAACACCACGGAAGTGGAGATTCGACCGGAAACCCTGCGCAATGCAGCTAACTGGACACCGCCGACCGTCGATGAAATCTCGGAAGTCCTGAACCGGGCAGGCATTAAATGGGGCCAGTTAGCTGTGATCACTGGTAATACCGAATCCATTGTTGCTGGCTGGAAAGAAGGTAAAGAACACATCAGTTACATGGCATGGCGCTACATCTGCGAGAGCGCCGGTTATGGCCGTATCGACCGGGCTTAATAGCTCAAATTTTGCGAACAGGACACCCGCCAGCGGGAAAGGAACAAGCATGTATTACTTCTATATTCCAGGCTCATATTCCGTGTTAGAGCCTGCACAGGTGGATGGCAATCAAAGCCGTGGAACGCATTCAGGGGAAACGCTTGAACAGCTAAAGCATCAATACCCACAGATCGTATTGTTGCACATGGATGACTGTTTTGCGGCGATCCGTGATGCGGCAAGAATGCCCGTTGAAGTGATCAGCGAAAGTACATTTGATTTGTTCTACCGCTCGAAAATTATGGATGAGTGCCATTCGAATCAGGGATGCACGTTCAAATGCCGCGAGTTTAATGCAGCCGATATCGTCACCTGTTTTGCATCAGTAATCATCTACGATAAGCCGATGTTCGCCACGTTCAGAGACGTTGATTCATTGACTCACGAGCAAATCATTTCACGCGTCCGTGATTTCATAGAGGCCACGATGACGGTAAATTCTGGCGTTTAATTTAGATAGTCAGGAATAGGTAGATTTGCGCATGCGCAAAAAGGATAGCGGTCGGTTCCCGACCGCCCTGCTCATAAAAACCAGAACAGGGAGACAATGTGACATCGCTGGACACGGAATTTATACGGATCGTCAGAAAACTGGCTGCGGTCCGTTCACCAAGAGAGGTGCTATCAGTTTTATGCAGAATTACTGCTGACCGCATCGATCCGGCTTTAGCAGGGCGCACTGAGGACCGGGAAAACGCTGAAAAACTCACGGGTGACTATTCGCCAGTAGAAAAAAGAAATGCTGGAAACGTTAATCAGGATGTTACCGCAGATCCTACAGGACAATCCACGTGATTTCCTGGGAGAATGCGTAATGAGCCTGGAGCTGGGCAATTCTGCTATGGGGCAGTATTTCACGCCCGGATCGCTTGCAAGTCTGAAGTTTGAAATACTGAAGCAAGACTATGCCAGCGAAATACGAAAACACGGATTCATAATCGTCCAGGAACCGGCTGTTGGATCAGGGGGGTTGATAATCAAAATAGCGAATGGCCTGGCCGATGCAGGATTTAACCCATCAGCTGCTCTATTTGTATCCTGCGCAGATAAGGACGTGTATGCTGCTGATATGGCTTTTACCCAGCTATCGCTTCTGGGTATCGCTGCTGAAGTAAGCACTGGAGACACGCTGCATATGGATTTCCGAAAGACTCGCTATACGCTGGCGTACTGGCTGAACGGATTTAATGAGCGCCTGAAATATCGGCGCATCTATGAAACGATGGCCGGTGTTGGCATCTAAATATATCGAGAATACATACCATAGAGTTAAGGATCACATATGAAACCATTTGGCTGGTTCTACACCCGTGAGGGTTGTACTTGTTCATTATGCCGAGGTCGTGGCTATAGAAAGAATAACGCGTATGATTCTGCAATACGCACAAGTAAACATAAAGCCAGGCAGGTTGCGAAAAAATCAATACAGACAGAGCTGAGAGACTTATTGGTCTAAAAGTAAGTCGGTGTTGTGAAGTAGTAATAACCTGTAATGCGAGGTCAAAATGAATAAGAAGCGCCAAATTATTTGGGAAATAGTTCTGATTAGTATTGCTATATTCTTTTTCGTGATAATGTTGCCGGGACTAGCTATGAGCGCGGGTACGTTCGGCAATGCTTATCTCGATGGCCTTAATGAGTTATCTCCTTATGGAATAAAGGCCGGATTTGTAGCCATAACCATGATAATACTATCATATCTGATTTGTTATTTTCTTAAACTAAACAATGAATTTATAAAAAATCCATTTAGGGCGACATGCACAGGGATTATTATTTTGCCGTTAGCAAAAGGTGCTCTGAATTATTTTAGTGAGTTCAGTAAAGATAGTCGAACAGTCACTTCACCTTATGACAAAGCTCTGGGTAATTTTAATATTTTCAATGAAGGGCTTCTCAAGTTCATTATGTACGCATTGCCAGTGGCGCTTTGCGTATGCTCAATAATATACATCTTGATTAAATTTATTAGTCTCTTTAAGGAGAGGTATTTCAGATGAATTCAGGGGCGCTCTCCGGCGTTGCCGGAGAACCGGGCTGTCGTACTGCGCATCGAGCCGCTGCGCGTCTCGCCCCTTTCGGGCGTCCATCCCTCGCCCAAAAAGCATTAAAACAGAAATCAATATTCAGTAAATCACTTAAAGGACAAAGTCATGGAAGTAATGTTAGCCATAGTTTCATTGTTTATCCTATTAATAAACATAAGTTCCGTAGTTGATTTTGTAAGGGGGTTCATTTCTAAGGCTACAAGTAAAGCTTTATTCATAGCAGGCTGTAGCTTTATGTCAGTTTATATCATTACCAAAGCTCTTGTTGATGAGCCGAATATCGGAGAGGGGAATGTTCTTTCAAACATAGGGGTTGGTTTGCAAAGCTTCTTTTCGGCAATTTATCTCTATGCTGGCATAGTTTTCCTTATTGGAGCATTAGTGCGTAAGGTGCTTGAAAAAAAAGGTTTGGTTAAAAAAGAAAAAAGCAGAGATTAACTTTTTAACAACTACGGTCTTACATGGGGGATGGCTCCCTGCGGGAACCCTCCCCCATCCGGCGGGGTATCGGGGGGAGAGCCGTCAAGGATAAAAATCGGAACCCTGAAGGGACCCCCGATTTTTTCCTGGACGGTGCAGCAGCTGCGCGGGGACGTGGCAAAAAAATAAATTCACAATATGTAAATATTGCTGGATGAACTGGGCCGGATTTACTATAATAACTAACAGAAACAGGGCATTAAGCCCAAGCGGACACCCGCCGAAATTCGGGATGGAGTTACTGATATGACCACCACAACCCTAAACCCACCACGTATTACCAATCTTTATTTCTACGTGCCAGGACGATATTCTCCGATGGATATTGTTTGCCTCGATCCAAATAGTAACACCCCACCGACAAGTGATGATTACTTTGGTTTATACAGCAAAAAATCTTTGTCCGATTTCCAGAGTGAATACCCGAATATCGTTATCTTAACCGGCGAGGAAATGTCTACAAGGATTTATGAAGCTGCGAAAAAACCTGTTAGCGAAATATCGATTAATCGCTATACAGATATGCTGGAAGTGTTGCCGCCTCTTCGCTGGGTGTCCTCTAGTGGGAATACTACGTTTATGCTCAGTGAGCGATTCACTAACAATATCACTGATATATATGCAAAAATCCAAGTGGGTGATGACAAATATCGTTACTTCACTTTTCGTGATGAAGACACACTTACGCATCGTCAGATTGTTGAAAAAGTAATGTTATTCCTCAATCGCTAATTTTAAACGGGGCAACCTGCCCCGATTCTTTTAACGGACACCTGCCGAATACAGGATGGAAAACAATGAATACTAAAATGCTGAATAATACAGAAGAATTAACACAAGCTACGGTTTCTCTTTTCGGAATATTTGCTCCGCACATTCCTTTGGCCGTATACAACTATATGGAAGAATATGTATTTGCATATCGCTATAAAGGATTTGCGATAAAGGAAATTGAAGATGGTCACGAATACTTTTTACCGCTGCACATTGAAAGAATCTCGATGATCACTCCGATGGATAAACAACTTCTTGATGTTACGCCTGACGCTCTCGGTGTGCTGCTAACGCTGCACTGCTACAGCCAGTGTATCAAAAGTGATTTAAGCGCCTTGTCTGAGGAAAACAAATTAAATGCGTCAAACCAGATAGCTGTTTTAAAAGAAAAAGAGCGTATTTATTAGACTATGCTATCAAAACTTTTCCCCTGAGTATTTTGTAATGCTGCTAAAATAGCCCCACAGAACCCGCGAGAGCGGGTTTATTTTTACCCGGCAAATGAAGACCGGGCTTCACCCGGTCTGCTGTATGGCATGCCCCTCACGGGTACGGCCTGCGCTTTGCGTGATTTTGCGCATGCGCAAAATCATCCTTCGGACGGTCGGCCTCATGCGAACGTCAACACCCGCGCCGGTTGCCTGCGGCAACCGCCGTCTTTACGCACCGCTGATCGGCTTGCCGCTTCGCTTCAGTGGTGGCAGTCCCGCTGTTAATCGTATTACTCCTGCTGCTGTGAATTTTCTTTTTCGTTACATGTAACGGGAATGATTTTTTGCAGGGTCGTTCCCCGGCGCAGCCGGAGAACCGGGCTGTCGTGCTGCGCATCGAGCCGCTGCGCGTCTCTCCCCTTCGGGCTTCCATCCCTCGCCCAGGTCAACGGCATCGCTTCAGGTGGCCTGACGACCACCGCGCTTCCACCGTTCGCCGCTGGCGAACTCCAGGGAAGTGGTGCGGCCATGAGCGCCGGTGTATGTCTGCGGGACTTGCTGAAGGTCAACGGCGGTCTTACATGGGGGATGGCTCCCTGCGGGAACCCTCCCCCATCCGGCAGGGTATCGGGGGGAGAGCCGTCAAGGATAAAAATCGGAACCCTGAAGGGCCCCCGTTTTTTCCTGCAGCAGCTGCGCGGGGGCGCGGCAAAAAATAAATTTACAATATCTAAATATTACTGGATGAACCGGAACGGATTTACTATAATAACTAACAGAAACAGGGCATTACGCCCACACGGACCCCCGCCGTAATCCGGGATGGAGTTAGTTATGAGCGAAGCACCAGTAGTATTAATCAAGCAAGAGACTACCGAATTAGGCCGACTGGTATTTCATACCCTCTTATTCAGGGAGTATTGCGAATATGCAAATTTAGCCGCTGTGTCCTTTATGAAGCGCTTCTGTGACAAATATGAAACCGGATACTGGAGCTATTTTAAAGTGGGGAGTAATAGCGGTTTTATGTGCCCTGATGCGCACGAATTTTATCATTTCGAAATGCCTAACTACTTTTCAGGAAATGTTACTGCTGAAGCTGCCGGTATTATCGTGACGCTCTATGTACTTCAATCCTGTTTCGATGCCGCATGGAAACGTCAGGACTCTGGCCTTTGCGATCATTTTCGGGAAGCGATGGATACGTTAAAAGACTACGCCGCCACGACTGACGAATCTCACAGTATTTTCAGGGCAATTGACTGACGGCTGCGCTCCAATAATGGGGGTGATTATGCCCCCTAATCTGAAACAAAAACCGGGCATCACGCCTAAACGGACACCCGCCGTTATCCGGGACGGAGTAGTTATTATGAATATTTTCCCTCAGTCTGTTGTCCTTCCAGATCCTGCGGCCACCCCTTTGACTGATGAGCAAGTCGAAGATTTATATGCCTATGTTTGCATGAATGGAAAATGACAAACAACGATAACCGTTTTTCACTAGCGATCGCTCAGACGGAAGAAGAAACCGTGCTTATCCCTGAAGTACCAGATTTTTACATCGTGTTTATTAATGCTGAACGCTGGCCTGTAGCGGCGGCGGCTCCGATGGACAATCTGTTTCATTTGCTGGGTTAATGGAGCCATCTGTGAACGGTAAAGCAAAGAAAGGCGGTCAGATCGGGATTAACGGGCAGAAATACAAAGGTGGTCAGTTTTTACCTGCCAGCAAGCACACGGTAAAAGGCCAGCTGCGTACCCGGAAAGCCAGTTTCAAACCGCGCTCAGCTCTCACTGAACCCGGCAAGGTCGAACAACTGCCACCAGGCAAGATAGCTATATTCGGCACTATCAGGGCATTCGTGCAGATCGAAAACGGAGCTATGACGATCACCGCCACTGACCACTCGCTCAGCGCTTACGGATACACCCGCGACTCGATGCAGGCGCTTGTTGATCAGTACAACACCGGAGAGCGCCTAATTGACGCCCCTGACCATAAGGAGAGTGACAATGTTTACTAAATTTTTTCCCCTGATTTTTCCCGCGCCTGTACTTGAGCAAGTACGGCAACGGCTTGCGGTTGCTGATAAGCAAGTGATTGATGAAACCATCACCGGATTTACTTACGCAATGCAGGCTATTGGATATACCCTTCATTGCATCCGGCAGGTTGCCTTATTCTGTCTGAATGTCAGAACTGCAAAGCTCATACGCAACGCGTTATGAAATGAAACATCACTTCTACTTTGCCTGCCCACACTGCCAGACCATAACAAAAGGAATTTTCAAGGCCGCTATCTGGAACCAGCGCGAGGAAAACCGACTCTTAACCACGAAGGGTGAGGAATTCTGGCACTCCGAGGGGCACACGGTTTATGATCGTAAACACAGACAATCCTATGAAGTGGATGAACGCGGAAACCTGACGCAGGATGATATTCCAGACTACGTACTTGGGCGCATCGATACCGCTCAACTGGAAGATGCAGAACGCCGCCGGTTAGCCTGGATTGAAAGCGCCGACTGATTCAGAAGCAGATAAACGCCAGAATTTATATTTACATATTGTGAATTTATTCTGGTGTTTTTTTATGTGTCCGATTATAATTATTACCAGAAACAGGGCATTACGCCCACGCGGACACCCGCCGTAATCCGGGATGGAGTAGCAGTCATGGTTGAAGCTCGTAGTTGCGTAGCTGTATCCGTATTTTCCAGAAATGGCGTCAAAGCCCTTCATTTTTCCGGTATTCCAAAACTGTCAGGGCATAAAGGCACGCTCAATTTTCCATTTGATGAAAACGTCAGCCTGTTTACACAGGTCGAAAAAATCATGCTGGCAAACAATATGTGCCACAACGTCACCCGCGTAGACCCTCTGCGCCACAACGAAACGGAAAGCGTGTATTCCGTCACCTTTAACCGCCGCCTGCTGAAAAGCACCGTCAGGAAATAATGTTTCACCTGCCGGGCTGATGCCCGGCACTATGCAGCACCGTTCACCATAACCGGGTATCACGCCCAAACGGACACCCGCCGTCATCCGGGAAGGAGCAACAACAATGGTTGGCACACCTGAAGAAGTTCTGGCTTACCTGCAACAGGTTTACCCTGACACCGTGATTTCAGTTATCGTTTGGACGCGCAGCGAAGTACGCGACGTGGCAGAACGCCACGGTTACACGCTTACGGATGAGGAAGCTGACTCCGTTCTGTACGATCTGGCGCACAATGAAAATCATGAATATGGCGAAAATGAACAATCAGCCTACGGCTACATTTGCGCCCTGAAAACGACGAACCGGAAAACTTTATATGCCCCTGACCTACATTACGGATCTCAAAGCAGGCGAACGCGATATCCTTACGCCGCTGAAACACTATCCACTTGTGATCCGCTCGCTCGATGGCGAAACTCTGCATACGCAGGCTGCGCCTGTTCAGGGATGGACTCACGACACCCTTACGGCGGTACAGCCACAGGCTGTGAATAATGGGACGGAAGCGTACCTGAATGCACACTGGATACGCTCGACTGAAGTTTGATGATAACCCCGCGCTGCGGGGTTTTCTTTTCACAGGGCAATGAAGACCGGGCTTTACCCGGTCTGCTGTATGGCATGCCCCTGTCGGGGACGGCCTGCGCTTTGCGTGATTTTGCGCATGCGCAAAATCATCCTTCGGACGGACGGCCTCATGCAGGTGCATACCAGACATATTATTCCGGCTGTAGTATCATAAAATTATTGGCCGTTACTATTGGTCTGCAAAAGTAGGAGTGAATTATGAGAAAAGTATCTGTGTTTACTAACGGCAATAACCGAGCGATAAGAATACCGCGTGATATGGATTTTGAAGGCGTGCGCGAATTAGTAATCTCCAGAGAGGGAGATACCATTACACTCAGGCCAGTGCGTCCTAGCTGGGAAAGTTTGAAAGACGTTGAAAAAGCAGACCCTGATTTTCTCGTTGACCGTGATCCTGTGATAGAAGACAAAGATTAAATCCCTCTTTTCTCGGCCACATTCTATCCTCTTCTGGTTACTTCAGAACGATCCATTCCCCGCTGTCACTCCGAACATTAGCCCGATTACGGGCTAATTTGTAGAGCCATGCAATGCATTTGCATTGTGCAATGCATTTGCATTATAATGTCTTTGCTCATAGGAGCACGCAGTAATGCGACTTAACTCGTAAGACCCAGCGGCTTAGCAAACCGATAGCTCTGTAGTATTCGAGACTGGGTATAACCATGAACTTTTCTCGGCGGGTTAGCCACCCGCAGCCTTGTTAAAGAGGTATGGGAGATAAAGGGGGTTCATTCAATGGCTACTCAAATGTTAAATAGTGCGGACGTGTCACTGCGCGCTGAGTCTCGGCTCACCGAACGCAGCCAGACTACGATTCCGGCAGCAATACGCGATGCTTTGCATCTCAAGCCAGGTGAGTCCATTCACTATACCTTGCTTGCGGGCGGTAAAGTCATCATGTCTAAAAAGGAAGAAGAACAGGACGATCCAGTTGTTCCACAGTTCCTGGCTTTTCTGGAAAACGACATGAAGAAAAACCCTCAGAATATTGCCCCTGTTCCGGCTCTGTTCTGGGAAAGCATCAAAGCTTTGACTGCTGGAGTTGAAGTTGATTTAGACGCGCCGCTTACCGATGACTAAAAATTAAAGGGCGGTGGCAAATGGAATACTTAGAATTAAATGGTTGGAAAATCTGCTTTCACAAATGCTTTTTAGACCAGATTGCGGAGCTTGCGCAGAAGGTTGCTGAGTTAAAAGCAGCAAAACCCAACGAATACCATAAGAAAAAAGAAACAAAACTCCTGATTGCGATTGAGCGAGTGATTGAGGAATGGATTGCTTCAGATCCGCTCAATCCACAGTACCGCCAGGGCGACACTTTAGGCGACGAGTACAAACACTGGTTCCGGGTAAAATTTTTGCAGCAGTTCCGCTTGTTTTACCGTTGCAGTCAGGAGCACAAAACCATCATTATCGGTTGGGTTAATGATTTCGATACGCTCCGCGCTTACGGCTCTAAAACGGATGCATATAAAGTGTTTGCGGAAATGCTGAAAGCAGGTACTCCACCGGATGACTGGAACACACTTCTCAACGCGGCAAAAAAAGCCACGGCCACAAACACTATTCCAGGATTTCTCACCAGGCAACCCTAATTTATAACCCTTGCGGGGTCGTTCTCCGGCGCTGCCGGAGAACCGGGCTGTCGTGCTGCGCATCGAGCCGCTGCGCGTCTCTCCCCTTCGGGCTTCCATCCCTCGCCCAGTCAACGGCATCGCTTCAGGTGGCCTGACGGCCACTGCGCTTCCACCGTTCGCCGCTGGCGAACTCCGGGGAAGTGGTGCAGCCATGAGCGCCGTGTATGTCTGCGGGGCTTGCTGAAGGTCAACGGCGGTCTTACATGGGGGATGGCTCCCTGCGGGAACCCTCCCCCATCCGGCAGGGTATCGGGGGGAGAGCCGTCAAGGATAAAAATCGGAACCCTGAAGGGACCCCCGATTTTTTCCTGGACGGTGCAGCAGCTGCGCGGGGACGTGGCAAAAAAATAAATTCACAATATGTGAATATTGCTGGATGAACCGGGCCGGATTTACTATAATAATTAACAGAAACAGGGCATTAAGCCCAAGCGGACACCCGCCGTTATCCGGGAAGGAGTATTTTATGTCCACACAAAATTCACTCAACACCCGTAACATGCTGGCTCGCAATATTTATGTGGGTTTACAGATTTTACTGGATGGTAAATTCTTCACAGTTACCCAAGTGGAAAAGGGTGAATACTGCGGCCAGGAAGTCATTGAAATTGACTTTGAGTGGCCTGAAAACTGTGATGTCCTTCATGCTGGTTTTTTATACCCCAGGTGAAGTGGTAAAAGTGCATTCATCCTCTAACCAGGTTCTTTGTATCTAATCCATAGAAAAGGCCGTTAAGTCGGCCTTGATTTGTATTACGTCACGGGCATTACGCCCAAACGGACACCCGCCGTTATCCGGGAGGATCACCGATATGAACACTTCTGCCGTAAAATTTCTTCCTTCACTCTATGAACCCGGCGTTTCTGTTCGGGAAGATATCGCCCGTAATCTACTGAAAATCGTTGCTTATGGCCGCATGGCATATAAGGAAATTGATAGCCGTTTAGATTATTACTACCTCGATGGCTTTGTAGAAATAACTGGTATTACAGATATTACGTCTGCCGTATTGCTTGCCGACCATCTTTATAAAAATAATGCCTGGCAATACCGTAACCCCAACATTGATTACTCATGTGAGTTTTTTGACAGTGAGGACGGTGGCCCTCAGTCATTCAATTTTCAGTATCTCGAAATACTCGACCGTCATGGAAAACGGGTAATGAGCGCCAGTCATAACTGGAAGAAAGCCGCTTTACAATGGGAAACCTGTATTATCTCGGAGCCACGTAAAACAGCTGCCATCGAAGAATTGAAAGCCATCGCGGATCAAGCGTCAGAAGAAAGACGCGGAGACAACTATGATTCAGCCCGGAGGCTCGATCTCCAGTATGAGAAACTCCTGACCCGTTTTGTGACCTCCAGTTATAACCGGCAAGCTATTTGTGAAGAACTGGAAAATTCTTCCGCTATGACCCAGCAGGCGACAAGTCTGCGTCTGTCTATTGCGCTGGCAAAGTCCAGCCTGACCTGCAACTCATTGCCATTCTAATCGACCTGCCCGGCCAGGCCGGGCATACGCTTTGATGGGCGTATGATGAAGCGCAGAGCAACTATTAAAATAATTCACATTATGTAAATTATCTGTGTGAAATGGCAGTGAGTTAAGGTATAATTATCCGCAGAAACAGGGTATTACGCCCAAACGGACACCCGCCGTAATCCGGGATGGAGTAACAGTATGACTACCGCCATTAATCCAGAAATTGTCTGCGAATTTGCCTCATCAAGCGAGGTTATCCCCTCGATTTCCATCGAAAACATTCTGACACGCGCGGCTTATGCGATGACCACCTTTTCGGATGGTCTGGCAAAGCTTCGCGAAGCACAGCAGCTAATGAAGGACACCACAGATGACAAAATGTATGGCTATATTGAAGTAGTTCGAAATGGCCTGGGCGGTTCAAGCGATGACGCAACAATCAAGCGCATGAAACGTCTGCTTGATGCGGGGATCTGGTCTCGCCTGATGAATGAAACCGGCATGAAAACCCTCATGAGTCATAAGCAGATTGACGATTGGGAAAAGCAGCTCGATACGGAAAACATGCCGGAAGCAACGCTTGATAATATTCTTTCTTCCTTCCGCGCATTAAACCAGACAAAGGACAGATTATTGAGCAGGGCGTGACGGATGTATTTAAAAAATTATCCTGGGATTACAAAACTAACTGCCCGTGCAAAATCGGCAAAAAAAACATTGTTACTAGTATGGTTGGTTCATCGTACAGCAAAAACTGTTATTACGTGACGGATGAGGGCCGGAATAAACTCAATGATCTGGAAAAAATGATGAGCATTCTCGATGGTCGTAACGTTCCCGATCACCGCATAGCAGCAGGCGCACTATTTTATGATTTCACCCGCGAAAATATGTGGAACGGTGAAAACTTCGAACATGAATACTTCACGGTAAAATATTTCAAAGCCCGAACCGGTCACATCATTTTCAAACGTATGGATCTGGTTGATAAGCTTAATGACATTATCAGCCGGCAATATGGTACGGTGCTCCCGTCACGCGTATAACCCCTGGCGCCGCCAGTATCAGGCGGCATTTTACCCTCAAATTATTATTTACATATTGTGAATTTTAGGTGTAATTAAATACGCAATAAGCTATAATAATTCTATTAAACAGGGCATTACGCCAAAACGGACACCCGCCGTTATTCGGGATGGAATACGCTCATGAATCTGATTTCCCGCCTTACTGATGCTCTCAACACGAAAATTGCTGAACTGGTTGATATCCGTCAAAAGCAGCAGGCGCGGATTCTGAAAGCTTTTTCAGACCTTAACAACGGGATTGAACCTAACGAAGATCGTAACGGTCGCCTGCATGCCCCATGTGACGGTTACGAACACTTTGAAACCGGCGAGCTGTATGGCAAGGGCCAGTTTATCGTAATGCCTGAATATGATGACTGGTATTCACCGGCGAGCTATCCGGCCAAATCCTATGATCCTAATACCCGCTTTAAAGGCTTAACGGCTGACTATCAGGAAACAGTTAAACTGATGGAGTCGTTTGGTCTGCGCGTTAAAACCGGACGTCGCTGGCATGAAAACGGCCATGAATATTGTTATTTTACGGTCACAGGACATAAACCGCTTATCGGCGCTATTGCGAAGACGGTCGAAGCAATCCAGGCGGAACAGCGTGAGCACGAAAAGCAATATAAGGGTGTAGCACCTGCCGGAAAGGTCACCGTAAAAGCAACGATAAAAGGCGTGAAAATGGTCGAGTCTGGTTTTGGCCACAGTATTCGCCTGATTCCGAAAATGATTATCACGCTTGAGAACGGAGCCACGGCTTATGGAACAATGCCAAAAGTTCTGGTCGACCAGGATGCGAAAGCCGGTCATGCGTTTACGCTAAAAGCCACCTTTAAGCAGGATAAAAACGACAGTACACACGCCTATTTTACCCGCCCTTCGGTTTGCTGAACGATGGGGGAAACATGCTAGAACGTGCACTAAACCGGGCTGCGATGAGCGTTTCTTTCGGGATGGAAGCCGCAGACCACTACGGCGAACCCTACCCAGTAATACAGGAAATTCAAGACTGGCTTAAGGGATTTTGCGAAGCACTATTCAGATCCCGATAATTCATGGCCTGCTAATCCGGGCTTTTATTCAGCCCGGCAAATGAAGACCGGGCTTCACCCGGTCTGCTGTATGGCATGCCCCTCACGGGTACGGCCTGCGCTTTGCGTGATTTTGCGCATGCGCAAAATCATCCTTCGGACGGACGGCCTCATGCGAACGTCAACACCCGCGCCGGTTGCCTGCGGCAACCGCCGTCTTTACGCACTGCTGATCGCCTTGCCGCTTCGCTTCAGTAGTGAATGTTTCGCTGGTAATCGTAATTCTCCTGCTGCTGTGAATTTTCCTTTTCGTTACATGTAACGGGAATGATTTTTTGCAGGGTCGTTCCCCGGCGCAGCCGGAGAACCGGGCTGTCGTGCTGCGCATCGAGCCGCTGCGCGTCTCTCCCCTTCGGGCTTCCATCCCTCGCCCAGGTCAACGGCATCGCTTCAGGTGGCCTGACGGCCACCGCGCTTCCACCGTTCGCTTCTGGCGAACTCCAGGGAAGTGGTGCGGCCATGAGCGCCGGTGTATGTCTGCGGGGCTTGCTGAAGGTCAACGGCGGTCTTACATGGGGGATGGCTCCCTGCGGGAACCCTCCCCCATCCGGCAGGGTATCGGGGGGAGAGCCGTCAAGGATAAAAATCGGAACCCTGAAGGGACCCCCGATTTTTTCCTGGACGGTGCAGCAGCTGCGCGGGGACGTGGCAAAAAAATAAATTCACAATATGTAAATATTGCTGGATGAACCGGGCCGGATTTACTATAATAACTAACAGAAACAGGGCATTACGCCCAAACGGACACCCGCCGTAATCCGGGAGGAGTAAATTGAATGACTAGTCAGACTTTCGATCCAAAAACCGTCATTGTCCAAGTCGGCCAGGTGGTTTACACAGGGCTTTACGGCCTGGGAAATGGTGTTGTTTCCGCTATCTATGGTGAGCAAAGCCCTGCAACCTCACGGGTCCATTTTGGCGGCGTTATGGTATCCGGTGGTAAGGCTGAATTCGATATTTTGTTTGAGAGTGGGTCAGAAACTAAGCGCTTGCCGGAATGCATTTTACGGGGCGTTCAATGGCGCATCTTTGACGAAGTGAAAAGCCACGAGGAAATTGAACGTATACGCGAAGTGGTTATAGCTACTCAGAAAAAGGCAGCAGAGGATAAAGCCGAAGCAGATGCAGCATATGCTTTGAAAAAAGTGCAATTAACCGGCGATCCGAAATACAGCGGGTTAGAAAAAATTGGCAGTAGTTCACGATCTCATGCTGCCGTAGTGGCAAAGAACATGCGGACTGAGCTTAAGGCCGCGTATCCGGGTACAAAGTTTTCAGTCCGTAAAACAGGCTATGACTCGATATCTGTTAAATGGATTGATGGCCCAACTAAAGATCAGGTACAGGATATCATCGGTAAATATAAAACCGGTCATTATGATATGTATGCAGATATTCATGAAAGCAACAGCACACCTTTCACTGACATTTACGGCGGCGTTGACTATTTACATTATTCAAGAGATTACTCTGAAGAACTCACGCAGAAAGCTATTGATAATGTCAGGAAAAAGTATGGTCAGGAAATTGTGCCAGAGAGCTGCACCGTCGCGGCGTATATCAGCGGTGATCTTTGGAAAGTTAGCCGCGACTTTTTCTTTAATCATGGCGTAGATGGGGAGATCGGCAAGGAACTAAGAGAATTACAGGGCTAATGTGATAGGGGCCGGGCTGCTGTAACAGCCCGGCAATGCAACAAAATAGCGGAGAGGCTACTATGTCACAAAGCGATTATAGCCGCATAGCGGAACAGTTGAAAAGTGGTAAACAGACTAAACTACCAGCCATGAAGGTTAGCGACTTAAAGGAAATTTTATGGTGGTTGGATTTTCTTCAGGGTCGCCCTTTATAAAGCGTTTTCGGGAAATTCACGCAAACAATTAAATTTACATTTTGTAAATATCCCTAGCTGATGAATATATTATGTTATATAATACTTCACAGATTAAAGGCACATAGCCAAACGGACACCCGCCGTTATTCGGGAGGAAATAAACATAAATGAATGAGCAAACTTTAGCTATTATCGCGTTATATCCAAATCTAAAAGAAGGTGTAACTGTTGCACCTGATGTTGTTGCTCATGGTAGCGCGAGAGTTGAAATAAGAGAAAAAGGACATTTACACTGGCGAGCGTTCGATTTTGAACCTGGCTTTTATGAAGCTCTGGAGAAAAATCTAAAATACGTTTCAAAATAAATTAAAAGCAGGCTTTAAGCCTGCTTTTTTTTATGCCTGTTGCTGGGTGTTTACACCAGTTCTGTCAGTATGTTCTGGTGTTTCTTTAACTTCAGCAGGCGCTTGTCTGTAGTCTTGATAGCATCCTTAATAACCTTAATGAAATCGTCTGTCATATCAATTGATAGATCTGTACGCTCTAGCAGCTCCTTCTTTTGGTTAAACTCGTCAATTAGTTCTGCCGGGGCCGTAAACTGAAAACGTTTATTCGTGGCTTTCCCGCGTGGTTGGATTACAGCCATATTCACCTCTTTCTATGATACACGAATGTATCATAGACGTTTAGTTTCATGCTTACAACTACAGCTATGGATCACCATTTTCTGAGCGCAATTTTGAGCGGATTCGCGCTCTCAATTTTGCGCATGCGCAAAATCACTAGATTCATATTCTTATCGCAATCCGTAACGCCATTACCGTAGTGATAACCGGGCGCACTGCTGCGCAGATGCCCCGGTGGCCGGCACGGCCGGAGCGCCGCGCCGGCGTTCCGGCGGGGGCGGATCGTGACGGCAGGTGACGCGCAGACGCGTGCCCGTTCCCGCCCCGCGCAGGAGGTTGCCGCCGTGGTGCTGGCCGGGCGCACTGCTGCGCAGATACCCCCTGGTGTCCGGCACAGCCGGAGCGCCGCGCCAGCGTTCCGGCAGGGTGCAGATCGTGACGGCTGGTGACGCGCTGGCGCGTGACCGTTCCCGCCCCGCGCAGGAGGTTGCCGCCGTGGTGATGGCCGGGCGCACTGCTGCGCAGATGCCCCCTGGTGTCCGGCACAGCCGGAGCGCCGCGCCAGCGTTCCGGCAGGGTGCAGATCGTGACGGCAGGTGACGCGCTGGCGCGTGACCGTTCCCGCCCCGCGCAGGAGGTTGCCGCCGTGGTGATGGCCGGGCGCACTGCTGCGCAGATGCCCCCTGGTGTCCGGCACAGCCGGAGCGCCGCGCCAGCGTTCCGGCAGGGTGCAGATCGTGACGGCAGGTGACGCGCTGGCGCGTGACCGTTCCCGCCCCGCGCAGGAGGTTGCCGCCGTGGTGCTGGCCGGGCGCACTGCTGCGCAGATGCCCCCTGGTGTCCGGCACAGCCGGAGCGCCGCGCCAGCGTTCCGGCAGGGTGCAGATCGTGACGGCAGGTGACGCGCTGGCGCGTGACCGTTCCCGCCCAGCGCAGGAGGTTGTCGCCGTGGTGATGGCCGGGCGCACTGCTGCGCAGATGCCCCCTGGTGTCCGGCACAGCCGGAGCGCCGCGCCAGCGTTCCGGCAGGGTGCAGATCGTGACGGCAGGTGACGCGCTGGCGCGTGACCGTTCCCGCCCCGCGCAGGAGGTTGCCGCCGTGGTGCTGGCCGGGCGCACTGCTGCGCAGATGCCCCCTGGTGTCCGGCACAGCCGGAGCGCCGCGCCAGCGTTCCGGCAGGGTGCAGATCGTGACGGCAGGTGACGCGCTGGCGCGTGACCGTTCCCGCCCCGCGCAGGAGGTTGCCGCCGTGGTGCTGGCCGGGCGCACTGCTGCGCAGATGCCCCCTGGTGTCCGGCACAGCCGGAGCGCCGCGCCAGCGTTCCGGCAGGGTGCAGATCGTGACGGCAGGTGACGCGCTGGCGCGTGACCGTTCCCGCCCCGCGCAGGAGGTTGCCGCCGTGGTGATGGCCGGGCGCACTGCTGCGCAGATGCCCCCTGGTGTCCGGCGCAGCCGGAGCGTCGCGCCAGCGTTCCGGCAGGGTGCAGATCGTGACGGCAGGTGACGCGCTGGCGCGTGACCAATCCCGCCCCGCGCAGGAGGTTGCCGCCGTGGTGATGATCGGGCGCACTGCTGCGCAGATGCCCCCTGGTGTCCGGCACAGCCGGAGCGCCGCGCCAGCGTTCCGGCAGGGTGCAGAGCGTGACGGCAGGTGACGCGCTGGCGCGTGACCGTTCCCGCCCCGCGCAGGAGGTTGCTGCCGTGGCGATGGCCGGGGGCACTGCTGCGCAGATGCCCCGGTGTCCGGCGCTGCCGGAGCGCTGCGCCAGCGTTCCGGCAGGGTGCAGATTGTGACGGCAGGTGACGCGCTGGCGCGTGACCGTTCCCGCCCCGCGCAGGAGGTTGCTGCCGTGGTGATGGCCGGGCGCACTGCTGCGCAGATGCCCCCTGGTGTCCGGCGCTGCCGGAGCGCTGCGCCAGCGTTCCGGCAGGGTGCAGATTGTGACGGCAGGTGACGCGCTGGCGCGTGACCGTTCCGCCCCGCGCAGGAGGTTGCCGCCGTGGTGATGGCCGGGCGCACTGCTGCGCAGATGCCCCCTGGTTACAAGAGTCATCCCTGCGCCCCCGCAGTGGTGCAGGCTCATTCCAGGTCATAGAGATTGACCTAAGCGATCATGTGCAGAGCTGGAGAACAGTGAGGGGGACATAGGCTGGAGTAGAACAACCAGGCAAAAGGAGATTGTGCGCTGGGCAAGTTGATCTTGACCCGCCATTTCCGGACAGCTTTTGTATCTTAAGTTAACGATGCCCGCTGCCGCCGGTATTCTCTCGGAGAGTGATATCCCAGCGCACTATGCGGGTGATTTTCATTGTAATGCGTGAACGCCGCTGCAAGGTTTCGCAGGGCTGTTCTCACATCCGGTTTCGGCATGAACGCGATATAGTCTTCCTTCATCGTCTTCACGAACCGTTCGGCCATGCCATTGCTCTGCGGGCTGCTCACCGCTGTTGTACATGGCTCCAGATTCAGCTCTTTGGCGAACCTCCGCGTTTCATGCGCGGTATATGCTGAACCGTTGTCCGTCAGCCACTGCACCGCTGTGTCGGGCAGCCTGTCGCCGAAGCGCTTTTCCACCGACCTCAGCATCACATCCTGCACGGTCGAACTGTCATAGCCTCCCGTGCTTGCTGCCCAGTCTATGGCCTCACGGTCGCAGCAGTCCAGCGCGAACGTTACCCGCAGTTTTTCGCCGTTGTCGCAGCCGAACTCGAAGCCATCTGAACACCAGCGCATATCGCTTTCTGCCACCGCTATCTTGCCCTTATGTTCACGCTTCGGTCGCTCTGGTTTGTGATGCAACAACAACAGGTTATGCTCGCTCATTATCCTGTAAAGCCGTTTGGCATTCACAGGTGGCTGTCCCTCTGTGCGACGTTGCTTGCGCAGGATGCCCCACACGCGTCGATAACCATAACTCGGCATATCGCTGATAATGTTGAGGATAGCCGACAGTATTTCTGCGTCTGCTTCTTCATTACGCCGGTTACAGCGCCTGTCCTGCCAGTCGGCAGAACGGTTAATCCGCAGTGACAGTTGCGCACGCGACACGCCCATGGTCCGGCTGACCATGGCTATTCCCCGTCCTTTGGCAACAAGGGCGCGTGCGCTATCCATTTTCGCGACTGACCGTACTCCACGGCTTCTTTCAGGATCTCAACTTCCATCGTCTTCTTGCCCAGAAGGCGCTGAAGCTCCCGGACCTGCTTCAGAGCAGCAGTAAGCTCAGAAGCAGGAACGACTTCCTCTCCAGCCGCAACGGCGGTGAGGCTGCCTTCCTGATATTGCTTCTTCCACTTAAACAGCAGGCTGGGCTGGATACCATGCAGGCGGGCGACATGGGAGACATTCATACCCGGCTCCATCGTCTGCTGGATAATGGCGATCTTCTCCTGAGGAGTTTTACGTTTACGGACTTCTTGCCCTAACAGGATCCCGGTCATCTCAAAATTGGTGTTAGTGTTAGACATATATTCAAGCCTATCTCTTATCTGGAGATACAGCTACTGTCTGGTGTTTCAGGGGGGCTACATCAGTGCGCTGGGCAAGTCCAGAAAATCGCGTCACACCCCACGCATTATACAATGCTGAGCCTAAAGCCATGCTGCGCCTAGCTTTAGGGGGTATACCCCATCATGTACGAATCTGTATACATTTTCATATTTACCCCTTTAAAAGCCGCGAAGCACAAAGACTGAGAGGCGTATACACACTGAGGTATACACATACGTCGAGAAATAACAGGGAATATCCCGGCCCGTCTGGGGAAATGGATGTATACAATGTTCTATGATACAAATATGTATCATTTATATGCATCAAAGGAGGTGCTTTACACATGGGAAACGTTAAGACCAAGCAGCAGATTCAATTCCGCTTATCGGGAGCACTGGATCTAGCGCTTCAGAAGGAAGCCGCAAGGCGGGGTATGTCTGTAAATGAGCTGGCAAAAAAAATAGTCATCAATGAGCTAACCAATGCTGGAACGTCAACCTTCAAGGCAGATGTGTCTCTTAAGCATGTACTGTCCTCTTCCTACAACATTATTCACCTGGCGGTGTTCATCATCATGAGTGCAAATCCTGAACTCAGTGAAGATGCTGCAACAGAGATTGCCAGTAAATTTATCTTCTCAAAAAGTAATGCGCGCGTAAGCAACATCATGAAACAGCTAGGCGTGGAGGACTAATTATGCTCGACCAGAAACAGGAAAAAAGCACCGTATCGGACCTAAACCGTGGCGGTCAGGTATTGATGCACTTCATCCGTATGTTGCACCAAACTCTGACGAGGTACTTCAAGATTGTCTTATGTGTGTTTGTTATTGCCACCACCGCCGTGACTTACCAAATCACTGATAAGACTGACTGGTACATGGGGTTAAAGTATGGCTACTCCTACACATTAGTTGAACTGATTGGTCTTAAGAAAGGTAAAACCACGCTTGAGCTACCTGATGGCCGTAAAGTTATGGTTAGGGATGCTCAGATAGTTAGCTCACCGACAATGCAAAATCATGCGGATGCGCTGATATCCAACCTGATAATAAGCCTTGTTATCTCATCAATTGTCGCACTTATTGCAGCATGGTATCTCTTCCGATTTATTCTCAACAAAGGCAAGCAGGAAAGTAAGGATGAGCATCGTCGAGGTGCTGAACTTGCCACTGTAAAGGAACTGATTGAAGCAGCTAACGATAGAGTGAAGGAAGATGGTCGTCTTTCTCGGATATCTATCGCGAATGTACCTCTTGTACGTTATCAGGAAAACTCTGGCATAGCTCTTTTAGGCTCTCCGGGTGTAGGTAAATCCACCATTATCAGGGAATTGCTGCGCCAGCTAAGAGCGCAGCAAAGAAAGGCAGTGCTTTATGATATTTCAGGTGAATTTGTTAAGCGTTTTTATCGTCCGGGAAAAGATGTAATTCTGAACGTATTTGATACCCGATCACACTCATGGGATTTCTGGGCTGAAGGGAAAAACCCGGCAATGTATGACCGTATGGCGAAAGCCGCTATACCAGACAACAATGGGGGAGGAGATCCATTCTGGATTGAGGCTCCACGCTTGTTATTTTCGGCTTTGCTGGAACAACTCGGAAAGCGCTATGACGTTCCCTCAGTCGAGCACTTGATGAATATCATTCTTCGTATGCCAAACGACAAGATTGCCAACGTTGTTGCTACGACCGATGCTCGTAACGTCATGAATTTAGATCTCGACAAATTGGCCGGTTCAGTAAGGGCTGTTATAACCGCTTACACCCGAAATTTTAAACACCTTGCTCTCCCTACCGGCCCACGATTTTCCTTCAAAAATTGGGCACAGGACGAAGATTCTGATGCCTGGGTATTCATCACTGTGCGTGACGATATGAAGGATACTCTCAAGCCGATGATTACCATGATGATCGAATCTGCCCTGTCTGCAATTCTGACTCTCGAACCATCTCAAGACCGTTTAATTGGTACGAGCATCGATGAAGCAGGTACTCTTCAGGAGATCCCCTCGCTACCTGATTTCATGTCAACATGCCGAAAATTTGGTGGCTTCCCAATCTTGGGCTTTCAGTCCAATGCTCAGACTGATGTTGTCTACGGGGAAAAGAAAAGTCAGATCCTGATGGATGGTATCGGTGCAATAGCCGCTTTTCGTATCAATGGTAGTAAAGGGGCTGCATGGTTAGCTGACCAGTTGGGTGATCAGGAGACGGAGAAATCGTCGGAAAATACAAGCTACGGCGCAAATGATGTTCGTGATGCAACATCGATAAATCGTCAGGACAAAGAAGGAAATCTAATCCTGCGAAGCCAGATCACAGCATTGCCGGATAACACCTGTTATCTGAAGTTAGGTCGCGGCTTGCCTGTAGCAAAAATCAAGTTCCCTTACGACTATATGAAGGAGCTGCATCCAGGCATCATTGAAAATGAAGCATTAAACGACACCTCCTTCCTTTCGCAGTTGTCCAAAGAGAATGAGATTTCCCCTGAACATGTAGTCAGTATCGTTAACAAAGAAAACTCCAGAGAGAAGCGTGAACCGCAGAAGTTCAAACAAGGGAGTAAGCCAAACCCTGATGCGGGTAAAACGCAGGAGCAAGTCCTGGATGAAGTTATTGATAACTCTGCACCGCCGGATGGCAGTAAGACGACGTCGAACGCCGATGTTTCGAATCCCGTCGCGCAGGCCATGTCATCTGTAAAGTCGAAAACGCAGATGAATGCAGTTGCTCAGGCTATGAACGCTGCAAATAAGAAACAGTCTGACGCAGATGATCAGGATGATGAAGGGGATTTCTCTAACCTTCAATTTGATACGCAGGTTGCTCACGATTTTCTGGCGGAGTATGAAAGTTCATTCTCAACTGAGCAATCAAATACGGAGAAAAACAGTAACAATGACGTGACTAATCGAAATAATGAGAAGTCATTTGACCAGCATGAATATCCAGGAGGCATGTAATGCTTAGTGTTGCTAAAGTTACAAATGTTGCTCAGGCTTCTTCGTATTATAATTCGCCTGACCAATATTATGATAAGGATAGCGGTGATATTACGTCTCGATGGGGCGGTGCTGGCGCTGAAATTTTAGGTCTGGAGGGGCCAGTCGAATCTGAAGATTTTGTTCGGATGCTTGAGGGGCGTATAAGTCCCGAAATTCATTTGGGTAAAAATGGCGGTGATGGAACAATTTCACATGTTCCTGCCTGGGATTTTACTTTATCAGCCCCAAAAAGTGTTTCGGTGTTAGCATTGGCTGGTAACGATAAACGCTTAGTTGATGCGCACATAAAAGCTACAGCTGAAACAATGAAGTTTTTAGAGAAAGAATATGCATTAACGCGTATATCAAATGGCGGTAATACTGAATACACCAAAGTTAATAATCTGGTATATGCAAGCTACGTCCATACTGAATCGAGAAAACATGATCCGCAGTTACACTCGCATAATGTCGTGATGAATGCAGTGATGGATGAATCAGGGCAATGGCGAAGCCTTGAAACCCTAAAAATGTTTGAAAATCAGCTTGGAATTGGTCTGGTTTATCGTTCTCATTTAGCCAAATTAGTAAAGCAATTAGGCTACGATCTCGAAATTGATCATGAAACTGGCCTTTGGGATATAAAAGGCGTTCCTCATTCTCTTTTAGATGCGTTCTCTAAACGTCGCAAAGAAGTTCTTGAGGCGGCTAAGCAGTATGGACTGTTTGATGCTAAGTCTATGGAGAAAGCGGCGTTGTATAGTCGCGAGTCCAAAACGCACATGGAATATGACGAGCTGAAAGCCTCATGGGAAGAAACAGTTAAAGAAAGTGGGGTATCACTTGATGAGGTTATTAACCGCTCCTATGACAATGCTAAGACGTTTAAAAGGTTAGATGACCCTCAACCTTCTTTTGACAGCGAAAACTCTTCTGAAGCGGTTACAGGCGTTTCTGGGCCTAAAGAAAATAGTCACTCAGTAGCGCCGGAGCATCTGGTTGGAAATGAAACTGATTTTTCTACACCCTCCAATGATACAAATATGAATCATATTGAGCGTGGCGAAGGAGTAGAGGTAAGTCCCGGCAACCCCTTGACGAATGCAGGCCTACTTTCTGGTATTGCGAACATTAACGGCACTGAGCGAGCTACAGAGAAGTATGCACGAGAGTACATCAGCCATCAGGACCTTTCCGCGAGCGAGCTGGCGGCGATTCTCCATGACGTCAGGCTTGCCTATAAAGTTAAGGCGGCAGACGAAGCAGTGTTTACGCACAGCAGCGTAATGAGTGAGGCAATGGGTCTTGCAATAGGCGAGGCTCTACGGTGATATAGAACAAATACTCCGGGCGATGGTCAACTCCGGGGAGCTGCTTCCCGTACTTCCAGATCAGGAAATGGTGAAGCTGCTTACACCACGCCGAAAGCATTCGAAAAGAGCGTGAAATGGTCCTGACCATGCTTAGTGGTAAGGAGTCGCGTCAGGCCGCCGGTGATGTTTCCAGTATCGCTGCATACATCGATCAGTTTGAAGCAGAAAAGACCGGAGAATTTGGTTCACAGTTTGCTTTCTCGCCAGACGAGAGGCAGGCGATTATCGATGCGGCCACAAACAAAGACCGGTATCCGGCATACAGGGATTCGCCGGAACCGGTAAAACTACGTTACTCCAGTGTCTGATTGGTTACGGTCAATCTAAAGGCTTTAGCTTCAAGGGATTAGCGCCAACCGGTTCCGCTACAGAGACGCTCGCGAAGGAAACAGGTATCCCGGCCAGCACGGTAGATTCATTCCTGTACCGGCGCATGAAAGGCACTGTCAGCACCCGTGAAATCTGGCTTGTCGATGAGGCGAGTCTTGTTGGGGCTGACAATCAGCATGCCCTCATAATGGAAGCTGAGCGAAGCAATGCAAAATTGTTGCTTCTTGGCGATAAGAAACAGATGGAATCAGTAGATTGGGGTCGCCCGTTTGCTGTATTGCAGGGCTTCGGTATGCAAACGTCCAATGTCCAGACCATTATTCGTCAGAAAGATGAACAGCTGCGTGCTGCGGTGTACGACTCTATAAGCGGTAATTTTTCACAGGCTTTTTCTCGTCTGAAGGATTCCGTTTATGACATGGAAAAACACAGCATACTCGATGACTATCTGGCTCTCTCTCAGGCGGATCGTGAAAAAACGTTGGTCATTATCCCTGATAATGAGGGTCGCCAGGACTTTAATGCGAGCGTGCATGAAAAGCGTGTTAATGATGGTGAACTATCGGCCAATGAAGTTGCTGTGCGTAGCCTGCTCAGCGAAAACCTTAATGAAGCTGAACGTACTGACAGCCGGTATTACCGATTTGGTCAGATTATTGAGTTTCAGCTTGATCACGGTGAGTTTAAGAAAGGGGAGTTCTGGAAGGTAGCAGAGGTTTCCGGTAAGGAGTTATTGCTTAAAAGCGGAGATGGTCAGGAAAGGAAATTCAATCCATCTGAAATTACCGGTAAGTCTAAGTTTGCGATTGATGTCTTTCGGGAGGACAAAATTCTCTTTTCTGAACAGGAAAAGGTTGTCTTTACCAAGTCGCGCAAAGATCTTAACGTGCGTAACGGTGATGAATTTAAAGTATCCCGTATCGATTCGACCTCAGGAACATTCATCCTCACAGATGAAAAGGGAAAGAGCTTTCTCTGGACTCATCAAAACTTCATAACATTTCACATAGTTACGCAATGACGTCATACAAGGCTCAGGGAAAGACTGTGGATCGCGTGATGGCGCAAATCGAGTCCTGGCGGCGCAATCTGGTCAACGAGCGTAGTTTCTATGTCAACCTTAGTCGCGCCCGTTACGAGGCTCGGTTGTACGTGGACAATGTTGGGAAAGTAATTAAAGCCCTTTCTGAACATGACGCCAATAAAACAACATCACTCACGGGTTTTTCCACCAAGAGTATGAAGCGAGCTGCTGAGCACCTTCAGGCTGAATCTACTGATACCCGGCAGCTGTATGCCGATCTGAACATAGCCACTCAAAAACTGGCAAACAAGCAGGGAGTGTTTAGTCATTCTGCGTTGGTGGCTGAGACGCTGAAAAACACGCTGGGAACGTATGATGTCAGAGATATAGAGACTGCTATTTACGCCATGCGAATGCGGGGTGAGGTAGGGCTTTCTCACATTAATCATGAAAAAGTGAATAGTGAGAATTACTACACCATGCCACAGAACATTCGAAATGAAGCCCAGATTGTGCGGCATATGCTGCAAGGTAAGGATCGCTATGCGCCCATTGCCGGGAAATCGGTTGTCAGTCGTTATCTTTCTGCGAGAGAAGATAAGGCCCGGCAGGGAATAGCTGAGCCTGTCTCAGCGGCGACTCAGGCCGCGCTGACTACAGTGATGACCAGCAGGGATGAAGCTATTCTCATCACCGGTAGCGACCTGAGTGGCCATCGTGATGTTATGAGAGAAATTGGCAAGGATATCGCCAAAGAGCGGGGATATCGTGTGAAAGGATTTTCGACTACTGCCGAGGGGGTTAAGCAGATGCGTGAATCTATGAAGTTCTCAGCCAATATCTACCAGCACCTTGACCAGATGGAAGCTAAGATTGCGGCAGGTCAAATCGTCCGACCAGGTAAGGAACTCTGGGTAGTGGAAAACGTTTCTCAAATGGGGGCTGAGAACGTGCTTCGATTGCAGCAGGCGGCAAGGTATGTCGGGGCGAGGATGGGGCTTGTAGCCGACCGACAAGAGAACTCTATAGCTTGGGGCAACATGCCATCATTGCTGGCCGAGCAGGGGATCGCCACCATTGATTTTGACAAGGCGAATCGTTCGCTGAAACCTGAGATTAACCGGCAACAGATAAGCTGACTCAGGGGAAAATTGAGGACGCGCTTGCTCATGTCAGTCCGATGATGAGTGAAGTACGCGACCTCGATAACCAAAACAATGATCGCACAATCCGGCTGAATGTTATTGCAAACTCTTGGTTGAACCTCTCGCCAGAAGACCGGGCTAAAACCGCAATTGTTATCCCTGACTACTTATCTCGCAACAAAGTTGATGTGCAAATACGCAGAGGCCTTCAGTCAGAGGGGGTTCTTCAGGGTACTCCTTTAACGACGGCGCTTTATCGTAATGCGAATCTCGATCCATTTGAGAAGAAGGTTGCGACAAACTACAAGCCAGGCCAGGTTGTGCAGTTTGAAAGCCAGCGACCGGGTATAGAGAAGGGCGCATATTATACCGTTGAGGCGGTGAACAAGGCCGGTAATGAGTTGATACTGGTATCGCTTGAGGCGGGGCATCGTGTAACTATTAACGCAGCTGATATCGCTGGTAGCCGTAACAACTCCGTGCAGGTCTTTCATGTGGAGCAAAAACAAATTCAGAAGGGGGAAACCCTGCGTTTCACGCGCACCGTTCCCGCTGACAAGTTAGAGAGTGCTGACGGAAAGGGGGTGTCGTCCAAAATGACCGGCTCGGTAGTTTCACTCGACGGCACGAAGGTTACTCTACGTCTTGCAAATAATCGGCAGGTCACGGTGGACGCGGCCAGCTGGAAACACATGGAGTGGGGATATTCCAATAATATGTTCAATATCAAAGATAAACAGTTTGATAATGTGATCACGTTGATGGAGTCATGGAAGAAACAGTTTGCCACTCAGGAAGCGCTTCATAACGCGCTGACCAAAACGGCGGTTAATCTGCGAATTATCACTGATGATAAAGAGAAGCTGCTTGATAGCCTGCGCACAAATCCCGGTTTCAGGCAAACAGCCCTTCAGGATCGCAAGGTATCCATTACCAAAAGCGACATGGCCGCATTTGATAAACAGTTTGGAACGGGGTTGGGCTTTGGCATGCGATCACTCATGAAGCTGGAGGCTGCGGTGGACAAAGCGGTTACTTCAACAGTAAGCAAGGTGGTTGAGAAAACACGGGAAGTTGCGCAAAAGACGCGGCAAAAGTCGCTGTAACAGATACAAAAACCCCGTATCGACGGGGTTTTTTATGCCTGAGATATCGTTGCCAGGCCGTCTCAAAGTAGATGATAATTTGGTCAAGAATAATATTCACGTGCGAGATAGCCTGTTAGCTATTTTGGGTGTTTATTTATCACATTCATGATTTTGTTGGCAGTCTATCTAAGAGGGTGTAGCCTGATTTCCTTATCGAAAAAGAAGAGGCAGTAACCAAACTATGAAAAAATATAAAAAGAACGGGGCAACAGGAAAAGCAGGTGAGTATTATTTTGCATATTGGATGGTCCGCAATTTTAAATGGCCTTGTCGATTGCTTGATATTGACGTTGGAATAGATGCTCAGGTTGAAATCTTTGAAGATGAAATATCAACTGGTGACTTCTTTGCGGTTCAAATTAAATCAACGGTTGAAAACGACCCTGACATGTCTATTGATTTGTCAGACTTTATGTATTGGCAACAGTTGGAAAGCCAAGTCATTTTAGTTCGCATCTTAATGGGTGATAACCATAGTGAACCTGTAATGTACTGGAAGTCATTTTCAAAAGAATACTTAGATGAAATTGTTATGGAAATGGGCACGACAGGCTTTCAATCCAAAAAAGTTTTGTTCTCTGAATCTGATAAATTAACCTCGGAGTCAAAAGACTCTTGGAAAGAGGCGATACTTTCAGACACTGATAAACGGCTGATAAGAGTAGCAAGGTCATTATTAAAATCCCTTAAAGAGCATGACTTGGATAACTTTGTTGAAGAAGACTATAACCTTCAGAATGAGAATAAGGATTTTATATCCTTCAATAGTGAAATCGACACATTTAACCATCATTTCATTGATTATGAGGAGTTAATAGATGCAGTTTGCCTCGACAGAAGATTGATAATCAGAGCGCCTTTCATAGGCGAGGTAATAGATTATTTTGAAGAAAATGAATCGATATTACTCTACATGTTTAATAATGCTTTTAATGGGATAAAAGTAGGGAGAACCCCTAATCAAATACTTCCTAGAAACTTGAGTAGAGAAATCAAAAGACAGACAGAGGATTGGGTTTATCACATGACGGGCTTTTAAAGGGCGCAGAAGCGCCCTAATAGATTATGCCGCGTTTTGCATCATCCGTTCAGCTCTTTGGCGGCGATACTCACCAACGTCGCCAAACTTCTCAGCCTCAGTAAATTCATTGATCATCTTTGTCACCGGGTTTTCGCGATACGTTTTTAGCTCTTCCAGCTTTTCCAAAGCCTTGCCAGAACTACTGATACCGTCAACGAATCGACGCTTAAGAGGATCGTAAACGACGTTGAGCATTGCTTTAGCCGCCTTGCAAAGACGATTTGGAGCGCGTTCGCTGGCTACGGCCAGCTCAAGCGTCATGGTTCGGTCGATAAACTCCCAAAAGTTAGAACGGGTAGGGGGATTTGCGCATGCGCAAACATCAACTTAATGTGCTGTTGGAATCGTGATCTCAGTGAGGTCTTTTTCGGTAAAGTTTCCTTTGCCTGATTCCATGTCGAAGTCGCCGGGCTGATAAGAATGTACATCGTTCCAGATAGTAAAACAGGTTCTACAGGTAACGGGCAGTGCGTTTTCAGCCAGTTTTTCACAATTTTCAATTAATACCCGTTTATCGTTGTAACTAACGTTACAGCCGCTTGTGCAAAGTGTTTCGTATCCATGAGCGCCGGTCACAATATGTGTGGCTAGTCTTTCTCGGACTTTTCCGTTCACTAATAACTGTTCCCGCGTAGTAATAGTTCGCATCTGAAGGCGGGTTCGATGTTTAAACACAGGGAACCGTTCTACTGTCACGCTGATAGCTGCCATGATTGTCCACCATATCCAGACTAATGGCATGAAATTTCGGTCAATATGCTCGGCATACCCTCTGGCATCGGATACCATTTCAGGGCAATTCGCTTCCAAAGCTGAGGGGCGAATGGATGGTTCTGGCGGAAATACATTTGAATTGCTGGAAACTGAGGGGCATTCGCGCCACGTCCAGTTAACCCCGTCAGTTACCTTGTCTGCGCTCTGCATTATTCTCACCATTATCTGACCGGGTGAAGAGTGATCGAGAACCATCAAAAATGCGATGATAAGGGTCAGTGTTGCAGCGGGAAAAAAGATTAAATTTCGAATAGCCCATGAACACCATGTCCACCCGTAAATTGCGATTCGTATGAAATTTTTAGTCATGGTGATAGCTCTCCTGTGATGGCATTGGATGAGGGGTTAGAATTTTAGCTTTACGGTCGAATCGAAAAGATTCAGTAGACGGTCGCCTGAGATAATTTCTATTTGTGGGCTTGAGCGTGCCTTTACGTACTCTCGCACCGATGCAGGTGTCTTACCGGTATGTACGAAGATACCTCCGCTACAGTTGTTCTCCTTGAGTAGAGAGGCAAAGGCACTGACGTGCTCCTGTTTGATGCGATTCGAATAGCGTTTTGCCTGTATCAACCACAGCTGCCGGTTATGCTCAAACCGACCATCCAGGCCACCATCGCCGCTGTAGCGCTTGTTTCTGCCAATCACAAATCCTTTTCGTTGCAGGAGAGTCATTATCAGTTCTTCAAAGGCGTAGGGGTCAACTTTACGTAGGTAGGCGATTTTCTGGGCCGGGAGGTCAATGGAGTTAATAACCTCAATGATTTTCTCAGCTGAAAGTCTTTTCCGGTCGTGATTGTTTTTTTTGCGAAAGCACAGCGCATAAATAAAGACCATGAGCAGGAGAGCCAGGCCAATCATAAGGTTTTTCGACATTAGAATTTATCTCCGGGGAGGCTGTCGTAATGCTTATCAGGTGAAGTGAATGCTTGTTTGCTTTCAAAAGCGTTGCTTTTATCAGTGCTGATTTCTGTCGGGATATCGAGTAAGCCTTCACTCTGGCCTTTTTCAGTGAACCCTTTGTTTTCATACTCATGGTCGAGTTTGAAGCGCCGGACCTGATTACTCTCCGAAGTTTGCGAAGATGTTTTACTCAGTATCCAAAGGACTACCGCACCGGCTATGCCACACACAACCAACAATGCTCCAAATAGCTTTGCGCTCATTTAGGTTCACTACGCTCAATGCTAAGAGGGACGGTCAAAAGCACCGTCAGTGCAACTACACCATGAAGCCCGATTAGCGCGTACAGAAACACATTCCCGTCAGTAAACGAGCGATAGAACGTAAACAATCCGGCAGTTACAAACAGACAGAAGACATGCCTAACATGACGGTTCAGTATGCGTTTAAGACCGATGTGTAGACCGAAGAATGCGATTAATACACCTAGTATTGATGCCCGGTGTGATAACACTGTCGGGTCTATCCATAAGATGAGATAGTAGGAAAAAGCCATTAAAGCTGATCCCAGCGAAAAGAAGAATCGGGTCATAATCCACCTACCAGTTTTCCGTTTCCATAACTGAACGTTTGGTTAACCGCGAGGTTGAACGTAATGCCTGGATGCGTATCTCGAAACTCAATTTTATGACCTTCACCTACAGGAGCTTTTTTACGGGATGGTGTAAAGCGGAACACACCAGGAGTATCGTTCAGGATACTGGCGACATACGCCTGGGTTTCAATGAATGGGATTAACTGCATAAACTGCTTATTGCTGATCTCACCACTGCGCGGATCTCCAAAGCGTTTAAGCCATTTATCAACACTCCCAGGCCCGGCGTTATATGCAGCTAGCGCGAGAACGTGGTTGCCATCGTATCTCTCCAGCTGCGAGTCGAGATATGCTCGCCCAAGCGCCTTGTTATACGTCTCGTCATTTCGATACCGCCATGCACTCCATTCCAGCCCGGCTAATCTTGCCGCTTCTGGAGCTGTTTCGGGCATTACCTGCGCAATGCCTACAGCACCTTTTGGTGACGTAAGAGGCTGGCCGTTTTTACTGAACTGATTTCCCCGGCTTTCCTGGTGTATCAATTTATTGAACAGATCATCGGAAGTGAGAACTTGCTTCGCGCTGACTCCGTTTTCCTGCCCGGCCAGAAAACCAGTGAGCTGTTGTTGCGTATTTGACGATCCCAGCACCGGACTGGACCCCAGAATGAGCAAGGCTATAAAGGTCAGTTTTGTAAACTTCAATTATGAATCCTCATGCTAATTGTCATGATATAAAAATGTATCACGTAACTGTTATAATACAAACCCCTCTTGATTGAGATAATTTAAATTTTGTGCAATGATTAATTAATTTGATTTCGGAGTGAATTTTAATGACAGATAAGTTTAACTTACAAAACAAGAGGTTGATGGATTCCATTGAACAAACGCTATTGCTCCTTAGTAAAAGCGGTGGTGAGTTAATCAAAGCTGTCGCGAAAAGCCTCGTACTCAAAATCAAGCCTTATGATTTCGTTGAGTTCAAACATTCAGCGATTTATCGCGCAATTCGTACTTACAACGAAAAGCGTGATAGCGTGATCCGCCTGTCTGGACTGTACAGCCCGTTGTTTGGCCGTGAAAAAGAGGCATTGGAAGAAGAACCGTTTAGCTTGATCGTCAATGTAGATGAACAGACGTTCAAGCGAGGGTATATCTGGTATAGCCCTGAGAAAGACAGAGCATTTCGCATGGAGGATTTAAGCTATTTTGTTCTCGAACAGGACAACTATATCCCCTTCGACCTCTCCGTTAGTAACAAACCATAAGCGATCACGACAATGAATAAAAAAACGCCTCTGACCGTGAACGCAGTAGCTGAATATTTATCGAGCATTACCCGCCGTACTGCTGTGTTCAAAAAAATGGATTTGCGCCTGCTGGGGATTGTACGTGCGGATTTGAATCGTATTATTGAGACGCGTGAAGCACAGCTTGAAGAAGAACGGCTGCGGCAGAAAGAAAAGCAGGACAAAATCCGTGAGCATCTTTCTTTGCTGCGTCAGGACGGTATTGAGCCGGATGAGCTACTCGACAATACCCGGCCCCGAAAGCGGCCCTCGATCGGTCAGATGCGAACCTTCCGTATTCATGGAAAGCTTGTCCATTATAAAGGAGTGGGGGTGTACCCGCGTGCGCTACGAGAGATAATAGAGAGCGAAGGTGAAGAAGCCCTGAAACGGTATGAAGTTTCAGGTGAGTAGTCTCTCACTAGAATCCATGCAACCCGCCCACTGGCGGGTTTCTTATTTTAGCCAGGCAACAGGTATGTCCTTCCAGCGTGTCGTATAGCAGGGCGACAGCCACTGCTGTTTGCCTTTATACTTGCGATGAACCCCCCTCACCGGCCATAAAGATAGTGCCGCGCTCTGCCAAATTCAGCTTATCAATAATCTGCATTAAGGCCTTGCTGTTTCTTCCTGGCTGCTTATTGCTAAACAGGTCCAGTTGTTCCCGGCCATCACCAATGTCACTAAGCATAACTCCAGCTTTCGCATAATGGACACCTGGTTTCCAGATTCGGAGAAGTGCTGTTTGAGCGGCCTGGATTAAATCCCGTGAGTCCTGTGTAACAGGTAGTGGTTCGAGTGCAACGGCGGAGAAATAAGGTTCAGCCTGGCTGTGGCGGCTGTTTTGTATGAAAACAGTAACAGCACCCGCAAAACTGCGATCTCTGCGGAGTTTCTCAGCGGCCTGGCAGCTGAAAGCGCATATAGCCTGCCGAACGTCTTCGAGATCAGTCGTGCGTTGACCGAAGGAGCGGGACACTATTATCTGCTTTCGTGATGGCGGGTTAGTATCAAGCCCAAAGCAGGCTTCGCCGCGCAGCTCCCGCACGGTGCGTTCAACAACTACTCCCATCAGCTTACGAACAAGCCGTGTATCCATTCTGGCTAATTCAAGGGCGGTGACTATGCCCATTTCATTGAGGCGTTTAGCAAGCCTGCTGCCGATCCCCCACACTTCACGGACAGGAATTAGCGCTAAAAGCCGGTCACGCCTGGCGGGGTCACTTATTACGACCACGCCTTTCGTTTGGGGGTACTTTTTGGCGGCCCAGGTAGCTGCTTTGCAGAGAGTTTTGGTTTCCGCAATGCCAATACCGCATTTCAACGAGGTATGCCGGTAAACTTTTTCACGTAGCTCCCGACCAAAATCTTCGAAGCTGACAAGCTTATCCATGCCATGCAGGGATGCAAAAACTTCATCACAACTGTAAATTTCATGGCGGGGTACACTTTCACCAATCGTGGTATGAAAACGTGCAGAAAAATCCCCATAAAGCACGAAATTGGATGAAAACACCCTGACATGGTTATCCCGAATTACTTGCTGGATCTCAAACAAAGGCTGTCCACGTTTAAGGCCCAGTGACTTTGCTTCAGTATTTAAGGCTGCGATAGCACCATCATTATTCGTGGTGACAATGACTGGCTTACCTATAAGACTAGGCTCCATTGCTGTCTGGCAGCTTACATAAAATGCATTAGCATCACTATGCAGAAACATGAAGGCAGTCCCTGATACTGAAAGTAACCACGCCAAAAATTTCAAGAAGTTCCGGCTCTACTTCAATGACGGGAAAGTCTGGGTTCATTGGGATTAGTGCAGGAAACGGACGAAGCTGTAATTTTTTTACTGTGAACTCACCATCTACACGGGCCACAACAATGGCTCCATGCTCAGGGCGAATAGAGCAATCTACTACCAGCAAATCTCGCGGCGCAATACCTGCATCAATCATAGAAAGGCCATCGCATCGAATGAAGAAGGTGCTTGAAGGGCGCTTTACACAGTAGTTATGCAAATCAAGAGGTTGATCTTCAATGCCTTCAGAGGGGAGTGGAAAGCCACAAGGGATCAAATCACCAAAGAAAGGCTGTTTACTTGAGACTCGCTGAATATCAGGCTGAACCAATGAAATGTGTTTCATACAGTTAACTCTATACTGTGTTTTTGTACAGTATTATTGACCCGTATGGAGATTTCAAGTGACCGATACAGGGAAAATGCTACCTGTATGATTTAAGGCTAAAAAGAGAGGGATGCCTCCACCAACAAACCAACCCAATGACACCCCTCCCCCGGTATAGTGTAACGATGATGTTGTGGTAACGGCAAACATGGTTTTATATTTTGCGCATGCGCAAATTTGCTCTCCTTTAGAGCTGTATATGTAATGCATTTTTGCATTACTGCTTGCTTGTAATGCAAAAATGCATTATGGTTAATGTGTGACCACCACAAGGAGAGAGGACAATGGCGACCATTAACGCACGCATTGATGATGATATAAAGAACCAGGCAGATGAGGTGCTGAAGCTGCTTAACATTAGCCAGACTCAGGCTATTGCAGCGTTTTATCAGTATGTTGCTGAGCAAAAGAAACTGCCGTTTGTGATCACCTCCGTTGTGAAAACACCGCATGATTTATTACGTGAAAGTTCAGATATGTTAGCTGAAGCTCTTGCGGTGATCTCCAATTTACAGGCATGGACTGAACAGCCGGACGGGATTGAAAAGGCAAAACTGATGGAGTATTACCGCCGCCTCGATGCACTGTACCGTTGTGCCAAAGATAAAATCAGCCTTATTCCAGATAACCGGGATGCTGAACTGGCACTGAATGCTTTTAATAAGGCTTTGAGTATTCTTGTTGATACGCGAAATTTCGGGTACGGCTATGAGAAAGTAACATTTTCTACGCTGGAACAGACTAGTTTTGCATTCGCCGTCCATGAATTTGAGAGTAAAGTGGCCGGTTTAGTTCACTGTGTCAGGAAAGGAGAGCTGGAATGAGGATCAATAAAGAGGACAATCTGGAGAACTGCCCGAATTGCGGCGAGGATATGCCTGGCGGGAAAATCCGCTGTACGCGCTGCCAGCGTCAGCACGATATTGAAAATATGACCGAGGCAGAGCACCGCGCACATGAAGCGCTGTTTCCGACAGGCAGCGCTATGCCGCAGCTACCTCTCATCACATACACCGTGGGCGTGAAAGCTGTATTTGACATGCTGACGCAGCAGGAACAGCAGCGGTACAGTAACGCCATACGTGAGGCTATCAAGACAGCATATCCTGCCTACGACGTTGTGGTGACACTGGACAACACCATTGGCGGAGCTGACTGCGAGGTAAGTAATGATCCTTATGGTGAAACCGATATAGCAGAACATGCGCATTCTATCGCCCACGGAGTCTGGATAGGGGCAGCGTGGCTGGATAAATAAGCTTTATACACAAACAGCCGCGAGCGGGGCTGGACAGAATGAGTCTAACGTCCAGTGAGCCTAGATGTCTCTAAAGTAAGCGATAGCCGTGCAATAGGCCACAGGTGCGGCCTCTCACAACCAGATAATTAGTGCAAAAACAGACATTGCCAGGCCAGCAAGAGCGGCAAGATTGCCAACTGCGCCTTTACAGAGAAAAGCTGCCCCGGTGAACAAGAGTAGACCCAGTATTATGTAGGTGTTCAATTCATGCTCATTACCTAACATTTAACTCTCCCATATCTGTCATTTGGTTTCAGTTTTTAAATATCGCATTGTTGTGAAATAAGGATTAGCTACATCCAATATTTTGTATGATGCTTCTGGCGAGCTTGATGTTCAGGCAAACCATATTAGCGTTGAGACTGTTCAGCATACCTGCATGGCTTCTGACAAGATATGGCTCAAGCATTCCTTTATAGCCGCCTGATGTAATGACCGTTAACTGTGCAAGAGGATTAATCAGAGAGGCCATGCCTGCTGTGATATCACGTTCAACAGCTGCAACGTAGACCGGTGATCCTGAAATAACGTAATTATCGCCGGGATATGTTTGCATGAGCTGAGCTATCGAACTGGAACGACGTACTCCTTGAGTTGCTTCAGTCAGAGTTTCCCACCAGGAAGAAGGTGCAAAAGGCAACTTGTTGAAGGTCGCTTCATACGGAATTACCTCTTCAGAACAATGAAGTAAACCCATGCCAGCTGATATAACCCATAGGTCCAGGTTAGGTGTCGTTTTGAGGATCTCTTTGGCGCAAGACCAGTGTGCTCCCCTATAGAGGTCAATTACGGATACGGCTCGTTCAGGCGGGTAACTTCTGAGTTTACTCAGCCATGTCTCAATCAATAATTTCGGTGTTGTATTCGGCATAATTTCCAGAACCGGAGAGGTGGATGTGAAATGGTTCTTTCCCTTTGCGCATGAAGTCAATAAATGAGTCCGGGGTTGGATATGCAAGTTTAGTACCTTAATATTTTGACCAGATAGCGGGGCAAGTTACCGATCCCACCTCTTAATGTTCCGCGTTGCTCAGGATGTTCGCGCCGTCCATCACTGCTGGGCGGCCCTATATAAAGTTGCAACAGAAAACAAACCAATGGCTAATCCATAAAAAGATGCCAGCGCAATTATTAGATATTGCCCTGACAGGGGGGGAATACTCTGCATTGTAATACTTCCTGCCATAAACATTACCGCCAGGCACATAGAAGCAGCAGCACTCAACTTAAGGTCTTCTTTATCATTCCTTCTGAGTGCATTTTTATAAAAACGAATGGATTGTAACCATAAACTGATGGCCGTGATGAAATTCATCCAAAGTAAAGATGTGACGAATTCATAGGTGGATAATGTTTCACCTGTACGGCTAAGCAGAAGATAATAGAAAATAATTAACAGAATTACGCCTGTAGCTTCAGCTTTAAAACCGCCTCGAAAGATTTTACTTATAGACTTCAACACGACGAGCTACCTCAAAGTTGATAATGCTTGACATGATACCAATATGTATCATGATAGTAACACTTATCTGTTATTTGTCCAGAGGGGAAAATGAATAACGCGCTAAAGGTATTGCCGCTGATAATGCTGAGCATTCCTGTAGTGGCTGAGGCTGATATCACTGGAAAAATTGTCCGAGTGCTGGATGGTGATACTGTAGAAATCCTGGCTGGGAATGTTGCAACGCGCGTCAGGCTTAATGGGATTGATGCTCCTGAAAAGGCTCAGCCTTTTGGTCAACGGTCAAGGCAGGCACTGACGGCAATCGTGGGAGGGAAAACTGTGCTTGCTGTCGGAGAAAAGCGGGACCGCTATGGTCGATTACTGGCAACTCTGATACTGGATGGCCGAGATATTAACGCCACACAGGTATATTCAGGCATGGCGTGGGTATACCGTTATAAGGGCCTCGCCACTGAGCCTGAATATCTGCGTTATGAACGGGATGCCCGGACTGCACGGAGAGGATTATGGTCTGAGAAGGAGCCGGTTGAACCTTCGATCTGGCGGCAGCGGCATAGGTAAAATGTTTTAAACAGGAGAGATGCAGATGGGAACCGGTATCGCGACACAAGTTCAGATCCTTACAGAGCATGGCTGGGAGAATGTGCATGACGACATTTTTACCAGGTACGATGAGAAAACACATCATCCCTTCTCAGAACAGAACTACGGCGTTTTCGCCTTCCTTGCAGATGTCAGAAACTATGCCTGCGTTCCGGTACTCAGTGAGCCGCGAGGACTGCCAGCTGTGGAAAAGGCTGCTGCGCAAATCGAAAGCCTCTGGGAGTTTAACGGAACAACAGAGTGGCCGGACCATGAAAATAACACTTCGGCTACCTGGTATCTGGTCAGCGAGCTACTTGAGTTCGATTATGATGTTGAGTTCGAAAACAGAAGAAATGACGCAAATCGCGATAACCCTCACCCCCCAGGGCGCGGCAAGCGTATGACGATCAGAGAATATCTGAAACCGAAGTTTTTTGAGGACCTGCTTATTCTAAAACGGCTTGGAGATCCAGACAAAACGCGGGTTGTTATTTCATTTGCCAGTTAGTTCCAAAATTGCGCGTTCATCAAAATTTAGAGGAAAGTATGACAGACGAACAACAGCGAATCTCAATTTGGCGTCGAGAGCACAGTCAATAAATCGGACAGTTACTATGCCATACCGTACCAAATGTAGTTTTTCGAGAACCGCCCCGATAGTGATGTCCAGAGTTCAAAAGGAGTGTCGAATCAATGATGAAAGATAGCTTTAATCACATGAGAAAACAGGGCAGCAAAACTGAAATGGTTACTCAATCTCCCGACAATTTACGATGCTTTCCTCCCCCGGACGAACAACAGCGCATTGAACGTGCTATCGAACTGGCAAGTCGATTTGGGGGAAGTGACGAGGTGCATCATCTTCGCTGGGTAATAGATCAGATGGTTCGGGAGCTGGCTGGCGAGCGTTATGATCAGGTTGTCGCCAGTGCTTGCGCCGGTGAAGATGGCCCGGATACCTGGCGCTGGGATACGGGCATAGCGCCTTAAACAACGGATAACATTTCTATGAAGAAAATTCGTGGCGGGATTCAGAAGTGTCCTTATTGTGGGTATGACGAATTTTATGTTCGGGCAACTGTAAGTGGTTCTACTTCAGTATTTTATCGTTTTGACGGCGGTAGTGGCGATAATACGCACATGTGGGATTATGTGAGAACGAAGGAAAAGAAAACCGCATACTGCGGCAGCTGTCAAAAACGTATAGGCACAGTCGAAGAATAAGGTTGCCCTGGAGGACGAATGCAATTTTTAGAACTGTTTTTGAGTACCATAATGAACCCACCATCGTTTAATGATTGGCAGGCCATGAATGATGTGAGTGATATGATCGTGACGGGTATAGCCATGTTGATCCGCTTATCGACTGTGCCAGCACTGATTTTTTTAGCTATTGGGCTGGCTACTCTCATTGTCACGAGTCTCTGGCCGAAGTGTTCTGGCCTGTAGTACCAGTTGTATAATCAGTCCTGTTTCATCACTCCGAGCCTCAGAGCCTGCCGCGCCTGTTCTACATCGAATCCGAAACTAACCTCATGCTGCCCGGCGACATCGAACAGGAACAACCGGGTATAGACTTCTGTACTCTTAAACGATTTGTGGCCCATCAGCGACTGCAAGACTTTGGGATGAATCCGGTTAAATAAAATGTGCATCGCAAAACTGTGCCGGAAGGTTTTGGGTACGATAGGCGAAACACTAAATGTGACACCGTCACTTTCTGCGGCAGCTAAAGCACGATTAAGCCAGCGTGATACGGTATCAGCAGATACGGAAACTGGCTGAGTGGCGGAAGAAGAACTGCGGCCCGGCCAGATTAGATCGGTTTTACGAATACCAAAGGTGGTGATCAGGGACTGCATACGTGCGCGATAATCGGCATCCCAAAGAGCGACTGAACGAACAGGGGGAGCATTTTTCTCCGGGCGGCCACGTCCCCGATTCCTCTGTTTAAGCGTTTTCAGCGTGACAAATGGCATAACAGCATCAAAAGAAAAGTCCTGTGGAGTCAGCGCCAGGGCTTCATTTGGCCTGGCTCCTGTATTCCATAACGTTTCAAAATAACAGCGTTCGCGCAGATCGTGCATATAGCTGAACAGGAGTGCAACCTCTGGCGCGAGCATGTATGCCGGTGCATCAGAAGAAGAAATGGCGAGCTGGCGCATGGCAAAAATCCGCGACCAGTCGAGGTCAGTGACCGGCATCAGCATTGCACTTGGATAGTGAGAACGTTCCAACATTACCTGCCTTCTCGATTTAAAGCCTGAGTTCAAAGGTGTAATTGCAGCTCGTCAGCGAGATAAAGGGCATAGCTGAGCCGGGGATCTTGGTCCGGGTGGCAGTATCTTTCACGCAGTTCCGGGTCCAAAAGAAAGGATTCTTTCAGGGTTTCCGGGTACGGAAGGTGGCGGAAAATCATTGTCACCACGCCAGCGACTGCGGAACGGGTTTCCTGCGGAAACGCGCTGATATATCTCACAAGCTGCAACGCGACACACTCGGTTGGCAGCGCCGGAGAATAGGTCAAAAGCATTTCCAGAAACCGGCCATCAGTCTGTGCCTGACTTTCCTGACGGAATTTTTCATCAAGGGTAAGGTGGACTTCTTCTGAGATGCGGCGAATGATCAGCAGCTCTTTCAGATCACGAATAAGCAGATTAAGGTCATTCTGCCAGTTCTGCTGATCCCAGAGGTACTTACGTCCTCTCCGGGACAGTTCATCGGTCAGAAACGATACAAAGCTGTCGGGCCGGGGATGAACGTAAACCAGGGGCCGGATGTCTTCAACAATGGACTTGCGCTGGTTAACACTATCGATATAGCGGTAGCGGGAACAGATGGCACAAACCATTTGCATGCAATATTCATCGTTGTCGAAAAAAGCAGTTTCCAAAGTATGTCCTCACATCCTGGTCTGATCTTGCAAAGGGTAATTTGCGCATGCGCAAATCAGTGTGGAATCCTGGGAGAATTGCCGCCAATCTGACAGTGACGCAGCCGGTTGGTGAAGGCTGCGCTTGTGTCTTCTGAGTTACGGCCAGAAAGGATCGGCAAACCCGGTCAGAATAATTTTTTGCCGTCCGACCTGAGCAGGGCGGCAGCATCCAGAAAGTCAAAGTCGTGATTCTCCCCGGTCCAGACCGACAAGTAGAACCGGGCCATGATTTGCTCGCCACGACTGAGCACTCCAATAGCCTCCTTCAATTCGTCATAGCGCAGGCAGTCATCGTCCGTGTTCCAGTAATTCGCCAGCAGCGGAAACGTTTGTAACATCAGACGATACCTGTCGCGGCTGGACAGGGGAGGAACGGAACTGGTCATGAATGTACTCCTTGTTCTGATTTCTGAAGAAATGAACCGCTGAACGGTTCCACGTTCACATCTTTATCATTCCTGCCGAACAACCTCGCTCATTACTTCGCACGCTTGGTCACGAGGTAGTAAAACCCAATACACATCGCAGCCACGGATACCGCCTGCATCGCTTTGTAATCGTACATCAGTGAAAGGCCAAGCCCGACAATGCCACCTAACAGGAAGCCGCCAAAGAAAACTCTTGGGCTAATAGTGCCTGGCTTGCGCTGAGGTGCAGCAGCCGGTTCGTCATTAATCTTTGCTTTATCCATCGTGGCGTTCCTCTTTATCGAGCGGAACAGATCCCGCTCTGCCTGAATGCAAAATTGTACGATTTCCGGTCTGTCACCGGAACTGAAAAAAATACCCAGGAGCTTCGCAGCATTTGCGGAAGTTTACGCGAAATTTATCGTTTTACCGTAAACATTTATCCAGGGCAGAAAGCTAAACGGTCACACGGATCGCCTATATGGTGTCCGATCACCTGCTAAGCCCACTACATATCCGCAAAAGCCCCCGCTGCGGGTTATGCGGATCTTTAACCGTTTTGCCGCATGCGGAGAAAAAACGTCGACTCTTGGTTGTAACGCTTTACTGTTACATACTCTATGATATAAATTCGAATCATGAAAGCGTTTTCTGGAAAAAAGAAATCATCGGCGATAATCAGGAAAACGCGCCTCGCGCCGTTGGTGTCATTTCTGTGGGCGTAACCGGACAAGTAACTGACGGTAACCACTGACATCTAAAACAGGTAAGATAACTGATGACCATTCCAGTGCATGATTATGCCTGGCAGAGAACAGAAAAAGCAGTGAACCATTACCGAGCGAATCAAGGTGCGGATATACTTGAAAAGTATTTCAGGAGCAAGACAGTAATGAACGATGAAAAATATATATGTCATGCCTGCATAGGTGAGAAATATGTTAAAGCAGAAATAAAAAACTTTGGCTCAGCAGGTCAGGAGTGCAGTTATTGCCATAAGCGATTTAAGAATGTTCCCGTCTCACATATTGCTGGTCTGATGAATCAGGTGTTTGAAGATTATTACGAGCCAAGAGAAGCAGATTATTATTTCGGTACAACCTCTGGCTCGACAGCGCAGGAAGTAATTTGTGACGAACTAAAAGTAGATGATGAGGATATTATTACTGATATTTATGATTGTCTCTGTGATGAGTTCAATGATTATCAGGATACAGATCCACCAAATTATAATGAAGATTATGTGTATACAGGACGAGGGTTTAGTTCAGAGAATTTAAGTCGGGCATGGAAAAAAATGATCCGGTCACTAAATGAAGAAGCTCGGTTCTTCAACCGTACCGTTAAAGTGTTCCTCGATGATTTGTTTGTCGATTTGAAAGAGTTTAAAACAGAGAAAGATGAATCTCCTATACAGATAATTGACGGCGATACGGCTTTGTATCGAGCCAGGGTATTTGAAACGCTAGAGGAAGTGGAAGAAGCTCTGACCCACCCGGAGCGCAATTTCGGGCCACCTCCACCCGATAAAGCCCGTTCAGGTCGAATGAACGCACAGGGGATATCCGTTTTTTACGGGGCAACAACTCAGGATGTGGCAATATCTGAAGTCCGACCGCCGGTAGGCAGTCGCGTGGTTGTCGCCGCTTTCAGACCACTCAAAGAAATGCGTATTCTCGATATTTCGGCTCTTGATACACTTATCTTTTCACGCGAAAGTGTATTTAACCCCAAGACCATACGTAGTCTTGAACGAACAGCCTTTCTAAAAACTTTCTCACGCAAAATGACGCTGCCAGTCTTCGGTAAGCGGCAGGACAGCGAATACTTGATCACTCAGGCGATAGCTGAATATCTAAGTGTCTCAGAGAAATACCAGCTCGATGGCATTAGTTTTCGTTCTACGCAGGTAAAAAGGGAAGCGAAGGGGAGCCGTCGCAGGCACAAGGCGCCGGGAGGCTACAATATTGTTTTGTTCAGTAAGTCTGCGGGGGTAAAACACTCCGATAAGCATATGCGGGAATATCAGGTGCGGTTTATGCATGATTTCGAAGATGAACCTGGACATTTTCATCCCTCAATCCATCAGGTCGTAGACGCTGAGCCAGAGAGGGATAATGATTGGGAATTTCGTTCTGACTTTATGCTTTCCCAGCGCAAACATAGCCTTGAAATGATCCCTGATGGTCTGACTTATTATCACATTCAGGGGGTCTCCTATCAGAAAACTTCAACAGAAATTGAGCAAGGAATGCCAGTTATCCGGCCCACGGAAAAACGAAATCCAATTTGACTTGCAGATGAGTTAGGGGGCTGAAATGCCTGTAGCCCCCACGATTTCACACGAACATCATGCGCTCTTGCATGTAACAGTTATCTGTTATATTCTCATGATATAAATTAATATCATTGCTGATGAGAGGAAGGATATGACTGAGCAGATAGATTTGGTAAAAGAAGCAGAAGGTAAAGGGTTTCTGCGTGGAGTGATATTTGCTGTTGCTGAACTGATGCGGGGTCACGGTGATACTGTGATTAGCAAGGATGTGCTGGACACGTTAGGCGGGCAATTACACGAAGCGTGTCGTGAAAGCAGTGAATATGATGTTCGTGCGTTGCGTGAGGTCTTTTCCGATTTACCCTTCGGTAACGATGCAGACTATGACAACCTGCGGCTTGTATCGCTGGATTTGGACGGACGAGACTGCGATCAGGATGATGCCTATTCCTTCGAGGTACGCGGCGATTATGGCGCTGAAACGCTAGTCATTGCGCGCTTTGAAGAACTTGAAGCTGCACAAGCCTTTATCAGTATGAATGCTTCCTTGATGATGTCTGGAGAGGAAGTCGACGATGAATAAGCTAATTGCATTCATTCTGCTGCTATTTATGGCTCCAGCATTGGGCGTTGCCGGAGGTGTAATATTTTCCTTCTGGAATACAGGGAATGAGCTACAGCCGGTCTGGGGCAGGCTTTTAGTTTACATGGTTGTTTTAGTGTTTATCTTTAATTTAAGAAACATACTTACGGAACCGACAACGAGAGCAACGCGCAAGCACCGTGAAAGAATGTTGATGGCAATTTTCGGTATAATCATTTACCCGTTGATGGCTGGTTTTTGTTTGTTTGTGATTGAAGACTTCTCATTCAATCCGGGAACTGATAGTGCTCAACAGACTCTAGATATGGCAAATGAAAAATTAAAGGTCATATTGCTAACGATGTTAAAATATATGCCTTTCGCAATTAACTGCGGGTACATTTGGCTTGAGGGAATTGTACCACTGTGGACAAAATTGAGACCTGCCCCATCGGTGAATAACGGCGAGTATTAATTGTACCGCATGTATAAATAGCACTCTCGTATACAAACACAGATACAGAGTGAATACTGAAAAATATCACGAGTTCATGACGGGTAATATGACTAGTTCAGATAAGCTATTTCAGGCTCTTAACGTATGGGTTGAATTAACAGGCATTGACCCGGACGCGAAAAGTTTTACTGTACGTATGGGGGCGGGGCTATCCGATCTGACCATAAAAAGAATGCACGAAGAGTTACAGGAATCCCAAACTCTCGATCCTTCAGGCATAACAACTTATTTGTTGCTCATTGCGTTTTCTGAAACATATTTTAACAACCGGTCGTTTACCGTTGGGCAATTACTGAATGAGCCGAAAAATACGCAACATTACCTGCAAAAAAGTGGCGATTTTCTAAAAATGATTAATAGTGACGAAGTCAGTTTTTCGTATAAATGTTTTACCGAAAAGCTGACAGCGGCGCTAAAACAATACGGGCTGTATTCTGATAGCACAGAGAAGGTTGTGGCTGACATCAGCACGATGGCAATGATTCGCCGGGATGCGCTGAAGTCATTTCAGGAGCTTTCCGTCAATCAGTTTACCCGTGGTGAACAGGCTGGAACGGACCACTTCTCATGGCTGAATACAGTTCACCAGTTCTGGAACATCAACTCATTGCTCGATGAAGCTGTCAGTGCGCGGGATGGTATCACTCTGAACCTTGTGCGTGACCCTAGCGACTTCTACAGCTATTTCGCGTTTACCGTAAAGAACGGCGGCAATCTGTTTGTGTTGTCCGATCACCCACAACATACCCATCCCATGCAACGAGGTATGTCACGCCGACCAGACAGGGAGTTTGACGAACGGGCCGGACGGCACTGGTTTCCGTACCAGCTGCTTAAGTTTAAGTACGACGAGGATGCCCGGACGCTGTACCGTGACCGATCAACTGATACTAACCTCGTTCCACGGCAGCAACGGGTGCAGTCCGTTTGCCAGCTGCAAGACTTGGAGGCAAAACAGATTATCTGGATAGCCCTCATGTTCGAGCTGATCGCAGACAAATACTGGCAACAGGGCTGGCAAGCGAAATCACTCAGCTATACCGCAGAAATGATTGCCTCACCGGCATTACTGGCTGAACAGGCTGCCCGTGCTGGCATGCCGGTAGTGCAAAGCCAGCTGCTAACCTTGCCAGAGCTGACGGTGGAAGAAATCTGCGCAGAAGACTTTCACCAGACCATTGATGCTGCTGACGGAGGGAAACCGCACAACTGGCTGGTAGCGCGTTACGGCCAGAAAGTCTCGCCTGACGTGCTCAATCTAGTTAAAAACGATGAGCATGTTCATTACCTGCCTTCCGTTAAGTCCGGTAATAGCAGGAGTAGGTCGGCACTGAGTACGGTAACAGATGTGCATCAGATAGCCTCCATGCCGCGCCGGGAATATGCCGCGTTAGCGAGCTGGGAAAAAGAGGGGCGCTATGAGCTTACACCGTTATCAGCTGTACAGTTTGGCGATGCCGGGAAGCTGGACTCCGACCGACGTTATATTGCCCGTTACAACTTTGCAAAAGCCATTACTCAGCTGGCCGATGAGGAATATGAGCTTACCCATGAGGAAATCGAAGCATGGTGGCGAGCTTCGCTGGAACGCAACGCAGAACGCTTATGTGCAATGGCCATAGAAGAAACAATCTGGCTCGATGATATTCGCAGGAATTCAGCCTCACCGGTGCTCTCTGTTGATTCTGTTCTGGGGAGATGTGCCTTTATGAACCGCTATGCAAGTCAGGAGGATGCCAACCGCAACAGCCATTACTTTGCTGAGAACTACCTTACAGCTGGTTACGATAAAGGTCATCTGTGCTATCTGATGGGTTCCCGCGCCTCCCCGGTTCATTCATTTCATGCCGAGAGCTTCATATGATTCAGCGGTGTTGGCAGGTTGTCGGGTAGACGAATTACCAGAGGTATTGCAGCACTGGTCGAATGATAAAGATTACAGGGGAACGCCATACTTGACCGAATCGATCCCGCAGCATGGGCGATACGTGATCCATGGAGCAGAAAATTTTGTGGAACGGTAACACTGGCGCTATCGAAAAGAGCGATGAACCGACTGATGAAAGAGCATGGAAAGGCCTGACGCGCCTGCGGCTTGCCTAACCGGGAAAGCCCCTGATAAGAATTCTCAGGTGCTTTCCCGGTTCCCGGTATTAGTTTGGTGCTCAATTTTGCGCATGCACAATCAATGGAGAGCGTTAGTTACATGTACAGAGTTACGGTAAACTCACTCGATAAAACGACAGTCATCAGATACAGGTCAGACAATGAAGAATGAATCTCAAGATCAGAATCTCGCCGCACTCCCACGTTCGCACGAGGCAGAACAGGCTGTATTGGGTGGTTTGATGCTAGCGAATGATGAATGGGATAACATCGCAGAAATCCTGTCTGAAGCAGACTTCTATCTGAAAGTACATCGCGTGATTTATCGCGAAATGGGCGTGCTTGTTAAGCAAAACTTTCCAATTGACCTCATAACACTGACGGATTCACTACGAGGTAAGGGACTGGAACAAGCCTGCGGCGGGGTTGGTTACATTGCCGAATTATCGAAGAATACACCCAGCGCGGCCAATATTCACGCCTATGCGAATTTTGTAAAAGAGAATGCAAATAAACGCGAAAATCTGGCTGGGGGAAATGAAGTTGCTTGAGACAATGCAGCCGCGTGGCCGGACGGCGAAAGAGTTGCTTGATCTGGCAGAAAGTAGGGTAATGGGTATCTCAGAAGTACGAGCTAAATCTCAAACAGGCCCTTCTCCAATTAGCGCAATTCTAGGAAGTACCATTGAGCGTCTAGATCAATTATTCCACACTCCACACGACGGCATTACAGGTCTGGATACCGGATATAATGATCTCAATAAAAAAACAGCAGGGCTTCAGAACTCCGATTTAATTGTGATTGCGGCGCGGCCTTCGATGGGGAAACCACGTTTGCAATGAACAGCTGCGAAAACGTGGCAAACAGCCAGGATAAACCGGTGTTGATTTTCAGTCTGGAAATGCCGAAAGAACAGTTGATGATGCGTATGTTGGCCTCTTTAGGGCGCGTAGATCAAACCCATATCCGTACTGGTATGCTCGATGATGACGAATGGCAGCGGATTGCAGCTACATCAGGAGTGTTACTGGAAAGAGACAATATTCATATTGATGACACCAGTGGTCTTACGCCAACAGAGCTGAGAAGCCGGGCCAGACGACTGCACCGTGAATGTGGAGGCCTGAGTCTGATTATGGTGGATTACCTTCAATTGATGCGTGTACCCGAAATTGACTCCAACCGAACATTGGAAATTGCCGAAATAACTCGTTCTCTGAAAAGCCTGGCGAAAGAGTTGCAATTACCAGTGATTGCGTTGTCACAGCTTAACCGATCACTGGAAGCCCGTGCGGATAAGCGGCCACTGAACTCAGACCTGCGGGAGTCCGGGTCAATTGAACAGGATGCTGATGTGATCATGTTTATTTACCGCGATGAAGTTTACAACGAAAGAAGCGAAGATAAGGGAATTGCAGAAATAATCATCGGGAAGCAACGCAACGGCCCTATTGGAACCGTCAGACTTACCTTTAATGGGCAATGGTCACGCTTTGATAATTATGCCGGGATTGGCTCAGACGATTAATCAGGAATTAATATGCAAAAACAGGATTGGTTATTAAAACTCAGGAAGGTTTCGGAAATTTCGACACTGGAGAAAATTATTCAACGTAAAGAGGATACGCTCAGCAAGGAAGACTTGATTGTATTTTATTCTGCTTCAGATCACCGGCTTGCTGAGATTATTGCAGGTAAATACTTTGATAAAGTGCCATCGCATATGTGGCGATACGTGAGGTAATAACAAAACGGTATTAGTTCGTTTCGAATACTTTACTGTGGTACACATTTTGATGATTTTCCCATGAAGCTGATAATGTACTTTGCCTAGACCCTGGGTTCTTGATTCCCGGCCTGGTCACAGAAATAAAAGAAAAAATGCATGTAACACTTTACTGTTACATGTCTTTGATATATATTTGTATCAAAGGGCGGGATTAAAGATTTTATCATTCCTGCCGAAACTTATCTTTTAGACGGATTTACGCAAGGAATATAAAATATGAAAAAATTATTGCTTCTGGGTGTTTTTCTGGTTTCAGGCTGTGCAGGTTTTGGCGGGAATATGAAGACCGTGGACTGCGAGGCTAAAATCAAAATTCATACGTGGGGCGGGAAGCAAGAAGAGCCTGTTCACGTAAATGCAATGCGATCTGACCGCTTCGGGCGGGAGTTTGTACGCGTACAGAACCGTCCGGTTATGCATTTCTTTTAGCCGCTGGCAGCCGAAAGATACCTTCTCCGATTATACATGTAAGTCCTGATATTCTGATAACCAGCAGAATCATATAGCCCGGCCAATGCCGGGCTTTTCTGTTTAAGATCCGAGAGTACGCATTTCTCACGCGCTTAACGTATAGTGATGTTGGTGACTATCACCGACCAAAGGAGGATTTATGCATACAGACCCAATCATGTTCTGGCAATCAGTGCTGCTCATTGCAGCACTGGTGGTAAGTACGGGTTATTATATTCTGAGTGGTAAGAAGAAAAATTAAACGTTACATGTAACGGTTAATTTTCTTGTTAAATGCCCGTTGATTCGACCAACGGGCATTTTCCCCAATTCATATTCTATGATCATCGTAATGTTATCCGGGCAGTGCCTCCTTTCTATTAATCGGTTGCTGACAATTAATGACGGGAACTGTTTGCACAAATCAACGGGTATTTCTATACCGACGCCTATCATCCAGTAACCATCCCCAAATCCAGAAAATACCCGGTATTCTCCACTGATATCGTCTGAGCGATAATGCGAAATTATCTGTTCTCCGAACTGTCTGGAGGCCTTTCGAATCATGGTTGAAAGAGAATGATGCCGCATCGATAAAACGTGATGGATAAAGCATGTTGGGCTGAGTGCAAGCGGTACTTCATTTTTCAACATGGCTGCATCCTGAAAGCGGCCCCTTAAAGAGGCCGTCATGAAGGTTACGCGGTTGCTGGCTGTTCACTTTCCGCGTACTGGCCGTTTTGCATTTCGTTGAGGGAATCAGCTGCTTCCTGAAGATGTTGGATCATTTGTTCAGCTGAAGTTCCCGGCGTAAAGATGCAGCATCCCACGCCTGCCTGTGAGAGGTAGTTCATCTTCAAATCTTCACCCGCAGCCAGAAAATCTACGGCCAGCAGAGGTGTGCGCTTTTCGTCGAGTACAAGCCAGGCAACCTGATGTTGACGCATCGATTTATGGAAATGCGCTTTCTTGTCCATATCAGGAGAAAACAGCAGGTCATCCAGGCTGACATTGCTTTTAAGAATGTAGAGGGGAATACAAAATTGATCGCATTATACATTTGCTGTTCTTCCGGGTTCATCACAGCTTTTACGCTCAGCTCGCCGGGGTTACGCATTTTTTCGTGGACGATAAATTTGTACGTACCAGAAAAGTGCGGCCAGAATAGCAAAGCCTACATAGTTGATTTGTTCGTCAGTCATTTTTACCCCTTACAGAATTTAGGATTGTCTTTACTAAAAGTGTTTTGGTTTGCGTCATTCCCTGGGCTGGCCGCTGCTAAGACGCTCATAGAGCATGGCGAACCCGTCTTGAAGCGATATACGCTTTAAATCTGATACGGTAGCTGAACGACCGCACCACTGCGTAAATGACTGGTCTGCCTGCACGAAGGCGGCAAGCCGTGAATGGTCTGTACCACTCATTTTCTGCATATACTTTATTTTTTCAGATTCCTGCATGTCGCTTGCAGGCATTGAAATTGCCTGAGAGGTCAGAGGCAGCAGTAATAAGAACGGAATTAATCTGCGTGTTAACATATGTCACCATGATATAAAAATGTATCATATTTAGTCAAAAAAAATGCAGACTTAGCTGCATTTTGCGCATGCGCAAAACAATTAGTTCCTGTGCTGGTATCGCGTACCTGGGTTATCCGTTCCCCTTAACTGTCGAGAGAAGTTATCTAGGTTGTTAACCGGCTTTCGCGGATCTAAATCAGGTACATTATTCCAGTTCACGGAATGGCTTATGCCATATCATCATCACAGTGGCTTTTTTAGCATTTGTTTCAGCAATATCCCGCCTGAACTCCCGCCAGATATGCTTCATGTCTTCAATAAAGTTTTTGGTCCAGTTTTTCATTGCGACCTCCCGTACACAATGGTTTGTCTTTCAAATTTTAATTCACCGTTCATAAAATATCCCTACACTTCGTATATCACTTAACTGTTACATAGTCAATGCCGTCCCGGCTGTTATGGTTAGTTAACGCGGAATATTTTATTATTCCCCTGTACTGGTCTGAAGTGGGATACCGGAATCACTGTTGCCGGAGGCCACCGGAGGATGAGCACTGCTTGAGTGTGTGCTTTCGTCTGCTGCTTCATTAGGGGTCGCTGCCTCGGCTGGGCCATTTCGACTGCCGCCTGACAGTGCTGGCTGAGAAGGAAGCGGTGATGGCTGCGGCCCCTGGTATTGCGCACTTTCATTAACCATTACCTGCTGCGCTGCGGGTGATGGCTCTGCGCCTGGCGTGGGTAGTGCTGGCGCTGTTGTTTCGGAAATTACAGCGTCCGGCGAGCTGAGGGAGGGTCCCGGATTGCTGCGCCTCAGTAACGGCGGGGGGGTTGACCAGGGATTACCCGACGGGTTAGCCCCTTCTGGTGCTGCCGGGTGGTGCCTCGCCCGGAGCTTGGGCCCACACTCTGCGCGGTGCGGCTGGGCCGGTTTCGTCTCCGCCCGCTTTCGCCCGGCCTATTCCCGCGGGCTGCTGGTACCGCCCCGCGTGGAGCCACTCGCTCTTTTCAGGCGTTGGCTGTGTAGTTTGAGGCGTTGAGATATCACTGACTATCGAGCCTGTAGAATGAGCTTCAGCCGTTTCCTGAGCGGCTTTAAGTAATGGCCTGTAAAACGCTTCCGACTGAAGGGCAACGTTCTGATTAATAAATTCTCTGTCTCTCCCGCTCAGATGAGCTGCATCGGCTTGCTCTGTGGCGCTGTCACGGAACTGCTGGATCTTATGTCCGGCAGCTGCGGCTATCTGATCCGTTGTCGTAGAGCGGCCATTAATATTACTCATATTGACCCCGGCGCTGAGATCCACTCCAACGGCTTTACCCACCTCACGTAAGAACCCTGATTTGCCAACGCTGGCCCCACCGTCGATAGCCTGTTGAGTACGGCCATCCCCGGACTGAGAGATAAATGGCGAGAGACTTTCGCTATCTCTGCACCTAACAGACGAGAGGAAGACCCTGCATTGGTGCGTTCAGCTGAAGCAACAAAGCGTTCAATCGCCGGTGCATGCTGGAGATTTTGTTGTGCAGATGGTGCGGACCCAAAGGTCTGTTCAGAATTAGTGGTAAAGCTGTCATCGCTGACTGTGCTGCTACCCGTTTTAACCGTTGATGTAGATGCGTTCTTGCCGTCAGGCGTATCGCGCATAGACATATGGACTGTCCCTACACCGTTATCAGGGACAGCGTCTGCCTGCGTCTGGTTGATCAGGCCGCTATCCTCAAGGTTTCTGGCATCGTTCTGGTTAATCGCAAGGGTGGTGTTGGCTCCTGCCAGCGCATCGGCGGCTGGTTTATCACCTTTAAGTGCATCGCTAAGCGTGTCGAACTTGTCCTGACCAGAAAGCGCCTGATGCATATCGGTTTCGCCGTGTCGTCTGGCGTATTCCGGCATCGCCACGTCGCGCTCTTTGAAAGCGGTTTTCTCACCTCGGATATTTGCACCTTGGAAGTTGACCAGCAGAATTCTCCTGCATCTGTTTCGGACTGAAGTTGTTCCTCCAGCGTACCCATCTGTTCAGCAGAACGGGCAGCAGAGAGAATTTCGCGTGACTGGCTTTCTGTTGTTCCCGTGGCTTTGCTGATCTCCTGAATATTGGCTTTCTGTTCACGCATATCGTGAAGATTCTGGGTGAGATGTTCTGTCTGGGATTCACTGACCCCACTGGCGATCCCGCCTTCAGCATCATATGCATTATGGAGCGCGTCAGCACGACCCTGGCGTTCGTCACTTTCAGCGGCCGCAGTATATTGGGAGCGTGAATGTAGCCCTCCTAAAGTACCTCCAGAAGCCTGTAGCTGGCCCTGGCCGCTTGCATGTTCATTAATCGCACTTGTCGCTGTTTTCTCCTGCGTGAAGTCGGTGACGGATTTGCCTGTTGCACTGGCCGCCTGACGAGTACCGGCAGCGTGACCCAGCTGAGTCTCACGCTCGGTGGAATGCAGCTTGCCTTGCTGGTCAGACAGGGTGGAGAGCTGGCCTCCGCCATTTTTCAGGTTGGATTGTGCATCAGCGGTTTGCATCGTGTGACTCACGCCGCTACTGAGTTCAGACTGCTCTGTAACAGACATGTTCGACGCGCTGGCCGCATGCTGGATACCCTGAGCTTCACCAATGCTGGATTGAGCCTGAACCATTGAAGTTTCTGAAGCTGCAAGGAAACCTCCCCCCATATTTCCATTTTCGTAACCTCGCGTTGTGCCGGAGGCCCGACCACCTTCTACCGCACCGGAACTGTGCCGCTACGCCAGCGTACCGCCCAGCGCAGAGATTTGCGTGAGGCCACTTTCAATAGCTGAGCTTTGGTTAAAGGACGTGGCGCTACTCATTAGCTCGATGTTGCCGATATCCGCAGCGGTTTGCAGGGTTGCATGGCCGCGATTCATGGCATCAATCTGTGCACCTTTGCCTTCTGGCGTAAAGGCTTTATCGCTGGTTTCTTCAGTGACGCGATCAAGCCGGCTCATGGCTTTCTGACCAAATGCACTGAGTCCATATGCGCTTACGCCGAACAACCCGGCTATCAGCATCGCGATTTGAAGGGCCGTCTCACGGGCAGATGCCATTACCGACATGGCTTTCATGGTGGAAGAAGGCCCCATTTGTACCGCGTCGATGCCAAGCCCCATCGATTTAAGGTCATTCATGGCCGTAAGAATTTCATCGGTTCCGGCCTGAAGGAGCAGGGCATCCGCAATCTGCCAGCTGGTAATAAAGATCCATAAACCAAACAGCAGTGTCAGTGCTTTCCCCATTAAGGGGGTGAATACAAGCAGTAACAGAAGTGGGGTCACAGAAAGGATAATTGCTATCACACCGGCCATGATGAAGCTTAGCCATTCAGGGTTTGTGATAGCGTCAGCCATACCACCGTTAATCATGGCGCGGTTTGTCAGCATTGTGGTTGCCACGTCAGGATTGTTCTGAAGCATCGCGTCTGTGATGGCCTGTGAGACGAGGACATTACTCATGGCTGTATTGAGCGAAAGCCCACTTGCGCCAAAAATGGTCTGTAGACCATTTTCCATGCGACTCTTGCATTCTGCTAACTGTGTGGCGTTACCAGAGGTATACCCGTTCTTCGTGCAGATATCAGCAATGCGCGCTCCATAGGCAGCAGGGTTCCCTAAATCACTTTTAAGAGAGACATAGGCCTGATCGCAGGTGACTGTCGCCCCCTGGGGATTTGATGGACTTACCCAGCTGGTATAGACCGCCTGATTTCGCAGGGGGGAGCTGATACCACATCCGTGACTGAAGAACCTGACTTGAGTGACCGGGGATCAAAGCCGCGAGTCTCTGCCACAGGAGAACACTGGTTCCACATTGCTTTAACGTTGGCGGTCAGATAGGGATCAAACTGAGCACCGTTGCGGTTCAGGATACCGAGAAGCATTTTGATTGGGGTTCCCTCCCCGGTGAATCGCGTCGTGGTGGCCGTATTGCGGTTACTCATATCAACAAAAGCCTGGTATGCCTGATTGGTAACGCCAGCAGTTAAAATGAGAAAATCGGGTATGCCGCTTACAGCCTGATACTGGTTGCGGCTCTGATCGTAAATATGGATAGTGCCTTTGGTTGCACCAGACCGAAATAAACGATAGTCCCCAGCATGGTAAGGCCAAGCCATCCCATGCCCATCTGCGCTTTACCGGTTTCAAGGTATTCATAACCACCCTTTGCCGATTTCAGCAGCAGGGCGGAAAGCATCCCCATAACCACAAACGCTGTGACCATCGAGGCGTACTGGTTGTCATTGAAAATGAGTTTGACGCGCGTAAATGCATTCACAATGGTTGAGAAGCCACCCATGACCACGTATTCAGCATCCATCGCCAGCGCGAACGGGCTTACGGCCATCAACCCGGCGAGCAAGAAAAGGTGTCTTTTCATCAGCGTAAGCCTCCTGCGGCACGATCGCTTTGATCCTGGCGCTCCTGTGTTTCAAACGACTTGATGAAGCCCTGGTTCAGCGTATAGGACTGTAGGCGGCTGTTATAGGCAGCTTCAACTTTTGTACTGGCATCACGCGCTTGCGTGATCAGGTCATCGAATTTGGCGATAGCAGGCTTAAACAAATCCATACGGCAGGGCTTGGAACCGGCAGACGGATCAGCGAGTGGTGTGGATACCATTTCATTGACTTTATCAAAGGTGTTTTCCGTATTGCGGTACAGGTCGGTAAAGATGAAGTACGTGTAGTAAAGGCCAACCAGTTCGCTCAATACGTTCAGCGTCACAGTATCTCGCCGGTTACTACAGCCTGTTTCAGAATGGTATAAACCGGGATATTGGTCTGGTTAATGAATGCCTGGTTATCTGAAGTCAGCGGCTGATTATTTTTGATACGGGAAACGATGCTTTCCATCTTCTGATACACAACGGTGCGGACAGGTCTTGAGCCGGAAGGAACACATTGCTGATCAATGGTTTTCACGTAGGCACGTCCGTTAAGCATATCATCCAGGGAAAACTTCTTATTCTGAGGGCAGCTGGTGATGGACTTAGCGACCGGGATTTTGTCGTTGGTTTTAGACTCGATCCACACATCACCCATGTACCCGCGAATGGTATCGGCATAGTCGCCCATCCCCACTTTCTTAGCTGCACGTTCTACGATTGACCCATGCTGCATCAGATCCCGGAAATCAGCCGGGCATCCTGAAATCATCGATTTCAGGTCTGCAATTGGTTTGTCATCAGCAGCTTTAATCTTTGAAGTGGTGTCACTCCACATACGATCAACAGCTTCATCGAGATTTTTCGTGCCGGTTGCTTCAGTCCACAGCCCTTTTAGTGCTGTCGGGTCGCGTTCGACCAGTGTTGTAGCAATAGGCTTCGCCAGCGCACATTCGTTTAGCTGAATACCGTTCAGGAAGTTAGTGATCTGCTCAATTTTACCCTGTCAGCGCACTCCTTACACATGGTTTTGAGTGCCATATCGAACGCAACATAAGGCGCGGCCTGCATTGCTCGTTGTGCTTTCTCTACCAAAAATCAGGATCGAGGAAGGAAAAGCCTCCCAGAATCCGTCAATGCCCCCCATCCTACCGACAGGCGAGGGGGAAATGGTGATAGGGTAATCGGTACTGGTAGTGGTTCGCGCCGTGAATCCCCCCATCGTGTAATAGCCTCGTTTTTGACTATCGAAACTGCTGGGTGAGTCATAGACAGCGTTATCAAACCATTTATCAGCCCAGTTACCGGCGGCGAAACAATGGATTGGAGATAACGCGCTGACTGCGAGAAGTAATAAATTTGTGAGTTTCATAATAATGCTTCCCTGTTAACGAATGGGGGTTGATTCGTTTCGCTGGGTACGAACGAAATATTTACTTTGAGGGACCTGGCCGTTAAACAGGCGAACCAGATTAAAAACATCTTCACGTAATGTATTTAAAGGCGAGTATCCGATTGAGACGGCTTGCCAGTTATTTGCGCCAGCATTTTTCTTAATCAGGACAATCACCGGAGTGCCATTAATATTGAATTTCGAACGCACCTCCGGGTTCTGAATGATGTCGATGGTTTTCACATACCAGTTTGTTTCCTTCTGAAATTCCTCCATGACGGGAAGCTGATGCTGGCAATAAACACAGCCTGGTTGTACAAAATAAAGAAGGGCAAAGTTCTTCCTGTTTTTGAACAATAAATCTGTGACCATCGCATTTTCAGCTTGTGCCTGAGCCTGCGGTGAAGACGTTTCAGCCTGTGCATGACTGAGAAGGCAAAACATAAGAAACATAAAATGAAGTAATGGTCTCATATATTGGCACATTTAACGGATCAAAGAATCTGCCCTGCTGTTTCTCATTGGTAAAGAACTGTTGCGGATCAAGTTCGCTGTCGAGTCCGCGCCTCATCTTGTAAATACTGGTTCTGAGGTTATCTAACGAATCGACGCCGACAGAGACAGGCATCCACTTGTCCGTATCGGAGTTGCGTTTGATCAGAATGGTAACGGGGCACGATCAACGTTGAATTTTTCCCGCCGCAGGCTGGCGAGTAATATCAATTTCTTTGATATACCAGCTGGTTTCACGCTGAAAGTTTTCAAGGATACGTGATTGCTGTACGCAGAAACCACAATTAGGCTCGCTAAAGAAAAGCAGTGCATATTCATCACGATTTTTAATCAGACTTTACTTTTAAGCTCCTGACGTTCGCGCTGTTTCTCAGCGTTCGGATTCGTGATCGGATAATCTGAAGCTGCATTCAGTTGGGGATTTTCCAGCATCACGTAACCCGTCAGGCTGGTAAATGCAGCTGACTTTCTGCGTGCAGCATCCTGAACTTGTAGTAATCAAGAACAACGTCAGGGGATAATTTAAACAGTGCGTAATCCCTGGTTTTATCCAGTAAATCCTGAACATCCTTTGATGCATCTTAAATAGTTCATCGGCAGAAGGAATTACAGGGCGTGGATATTTATTTTCTGCCTTCTTTCTTCCTCCTTTTGGGAGTCTCATACCAGAATAAACCGTGTCTGGGGTTTTTAACAGGTGCAGCAGCATCACTGGTAGCCAATACCGGAAATGAAAACAATGTTGCACCGACCAGTATCATTTCTTTGATCATATATGCCTCAATGAAAGAGCAATTTGCGCATGCGCAAATGACTTAAAAAACGGGAATGAGTTTTTCTGTCGTCGCGATATCAATAAAACCCCAATAGCGGCTGTCATAGCTGTTAATGGTGTCCCCCACGGCAAAGGCTTTTCCTTCGGGGATAATGCCGGTGAAGTTGAATACCGGAAGGGCATTCCCTTTGTGGTCATGGGCCATCGCTCGCGCAATTTCTACACCGTCACAGTAAAACTGGTTGCCTTCGCGCTGAAGGTACTGACCGGCGATACAGCCCAAACGCTTCACCGTGTTCGCTTCGCCACGGGGCAAATAACGGTCTTTCAGATAGAAGCGCACATACTGGTCCTGCTCTGTGGCCTCATGACCGGTACGAAAAAGCACGACCGGAAATACGCTGTGCGTGGCCGGGATCAGAATATGGGTAAACAGACTGTATGCGAGCACCGGGGAGAGGCTATGGTGGTGGTGTTGAGATATGCGCGCGATTCATCGGATAGCTGAATGCGCGTTGCCAGACGCTTCAGAATCATCATGCTTTCTCCAGTGTTGTGATCAGGCGCTTAACCTTTTCATCCGGCGAAATCATGTTCATTCGCTCCAGCAGTGCGCGAACGGACGCATCACCATACACGACAGCTGATGCCTTATTGACCTTTTCCAGGCCATCGCAGTAACTCTGAATCTGCATGTCAGGCTGGTAGATAAGAGCTGGTACTTTATTGATGCCGTAAATGCGGAACAGCATGGGGTCGATGAGCATTTCCGTACCCCACATCTTGCATTTTGCCCCTTCGCAGGAGGGATCTGCGTTAAGTACATTACGGGTCAGCGTAATGGTATCGACCATTTTACTGATCCCGCCTACTGTACCTCGCATGACCATCACTCCTCCTACTTTGGAGAGGTCGTGCATATTTACGCAGAGTGACAAGCGGCATACTGCTGGAAACAAACATGACGAGCTGATTACCGGCGAGTTTTGGCCCGTCTTCTTTCTTCTCATCATCCTGCATACCAGCAGAGGCAAAACCTGCGACTTCACCGCCTCCTGCTTTTTCTTGAAGGCATCACTCTTTGAAAATTCGGCAATTGACGACGCAAACTGACGCGCCACTCCCTGTTCATCATCATTGAGTGTCTGCACAGCCTGTGCATTCGCATTCCGGGCTGCGGCCATCATTTCTGGTGATATTTTTACTGACAGGGGTTCACTACCGGTTGCACAGACACCGAACGTTGCAAGGGAGGCCAGAGAAAATGGTGCTGTTCTTCATCAGTGTTTCTCCGGGTTATCATGGCGTTCGGACTGTGCAGGTGAGGCATCCTGTTCTTTATGTTCTGGTGCCTGAGCTGCGGTTTGGGATTTTGCTCACGACCAGTTCGGTCGTTTCAGGCACTGAAGAAAATGCAGCATATGTTGCAAATGCTATTTCAGTGACAAATATGATCAGGTGACTAACCGCATACATACCGGCGATGACCGCTATGGCTGGAAGCACTGAAAATCCGCCCCGCTGAAGGTATTGTTCAGCTTATTTGCTTCCAGCCGTAATCAGGTTTGTCTTATCTGTTACCCACGCAGCCATATCTCCCCTTTAAAACACAGTAAAAAAAGAAGATTGCTGATACGGAAATGTTTTTGTTCAGAATTAGGCTTCGCTTTTGTTTTCTTTGTGCATGCGCAAATGCGCTTACATAACTGAACCCGAATAACGGACGCAGCAGTCTTTTTTCTCGAACATCATCCACATGAAGTTGTCTTTTCGTGGATCATGTTTCCCGCCGGTCCAGAGCAAGCCCTCACGGCCAATAGGGAGGCATGTTGTACTGCGAGCAGGGCGCATCATCTGCAATTTGAAGCGATCTTTGCGCCAGATAGGGGCCAGTTCCCGGTAGCATCCATCGTCTGATGTATTCCAGAGCAGGCCGAGGCGACCCATCATATAAATGGTTCGGGCTGCAATACCGGCGTTGGCCTCTACGTAGTCTGTGGAGGTAATGGAGCCTGAGAGGGTAGGCATTTCCCCATGAACCCATACACCAGAAAAGGGCATTAAGCGGCATCCCAAACGAAGCCGCAGCTGCGTCTGCGGAACAGGTGATCGTGGAAATAGGATTGGCAAAAAGAAGGGCTTCCGGGTTAATGATCAGACTTAAAATGTCATTGTTCCACTGAGGAAGGATCTCAGTCATCATCGCCACGTCATACCCTTCATCATCGAGGCAGGGAATGTCGTAGAACATGTTGAGAATCTTCCACGCCGGGAAGATATAATAATGGGCTTGCTGGAATGCTCTTTTAGAGGTGCTGTTTTCGTTCAGCCCCCCGGCCAGAGTACCTGGCTTTGGCGTAGTCAGTGTCGTACCGAGAGGCATCATGCAGTAGGGATCAGAAACTGTATCAATGATACGTTTCGGCTCCCAAAACGAGGTTTTCAGGCCGATAGTTGGTACTGCGCCCCCTTTGCAGACACAAACAGGACTGTCGCTGTGGCTGGCATTTTCTTCGCCGCCTACGATTTGCACACCGGCTATACGCATCGGAAAAATACAGGACCAGCCGATATCCGTCACCGGGTTCAGGAAGGAAGTTTTGCATTCCGCGCGAGCTGCGGGAATTAATGCGTTGAAGGCTGTGCTGAGTACATCGGAAGTAGCACTGAGCATGTCATCCGACATCAATTTCAGAAGCGCTGTGGATGTTTTCTTTTCGGGATTCCAGGCAAATTCGTTGATTACCAGGTGTGCGCCTTCCTGCTGAACAATACTGGGAGTGACTTTCACATCAAGGCGCTGTTGCAGCGTGGGATCAAGTATAAATGCCGGGCGACCCAGCGACTCGCCTTTGGTTATGACATCGCCGTGGGTATACAGCACCATGTCGGTATCCTGGACGTGCGATTTCAGCCATTCCTCCTGGCCTGGGGATATCACCACAATGCGCTGGGGCAGATGAACATGCTGTAATGGATTAAACGTATACCCTTTCGGATACAGGATACGGCCCTCTTTATCGGGAACATCGATGAGCGAGGTATAAAAGGGAACGTAGGTGCGGGTTCGTGTTTCTTTGGCAACAGGCAAAGGAACGCCGCGAAATGCATGCCACGATTCGCGGTTTTTATTCATTTCCTTTGACCAGTCAACACTACGGACGCGACTCTCAATTTCACTGAGAGCATCGGGTTCGGCAATGTCATAGATCTGGCCTATAGTATTGCCGACAGTGGCAGCACTGGCGGCAAAGGACAGAGTGGCACTAATCAGCAGCGTCATTATTTTTTGCATAATGGATCTTCGTTCATGATACGTATTTGTATCATAAACTATAATCAATTAGATGGCATGCTGATTTTTTAATTAGTTTAAATTGATTTTGTGAGTTCTCATATCATGTTGAATAGATTGTTTTTATTGCTCTCATCCGTGAGAGCGTTGATTAATTATTAATTTGTTTTTTCGTAGAAATCCTGGGTGATTTGATTAACATCCTTCTGGATTTCATCGGTTGCTTTTTTCACCATATCTTCAACATATTCGCTGAGGTCAATCTCCGCAAAGTTGATGGCGGCAAACTCGTCTGGAGTGAATCCCCTGCACTGCGGTGAACCCGAATCGCCCCAACCACTGAAGTTCTTCAGCTGCGGTCTGCCCTGTTCATGAATAATTCTCGCCAGCTTGGAGTTAAAACAGCAGTATGAGGTTGCCTTCTGGACACAGCCCAGCAGAGGGATTTTCTTTTTGCAGTATGTCCCGACTTCATGACAGTAACCGGAACCGGCCTGCATAGCGGTTTCCATCGACGTCTGATCGCAGGCTTTCATGAGGTATTGCATAGCGAAGTAAATGGCAACGGAGATCGCCAGACTTGTCGGGTCAAAGCAACCAGCATGGCATCACCAAAGCCCGGCTGCCATAGACGATGCGACAGCTGCATCACCGGTCGCCTGCATCGCGACGGTATAGTAGGTATAAGCCTCCTGCGCAGCGCCGTACACTTTGGATATGGTACTGGCCGCCGTGGAGATATTACCCAATGCTCCTACGGAGTCGGTGAATACCTTCCCTTCGCTTTTGCAGCAGTTCTTAAAGGCCGTATCTACCCCAGCGAGCTTGCAATCCTGCGCACGGCCACTGAAGATAAACAGCTGATCCATACATACGCCATCGTCAGACTTCTTACCGTCATTGACCAGCATTGAACCGTCTATGTTACCTTCATCCACCGGCTTGTTAACGCTGACATCAATGCATTTATTGGGAGAGCATGACGCTCCGCCGTTATTATTCAGGCAGGACTGATTTACACCGATTGGGCAGTAGTTCTCCGACGTGTTCCAGACACAGTTTGTGCCACTGAGCGTTCCCTGTGAGCAGGAATACTGCGTGGATGATGACGTGGATTTTACACACTGACCATTTTGTATAACGTAACCTGACTGACAAACGGCCTGCACAGGTCCGGCATCGGACACGACTTTACACTGGTTGCCATTGACCAGCGTACCCGTGCTGCACAGATAATTCAGGTTTGTGGTTGAGGTGTGTTTGCACTGACCACCTTCGAGCACAGTCCCGGATGGACAGGTCAGCTGCACAGCCCCGGCATCTGCGTTAACGACACATGAGCCGTTAACCATAGAACCGGCAGAGCAGAGGTATTGCGCGTATACAACAGTTGTCCAGAATTGGGCCGGACCCTGCATGGTGATCCGGCATTCTGCCAATTGATAACCGGCAGGGACATTAGTGCAACGGCCTCCGCCCGGAACCTGCATGATTGCGCTAGGCATCACACATTTCCCGGCCCCGTCATAGGCCCATTGTTTACCACCAACATTAGGACAACTAACTGTGGGCTGAATCTGCTGCTGAGTGATACAACGGCCATTCTGAATGAAAGAGCCTGCGGGACAGGTTTGCGTCGGGGCAGTGTAGGTATAGGACTGACAGCCATTACCTACCATTACATAGCCACTTGGGCAGTAGCCCTGGGCCTGTAACAGACTTTCTTGCACGCAGCGGCCATTCTGGATGAAGTAGCCATTGGGACACTGGCTACCCAGAGGGGCATATTCGTATTTCATGCAAGCCCCGTTTGCCTGCATTGTGTATCCCGGCAGGCAATACGAATTCGCCGCCGTAGAATGATTTATCGTGGCAGTTTGACAGGCCTGATATTCGCCTTCGTCGCCCAGATAACCATTATTATTTAAATCCTGACCGCATACGAAATTTGTTGCAATAGGATTTGCCGCTTTTGCTGGCAAAATACCAATCAACATAACGAGCTGGCACAGGATTAGAATGGAACTAATGAACTTCCTCAGCATTTCCAATATTTATCCTTATAATCTGGCTTCTTGGGATTGCCGGAACTATCATGTCCTGATAACCTGCATGATGCTGAAGCTTCTGCGAACGCTGGCAAGCTTTAATAACTTCCTCGCCATTTTTGTTCGTTGCATCACACTCATAATAGCATATTTGATCACGCTCGCTTTATTATTTTATCAACCTGCCCGGATGTCTGGAGTTTGTTTCGGCTTACGGGTTTTGCACATATTTATACAATCACCCACTTTCGGCATGTCAGGCCAGAATAATTCACCTGCACCGTAAGTTACCTTGCCGTTATTGAACATTTTGTCTTTATAGTCGCCGGGCGTGACGGTTTTATCGATGTAGGCCTTACGCTCAATTATTTTGTCGAAATTGAAGTCTGTCTTGCGGTTGCATCGGTATTGCCGTTTCTTTTTAAACCAATCACGTTTCACAGCGACAGAGCAGAAGCTGCCCTGAAGAACCTGGGTTTGGGGAAGAGGGATAAGGCCGGTGTTGATGCTACCAGTGAAAGTTTTCACTCCGTCCACAGTTTCATCGACAAGCTGACAGTTTTGGTCCTGTTCATAAGCAGTACAGGTGTTTGAGACATACTCATCACCTTCACGACAGGAGAGGTCAGCCTTCAGCCGTACCAGAGCATATCCTTCGCCTTCACCAGAGACTTCGACGCGGATTTTGAATTTGACCGGGCCATTTTTATCAAGGTACTTTTTAAAGTCCGTATTCGGAGATTGGTTCCATGACTTGCTCAGTTCGCATGCGCCAGGCACCGGGCCTGCATCGTTCCAGTTGCCATACGGTCCTGACCAGACGACTTTATCTCCGGCCCACAGTTGCATCCAGTCATCAAAAACGGCGTTAATGAGCGTAGCGCTGGCTATACGGGTGTGGTCTTTGATGAAAAAGTTAGAATCAACTTCAAAGTATTTACACGTACCGCTCCAGTAGTTATCACCCAGACGACCTAAAACCAGTTGCAGGCAGTCAGTGCCACATTGCTGAACGGAACCTTGCCCTCCATCAAAGGCGATAATTTCATTCAGCTTAGGTTCATCCAGATTCACGTTGCGAGTGATATCGCATGAGTACACATCAGACGTTTCGTTTGGGTTCAGGCTGCCTTCAGTGATCATGCGGTAGGCATCACTGGTGGTCTTCTGACTGTTGGCATCCGTCTTCATGGCGTTATAATTATCCTTGTAATTAAGGATTTTTTTACCATCAGCAGTACCAAAGAAACCTTCTGAATCACCAATCGAACATGAAGCTGTGTCACCGCCAACGAAAGATGCCGATACGCCGTCAACCTTAATCTGACTCAGTGTGAACCAGGGGTTTGCCCGCGAAAGTGCCTGTGATGCGCCGCCACCCAGATCGTTAAGAATTTGGCCCAGATTATTCCAGGCGAGATTGCTGCCACAGCTGTTATTTATGCAGTAACAACCACCCAGTTCCGTCATAGCGACATTTTTACGGCCTAGTTGGTAGCTCTTGGGATCTGCAACCCAGGCCCAAGAAGTGCAGGTAGCAGCATTATTCGCATCGGAACACGTCTGAAAGCCGTTACTGCAAACTACTGAAATATCCCAACCTGGTGACGTTGTGATGTCCAGGGAGCCGTTCATATCGGTATCCTGCATGATATTCAGCAGTTTTAAATTACCGTTCGTTGTGGGCTGAACAAGCATGCGCATGAACTCAGATGAGCCTTTACAAACGGCTTTGCCGTTAAATGCGGTTTGGCCGTCATAGGTTCGCATATTGTTTTCACCGGATACCGGACGGATCTGCGATTCATTTAAACGGGAGGCGTTACTGGTTTTCCCTTTTACCGTTGATGAAATAGAACCTGCGATATCCTTACTTGCAGTAATTTTGGCTGTGTCCGGTGGCCTGAATTTGCGCATGCGCAATGAAACAGGGAGCATAAATGCTCCCAAAGCCGATATTCACATTCTTCATCGACCGGCCTCAGTACATCCGGGTTCACCCCGGAGAGTATTTTAAGAGCATCAACAGGTTCCTTGCCCTCAGCCATAAGCCGATCGAATGCAGCAACATCTGCACCGTCTGACGTGTTAACCCAATAACGCCACTGATCCACACAAAGACGAGCCACTCCCATACCCAACGGACAGTCGATAAAGACTTCACCGTATCGTGGTCGGGCATTACGAACACTGCTCAATAGCTTAAGCGGGAAGCCTTCCGTGATGTTAGGAAGAAGGCCTTTCTTAACCGCTTCGTCGTACATGCGCGATTCCAGGTAGTAACGCCATTGGGCGTTTGCCTTAACAACCGGGCCTAGACCTGGAAGCACTTCATAATCCAGCGGTGACTGAAGGACGATCCCCATCGCGCCGCGGTATTTACGAGCGCGACGATAGCCTTCGTTTATCATCTGGGTCAGACCGTCCATCGAAACCATGCCGGTTTTCTGCAACATCGAGGCGACTTCCTCGACCAGGATAATGCTCGGACGCGAGCGGTCGGAGAGGTACAAATCCATCGTAATCGCGTTCATGAGGTTCATGACCATTGGGAAGAATAGCTGCTTAACAGAGCGCAGCTTCTCCAGGTCAGTACAGACGAAATCATCATCTTTGATGTTGAAGGTCGTTGGACCGCAGAAGAACTTGCCAAAGGCGCGATCAGATTTAAAAGCTTTCAGTAGATAGGCGAGCTGGAATGCGACACCTTGAATCTCTTCAATACTTTTTTTGTGCTTATCGCTGTATTCCGACTCCAGAAATTTGCCGGATGTCAGAAAATCAGTGACGGCATCCGTTCCCCTGATACCATCACCTGAACTGTAAGCGTGGCGACAGGCCTGATCTATCAGGTTGGCTTCCAGTTCATTCACATATTGGCCGGTGAACGCGTATGCGGCAGAACTAAAGACTATCTGTGCCGCTGAAATATTCTGGGCCAGGTCTTCATCATCATTGGCTACAAAATCGAGGGGGTTGATGCATATGGGATTTTCGAGGTTGAAATCTATGTAGCGACCTTTGCGTATGCGTGTCAGTTTTTCATAGCTTTTACCCAAATCCATGATTCGCGTTTTGGCACCAATACTGGCGTAATCATCGATCATGCTGTTCAGGAAGAACGATTTACCCCCGCCCGTTTCTGCGATCACAACGAAGTTGTGAGCGTTCGCTCGCTTATCATACATGTCGAGTGAGATTAGCTGACCCTTGCGGCCAATGAGGGATTGCACCGGACGGCCACCGCCACGAAAATCTGTCTGAACCGGTAGGAAGCGTGCGATATTTTCATTATCGAGATAAAAATGACGGTCTATATTATCGATATTGCTTTCGATGTTATAAAAGCCGAAGGGCAGGGCTGTATAGAACATGACGTTCTTAATCGACTGCTCGTACATCATCTGGAAGTCAAAGCCCTCCCATAAGTTCTTAGCCTGCGCAGCGGCCTCAAAAGCTTCCTTTTCCGTTTTACCAAACACCCAGAGCTGCGGGATCATGTAATGGAATTTGTTGTTTTGGCCATCATCCTTTGCATGATGTGATATTCCTCCATTCGTTGGCGTAACGAATGCGCCAAGCCAGCACCAACGCGCTGGAACATCGTTTGTGTTGCCTTATCGGTTATGTTTTTGCGCAGGTCGTCGTAAACGATTGTCAGGGTATAAAGGAAAGGCGACTTGATTTGTCGCATGTCGTCCTCAACACCCATGTAACCGCCAAACAGTTCATTCGTATTGAGTGGGTTATTTTTGCCCTGTGGGACAACATTGGGATATAGACATACACCGTAGCGGTGTCCGGCATAAATTAAAGAGCCAGGATCGCTAAGGTCGATGTTTGTTGCGTTCATCTGTTTACGCAGCTGCCGTTCCGGGTCATACAATCCGTTATTAGGCTCACCACTAAAGAATTCACCGGCCCATTTAATCAGATCAGAGGCCTCCCAGCGGCGGGGTTCCATCCCCGCAATGCCGAAAGATTCATGGATTGCTACAAGAAGTTCTTCAGAGATGCGCTGCTCGTGCTTGATGGTGAAGAACAGACGGAAGTTACGTAGCGGGATGTTGAACAATTTAGCGACCCCGTCAGCACCTTCACGCAGAAATTTTTCCATCTGTGCCATGTTCATAGCTGTAACGGGATCGCTCTTATCGCGTATATTGCAGTATTCTTCAATATGACTGTTCAGATTATGGTCGGGATATAAAATCCACTGGCATACAGTTCCTTTCGGGAATTGGGAGCGCACGATACCATGCAGCTTATCGAGCTTGTCATTTCCCATAAATGCCAGTGGTTTGAGTTCCCAAATCCAGCCAAGCGTATTGTCAAAATTTATGAAGGCGTTTGTATCAACATCCTCTCCGGCAGGCGTTTCTTGAATGCGAGATAAGGTAAATATTCGCTAGGCTGATCGCGAACTGCCATATTCAGAATATCGGATTTAGTGACTTCATTGCGCAGGAACAGGTGGCGCTCAGCAACCGTTTTCAGAGTGTTAAGCATTTAGCCTTTCCCCCCCATCAGGAATGATGGCGCTGAATCATCTGTAGAAAGCTTGTAGTCAGTCAGGACGAATTTCGGTCCATTCAGCATGGTGAAGACGTAACGCGGCATGTAGGCTGTCTGGTCATCCAGACCGTGAGTAGGAAAGGATGAGCGTTCGAACCACTGTAGGCTGACGAACAACCGGTGTCTGCGGGGCTTCAACCAGCTGAGCCATTTGTTTGTAAACACGGTCACGATATTGCTGGTATGACGGATCTGCTTTTGTTGCCGCAGCCTGATTCGTGGCCGCTGTTTTAGCGGCAGATCCCTTTGGGTCATCAGCAACGCCATCTTCGGTAATTGCATGCCCCATATCCACGCCGGTTGTTGCCTCAATATAAGCATCGTCTGACGAAATGCACTTACCGTAACCATCTTCGAGCTTACATGCGAAATCACTGTGGTAAGGCAGAAGAGAGCAGCCTGAAAGAATCGAGGAACCCAACAGCAACAGAGAGATTTTGGCGAGTTTCATTATTTGATCCTTACTTGTTTGATTTCGAGTGTCGCGGTTTTCTGAACAAAGAGAGTCACGTCTTTACCAGGGCCGGTTTCAAGAGCTGGAGAGGTTTGCTGAACGAGGTTTAACAGGTATTTTGATACCTCAGTAAAACCTCCGGCCACGCCGGTCGCAGCTGCATTTTTAGAGGCTTCGTCTGGCTTGATGGTATTGATGCTACCCAGAGGGGAAACGTTCTGCTGAATGCTTTGATTGCCAATAACGTTCGCAAAGCCCTCAATGGATTTAGCAAAAACAGTCGCGGCCATCAGACGACCGGCACGGGATACCACTCGCGCTGACATATCACGTTTACCGTCACGATCAGAAACAAATCCGGTAACATCACCTTCAACGATGTAACCGCCATCCATTGTCATACAGTGCATAGAAACAGGAAGCACAATGATGCGTTCAGCGCTGAGATTGCCGGAGGCATTGGCTATCACGAAGCACCCGCGCAGGTTCATTTTGATGAAGTTAGGTAACTGTGCCGGAGCCTGAACCCTGAACATCACTGTCTGGGGATTATCAGAGCCATACTGACCTGTAAGGGCGTTAACGCCAACCAGGAGCTTTGCTTTCATAAATCCAACCGGCAACTGGATCTCGTTCTTTTTTGCGGAGTTATCCTCCTGGGGAGCTGCCATACCAATATCGCCGTTACCGTCAGATATACCGCCGACCCATACAACAGAAGGTTCCTCTCCATTTCCTGAATCCTGTTTACCCCCCTGAGAGGATGGATCAGTGTAAGCAGGAGGTGTGGGATAGCTCAGCATGCCAGTACCGTCGGCTGCATTACCGGAAGCCGGTGATTGAGCATTTTCGCTCTGAGCAGTTTGCGAACTTCCCGCTGGAGTGTTTGTATCAACAGCAGCAGGAGGAGGGGTGAGACTAAACTGGCCTTTTGCCATAGCATCAGCCACTGCGTCTTTAACCTGATTATCAATGCCTGATTTGAGATCTTTGATCTGACCACCGAGAGTGGAAACAATATCGTCCTGGACGTAAGAGCTGGTTTTAGCCTCAGCAACATCAGTCTGTTTAGGAGGTTCGACGGGTTTCTTTTTATCCTGACCCGTCAGGTAATAAATACCCAGGGCAATGATAACGAAAGTACCAATAGTGCCGTACTTTTTAATATTCTTCTGCTGAGCAGAAGGCTGGCGATGGAACCAGGCTCGCGCTTTTTCGATAAGCGGGAATTTATTATCAACCATTACATTGTCTCCCTGTGAACGATGACAAGTGATGAAAGCTGGCCTCTGCTGAGGGAAAGACTTTCAGCAGTAATGGCAAAAATATTTGTTCCAAAGTTTGAATTAAGGAACATTGTTTCAGTCAAAGTGACGTTGTTTAATGCGCGAATGGTATACTGCGAACCGCGTAAACCTGTGCCATCGACAAGAACATCCCGCTCTTTGCGAATTTCAATTGGTATATGACGGCCACGACTGTCATATATATTCTGCATCCAGCTTCCGCGATCTGGAACAACTTCAAAACTTTCAGGTAATCCTTTACCGCCAGAACCATCTGAAATTATTTTGGTTGTTAGCGCAATTGCAGCTTCTTCCAGCGGCAATGACCCAAATAAGGCCTGATTATCTTTAATACGATCTTTCGTATCTGAACCAAGTAAAACCTTATGAGGATTTTCATACTTAGGCAGTGCGATTAATTCAAAGGTAGAAGTACCGCACGTTAAGTAGAGTTCTGTCGGCTCAGAGTAATAGTGATTTACACCGTCTTGTGCTAAATACTTAAACTTTACCCAGAATGAACGACGGTCAGAACCAACACCGACTTCAACAGGCTTTTCTTTACTGTATACAGGCTTAGTTGCCTCGCCAGATTCACAGACCAGCCGGTTAACGTCGCGGTTTGACAGAACAACCGGGTAGAGACTTCAGGTAAAACACGCTGAGTATTTTAAGGGAATGTTTTCTTATCGGCAGCAATGGTCTGTGCTGACATTACTGTCAGAAAAACTAATAATGCTTTTTTCATATTTTAACCTTGAATGTCAAGAATCCAGAAACGACCTTCTGAAACCGTGTAGTCAATATACATTTTTTGGGTTTCTGCTGGTTTTGCTTCCTCGCCAATAATTTTCCGCGTTTCAACACTAAACTGAATACGATACTTTTTCTTCGCGGCTGTGGTGTATTTAATATCCTCTGGATTCTCTGTAATGGTGATTGCCTGTTCAGGCAGCAATTCCATGAGCTGAGAAACCGTATTAAACTGCTTAAAATACTTTGAGCGTTCATTAAGTTTCACGCGTACAGCCTCATTGCGGTCTGGATATACCAGGCCAAGCAAGGAAGAGAATTTACTGTCAATTGTGGCTTTCGATATAGAACCGTAATCAGCGATGACAAGTCGCAACAACATCCGCATATACTCGGCAGATGCGCTTTCCCCTGTAATTAACAGGTCACTGGACTTCGCGCCGTAAGGTACAATGATCGTAGTCTGATTTTTTTCTAACTTATCTACCTTCTGATAAGTTAAACCGTTTAAAACGACTGCTGCGATAAGCGCAGCGCGAAAGAATTTCGTTTCCGACTTTTGTTTTTGTTGGTCATTTAGTGCCTCAGTGACAACCTTTTTGCCGGGAGTTTATTCGGCTTTTGAACATCTTTTATTCCTCCAGCTTCTTCGCCGATGAATTTGGGTAGCCATATATTTCGACTAAACCGAGTTTATAGAGTGTATGACGGAAGAACCCCCGGCCTTTAGTACGCTTAATTTTGATAATAACGATGGATACGGGGAATAGAACCGCCCAGGTAAAACCACCCAACTGCATACTTGCGAGATAACAAGCAATGAGGATCATCCATTCATCCCTATCAAACCAAAATATCTGAATAGGTTGATGGGGGTAGCGGAAAAATCGGCCTTCTCTAAATCCGTAATCCATCGTTAATTTCCTTTAGAAAATTGTCGCACCGAGAGACTGGGTGATCTCATCGAGTTTGATCAGGCAGGAACCAGCCAGGATGAATGGCAAGGCGCGGGTCCATCCCTCATTCATTTTTGTGGAACCCATTGCAATCAGCCATGCACCACCCACGAACCCGATAGGGCCGCTCGCAATTTTGTTAATTGCGATGTCATAAACGTTATAACCAAATGAACCGGTGGAAGGAGTTGTAAATGCAAACACCCCCTGGCTAACGGCAAGTAACGCCAGCGCCATAAAGAAGGCTGTGATTAATTTCGCCTGGCGTGACTCCATTGCCTTACGCAGTTTCTGCATATGAGAGTCTACGAATGATGGCGATTTATTGATATTAATAGAAAGAGCGGAAAAGTTGTTTTTGCAAATAGTTTGCATAGGTAAACTCCGGTTATTTAGCAGGTTTAGCGGAAGGTTTTTCCAGCTTTGTTACGGCTGGCTTTTCGAGTTCGGTAATAGCCGCAGCAATTTTTGCTGGTTAAAACCGACAATCAAATTAGGTTTGGTATCGACATTAAACAGGAACGATGGTGTTCCATTAACACCTACTGCCTGAAGTATTTTTGCGTGTTGCTCTATTACTGCATCTGCCTCCTTACAAGTTTTCAGAGTTTTTGCTTAGCCATTTGCATGGCATCTGCACCGTCAGGGTTGTGCGGCAGTTCGGATGAATAAACGTATCGAACTGCCGCATCTTTATCGTCGGAACAAATTACGTGCTCAATTTTGGCGCGCGCCAGGGGATGACCTGGGTTTACCATGAAAATCAACTTACGTTGAACGGGGTGATCTTTTGAGTAGGTTTTGATCCACTCGTCATAAGCATGGCAATACGGGCAGTCAGGGTCAGTGAACTCGTAATATACAGGCGCATCTTTCGGGCCAATCGTAATTGCTGAGTCAAGAGGCAGGCCTTTCAGAGTATCGGTCAGGCCATTCATTTTACTTTGTTCGGTCAGATTCACACCGGATGAATCATACATTTCCCCGAAAATTAAAACGCCTTTCTTGCCATCTTCACCAGGATGGAAATAAAGAATATTGCTGCCGGTTTTGACTTCATAAATACCCTTAACAGGTGACTCGCCAAAACCTGTAATACTCATGCCGTTAAAGGAAGCGGCCAGCTGGTCTTGTGCAGCTTTCATGCTGGAAGAATCAGCAACCGGTTTATCGGTAGCGTTTTGCGCATGCGCAATTTGAGAGGTCATACCCAGCACGATCGCGATGGCAACTACAGCTTTTTTAAAATTCATTATTTCTTATTCTCCAGACGTAGGAAGATTGATTCTGCGGATTCAACTGTCGTGACAGGTTTAACTGGCACAACTGGACATTTAACCGGAGGGCATTGCACAGCCGGTTTAACAGACTTGGTTCTCGTTGCTCGTTTTTTTGAGGCTCCCTTACCTGAGCTTTTATAGGTTGGGTAATTGACGGAAGGTGGCAAAGCAAAAAAGCCGAAGTTGTTACGGTCAAATACTTGTGAGGCCTCCTGATCGCTGACGATGTAAAAGCGCCAGAAGGTCGCTGAATAATCCGATCAGCAAATGCTGGCTGTGCCAGCATATGCGAGGTCATCACGGTGATCAGTGACGCTGTAATTCGATTAAGTTTCATCGCCTGTTATCCGTGCCGTGATATGAATTTGTATCATACGGCGATTATAAACGTTATCTGGAATCAATCAACACATTGCATGATAAAAATTAATATCATAAAAAATTGATTCGCTTGATGAAATACTTGCTTATGTATCAGTGGCTTAAATTAATTATTAGGAGTCGTGAACGAGGTTTGATTAAGTCAGGATTTGCAAATCAAAGTAGTGGACAAGGATACAAACTGTATGTCTTATTGTATTTGAAGCTGAGACTGACGCGCCTTCGGCTTGTCCAACCGACACCATGCCAGGAAAGAATTTCCTGGCATGACGCCGGTTTGCGGTAACTTAAGGGTAAGGGGAGGTGCAGGACTTAACTTTTGTCTTTATCGATGAAACGACAAATCGCTGTATAGATGACCCTGTTTGGGTTTTGATTATCCGCACTGGAGAGCATTTTGATAGTGCGTATTGTATCCGGCTTCAGCCATACACCCTTGTAGGTGGCATTATCAGGGCTGGAAAAATACCTTGGAGAAACAGTCCCTTCGGTACGGTTTTTAACCAGCCACTCAACTGTTTCAGCGATAATATCCGCTTTCTGTTCCCCACGTGTATCAGCCAGATTGTCAATCGTCTGCATGAGATCATCTTCAATTTTGAAGCGTTTATAAATCCAGCCATTAGGATGCGACATGTTTCTAACCCATTTATAGTTGTTGTGGTGACTTGTAGAATGTCAGTACAATTACTGCAATAGGACAAGCCTGATTCTAACCGACCTTATCAAGTGGCTGACTCAACTTATACCGGTCGGCAAACGCGAATAAAGCTGAGTAAAAAATTTCAGATTCAGGTATCTTGAGTTTTGCCGACAGAGCTGCGGCACGTTCCTGAGCTTCCGGTCCAATGAAAACGTTATAGCCACACTGATCAACCAACGGCGGTTGTTGAATAACGAGTCTGGCTGATAATGCTGCGGTAAGTTCCTGTGTATCCGCGCTGCTTACGTTTTCGCCACTTTGATCTATCACCGGTGGCCGCTGGATCATTTCGGCGTCTTCAATGAAGTCAGTGATGATCTTGTCATGCAGCTCGTACTGAGGCAGGTCGCGAGAGAGCGCAAGCAAGCGCAGGTTGTGCGAAATCGTCTTGCTGAACTTTTTCAGATGGATTTGCTTGTAGCCTTTTACACCTTCTCGTTTACCGCTCATGATCTTCAACCCCCCGGATTTAGATCCAAATCTTACCATTTTTTAATCCAGCTGCTACCCTATTAGTAGTTAATATAGTATGCTGAAAAGAGTTGTAAAAGTGTAAGAGGAGGCTCTATGTATAACTGGAAACTGGATACGGCAGTGAAGCTGGCGAAAGAGAACTTTCTTTCCGGCATTCAGATCGCATTCGACAACGGTTCTACGCGTCCCTACCATCTGCATTTTATGACGCGCTGCGGTGACACTGCGCAGCTGGTCACTACGCATACCCAAAAAGAAAAGCGCAAAGTACGAGACTTCAGCACTAAAGGTTCAGTGATCCGTTTTCTTGATGCTCGTTTTCCGGGTTACGACAATTTGCTGAAAGATGAAGTTAAGGTGACAAAAACAGTATAGTAAAAACCCCGGCATCTTGCGATAACCGGGGCTTTAAAGAAGGCGGCAGTGCCAGACACCAACCGCTATATGAACCACTCAACACCATAAAAGTAGCTAGTTTGGCGACGAGACTACTCAATGGCTTCATGGTTAGTATAGCAAACTATTGGCTAAAATAAAGCCCTGGCGCTGCTTTCAATTCACAAGTGGATTGTGGGCAGTTTGAATGAAAGTTAATGAAAATCAACCTGATACAAACTTGTATCATGAGTTGATACCAGAGGCGATCCGGTATAGACCTTCCGTGCGTGGGGAATTCAACACGTTACGAAAGGGGCTATCTAAAATTCATCGCAGATACACTCCAACTTTCGAAATCAAAAAGCAGCCAAAAGGTATTGGTGCGCAGCTTTTCGCATGCATCTGCAACCATGATTGGAACCGCAATCCGGCACTTATTGCCCTCAGACAAAAGGGCTATACACCGTTCTCTCGTCAATTTGATCCCAACTTTAAACCTAAGCCACGTCGCTTGGGTGTGAGATCTGAGAGCAGGGAAGCGCTTACGGCCCTCCATTTTTCTCTGGCGGCCAACTGTGATTACAACCCCAGCAGTGAATATCCTTTCGAGATCTGCGTGCCGTTTGAAGAAATTGCACGTCAGATGGGCGTGTTGCATCGATATGAGAACGGCAGAACTGCCTGTGATGTTGCGTATCACGCTTTACGCGTTACGGAAGAAATGGGCCATGCAATTGTTGTCAGAGAGTTCGACAAAGATAGCAGGCAGTACAAGGCACTACGTATCTTTTTAACTGTAGATTTTTTCACAAGCAAAGGCATTACGCTTGAACACCTGAAGAAAATGCTTACTCGTTTTCAGGCCTGGACGCGTAAAAATGGTCTGAGTGAGACATTAAAACAGCGTAATGAACGTCACCTGCTTCGCCTGGAGCGCCTTGACCTGAGTATTGAAAAGCGCCATTCACTCAAAAAACTTCTGAAGCGGATTAAATGGCAGATCACCAGCCCGGAGTTAATCAAAGAGAAAGAGAAGGCCGTCTCCAGCTTGCAGGAGGCAATTGATGCCAAGCAACCCGTCAAGTTGCATGCAGCCGCTAAAGCTAAATGGCTTCAATACCTGAATAGTGGCCGCTCGATGCCGATCATTACGACCCGGCTGGAAGCCGAGCTTTCTAAAGAACAGCCTACATTACGACACATCGATGAAGAACAGTTCTACCGGCTCTTACTGGCAAGGGCTGGAGTTGAGTAGGACTTTATGCGCAATAATTTGAAACGCTAAAAACCGCCTCTGGCGGTATCTCTGCTTCTCTGATTGACAAGTTTGTTCGATTTTTAAGCTGTAGCTCTCCATGTTTTTCGTTCGTTCCGCCCCGTTTTTTGCTTAAACCTCCCTCCAGTGCCTCACCATAGAGTCATCGAGTGAGTTATGTACAGTTAACTTCGAACTATACTGCTAATTTCGAACGTAGTTTCTGAACAAAACAAGCCCTTTTAAAAAAGGGATTACATTGGCATCCTTCGGAATGCCGAATGTACCTCCCCTCGCTACGCTCAGGGCATAAAACCACTCCCTCGATACCAGCGCCCATACATTGAAAAATTAAGAAGTAGCACCTGGCGTAAACGCCAGGCAAACTTGAGTTTGCGGCCATGCAAGTATTCAGGCTCAGCAGGGCCAGTGGAAACGCCCCCGTAGCTCGCCTCCGGCTTCGCACTCGCAGTACCACGCCCCGGACCTGAAGGTCCGGCGTACCCTCGCGCAAGCGCTCGGCGCTAACTGCGCACCACCGTGGGGGCTATGAATGATAGTGCGTTCATTAAGTGGGTTATGGCTTAACAGGGCGGGGGGATGGGATTGGTGCTACCTATCAATCACGAACCGGCTTCGCCGGGCTTCGTCGGATTAGGGTTTCGGGTCAATTGAAACTCTGTGCTGCCGACTTACATGCGCTTACGCGCATAAAACCGCGCACCCATCCATCATGTGCAAAATAGTGTATCCTGTGTCCACAGGTTAAACAGAAGGAAGGAGGATGCCAGTGGAAGAACATGATCTACACGCGTCAGGCTTTACGAAAAAGGAAGTCGCGAGAATTAAACGTCACCTTGAAACCGGTGATTCACTGGACAGGGTTCTGTTTGATCTTTCCGGCTATTTCAGGATGTTCATTTGGGTTTGCATAGGCATGGCCGTTATAACCATACTGAGCGTTATTTTTGGCAGCCCGTCACAGGCAATCTCCTGCGCAATAGCCGTAGCTTTCCTGCTGATTGTGTTTCTTCTGGTGATGCCTGTTAAAGTTGGTTATAAATCCTGGAAACTATTGAGAACGCACGTTAACGATTTTGATCGTCGTGGGTGAGCAGCTCCAGTACAACCTTTGCACTGACTCCCCATCCTAAAACTTTCATGCTTAGCTTGCCTGGAGACATCGTTTGTACTTTACGGTAATAGTCGCCCGGAAGATAACGGAATAACCGCCAGGCCTCAGCTTTGCCTGTTAACCCGAAGACACTATAGACACTTGCCGCTAGAGTAGTGGCGTTGAATACGCCAAGACCAACATCGCGACTAAATCCCATGAACTCCGCAATTGACATCGCTCCATCAGCGAGTATTCCTTGCGATGCAGGTTCATTCAGTAATTGCCGGGCCGCCTCCCTGGAAACCGTGTTTAGAGCGTCACCGACGAGAACAGCTCCTGCAAGCATACCTACAGGGGTCATGGAGGCGATCATTACGCCACCAAAAAACGGCCTGAACGCCAGCAAGGACGACTTTGATACCTGAGATGAAATAACCAACGATTTTATTCTGGTCAGTGACATATCGAACTTCAGCATAAATCCTGGCGTAGCCGGTTTTGAGCATGCGTGACTGTTCGAGCAAGGAGCTGTTTTCTAATCTCAATTTCTTCAGGCAGGCAATACAGTCCTCATCAGAGGTGGCGCGTCTGGCGGCTTCAAATTGCTGCATGATGACTTGTCTGATCTCATCAACAAACTTCAGGCGCGTCAGTGAGTCACTGATATGCATGGCCGCAACGGTGTTTGCGGTATTAACAAGCTTACGAGCTTCGAGATTTATCATCGTGTCAGCCCACTGTCGCCTGTTCTGACCAGGAAAAAGTGCGATATCCATCAAAACATCCTTATGTATGATCCATAAACGCAATTGTACTTAAGTTTATGGCAGATACACAAAGCACGATGCAACCAGTTTTTAAAGACCAGAGTGGGGGAAAGCCCGGTCAGTACATTCAGGTATGCTCTACAAATGCTCTTAGGGAATCATAAGGTAATTTTTCATCCACGCAGGGTACTCTGGGATCTCTGTAATGTTTACCGAAGCTCTAATCTCATGGCCACGTATAAAGTAGACTCCGCCGCCCAGAATACACGCCATACTTTTAATAACCTCACTGCGGCTTACTGAAGAGGGTAACAATGAGGTTTTTCTATAAATTTCAATTTGTTCGATCTCCTTTGAATCTAGATTTACGGTGACTGTACATCCACCGGTATCTCTGAGATTCTGGCGATATTTTTTCACACGAGACGCTGTCGTGGCAGGGGGCTTTGAGCCTTTAGGTTTACCTTGCTTGCGAACATATAGTGTAGTCACTTTAATCTCCTGTAACGTTTATGTGTTACATGATAGGTGTTTGTATCATAAAAATCCATATAAAAGCGCCAGAATGTTCTGTCAAAACTCCATTTGCGCATGCGCAAATTTGCAGGCAAAGAAGAAGAAAATTATCGTCAATAATGCAAAGTAACGCTTTACTGTTACACTGCATTGATATAATATTGTATCAAGTTGAGGCGCGACTTAAACCAAAACTGATTTGCGCATGCGCAAACCACGCAGGAGCATTGAGTCAGTAACGCTTAACTGTTATGTTAATAGAGTCATGAAGTTAGTGATTTGGGATAGAAAATCCATAACCGGAGATTTGTCAGATGACAAAGAAACCTTCCAATTTAAAGAAAACACTCCTTTCTCAGGCAGTAATTAAGGCCATTAAGTCATTATGTCCTGTACTTTGCACAGGTAATGGCAAAGGTGGTGTCGGTAAAAGTACCTGGGCATTCCACATTGCAGCTGCTGCGGTAGAAGCAGGGCTGAAACCCTTACTCATCGATATGGATGAGCATCTTACCCTTACAGTTACCGGCTCTACGCATCCTGAATTGCCAGACTATGCGTTTTCTTGTGATATGTTCACAGATGAAGGGATCACGAAGCCAATCATGGAGCTTGAGCTGCTTCCGGGGTGCTGGTTCCTGCCGCGCGATAGCCGTTTGGATGAAGTTAACTCGACACCTTTTGAATCAGGAATAGTGCTTTATCCTCATTCTCATCTTGAGTCTCTGCGCGAACAGTTTGATCTGATAATCATTGATACGCCACCAGGCAAAGGGAACTTGCAGCAGGCGGCTTTCCTTTGTGCTGATACTGCGGCAATGATTACCGAGTTAAGCAACGTCTCTATTCACGGGCTGGTAACTGCCATTTCAGTAATAGAACAATTAGTGGAAACGTTAACTGATGGGGAAACAGATAGCCCTTATAAAGTCCCAGCATTTATTGTTGTCCCTAATAAATATAATTCACGAAGTGATGGTGAAAAGGCATTGCTGTCTGAATTGAGAACGAACGAAATCTTGCTGACTAATGAGGTGAATGTCAGAACTCCAATAAAATTTGCGACAGATAACTTGGTTCCAATATGGAAAATCAATAATGGGAACGCAAGACTGGCTGCAAAAGAAATGAGATCTGCAATCAAAACAATTTTAGAACTGGCGGTGAAAAAATGAAAACTCCAATGACTAACAAACTGGCCGGGGGCCTTAGCAAACTTTCACAGGCAGCTTCTGCACGTAAGGATAATGTCTCAGGAACCATTATTCTGGTAAAACCTTCAGATTGCTTTGAAGAAGACAACCCACGTACTGATTTCGATGAAAACCTGATTGAATCTTATGTGGCTGATTTTCTTGACCCAGAAATTGGGCAGAAAGAACCAATTCAACTTTATCCTGCGAATAAAGAAGGCAAGTATCGTGTCCAACACGGTGCAACACGTCTGCGTGCGGGATTAATAGCAGAGAAAGATAACCCTGCATTTAAGCTCAAAGCTATTGTCGATAATAGCCTGAACAATAAAGATGAGCTGGAAAACTATTTTGATCGCGCCATGAATAACATCAAACGCGACAACATGACATTACTTGATCGCGCCAACTTTATCGGCAATTACCTGGATAAAGCCAAACAAAGTGGTAAACCAGTAACGCAAGCCGAAATCGCTAAACGTCTGGGGTTCAAAGGTGGTGCATCGTATGTATCTCGGCTTCTCAAATTACGTGATATGACGCCGGAAATGAGTGAGGTATATCAGTCAGGAAACATCGACGATATTGAAGCTTTAGCTACCCTTGCCGAAATTCAGAAAGATAAACCTGAGTTATTTAAAAGCCTCATTGAACTGCCTGATTTGGACAGAGCAACGATTCGTAAGGCGAAGAAAACAGGGAAGATAAAGGAAACAGAAACAGGTACTCAGCAGGAGACTGCCGGGCACGATACAGAACCGAAATCCAAAACTGAGCCAAGCGCTAATACTATATTATCGCAGTCGGAAGTGGATGATTCAGTGGTAGCAATACCATTTGTTGACTACCTTTTCCAGACGGGACGCGTCAATATATTAATTAAAACTGCGGATAATGGATTCCTTGCCGCACTTGAAACAGTATTCGAACACGGTATTAATGCAGAAGTTGACTTTAAAGATTCTGTTCTTTGGGCTACAGAAGATGAAGCGATCGACTTTGGTAAAAAACAGATTAAAGATTGGGCTGAGGTCGTATTAGCTGAAAAGGATTCCCTTAGCGTTGAAGAATATCAGGATATTGTTGGGTATCTAAATACGCTGAAGAATGTAAACCCACAAAACGATAATTCAGAAAAAAATAAAGATAGCGGTTCCCGAAAAGCAAAAACAGGCCAGTTAACAGCCGTTATCTTTGTTGAAGTGAATGGCGAAGAAGGTCTGCTGCTTTTAAAAGTTCCGAAAGACCATATAGGAGCTGATGAGAGCAACGTTCACACAAACGGCTTTGTGTATGTTCAAATTGGTTCGGAAATTCGCGCTGTGAAGGAAGGAGAGTACGTCATCAAAAGCGTATCCTATCGGGAGTGAGCATGTATTCATTGTTGATCAAAGACCGTAGCTATCCGATAGCGGTATACATGAACTACATGACGCGGGTAAAGGGATTTACCCGCACACAGGCGGTAGACGTTCTAACAACCGCAGCTGTTAAGATGGGGATAAGAGATAGCGCAGCTGCGCCTGCTAACAATACTGTAGCCGAATGGGGTAAGAGTATCGAGGCCCCGTTATGGTCAGTAGTAAGCGCTATGACGATACTGGAGCAGTTTGGCAAAGTACCTTTCACAGATCAGGAATGGGCCTTCTGGTCTTATGCTGTAGTTGAAAGGGGCGGTGACACCGTTAGCTATACAGGTAAGTGGCAGGAGTGGATTCGAAAAGCACAGGTGTATAAGGCTCAGTATGAAAAGCGTGGTGATATTCGAAGAAAATTAGCGTTTGCTACTTCTCCACAGATGGCAATGAAAGTAATTCTGGCATTCAGGGGTAATCAACGACGCAGTCTGAGCATTGCCGAGGTATTCGCTAACATTGATAACTCGGCTGAAACCGTATCGAGAGTTACGAGGAAGGTGAATTCATCGGAGTGTTTCAACGATGAAGATGTGATGGAAGTTGTTTCTGTAAATGATAACGCTAAGAAACTATATGCTGAATTATTGCTTACAATACAAGAACTTGCTGACCATAAATTAATCGATTACCGTTCAAGTGGTAATATCACTATTACATAATGGCATTAAATACCAATATCATTTATTGCCATTTTCAACAGAATCAACGATATTAAGTAGGAATGCATTTGCGGCTTTCCTGGCCTCACCTTTGCGCTTAAGAACAGGGATTGTTCTGTCATGAAGTTTACGGAAGAAGATTACGGTATAAAGGTTTGCAATATCGTGCCGATAACGTTCAGGCAGCAGTTTAAGTTTAGAACCAATCCAAAGATTGTCATCCGTGAAGCACATTATAGGTAAAGGAATATACTTCAAACTTTCTTGCAGTTGCTTTTTTTCAGAATAAGACAGTTTGCTCATACGTATACCCGGCAAGGATGACAGCCTAATTATCTCTGAGGCTGATTATGTTGAATGAAACAACTCGCGTTATTAATTATAGCAAACCCCAAAAAACAGTCGAGAGGTATAACTTCATTACCGAAGAGTTACTGACTATTCTCCACAGCTCCCCTAAAGCATTTGTATATATACTAAAATTAGCTTGTAGCAATGCCTTTAATCTCAGTGAAGAGGATGCATTTCGAATCATAGATGATTTATCTGAGAGAGTTCCGCAATCAGAGCTGGAGTCAGCGCTTGGGAGCATTGATAACAGCACTCTGATCGAGCTGAAGAAACGTCCTGAAATCAGCACCGATGTTATACAGGTGTTGGATGAAGACGGTTTTCAGTTGGCCGCGTTGCTTGCTCGACACACATACGGTGATATGAGCGAAACTTCCGATGACCAGGCGCTGTTAAACGATATAGCAGTAAAGACTGGCTCAGGAACTTATGTGACTTCGTATAAACAGGGTGATTTCCATATTAGGGTATCGACAAATTTACCATCATATCAAACTATCCTTGAATTACGTTGAGTCAAAATGGGGGGCTATAAATCCCCCCTGATACCTCGTAACAATTTCATAGGGTTTCGTCCTCCAGAAAGTAAACCTACCCATGCGCAATGTTCGCTAAGAGTGTTACTCAAACGACTGTAGTGTGTAGGATATTTATTCACCTGAAGGCAGCATGAGGCTTTGGATAGTGTTGGGTTTTTTAGCATGGTTTTAATTAATAATTTATTACTGTCTACTCGTGTTCTGACAGGCATTAAAGTAAAAACCCTATCTACTAATGAATCTATCGTAAATCCAAAATAGCCTAGAAGACGATCCCCTGTTATATGATCGTTATAGTCAGTTGTAGAAGGTCTGATTGAGGATACTCCCAGGTATTCATTCGCCCAACCTGCATATATCTCAGCTTCACGCATTGTTCTGCATACAAGAACAGTCATGCATTCAGAAGTGTCATTAACGTAGAACGCCATGTTTTATCTCCCTATAAAGTGTCAATTCAGGATACCAGAAGAATACTATCGGCAATTAGGGAAAAAAGATTATGAGATTGACTAAATGACTATCTCTCATATTCCACCATAAGAGATGCGGTTTGCGCATGCGCAAGAAAGAAAATTCACAATATGTAAATTTTTCTTGATGCGATTACGTTCCGGTGCTATTGTAATATCTGTAAAGGGCATTGCGCCCATAACCGGAGATAATCATGAAAGTGGTTGCTAAATACAAGCGTGTCGAAATTTCATTTCCTCATGAAATAGTTTCATTAACATTTGATTCTGTAAAGGATGCCCTAGCCTATACGGAATTCTACAAGCGTGTTTCATTAATCCGTGAGCGAGCTAACATCGACTCTAAATATCCCTCTGAGTTATATGATTACCTTAAAGATAAAGGAGTGATCAGCAAGGAGTTGTTTGAAAGTCGGCAGCGCATGTTACGCAAAGCACACCTGCTGAGCACCATATCTTCGAAATGGATGTGATATTATGAGCGCGAAAACGAAATATGATTGCTATAACGTGCAGGGAAGGAAATTAGGGTATGTTTTATTGGATGATGAAGGTAAAGGTTTGAGAGATATCTTTATTGAGAACAAGGCAGTCATCAAGGCATACTATCCAGGAACAGTATTCATTAAACCAGCTCGAAAAGATAAATCGCAAGTAAAGGAACGGAGAACTAAAAAATAATTCCTTTTACGTCAGGCATAAATTGTTAACACTATTTCTAAGTATAAAAAACACTACTGTTGTAGTGTTTTTTCGATTTCCTATAAAAGAACTGACGCACCTTCGGTTTGTCCAACCCGGCAGCACCACAAAATAAATTTTGTACTGCTGCCGGGTTATCAGATAAATACAGAGCGACTCACGCCGAAGAAATCTGCCAACTTACAAATGTGAGCGATCGTTAGTGCGCGCTTCCCTGATAGGATGGATGACATTAGCGCAGGGCTTAGTTCCAGTATGTCTGCCATATCTTTCCCTTTGATTTTGCGGTGACGCATAAGTGTCATCAACGCATCAGATCCATGACTCATCTTTCCATCAGGGCCTGTCAATACCTCTGGATATCGGTGTGCTTCGTACTCAGCTATGCAACTTGATATGAGTTTAAGCAAACATGCCGGTGTTGAGTTGTCGGCGCTCAGCTCGGAGAGCGCGGTCAGTGCATCCTGATAGGAAGCGTCATCTTCTATTATATCAAGCCAGGGTAGCTCAGTTGACAGTACCTCCACTGCCTCATTGATTTTATTTTTATCCATCAGTCTTATTCTCGTTAACTTGTGCAGGCTGGATCTCTTCGGTCAGTACGAACTGGCCCGGATAATTAAACCTACCTTTGAATATTAAATTACCGCCAGCAAAGCTCCCGGCAAAACCTATCTGAGTTAGTCCATTTTCCTCCAGGGAAGCTTCAGGAAATAAATCCTGTAATTCCCGGGTGTCATGATGTTGATCCGACCCAAAAACTAAGCAGAGCAGCAATGTCTGCTTTTTGTTCCGGATATTGTTCAATGGCCGCCTTGAATACCTGCCTTCGCAGAATCCTCATACCTTCCTCCATCTGTTTCACAGGTACAACAGTGCTTTAGTGAGTATACACAATTATATTCACATTATGTAAATATTTTAATATCTCTTTCGGTATTTATGATACAATTACGTATCAACTGAGGGGGCTGTATGGATGATTTACGTGATTTTTTTAGTGATGCGCTCATCGGTTCGTTCGATGACTTCATCAAGTCATACCCGAAATTTGGATGGGACAATCTTTCTTTGCTTGACGACTGGAATGCTCAGCAAATACGGCCCTTGCTCAACTTATATCACAAGCAGAACGGGATCGAACTAGCATGCGACCGGCGTATTTTTGTCGTTGCGCCGAATCCGAAACCCACTGGCTATCCAGTTCGTGTTACCCATTATTTTGAGCACCTGGGCGCGCTTTGTGATGCTGAAGTTGACAGTCCAGAACAAGCTATTATCGACTGCCTGACCAGTTACCCTGATTGCCAGCCTGCATTCGGCAAGCTCGATAGCTGGATGGGGGATACGATGTTTGCAAATAGCTTCCGATAAATCCCGCTTTTAAGGTAATTAGCATGTACGAATACAGTGATGTGTATGACGAGTGTGAAAACGGAGGCCCGGATGGAGGGCCTATTATTTTGTCCCGAAATCAGGTCATCGGGATCTTGAAACAGCACGGCCACCTGACCCCTCAGCAGTGGATGCATTTTTCCGTGAAGCCGGTCTGACTCTGGTAAATGCTTATCCAGCTACTGCGGTATTTCAGTGGCTGAACTACTGACATGATTTGCGCATGCTCAAAATAAAAGTTCACAATATGTAAATTTTTGTTGTGGGTTTTGCCAACAAGCGTATAATAAGATTCAGAAACAGGGCACAACGCCCAAACGGACACCCGCCGTAATCCGGGAAGGAAAAATATAATGAGCGAAGCACTTACTGTTCCTTCATCAACATCTAAAACCATTGGCTTTGACTATCCGTGTGTAGTTGGTTTTCAGGGTAATCAACGCATTATTATCGTGCAGGTTTCTTTCGGCGCGTTGAGTCGCTTCCTGACTCTCGACAATGAAGGGCATACGCTGGATCGGTCGCAGCGTGAACTTAACCGTCGACGTGCGACGGCGTTTGCAGACTATGTTGTAAGTGCAGTTAAGTCGGGAACCGATTACATCATCCCTCCGCTCATCGGGAATTGTGATGGTGAGCTTACGCTGAATCTTATGAACGAGTCGTTTGTTGGTTATGTAACTATCCCTATGGATGCCCGTATTCGCCTCTTTGACGGCCAACACCGTCAGGCTGGCATTCGTGAAGTTCTCGATATTCTGCCCGATATTCGCCATCACAGCGTGACGGTAATGCTGACGGAAAACCTGCCGGTTGAAACACGCCAGCAATTTTTCGCAGATATCAATGGTAATGCGTCCAAACCCAGCGCAGCGATTAACATCGCGTATGACCAGACGAACGTAATCGGCCAGATAGTTAAACGTGCCATCATGAATAACCCTGTGCTGGCTGAAAAAGTAGACTTTGAGCGTAATACCGTTTCTACGCGAAATGGAAACAAGTGGGTGTCGTTCAAATCGTTGCATGACGCAACAGAGCGCTTCAGTACCTACGTAGCTGATGGTGTCCCTCGTAAACGTACTGAGCAGGAAATCAGTTCCGTCTGGGATGCGTGGGTGAAGTTCACCGGCCTTAATGATACTTGCGGGTTTACTTACGGAGAATATAACCAGGAGTGGCTGACCTTCACTTCAGTGATGGTGAACGCATTTGGTTTCGCTGTTAAGCAGCTTCTTGAGGAAATGACCGTCAGTGATCTGACAGAACGACTGGAATGTATGGGCGATAAGAAAAACCTGGCCGCACGGGAGAGTTATTTCGTGTACGCAAACTGGGCTGATAGTTGTGTTAGCCGCGAGACAGGGAAAATTATCGCCACAACAAAGGGCCAGCGAGCAGCCGCTGAGTACCTGGTTAAAGCCATCCGTTCTGTTAACTATAATTTCTGATGAAAGCGGCCAGCAGAAATGCTGGTCGAAAAAGGAGACTCGCCATGATTATCGCTTTAAAATCCCTGCTTAAAACCATAAACGGATGTAAGCGTATGAAAACACTATTTGAAGATATCGTACTCAAAAATACGAAGCAGTTTATTTTTAGGGTTCAGGAGCTAAATGACGGTTCCTATGAGGTGATCCAGCAAGCCTGCCGTGTATTCCCTGATAAACGCGTAGTGGTGCAATCTGAAAAGAAATGGCATTACGCTGATCTGACTGCGCTGCGCGAAGGTGAGTATGCTAAGAGCCGTCAGGGGCGTTTGTTCCTGGATGACCAGTTCTGGATTGGTAAGCTTGCCTGAGAATGGCTGCGCATCACCAAAGGAATTGGACGTAATAACATGAAAACGACTTTTGAAGACATAGAAGGTTTTACCAGGGATGCCAGTATATTGCTACCTCTCATACAGGGGGATACCCCGTGTGCCTTCGGTATCACAATGTTTTGAATAAATTATGGGTGCGTAGATGACAGATTTGGTTAGAAATACTGTAATCCTTGCATTAATTTTTACGTCAGTAATTTATGCAATTGGTTACTATTTAGGTGGAGATAGTACGGATAATGCAACTGATTCCATGCGGGTGGATGTGTGGCATTGTCAGGATACGCGCAGCTCAGCTAATTTTGCAGTATTCGTAAAATCAAATAATGGCGGCGCTGAAAACATAATGTTGCGCAATGATGCTGGCGATATCCAGTGCTTTAAGTGAGTACCGGTCACAACGTATAAAATCGGTGATGCCGCGAGCGTTTCCGACGCTGTCGCAAAATCGGGCTGCCGTGCTTCGCATCGAGCCATTTTGCTTCTCACTCTTGCCGGGCGCCCATCCCTCTCCCGAAGTAAAAGACATCGCTTCAGCTAGCCTGACGGCCATTGCGCTTTCGCCGCTGGCGAACTCCAGGGAAGTGGTGCGGCCATGAGCGCCGGTGTATGTCTGCGGGGCTTGCTGAAGGTCAACGGCGGTCTTACATGGGGGATGGCTCCCTGCGGGAACCCTCCCCCATCCGGCAGGGTATCGGGGGGAGAGCCGTCAAGGATAAAAATCGGAACCCTGAAGGGACCCCCGATTTTTTCCTGGACGGTACAGCAGCTGCGCGGGGACGTGGCAAAAAATAAATTCACAATATGTAAATGTTGCTGGATGAACCGGGCCGGATTAACTATAATAATTAACAGAAACAGGGCATTACGCCCACACGGACACCCGCCGTAATCCGGGAAGGAAAGTTCGATGACCATCCAGCCTTATGTTTGCACCGATCCTGAAATTATCGCGCTACGCGAAAAAATGGCCGCGCTTGTGAAGACACATGATTTACCGGTTTTTGACTTCAACGTTAAAGCGGAGATCCCCGCACGTAACGTTCTGCTGAAAGCCTGCGAGAGCCTGGACAAAATCCTCAATGAATTAATCGCCAACACAGACATAACAGCCAAAAGCGCCTTTTGTGCAAAGGTCAGCTCTTATGCCAATAAAATTGACTACTGCCTGTCGTACTATCACCGCATGTCCCCTCCCCCTTTCCGTGGCTTACAGGCCCATGCAATTTCGCATCGCCTGGTATGCCGAACAGTCCAAAAATTCGGTTGTTACCGGGTAATCTACATAGCCCTTAACAGGGCTATTTTTTATTTACATTATGTGAATCTTACTTTGTTATGATATAAATTTATATTATAATGGCGTTACGCAAAAGGCATTCAGCCAAAACGGACACCCGCCGTAATCCGGGAGAGGTAAAACAGCAATGAATCATGAAGACTCAATAATTAACCTGGCGATGGCCATCCTGGAATCGCGTCTTAAAACCACGTCTTTCTCATTCACCAGCCCCGATGCCGTTAAGCAATATTTGCGCCTCCACCTACAGAATAAAGAAAGAGAGTTTTTTGGGGCGCTGTATCTGAACAATCAGCACCAGTTAATTTCCTTTGAACTCATTCATTCAGGGACAATTAATTCCTGCGTAATCAGCCCCCGTGAAGTCGCCAGATTAGCGTTAATGCTGAATGCACAGGCGGTCATTTTCGCGCATAACCACCCGTCAGGCACACCGGAACCTAGCCGCGCAGATATCAACATGACTGCACGGCTAAAGACTGCACTGGAGCTTTTTGAAATCAGCACCCTTGATCACTTTATTGTCGCCGGAAATGACGTCGTTTCGATGGCTGAACGCGGCCACATTTAACCACGAATCCGGCCACCTGACGGTGGCCGGATAACAGGAGTCATCACTATGTCACAGCCGAAACCACGCTACAGCAACACCACGGAAGTGGAGATTCGACCGGAAACCCTGCGCAATGCAGCTAACTGGACACCGCCGACCGTCGATGAAATCTCGGAAGTCCTGAACCGGGCAGGCATTAAATGGGGCCAGTTAGCTGTGATCACTGGTAATACCGAATCCATTGTTGCTGGCTGGAAAGAAGGTAAAGAACACATCAGTTACATGGCATGGCGCTACATCTGCGAGAGCGCCGGTTATGGCCGTATCGACCGGGCTTAATAGCTCAAATTTTGCGAACAGGACACCCGCCAGCGGGAAAGGAACAAGCATGTATTACTTCTATATTCCGTGCTCATATTCCGTGTTAGAGCCTGCACAGGTGGATGGCAATCAAAGCCGTGGAACGCATTCAGGGGAAACGCTTGAACAGCTAAAGCATCAATACCCACAGATCGTATTGTTGCACATGGATGACTGTTTTGCGGCGATCCGTGATGCGGCAAGAATGCCCGTTGAAGTGATCAGCGAAAGTACATTTGATTTGTTCTACCGCTCGAAAATTATGGATGAGTGCCATTCGAATCAGGGATGCACGTTCAAATGCCGCGAGTTTAATGCAGCCGATATCGTCACCTGTTTTGCATCAGTAATCATCTACGATAAGCCGATGTTCGCCACGTTCAGAGACGTTGATTCATTGACTCACGAGCAAATCATTTCACGCGTCCGTGATTTCATAGAGGCCACGATGACGGTAAATTCTGGCGTTTAATTTAGATAGTCAGGAATAGGTAGATTTGCGCATGCGCAAAAAGGATAGCGGTCGGTTCCCGACCGCCCTGCTCATAAAAACCAGAACAGGGAGACAATGTGACATCGCTGGACACGGAATTTATACGGATCGTCAGAAAACTGGCTGCGGTCCGTTCACCAAGAGAGGTGCTATCAGTTTTATGCAGAATTACTGCTGACCGCATCGATCCGGCTTTAGCAGGGCGCACTGAGGACCGGGAAAACGCTGAAAAACTCACGGGTGACTATTCGCCAGTAGAAAAAGAAATGCTGGAAACGTTAATCAGGATGTTACCGCAGATCCTACAGGACAATCCACGTGATTTCCTGGGAGAATGCGTAATGAGCCTGGAGCTGGGCAATTCTGCTATGGGGCAGTATTTCACGCCCGGATCGCTTGCAAGTCTGAAGTTTGAAATACTGAAGCAAGACTATGCCAGCGAAATACGAAAACACGGATTCATAATCGTCCAGAACCGGCTGTTGGATCAGGGGTTGATAATCAAAATAGCGAATGGCCCGGCCGATGCAGGATTTAACCCATCAGCTGCTCTATTTGTATCCTGCGCAGATAAGGACGTGTATGCTGCTGATATGGCTTTTACCCAGCTATCGCTTCTGGGTATCGCTGCTGAAGTAAGCACTGGAGACACGCTGCATATGGATTTCCGAAAGACTCGCTATACGCTGGCGTACTGGCTGAACGGATTTAATGAGCGCCTGAAATATCGGCGCATCTATGAAACGATGGCCGGTGTTGGCATCTAAATATATCGAGAATACATACCATAGAGTTAAGGATCACATATGAAACCATTTGGCTGGTTCTACACCCGTGAGGGTTGTACTTGTTCATTATGCCGAGGTCGTGGCTATAGAAAGAATAACGCGTATGATTCTGCAATACGCACAAGTAAACATAAAGCCAGGCAGGTTGCGAAAAAATCAATACAGACAGAGCTGAGAGACTTATTGGTCTAAAAGTAAGTCGGTGTTGTGAAGTAGTAATAACCTGTAATGCGAGGTCAAAATGAATAAGAAGCGCCAAATTATTTGGGAAATAGTTCTGATTAGTATTGCTATATTCTTTTTCGTGATAATGTTGCCGGGACTAGCTATGAGCGCGGGTACGTTCGGCAATGCTTATCTCGATGGCCTTAATGAGTTATCTCCTTATGGAATAAAGGCCGGATTTGTAGCCATAACCATGATAATACTATCATATCTGATTTGTTATTTTCTTAAACTAAACAATGAATTTATAAAAAATCCATTTAGGGCGACATGCACAGGGATTATTATTTTGCCGTTAGCAAAAGGTGCTCTGAATTATTTTAGTGAGTTCAGTAAAGATAGTCGAACAGTCACTTCACCTTATGACAAAGCTCTGGGTAATTTTAATATTTTCAATGAAGGGCTTCTCAAGTTCATTATGTACGCATTGCCAGTGGCGCTTTGCGTATGCTCAATAATATACATCTTGATTAAATTTATTAGTCTCTTTAAGGAGAGGTATTTCAGATGAATTCAGGGGCGCTCTCCGGCGTTGCCGGAGAACCGGGCTGTCGTACTGCGCATCGAGCCGCTGCGCGTCTCGCCCTTTCGGGCGTCCATCCCTCGCCCAAAAGCATTAAAACAGAAATCAATATTCAGTAAATCACTTAAAGGACAAAGTCATGGAAGTAATGTTAGCCATAGTTTCATTGTTTATCCTATTAATAAACATAAGTTCCGTAGTTGATTTTGTAAGGGGGTTCATTTCTAAGGCTACAAGTAAAGCTTTATTCATAGCAGGCTGTAGCTTTATGTCAGTTTATATCATTACCAAAGCTCTTGTTGATGAGCCGAATATCGGAGAGGGGAATGTTCTTTCAAACATAGGGGTTGGTTTGCAAAGCTTCTTTTCGGCAATTTATCTCTATGCTGGCATAGTTTTCCTTATTGGAGCATTAGTGCGTAAGGTGCTTGAAAAAAAAGGTTTGGTTAAAAAAGAAAAAAGCAGAGATTAACTTTTTAACAACTACGGTCTTACATGGGGGATGGCTCCCTGCGGGAACCCTCCCCCATCCGGCAGGGTATCGGGGGGAGAGCCGTCAAGGATAAAAATCGGAACCCTGAAGGGACCCCCGATTTTTTCCTGGACGGTGCAGCAGCTGCGCGGGGACGTGGCAAAAAAATAAATTCACAATATGTAAATATTGCTGGATGAACTGGGCCGGATTTACTATAATAACTAACAGAAACAGGGCATTAAGCCCAAGCGGACACCCGCCGAAATTCGGGATGGAGTTACTGATATGACCACCACAACCCTAAACCCACCACGTATTACCAATCTTTATTTCTACGTGCCAGGACGATATTCTCCGATGGATATTGTTTGCCTCGATCCAAATAGTAACACCCCACCGACAAGTGATGATTACTTTGGTTTATACAGCAAAAAATCTTTGTCCGATTTCCAGAGTGAATACCCGAATATCGTTATCTTAACCGGCGAGGTAATGTCTACAAGGATTTATGAAGCTGCGAAAAACCTGTTAGCGAAATATCGATTAATCGCTATACAGATATGCTGGAAGTGTTGCCGCCTCTTCGCTGGGTGTCCTCTAGTGGGAATACTACGTTTATGCTCAGTGAGCGATTCACTAACAATATCACTGATATATATGCAAAAATCCAAGTGGGTGATGACAAATATCGTTACTTCACTTTTCGTGATGAAGACACACTTACGCATCGTCAGATTGTTGAAAAAGTAATGTTATTCCTCAATCGCTAATTTTAAACGGGGCAACCTGCCCCGATTCTTTTAACGGACACCTGCCGAATACAGGATGGAAAACAATGAATACTAAAATGCTGAATAATACAGAAGAATTAACACAAGCTACGGTTTCTCTTTTCGGAATATTTGCTCCGCACATTCCTTTGGCCGTATACAACTATATGGAAGAATATGTATTTGCATATCGCTATAAAGGATTTGCGATAAAGGAAATTGAAGATGGTCACGAATACTTTTTACCGCTGCACATTGAAAGAATCTCGATGATCACTCCGATGGATAAACAACTTCTTGATGTTACGCCTGACGCTCTCGGTGTGCTGCTAACGCTGCACTGCTACAGCCAGTGTATCAAAAGTGATTTAAGCGCCTTGTCTGAGGAAAACAAATTAAATGCGTCAAACCAGATAGCTGTTTTAAAAGAAAAAAGAGCGTATTTATTAGACTATGCTATCAAAACTTTTCCCCCTGAGTATTTTGTAATGCTGCTAAAATAGCCCCACAGAACCCGCGAGAGCGGGTTTATTTTTACCCGGCAAATGAAGACCGGGCTTCACCCGGTCTGCTGTATGGCATGCCCCTCACGGGTACGGCCTGCGCTTTGCGTGATTTTGCGCATGCGCAAAATCATCCTTCGGACGGTCGGCCTCATGCGAACGTCAACACCCGCGCCGGTTGCCTGCGGCAACCGCCGTCTTTACGCACCGCTGATCGGCTTGCCGCTTCGCTTCAGTGGTGGCAGTCCCGCTGTTAATCGTATTACTCCTGCTGCTGTGAATTTTCTTTTCGTTACATGTACCGGGAATGATTTTGCAGGGTCGTTCCCCGGCGCAGCCGGAGAACCGGGCTGTCGTGCTGCGCATCGAGCCGCTGCGCGTCTCTCCCCTTCGGGCTTCCATCCCTCGCCCAGGTCAACGGCATCGCTTCAGGTGGCCTGACGACCACCGCGCTTCCACCGTTCGCCGCTGGCGAACTCCAGGGAAGTGGTGCGGCCATGAGCGCCGGTGTATGTCTGCGGGACTTGCTGAAGGTCAACGGCGGTCTTACATGGGGGATGGCTCCCTGCGGGAACCCTCCCCCATCCGGCAGGGTATCGGGGGGAGAGCCGTCAAGGATAAAAATCGGAACCCTGAAGGGACCCCCGATTTTTTCCTGGACGGTGCAGCAGCTGCGCGGGGACGTGGCAAAAAAATAAATTCACAATATGTAAATATTACTGGATGAACCGGAACGGATTTACTATAATAACTAACAGAAACAGGGCATTACGCCCACACGGACACCCGCCGTAATCCGGGATGGAGTTAGTTATGAGCGAAGCACCAGTAGTATTAATCAAGCAAGAGACTACCGAATTAGGCCGACTGGTATTTCATACCCTCTTATTCAGGGAGTATTGCGAATATGCAAATTTAGCCGCTGTGTCCTTTATGAAGCGCTTCTGTGACAAATATGAAACCGGATACTGGAGCTATTTTAAAGTGGGGAGTAATAGCGGTTTTATGTGCCCTGATGCGCACGAATTTTATCATTTCGAAATGCCTAACTACTTTTCAGGAAATGTTACTGCTGAAGCTGCCGGTATTATCGTGACGCTCTATGTACTTCAATCCTGTTTCGATGCCGCATGGAAACGTCAGGACTCTGGCCTTTGCGATCATTTTCGGGAAGCGATGGATACGTTAAAAGACTACGCCGCCACGACTGACGAATCTCACAGTATTTTCAGGGCAATTGACTGACGGCTGCGCTCCAATAATGGGGGTGATTATGCCCCCCTAATCTGAAACAAAAACCGGGCATCACGCCTAAACGGACACCCGCCGTTATCCGGGACGGAGTAGTTATTATGAATATTTTCCCTCAGTCTGTTGTCCTTCCAGATCCTGCGGCCACCCCTTTGACTGATGAGCAAGTCGAAGATTTATATGCCTATGTTTGCATGAATGGAAAAATGACAAACAACGATAACCGTTTTTCACTAGCGATCGCTCAGACGGAAGAAGAAACCGTGCTTATCCCTGAAGTACCAGATTTTTACATCGTGTTTATTAATGCTGAACGCTGGCCTGTAGCGGCGGCGGCTCCGATGGACAATCTGTTTCATTTGCTGGGTTAATGGAGCCATCTGTGAACGGTAAAGCAAAGAAAGGCGGTCAGATCGGGATTAACGGGCAGAAATACAAAGGTGGTCAGTTTTTACCTGCCAGCAAGCACACGGTAAAAGGCCAGCTGCGTACCCGGAAAGCCAGTTTCAAACCGCGCTCAGCTCTCACTGAACCCGGCAAGGTCGAACAACTGCCACCAGGCAAGATAGCTATATTCGGCACTATCAGGGCATTCGTGCAGATCGAAAACGGAGCTATGACGATCACCGCCACTGACCACTCGCTCAGCGCTTACGGATACACCCGCGACTCGATGCAGGCGCTTGTTGATCAGTACAACACCGGAGAGCGCCTAATTGACGCCCCTGACCATAAGGAGAGTGACAATGTTTACTAAATTTTTTCCCCTGATTTTTCCCGCGCCTGTACTTGAGCAAGTACGGCAACGGCTTGCGGTTGCTGATAAGCAAGTGATTGATGAAACCATCACCGGATTTACTTACGCAATGCAGGCTATTGGATATACCCCTTCATTGCATCCGGCAGGTTGCCTTATTCTGTCTGAATGTCAGAACTGCAAAAGCTCATACGCAACGCGTTATGAAATGAAACATCACTTCTACTTTGCCTGCCCACACTGCCAGACCATAACAAAAGGAATTTTCAAGGCCGCTATCTGGAACCAGCGCGAGGAAAACCGACTCTTAACCACGAAGGGTGAGGAATTCTGGCACTCCGAGGGGCACACGGTTTATGATCGTAAACACAGACAATCCTATGAAGTGGATGAACGCGGAAACCTGACGCAGGATGATATTCCAGACTACGTACTTGGGCGCATCGATACCGCTCAACTGGAAGATGCAGAACGCCGCCGGTTAGCCTGGATTGAAAGCGCCGACTGATTCAGAAGCAGATAAACGCCAGAATTTATATTTACATATTGTGAATTTATTCTGGTGTTTTTTTATGTGTCCGATTATAATTATTACCAGAAACAGGGCATTACGCCCACGCGGACACCCGCCGTAATCCGGGATGGAGTAGCAGTCATGGTTGAAGCTCGTAGTTGCGTAGCTGTATCCGTATTTTCCAGAAATGGCGTCAAAGCCCTTCATTTTTCCGGTATTCCAAAACTGTCAGGGCATAAAGGCACGCTCAATTTTCCATTTGATGAAAACGTCAGCCTGTTTACACAGGTCGAAAAAATCATGCTGGCAAACAATATGTGCCACAACGTCACCCGCGTAGACCCTCTGCGCCACAACGAAACGGAAAGCGTGTATTCCGTCACCTTTAACCGCCGCCTGCTGAAAAGCACCGTCAGGAAATAATGTTTCACCTGCCGGGCTGATGCCCGGCACTATGCAGCACCGTTCACCATAACCGGGTATCACGCCCAAACGGACACCCGCCGTCATCCGGGAAGGAGCAACAACAATGGTTGGCACACCTGAAGAAGTTCTGGCTTACCTGCAACAGGTTTACCCTGACACCGTGATTTCAGTTATCGTTTGGACGCGCAGCGAAGTACGCGACGTGGCAGAACGCCACGGTTACACGCTTACGGATGAGGAAGCTGACTCCGTTCTGTACGATCTGGCGCACAATGAAAATCATGAATATGGCGAAAATGAACAATCAGCCTACGGCTACATTTGCGCCCTGAAAAACGTCGAACCGGAAAACTTTATATGCCCCTGACCTACATTACGGATCTCAAAGCAGGCGAACGCGATATCCTTACGCCGCTGAAACACTATCCACTTGTGATCCGCTCGCTCGATGGCGAAACTCTGCATACGCAGGCTGCGCCTGTTCAGGGATGGACTCACGACACCCTTACGGCGGTACAGCCACAGGGTGTGAATAATGGGGCGGAAGCGTACCTGAATGCACACTGGATAGGCTCGACTGAAGTTTGATGATAACCCCGCGCTGCGGGGGTTTTTCTCTTTTCACAGGGCAATGAAGACCGGGCTTTACCCGGTCTGCTGTATGGCATGCCCCTGTCGGGGACGGCCTGCGCTTTGCGTGATTTTGCGCATGCGCAAAATCATCCTTCGGACGGACGGCCTCATGCAGGTGCATACCAGACATATTATTCCGGCTGTAGTATCATAAAATTATTGGCCGTTACTATTGGTCTGCAAAAGTAGGAGTGAATTATGAGAAAAGTATCTGTGTTTACTAACGGCAATAACCGAGCGATAAGAATACCGCGTGATATGGATTTTGAAGGCGTGCGCGAATTAGTAATCTCCAGAGAGGGAGATACCATTACACTCAGGCCAGTGCGTCCTAGCTGGGAAAGTTTGAAAGACGTTGAAAAAGCAGACCCTGATTTTCTCGTTGACCGTGATCCTGTGATAGAAGACAAAGATTAAATCCCTCTTTTCTCGGCCACATTCTATCCTCTTCTGGTTACTTCAGAACGATCCATTCCCCGCTGTCACTCCGAACATTAGCCCGATTACGGGCTAATTTGTAGAGCCATGCAATGCATTTGCATTGTGCAATGCATTTGCATTATAATGTCTTTGCTCATAGGAGCACGCAGTAATGCGACTTAACTCGTAAGACCCAGCGGCTTAGCAAACCGATAGCTCTGTAGTATTCGAGACTGGGTATAACCATGAACTTTTCTCGGCGGGTTAGCCACCCGCAGCCTTGTTAAAGAGGTATGGGAGATAAAGGGGGTTCATTCAATGGCTACTCAAATGTTAAATAGTGCGGACGTGTCACTGCGCGCTGAGTCTCGGCTCACCGAACGCAGCCAGACTACGATTCCGGCAGCAATACGCGATGCTTTGCATCTCAAGCCAGGTGAGTCCATTCACTATACCTTGCTTGCGGGCGGTAAAGTCCTCATGTCTAAAAGGAAGAAGAACAGGACGATCCAGTTGTTCCACAGTTCCTGGCTTTTCTGGAAAACGACATGAAGAAAAACCCTCAGAATATTGCCCCTGTTCCGGCTCTGTTCTGGGAAAGCATCAAAGCTTTGACTGCTGGAGTTGAAGTTGATTTAGACGCGCCGCTTACCGATGACTAAAAATTAAAGGGCGGTGGCAAATGGAATACTTAGAATTAAATGGTTGGAAAATCTGCTTTCACAAATGCTTTTTAGACCAGATTGCGGAGCTTGCGCAGAAGGTTGCTGAGTTAAAAGCAGCAAAACCCAACGAATACCATAAGAAAAAGAAACAAACCTCCTGATTGCGATTGAGCGAGTGATTGAGGAATGGATTGCTTCAGATCCGCTCAATCCACAGTACCGCCAGGGCGACACTTTAGGCGACGAGTACAAACACTGGTTCCGGGTAAAATTTTTGCAGCAGTTCCGCTTGTTTTACCGTTGCAGTCAGGAGCACAAAACCATCATTATCGGTTGGGTTAATGATTTCGATACGCTCCGCGCTTACGGCTCTAAAACGGATGCATATAAAGTGTTTGCGGAAATGCTGAAAGCAGGTACTCCACCGGATGACTGGAACACACTTCTCAACGCGGCAAAAAAAGCCACGGCCACAAACACTATTCCAGGATTTCTCACCAGGCAACCCTAATTTATAACCCTTGCGGGGTCGTTCTCCGGCGCTGCCGGAGAACCGGGCTGTCGTGCTGCGCATCGAGCCGCTGCGCGTCTCTCCCCTTCGGGCTTCCATCCCTCGCCCAGGTCAACGGCATCGCTTCAGGTGGCCTGACGGCCACCGCGCTTCCACCGTTCGCCGCTGGCGAACTCCGGGGAAGTGGTGCAGCCATGAGCGCCGTGTATGTCTGCGGGGCTTGCTGAAGGTCAACGGCGGTCTTACATGGGGGATGGCTCCCTGCGGGAACCCTCCCCCATCCGGCAGGGTATCGGGGGGAGAGCCGTCAAGGATAAAAATCGGAACCCTGAAGGGACCCCCGATTTTTTCCTGGACGGTGCAGCAGCTGCGCGGGGACGTGGCAAAAAAATAAATTCACAATATGTGAATATTGCTGGATGAACCGGGCCGGATTTACTATAATAATTAACAGAAACAGGGCATTAAGCCCAAGCGGACACCCGCCGTTATCCGGGAAGGAGTATTTTATGTCCACACAAAATTCACTCAACACCCGTAACATGCTGGCTCGCAATATTTATGTGGGTTTACAGATTTTACTGGATGGTAAATTCTTCACAGTTACCCAAGTGGAAAAGGGTGAATACTGCGGCCAGGAAGTCATTGAAATTGACTTTGAGTGGCCTGAAAACTGTGATGTCCTTCATGCTGGTTTTTACCCCGGTGAAGTGGTAAAGTGCATTCATCCTCTAACCGGGTTCTTTGTATCTAATCCATAGAAAAGGCCGTTAAGTCGGCCTTGATTTGTATTACGTCACGGGCATTACGCCCAAACGGACACCCGCCGTTATCCGGGAGGATCACCGATATGAACACTTCTGCCGTAAAATTTCTTCCTTCACTCTATGAACCCGGCGTTTCTGTTCGGGAAGATATCGCCCGTAATCTACTGAAAATCGTTGCTTATGGCCGCATGGCATATAAGGAAATTGATAGCCGTTTAGATTATTACTACCTCGATGGCTTTGTAGAAATAACTGGTATTACAGATATTACGTCTGCCGTATTGCTTGCCGACCATCTTTATAAAAATAATGCCTGGCAATACCGTAACCCCAACATTGATTACTCATGTGAGTTTTTTGACAGTGAGGACGGTGGCCCTCAGTCATTCAATTTTCAGTATCTCGAAATACTCGACCGTCATGGAAAACGGGTAATGAGCGCCAGTCATAACTGGAAGAAAGCCGCTTTACAATGGGAAACCTGTATTATCTCGGAGCCACGTAAAACAGCTGCCATCGAAGAATTGAAAGCCATCGCGGATCAAGCGTCAGAAGAAAGACGCGGAGACAACTATGATTCAGCCCGGAGGCTCGATCTCCAGTATGAGAAACTCCTGACCCGTTTTGTGACCTCCAGTTATAACCGGCAAGCTATTTGTGAAGAACTGGAAAATTCTTCCGCTATGACCCAGCAGGCGACAAGTCTGCGTCTGTCTATTGCGCTGGCAAAGTCCAGCCTGACCTGCAACTCATTGCCATTCTAATCGACCTGCCCGGCCAGGCCGGGCATACGCTTTGATGGGCGTATGATGAAGCGCAGAGCAACTATTAAAATAATTCACATTATGTAAATTATCTGTGTGAAATGGCAGTGAGTTAAGGTATAATTATCCGCAGAAACAGGGTATTACGCCCAAACGGACACCCGCCGTAATCCGGGATGGAGTAACAGTATGACTACCGCCATTAATCCAGAAATTGTCTGCGAATTTGCCTCATCAAGCGAGGTTATCCCCTCGATTTCCATCGAAAACATTCTGACACGCGCGGCTTATGCGATGACCACCTTTTCGGATGGTCTGGCAAAGCTTCGCGAAGCACAGCAGCTAATGAAGGACACCACAGATGACAAAATGTATGGCTATATTGAAGTAGTTCGAAATGGCCTGGGCGGTTCAAGCGATGACGCAACAATCAAGCGCATGAAACGTCTGCTTGATGCGGGGATCTGGTCTCGCCTGATGAATGAAACCGGCATGAAAACCCTCATGAGTCATAAGCAGATTGACGATTGGGAAAAGCAGCTCGATACGGAAAACATGCCGGAAGCAACGCTTGATAATATTCTTTCTTCCTTCCGCGCATTAAACCAGGACAAAGGGCAGATTTTTGAGCAGGGAGTGACGGATGTATTTAAAAAATTATCCTGGGATTACAAAACTAACTGCCCGTGCAAAATCGGCAAAAAAATCATTGTTAATAGTATGGTTGGTTCATCGTACAGCAAAAACTGTTATTACGTGACGGATGAGGGCCGGAATAAACTCAATGATCTGGAAAAAATGATGAGCATTCTCGATGGTCGTAACGTTCCCGATCACCGCATAGCAGCAGGCGCACTATTTTATGATTTCACCCGCGAAAATATGTGGAACGGTGAAAACTTCGAACATGAATACTTCACGGTAAAATATTTCAAAGCCCGAACCGGTCACATCATTTTCAAACGTATGGATCTGGTTGATAAGCTTAATGACATTATCAGCCGGCAATATGGTACGGTGCTCCCGTCACGCGTATAACCCCTGGCGCCGCCAGTATCAGGCGGCATTTTACCCTCAAATTATTATTTACATATTGTGAATTTTAGGTGTAATTAAATACGCAATAAGCTATAATAATTCTATTAAACAGGGCATTACGCCAAAACGGACACCCGCCGTTATTCGGGATGGAATACGCTCATGAATCTGATTTCCCGCCTTACTGATGCTCTCAACACGAAAATTGCTGAACTGGTTGATATCCGTCAAAAGCAGCAGGCGCGGATTCTGAAAGCTTTTTCAGACCTTAACAACGGGATTGAACCTAACGAAGATCGTAACGGTCGCCTGCATGCCCCATGTGACGGTTACGAACACTTTGAAACCGGCGAGCTGTATGGCAAGGGCCAGTTTATCGTAATGCCTGAATATGATGACTGGTATTCACCGGCGAGCTATCCGGCCAAATCCTATGATCCTAATACCCGCTTTAAAGGCTTAACGGCTGACTATCAGGAAACAGTTAAACTGATGGAGTCGTTTGGTCTGCGCGTTAAAACCGGACGTCGCTGGCATGAAAACGGCCATGAATATTGTTATTTTACGGTCACAGGACATAAACCGCTTATCGGCGCTATTGCGAAGACGGTCGAAGCAATCCAGGCGGAACAGCGTGAGCACGAAAAGCAATATAAGGGTGTAGCACCTGCCGGAAAGGTCACCGTAAAAGCAACGATAAAAGGCGTGAAAATGGTCGAGTCTGGTTTTGGCCACAGTATTCGCCTGATTCCGAAAATGATTATCACGCTTGAGAACGGAGCCACGGCTTATGGAACAATGCCAAAAGTTCTGGTCGACCAGGATGCGAAAGCCGGTCATGCGTTTACGCTAAAAGCCACCTTTAAGCAGGATAAAAACGACAGTACACACGCCTATTTTACCCGCCCTTCGGTTTGCTGAACGATGGGGGAAACATGCTAGAACGTGCACTAAACCGGGCTGCGATGAGCGTTTCTTTCGGGATGGAAGCCGCAGACCACTACGGCGAACCCTACCCAGTAATACAGGAAATTCAAGACTGGCTTAAGGGATTTTGCGAAGCACTATTCAGATCCCGATAATTCATGGCCTGCTAATCCGGGCTTTTATTCAGCCCGGCAAATGAAGACCGGGCTTCACCCGGTCTGCTGTATGGCATGCCCCTCACGGGTACGGCCTGCGCTTTGCGTGATTTTGCGCATGCGCAAAATCATCCTTCGGACGGACGGCCTCATGCGAACGTCAACACCCGCGCCGGTTGCCTGCGGCAACCGCCGTCTTTACGCACTGCTGATCGCCTTGCCGCTTCGCTTCAGTAGTGAATGTTTCGCTGGTAATCGTAATTCTCCTGCTGCTGTGAATTTTCCTTTTCGTTACATGTAACGGGAATGATTTTTTGCAGGGTCGTTCCCCGGCGCAGCCGGAGAACCGGGCTGTCGTGCTGCGCATCGAGCCGCTGCGCGTCTCTCCCCTTCGGGCTTCCATCCCTCGCCCAGGTCAACGGCATCGCTTCAGGTGGCCTGACGGCCACCGCTTCCACCGTTCGCTTCTGGCGAACTCCAGGAAGTGGTGCGGCCATGAGCGCCGGTGTATGTCTGCGGGGCTTGCTGAAGGTCAACGGCGGTCTTACATGGGGATGGCTCCTGCGGGAACCCTCCCCATCCGGCAGGGTATCGGGGAGAGCCGTCAGGATAAAAATCGGAACCCTGAAGGGACCCCGATTTTTCCTGGTGCAGCAGCTGCGCGGGGACGTGGCAAAAAATAAATTCACAATATGTAAATATTGCTGGATGAACCGGGCCGGATTTACTATAATAACTAACAGAAACAGGGCATTACGCCCAAACGGACACCCGCCGTAATCCGGGAGGAGTAAATTGAATGACTAGTCAGACTTTCGATCCAAAAACCGTCATTGTCCAAGTCGGCCAGGTGGTTTACACAGGGCTTTACGGCCTGGGAAATGGTGTTGTTTCCGCTATCTATGGTGAGCAAAGCCCTGCAACCTCACGGGTCCATTTTGGCGGCGTTATGGTATCCGGTGGTAAGGCTGAATTCGATATTTTGTTTGAGAGTGGGTCAGAAACTAAGCGCTTGCCGGAATGCATTTTACGGGGCGTTCAATGGCGCATCTTTGACGAAGTGAAAAGCCACGAGGAAATTGAACGTATACGCGAAGTGGTTATAGCTACTCAGAAAAAGGCAGCAGAGGATAAAGCCGAAGCAGATGCAGCATATGCTTTGAAAAAAGTGCAATTAACCGGCGATCCGAAATACAGCGGGTTAGAAAAAATTGGCAGTAGTTCACGATCTCATGCTGCCGTAGTGGCAAAGAACATGCGGACTGAGCTTAAGGCCGCGTATCCGGGTACAAAGTTTTCAGTCCGTAAAACAGGCTATGACTCGATATCTGTTAAATGGATTGATGGCCCAACTAAAGATCAGGTACAGGATATCATCGGTAAATATAAAACCGGTCATTATGATATGTATGCAGATATTCATGAAAGCAACAGCACACCTTTCACTGACATTTACGGCGGCGTTGACTATTTACATTATTCAAGAGATTACTCTGAAGAACTCACGCAGAAAGCTATTGATAATGTCAGGAAAAAGTATGGTCAGGAAATTGTGCCAGAGAGCTGCACCGTCGCGGCGTATATCAGCGGTGATCTTTGGAAAGTTAGCCGCGACTTTTTCTTTAATCATGGCGTAGATGGGGAGATCGGCAAGGAACTAAGAGAATTACAGGGCTAATGTGATAGGGGCCGGGCTGCTGTAACAGCCCGGCAATGCAACAAAATAGCGGAGAGGCTACTATGTCACAAAGCGATTATAGCCGCATAGCGGAACAGTTGAAAAGTGGTAAACAGACTAAACTACCAGCCATGAAGGTTAGCGACTTAAAGGAAATTTTATGGTGGTTGGATTTTCTTCAGGGTCGCCCTTTATAAAGCGTTTTCGGGAAATTCACGCAAACAATTAAATTTACATTTTGTAAATATCCCTAGCTGATGAATATATTATGTTATATAATACTTCACAGATTAAAGGCACATAGCCAAACGGACACCCGCCGTTATTCGGGAGGAAATAAACATAAATGAATGAGCAAACTTTAGCTATTATCGCGTTATATCCAAATCTAAAAGAAGGTGTAACTGTTGCACCTGATGTTGTTGCTCATGGTAGCGCGAGAGTTGAAATAAGAGAAAAAGGACATTTACACTGGCGAGCGTTCGATTTTGAACCTGGCTTTTATGAAGCTCTGGAGAAAAATCTAAAATACGTTTCAAAATAAATTAAAAGCAGGCTTTAAGCCTGCTTTTTTTTATGCCTGTTGCTGGGTGTTTACACCAGTTCTGTCAGTATGTTCTGGTGTTTCTTTAACTTCAGCCAGGCGCTTGTCTATAGTCTTGATAGCATCCTTAATAACCTTAATGAAATCGTCTGTCATATCAATTGATAGATCTGTACGCTCTAGCAGCTCCTTCTTTTGGTTAAACTCGTCAATTAGTTCTGCCGGGGCCGTAAACTGAAAACGTTTATTCGTGGCTTTCCCGCGTGGTTGGATTACAGCCATATTCACCTCTTTCTATGATACACGAATGTATCATAGACGTTTAGTTTCATGCTTACAACTACAGCTATGGATCACCATTTTCTGAGCGCAATTTTGAGCGGATTCGCGCTCTCAATTTTGCGCATGCGCAAAATCACTAGATTCATATTCTTATCGCAATCCGTAACGCCATTACCGTAGTGATAACCGGGCGCACTGCTGCGCAGATGCCCCCTGGTGTCCGGCACAGCCGGAGCGCCGCGCCAGCGTTCCGGCAGGGGGCAGATCGTGACGGCAGGTGACGCGCAGACGCGTGACCGTTCCCGCCCCGCGCAGGAGGTTGCCGCCGTGGTGCTGGCCGGGCGCACTGCTGCGCAGATACCCCCTGGTGTCCGGCACAGCCGGAGCGCCGCGCCAGCGTTCCGGCAGGGTGCAGATCGTGACGGCTGGTGACGCGCTGGCGCGTGACCGTTCCCGCCCCGCGCAGGAGGTTGCCGCCGTGGTGATGGCCGGGCGCACTGCTGCGCAGATGCCCCCTGGTGTCCGGCACAGCCGGAGCGCCGCGCCAGCGTTCCGGCAGGGTGCAGATCGTGACGGCAGGTGACGCGCTGGCGCGTGACCGTTCCCGCCCCGCGCAGGAGGTTGCCGCCGTGGTGATGGCCGGGCGCACTGCTGCGCAGATGCCCCCTGGTGTCCGGCACAGCCGGAGCGCCGCGCCAGCGTTCCGGCAGGGTGCAGATCGTGACGGCAGGTGACGCGCTGGCGCGTGACCGTTCCCGCCCCGCGCAGGAGGTTGCCGCCGTGGTGCTGGCCGGGCGCACTGCTGCGCAGATGCCCCCTGGTGTCCGGCACAGCCGGAGCGCCGCGCCAGCGTTCCGGCAGGGTGCAGATCGTGACGGCAGGTGACGCGCTGGCGCGTGACCGTTCCCGCCCAGCGCAGGAGGTTGTCGCCGTGGTGATGGCCGGGCGCACTGCTGCGCAGATGCCCCCTGGTGTCCGGCACAGCCGGAGCGCCGCGCCAGCGTTCCGGCAGGGTGCAGATCGTGACGGCAGGTGACGCGCTGGCGCGTGACCGTTCCCGCCCCGCGCAGGAGGTTGCCGCCGTGGTGCTGGCCGGGCGCACTGCTGCGCAGATGCCCCCTGGTGTCCGGCACAGCCGGAGCGCCGCGCCAGCGTTCCGGCAGGGTGCAGATCGTGACGGCAGGTGACGCGCTGGCGCGTGACCGTTCCCGCCCCGCGCAGGAGGTTGCCGCCGTGGTGCTGGCCGGGCGCACTGCTGCGCAGATGCCCCCTGGTGTCCGGCACAGCCGGAGCGCCGCGCCAGCGTTCCGGCAGGGTGCAGATCGTGACGGCAGGTGACGCGCTGGCGCGTGACCGTTCCCGCCCCGCGCAGGAGGTTGCCGCCGTGGTGATGGCCGGGCGCACTGCTGCGCAGATGCCCCCTGGTGTCCGGCGCAGCCGGAGCGTCGCGCCAGCGTTCCGGCAGGGTGCAGATCGTGACGGCAGGTGACGCGCTGGCGCGTGACCAATCCCGCCCCGCGCAGGAGGTTGCCGCCGTGGTGATGATCGGGCGCACTGCTGCGCAGATGCCCCCTGGTGTCCGGCACAGCCGGAGCGCCGCGCCAGCGTTCCGGCAGGGTGCAGAGCGTGACGGCAGGTGACGCGCTGGCGCGTGACCGTTCCCGCCCCGCGCAGGAGGTTGCTGCCGTGGTGATGGCCGGGCGCACTGCTGCGCAGATGCCCCCTGGTGTCCGGCGCTGCCGGAGCGCTGCGCCAGCGTTCCGGCAGGGTGCAGATTGTGACGGCAGGTGACGCGCTGGCGCGTGACCGTTCCCGCCCCGCGCAGGAGGTTGCTGCCGTGGTGATGGCCGGGCGCACTGCTGCGCAGATGCCCCCTGGTGTCCGGCGCTGCCGGAGCGCTGCGCCAGCGTTCCGGCAGGGTGCAGATTGTGACGGCAGGTGACGCGCTGGCGCGTGACCGTTCCGCCCCGCGCAGGAGGTTGCCGCCGTGGTGATGGCCGGGCGCACTGCTGCGCAGATGCCCCCTGGTTACAAGAGTCATCCCTGCGCCCCCGCAGTGGTGCAGGCTCATTCCAGGTCATAGAGATTGACCTAAGCGATCATGTGCAGAGCTGGAGAACAGTGAGGGGGACATAGGCTGGAGTAGAACAACCAGGCAAAAGGAGATTGTGCGCTGGGCAAGTTGATCTTGACCCGCCATTTCCGGACAGCTTTTGTATCTTAAGTTAACGATGCCCGCTGCCGCCGGTATTCTCTCGGAGAGTGATATCCCAGCGCACTATGCGGGTGATTTTCATTGTAATGCGTGAACGCCGCTGCAAGGTTTCGCAGGGCTGTTCTCACATCCGGTTTCGGCATGAACGCGATATAGTCTTCCTTCATCGTCTTCACGAACCGTTCGGCCATGCCATTGCTCTGCGGGCTGCTCACCGCTGTTGTACATGGCTCCAGATTCAGCTCTTTGGCGAACCTCCGCGTTTCATGCGCGGTATATGCTGAACCGTTGTCCGTCAGCCACTGCACCGCTGTGTCGGGCAGCCTGTCGCCGAAGCGCTTTTCCACCGACCTCAGCATCACATCCTGCACGGTCGAACTGTCATAGCCTCCCGTGCTTGCTGCCCAGTCTATGGCCTCACGGTCGCAGCAGTCCAGCGCGAACGTTACCCGCAGTTTTTCGCCGTTGTCGCAGCCGAACTCGAAGCCATCTGAACACCAGCGCATATCGCTTTCTGCCACCGCTATCTTGCCCTTATGTTCACGCTTCGGTCGCTCTGGTTTGTGATGCAACAACAACAGGTTATGCTCGCTCATTATCCTGTAAAGCCGTTTGGCATTCACAGGTGGCTGTCCCTCTGTGCGACGTTGCTTGCGCAGGATGCCCCACACGCGTCGATAACCATAACTCGGCATATCGCTGATAATGTTGAGGATAGCCGACAGTATTTCTGCGTCTGCTTCTTCATTACGCCGGTTACAGCGCCTGTCCTGCCAGTCGGCAGAACGGTTAATCCGCAGTGACAGTTGCGCACGCGACACGCCCATGGTCCGGCTGACCATGGCTATTCCCCGTCCTTTGGCAACAAGGGCGCGTGCGCTATCCATTTTCGCGACTGACCGTACTCCACGGCTTCTTTCAGGATCTCAACTTCCATCGTCTTCTTGCCCAGAAGGCGCTGAAGCTCCCGGACCTGCTTCAGAGCAGCAGTAAGCTCAGAAGCAGGAACGACTTCCTCTCCAGCCGCAACGGCGGTGAGGCTGCCTTCCTGATATTGCTTCTTCCACTTAAACAGCAGGCTGGGCTGGATACCATGCAGGCGGGCGACATGGGAGACATTCATACCCGGCTCCATCGTCTGCTGGATAATGGCGATCTTCTCCTGAGGAGTTTTACGTTTACGGACTTCTTGCCCTAACAGGATCCCGGTCATCTCAAAATTGGTGTTAGTGTTAGACATATATTCAAGCCTATCTCTTATCTGGAGATACAGCTACTGTCTGGTGTTTCAGGGGGGCTACATCAGTGCGCTGGGCAAGTCCAGAAAATCGCGTCACACCCCACGCATTATACAATGCTGAGCCTAAAGCCATGCTGCGCCTAGCTTTAGGGGGTATACCCCATCATGTACGAATCTGTATACATTTTCATATTTACCCCTTTAAAAGCCGCGAAGCACAAAGACTGAGAGGCGTATACACACTGAGGTATACACATACGTCGAGAAATAACAGGGAATATCCCGGCCCGTCTGGGGAAATGGATGTATACAATGTTCTATGATACAAATATGTATCATTTATATGCATCAAAGGAGGTGCTTTACACATGGGAAACGTTAAGACCAAGCAGCAGATTCAATTCCGCTTATCGGGAGCACTGGATCTAGCGCTTCAGAAGGAAGCCGCAAGGCGGGGTATGTCTGTAAATGAGCTGGCAAAAAAAATAGTCATCAATGAGCTAACCAATGCTGGAACGTCAACCTTCAAGGCAGATGTGTCTCTTAAGCATGTACTGTCCTCTTCCTACAACATTATTCACCTGGCGGTGTTCATCATCATGAGTGCAAATCCTGAACTCAGTGAAGATGCTGCAACAGAGATTGCCAGTAAATTTATCTTCTCAAAAAGTAATGCGCGCGTAAGCAACATCATGAAACAGCTAGGCGTGGAGGACTAATTATGCTCGACCAGAAACAGGAAAAAAGCACCGTATCGGACCTAAACCGTGGCGGTCAGGTATTGATGCACTTCATCCGTATGTTGCACCAAACTCTGACGAGGTACTTCAAGATTGTCTTATGTGTGTTTGTTATTGCCCCCACCGCCGTGACTTACCAAATCACTGATAAGACTGACTGGTACATGGGGTTAAAGTATGGCTACTCCTACACATTAGTTGAACTGATTGGTCTTAAGAAAGGTAAAACCACGCTTGAGCTACCTGATGGCCGTAAAGTTATGGTTAGGGATGCTCAGATAGTTAGCTCACCGACAATGCAAAATCATGCGGATGCGCTGATATCCAACCTGATAATAAGCCTTGTTATCTCATCAATTGTCGCACTTATTGCAGCATGGTATCTCTTCCGATTTATTCTCAACAAAGGCAAGCAGGAAAGTAAGGATGAGCATCGTCGAGGTGCTGAACTTGCCACTGTAAAGGAACTGATTGAAGCAGCTAACGATAGAGTGAAGGAAGATGGTCGTCTTTCTCGGATATCTATCGCGAATGTACCTCTTGTACGTTATCAGGAAAACTCTGGCATAGCTCTTTTAGGCTCTCCGGGTGTAGGTAAATCCACCATTATCAGGGAATTGCTGCGCCAGCTAAGAGCGCAGCAAAGAAAGGCAGTGCTTTATGATATTTCAGGTGAATTTGTTAAGCGTTTTTATCGTCCGGGAAAAGATGTAATTCTGAACGTATTTGATACCCGATCACACTCATGGGATTTCTGGGCTGAAGGGAAAAACCCGGCAATGTATGACCGTATGGCGAAAGCCGCTATACCAGACAACAATGGGGGAGGAGATCCATTCTGGATTGAGGCTCCACGCTTGTTATTTTCGGCTTTGCTGGAACAACTCGGAAAGCGCTATGACGTTCCCTCAGTCGAGCACTTGATGAATATCATTCTTCGTATGCCAAACGACAAGATTGCCAACGTTGTTGCTACGACCGATGCTCGTAACGTCATGAATTTAGATCTCGACAAATTGGCCGGTTCAGTAAGGGCTGTTATAACCGCTTACACCCGAAATTTTAAACACCTTGCTCTCCCTACCGGCCCACGATTTTCCTTCAAAAATTGGGCACAGGACGAAGATTCTGATGCCTGGGTATTCATCACTGTGCGTGACGATATGAAGGATACTCTCAAGCCGATGATTACCATGATGATCGAATCTGCCCTGTCTGCAATTCTGACTCTCGAACCATCTCAAGACCGTTTAATTGGTACGAGCATCGATGAAGCAGGTACTCTTCAGGAGATCCCCTCGCTACCTGATTTCATGTCAACATGCCGAAAATTTGGTGGCTTCCCAATCTTGGGCTTTCAGTCCAATGCTCAGACTGATGTTGTCTACGGGGAAAAGAAAAGTCAGATCCTGATGGATGGTATCGGTGCAATAGCCGCTTTTCGTATCAATGGTAGTAAAGGGGCTGCATGGTTAGCTGACCAGTTGGGTGATCAGGAGACGGAGAAATCGTCGGAAAATACAAGCTACGGCGCAAATGATGTTCGTGATGCAACATCGATAAATCGTCAGGACAAAGAAGGAAATCTAATCCTGCGAAGCCAGATCACAGCATTGCCGGATAACACCTGTTATCTGAAGTTAGGTCGCGGCTTGCCTGTAGCAAAAATCAAGTTCCCTTACGACTATATGAAGGAGCTGCATCCAGGCATCATTGAAAATGAAGCATTAAACGACACCTCCTTCCTTTCGCAGTTGTCCAAAGAGAATGAGATTTCCCCTGAACATGTAGTCAGTATCGTTAACAAAGAAAACTCCAGAGAGAAGCGTGAACCGCAGAAGTTCAAACAAGGGAGTAAGCCAAACCCTGATGCGGGTAAAACGCAGGAGCAAGTCCTGGATGAAGTTATTGATAACTCTGCACCGCCGGATGGCAGTAAGACGACGTCGAACGCCGATGTTTCGAATCCCGTCGCGCAGGCCATGTCATCTGTAAAGTCGAAAACGCAGATGAATGCAGTTGCTCAGGCTATGAACGCTGCAAATAAGAAACAGTCTGACGCAGATGATCAGGATGATGAAGGGGATTTCTCTAACCTTCAATTTGATACGCAGGTTGCTCACGATTTTCTGGCGGAGTATGAAAGTTCATTCTCAACTGAGCAATCAAATACGGAGAAAAACAGTAACAATGACGTGACTAATCGAAATAATGAGAAGTCATTTGACCAGCATGAATATCCAGGAGGCATGTAATGCTTAGTGTTGCTAAAGTTACAAATGTTGCTCAGGCTTCTTCGTATTATAATTCGCCTGACCAATATTATGATAAGGATAGCGGTGATATTACGTCTCGATGGGGCGGTGCTGGCGCTGAAATTTTAGGTCTGGAGGGGCCAGTCGAATCTGAAGATTTTGTTCGGATGCTTGAGGGGCGTATAAGTCCCGAAATTCATTTGGGTAAAAATGGCGGTGATGGAACAATTTCACATGTTCCTGCCTGGGATTTTACTTTATCAGCCCCAAAAAGTGTTTCGGTGTTAGCATTGGCTGGTAACGATAAACGCTTAGTTGATGCGCACATAAAAGCTACAGCTGAAACAATGAAGTTTTTAGAGAAAGAATATGCATTAACGCGTATATCAAATGGCGGTAATACTGAATACACCAAAGTTAATAATCTGGTATATGCAAGCTACGTCCATACTGAATCGAGAAAACATGATCCGCAGTTACACTCGCATAATGTCGTGATGAATGCAGTGATGGATGAATCAGGGCAATGGCGAAGCCTTGAAACCCTAAAAATGTTTGAAAATCAGCTTGGAATTGGTCTGGTTTATCGTTCTCATTTAGCCAAATTAGTAAAGCAATTAGGCTACGATCTCGAAATTGATCATGAAACTGGCCTTTGGGATATAAAAGGCGTTCCTCATTCTCTTTTAGATGCGTTCTCTAAACGTCGCAAAGAAGTTCTTGAGGCGGCTAAGCAGTATGGACTGTTTGATGCTAAGTCTATGGAGAAAGCGGCGTTGTATAGTCGCGAGTCCAAAACGCACATGGAATATGACGAGCTGAAAGCCTCATGGGAAGAAACAGTTAAAGAAAGTGGGGTATCACTTGATGAGGTTATTAACCGCTCCTATGACAATGCTAAGACGTTTAAAAGGTTAGATGACCCTCAACCTTCTTTTGACAGCGAAAACTCTTCTGAAGCGGTTACAGGCGTTTCTGGGCCTAAAGAAAATAGTCACTCAGTAGCGCCGGAGCATCTGGTTGGAAATGAAACTGATTTTTCTACACCCTCCAATGATACAAATATGAATCATATTGAGCGTGGCGAAGGAGTAGAGGTAAGTCCCGGCAACCCCTTGACGAATGCAGGCCTACTTTCTGGTATTGCGAACATTAACGGCACTGAGCGAGCTACAGAGAAGTATGCACGAGAGTACATCAGCCATCAGGACCTTTCCGCGAGCGAGCTGGCGGCGATTCTCCATGACGTCAGGCTTGCCTATAAAGTTAAGGCGGCAGACGAAGCAGTGTTTACGCACAGCAGCGTAATGAGTGAGGCAATGGGTCTTGCAATAGGCGAGGCTCTACCTGGTGATATAGAACAAATACTCCGGGCGATGGTCAACTCCGGGGAGCTGCTTCCCCGTACTTCCAGATCAGGAAATGGTGAAGCTGCTTACACCACGCCGAAAGCATTCGAAAAAGAGCGTGAAATGGTCCTGACCATGCTTAGTGGTAAGGAGTCGCGTCAGGCCGCCGGTGATGTTTCCAGTATCGCTGCATACATCGATCAGTTTGAAGCAGAAAAGACCGTAGAATTTGGTTCACAGTTTGCTTTCTCGCCAGACCAGAGGCAGGCGATTATCGATGCGGCCACAAACAAAGACCTGGTATCCGGCATACAGGGATTCGCCGGAACCGGTAAAACTACGTTACTCCAGTGTCTGATTGGTTACGGTCAATCTAAAGGCTTTAGCTTCAAGGGATTAGCGCCAACCGGTTCCGCTACAGAGACGCTCGCGAAGGAAACAGGTATCCCGGCCAGCACGGTAGATTCATTCCTGTACCGGCGCATGAAAGGCACTGTCAGCACCCGTGAAATCTGGCTTGTCGATGAGGCGAGTCTTGTTGGGGCTGACAATCAGCATGCCCTCATAATGGAAGCTGAGCGAAGCAATGCAAAATTGTTGCTTCTTGGCGATAAGAAACAGATGGAATCAGTAGATTGGGGTCGCCCGTTTGCTGTATTGCAGGGCTTCGGTATGCAAACGTCCAATGTCCAGACCATTATTCGTCAGAAAGATGAACAGCTGCGTGCTGCGGTGTACGACTCTATAAGCGGTAATTTTTCACAGGCTTTTTCTCGTCTGAAGGATTCCGTTTATGACATGGAAAAACACAGCATACTCGATGACTATCTGGCTCTCTCTCAGGCGGATCGTGAAAACGTTGGTCATTATCCCTGATAATGAGGGTCGCCAGGACTTTAATGCGAGCGTGCATGAAAAGCGTGTTAATGATGGTGAACTATCGGCCAATGAAGTTGCTGTGCGTAGCCTGCTCAGCGAAAACCTTAATGAAGCTGAACGTACTGACAGCCGGTATTACCGATTTGGTCAGATTATTGAGTTTCAGCTTGATCACGGTGAGTTTAAGAAAGGGGAGTTCTGGAAGGTAGCAGAGGTTTCCGGTAAGGAGTTATTGCTTAAAAGCGGAGATGGTCAGGAAAGGAAATTCAATCCATCTGAAATTACCGGTAAGTCTAAGTTTGCGATTGATGTCTTTCGGGAGGACAAAATTCTCTTTTCTGAACAGGAAAAGGTTGTCTTTACCAAGTCGCGCAAAGATCTTAACGTGCGTAACGGTGATGAATTTAAAGTATCCCGTATCGATTCGACCTCAGGAACATTCATCCTCACAGATGAAAAGGGGAAAGAGCTTTCTCTGGACTCATCAAAACTTCATAACATTTCACATAGTTACGCAATGACGTCATACAAGGCTCAGGGAAAGACTGTGGATCGCGTGATGGCGCAAATCGAGTCCTGGCGGCGCAATCTGGTCAACGAGCGTAGTTTCTATGTCAACCTTAGTCGCGCCCGTTACGAGGCTCGGTTGTACGTGGACAATGTTGGGAAAGTAATTAAAGCCCTTTCTGAACATGACGCCAATAAAACAACATCACTCACGGGTTTTTCCACCAAGAGTATGAAGCGAGCTGCTGAGCACCTTCAGGCTGAATCTACTGATACCCGGCAGCTGTATGCCGATCTGAACATAGCCACTCAAAAACTGGCAAACAAGCAGGGAGTGTTTAGTCATTCTGCGTTGGTGGCTGAGACGCTGAAAAACACGCTGGGAACGTATGATGTCAGAGATATAGAGACTGCTATTTACGCCATGCGAATGCGGGTGAGGTAGGGCTTTCTCACATTAATCATGAAAAAGTGAATAGTGAGAATTACTACACCATGCCACAGAACATTCGAAATGAAGCCCAGATTGTGCGGCATATGCTGCAAGGTAAGGATCGCTATGCGCCCATTGCCGGGAAATCGGTTGTCAGTCGTTATCTTTCTGCGAGAGAAGATAAGGCCCGGCAGGGAATAGCTGAGCCTGTCTCAGCGGCGACTCAGGCCGCGCTGACTACAGTGATGACCAGCAGGGATGAAGCTATTCTCATCACCGGTAGCGACCTGAGTGGCCATCGTGATGTTATGAGAGAAATTGGCAAGGATATCGCCAAAGAGCGGGGATATCGTGTGAAAGGATTTTCGACTACTGCCGAGGGGGTTAAGCAGATGCGTGAATCTATGAAGTTCTCAGCCAATATCTACCAGCACCTTGACCAGATGGAAGCTAAGATTGCGGCAGGTCAAATCGTCCGACCAGGTAAGGAACTCTGGGTAGTGGAAAACGTTTCTCAAATGGGGGCTGAGAACGTGCTTCGATTGCAGCAGGCGGCAAGGTATGTCGGGGCGAGGATGGTGCTTGTAGCCGACCGACAAGAGAACTCTATAGCTTGGGGCAACATGCCATCATTGCTGGCCGAGCAGGGGATCGCCACCATTGATTTTGACAAGGCGAATCGTTCGCTGAACCCTGAGATTAACCTGGCAACAGATAAGCTGACTCAGGGGAAAATTGAGGACGCGCTTGCTCATGTCAGTCCGATGATGAGTGAAGTACGCGACCTCGATAACCAAAACAATGATCGCACAATCCGGCTGAATGTTATTGCAAACTCTTGGTTGAACCTCTCGCCAGAAGACCGGGCTAAAACCGCAATTGTTATCCCTGACTACTTATCTCGCAACAAAGTTGATGTGCAAATACGCAGAGGCCTTCAGTCAGAGGGGGTTCTTCAGGGTACTCCTTTAACGACGGCGCTTTATCGTAATGCGAATCTCGATCCATTTGAGAAGAAGGTTGCGACAAACTACAAGCCAGGCCAGGTTGTGCAGTTTGAAAGCCAGCGACCGGGTATAGAGAAGGGCGCATATTATACCGTTGAGGCGGTGAACAAGGCCGGTAATGAGTTGATACTGGTATCGCTTGAGGCGGGGCATCGTGTAACTATTAACGCAGCTGATATCGCTGGTAGCCGTAACAACTCCGTGCAGGTCTTTCATGTGGAGCAAAAACAAATTCAGAAGGGGGAAACCCTGCGTTTCACGCGCACCGTTCCCGCTGACAAGTTAGAGAGTGCTGACGGAAAGGGGGTGTCGTCCAAAATGACCGGCTCGGTAGTTTCACTCGACGGCACGAAGGTTACTCTACGTCTTGCAAATAATCGGCAGGTCACGGTGGACGCGGCCAGCTGGAAACACATGGAGTGGGGATATTCCAATAATATGTTCAATATCAAAGATAAACAGTTTGATAATGTGATCACGTTGATGGAGTCATGGAAGAAACAGTTTGCCACTCAGGAAGCGCTTCATAACGCGCTGACCAAAACGGCGGTTAATCTGCGAATTATCACTGATGATAAAGAGAAGCTGCTTGATAGCCTGCGCACAAATCCCGGTTTCAGGCAAACAGCCCTTCAGGATCGCAAGGTATCCATTACCAAAAGCGACATGGCCGCATTTGATAAACAGTTTGGAACGGGGTTGGGCTTTGGCATGCGATCACTCATGAAGCTGGAGGCTGCGGTGGACAAAGCGGTTACTTCAACAGTAAGCAAGGTGGTTGAGAAAACACGGGAAGTTGCGCAAAAGACGCGGCAAAAGTCGCTGTAACAGATACAAAAAACCCCGTATCGACGGGGTTTTTTATGCCTGAGATATCGTTGCCAGGCCGTCTCAAAGTAGATGATAATTTGGTCAAGAATAATATTCACGTGCGAGATAGCCTGTTAGCTATTTTGGGTGTTTATTTATCACATTCATGATTTTGTTGGCAGTCTATCTAAGAGGGTGTAGCCTGATTTCCTTATCGAAAAAGAAGAGGCAGTAACCAAACTATGAAAAAATATAAAAAGAACGGGGCAACAGGAAAAGCAGGTGAGTATTATTTTGCATATTGGATGGTCCGCAATTTTAAATGGCCTTGTCGATTGCTTGATATTGACGTTGGAATAGATGCTCAGGTTGAAATCTTTGAAGATGAAATATCAACTGGTGACTTCTTTGCGGTTCAAATTAAATCAACGGTTGAAAACGACCCTGACATGTCTATTGATTTGTCAGACTTTATGTATTGGCAACAGTTGGAAAGCCAAGTCATTTTAGTTCGCATCTTAATGGGTGATAACCATAGTGAACCTGTAATGTACTGGAAGTCATTTTCAAAAGAATACTTAGATGAAATTGTTATGGAAATGGGCACGACAGGCTTTCAATCCAAAAAAGTTTTGTTCTCTGAATCTGATAAATTAACCTCGGAGTCAAAAGACTCTTGGAAAGAGGCGATACTTTCAGACACTGATAAACGGCTGATAAGAGTAGCAAGGTCATTATTAAAATCCCTTAAAGAGCATGACTTGGATAACTTTGTTGAAGAAGACTATAACCTTCAGAATGAGAATAAGGATTTTATATCCTTCAATAGTGAAATCGACACATTTAACCATCATTTCATTGATTATGAGGAGTTAATAGATGCAGTTTGCCTCGACAGAAGATTGATAATCAGAGCGCCTTTCATAGGCGAGGTAATAGATTATTTTGAAGAAAATGAATCGATATTACTCTACATGTTTAATAATGCTTTTAATGGGATAAAAGTAGGGAGAACCCCTAATCAAATACTTCCTAGAAACTTGAGTAGAGAAATCAAAAGACAGACAGAGGATTGGGTTTATCACATGACGGGCTTTTAAAGGGCGCAGAAGCGCCCTAATAGATTATGCCGCGTTTTGCATCATCCGTTCAGCTCTTTGGCGGCGATACTCACCAACGTCGCCAAACTTCTCAGCCTCAGTAAATTCATTGATCATCTTTGTCACCGGGTTTTCGCGATACGTTTTTTAGCTCTTCCAGCTTTTCCAAAGCCTTGCCAGAACTACTGATACCGTCAACGAATCGACGCTTAAGAGGATCGTAAACGACGTTGAGCATTGCTTTAGCCGCCTTGCAAAGACGATTTGGAGCGCGTTCGCTGGCTACGGCCAGCTCAAGCGTCATGGTTCGGTCGATAAACTCCCAAAAGTTAGAACGGGTAGGGGGATTTGCGCATGCGCAAACATCAACTTAATGTGCTGTTGGAATCGTGATCTCAGTGAGGTCTTTTTCGGTAAAGTTTCCTTTGCCTGATTCCATGTCGAAGTCGCCGGGCTGATAAGAATGTACATCGTTCCAGATAGTAAAACAGGTTCTACAGGTAACGGGCAGTGCGTTTTCAGCCAGTTTTTCACAATTTTCAATTAATACCCGTTTATCGTTGTAACTAACGTTACAGCCGCTTGTGCAAAGTGTTTCGTATCCATGAGCGCCGGTCACAATATGTGTGGCTAGTCTTTCTCGGACTTTTCCGTTCACTAATAACTGTTCCCGCGTAGTAATAGTTCGCATCTGAAGGCGGGTTCGATGTTTAAACACAGGGAACCGTTCTACTGTCACGCTGATAGCTGCCATGATTGTCCACCATATCCAGACTAATGGCATGAAATTTCGGTCAATATGCTCGGCATACCCTCTGGCATCGGATACCATTTCAGGGCAATTCGCTTCCAAAGCTGAGGGGCGAATGGATGGTTCTGGCGGAAATACATTTGAATTGCTGGAAACTGAGGGGCATTCGCGCCACGTCCAGTTAACCCCGTCAGTTACCTTGTCTGCGCTCTGCATTATTCTCACCATTATCTGACCGGGTGAAGAGTGATCGAGAACCATCAAAAATGCGATGATAAGGGTCAGTGTTGCAGCGGGAAAAAAGATTAAATTTCGAATAGCCCATGAACACCATGTCCACCCGTAAATTGCGATTCGTATGAAATTTTTAGTCATGGTGATAGCTCTCCTGTGATGGCATTGGATGAGGGGTTAGAATTTTAGCTTTACGGTCGAATCGAAAAGATTCAGTAGACGGTCGCCTGAGATAATTTCTATTTGTGGGCTTGAGCGTGCCTTTACGTACTCTCGCACCGATGCAGGTGTCTTACCGGTATGTACGAAGATACCTCCGCTACAGTTGTTCTCCTTGAGTAGAGAGGCAAAGGCACTGACGTGCTCCTGTTTGATGCGATTCGAATAGCGTTTTGCCTGTATCAACCACAGCTGCCGGTTATGCTCAAACCGACCATCCAGCCACCATCGCCGCTGTAGCGCTTGTTTCTGCCAATCACAAATCCTTTTCGTTGCAGGAGAGTCATTATCAGTTCTTCAAAGGCGTAGGGGTCAACTTTACGTAGGTAGGCGATTTTCTGGGCCGGGAGGTCAATGGAGTTAATAACCTCAATGATTTTCTCAGCTGAAAGTCTTTTCCGGTCGTGATTGTTTTTTTTGCGAAAGCACAGCGCATAAATAAAGACCATGAGCAGGAGAGCCAGGCCAATCATAAGGTTTTTCGACATTAGAATTTATCTCCGGGGAGGCTGTCGTAATGCTTATCAGGTGAAGTGAATGCTTGTTTGCTTTCAAAAGCGTTGCTTTTATCAGTGCTGATTTCTGTCGGGATATCGAGTAAGCCTTCACTCTGGCCTTTTTCAGTGAACCCTTTGTTTTCATACTCATGGTCGAGTTTGAAGCGCCGGACCTGATTACTCTCCGAAGTTTGCGAAGATGTTTTACTCAGTATCCAAAGGACTACCGCACCGGCTATGCCACACACAACCAACAATGCTCCAAATAGCTTTGCGCTCATTTAGGTTCACTACGCTCAATGCTAAGAGGGACGGTCAAAAGCACCGTCAGTGCAACTACACCATGAAGCCCGATTAGCGCGTACAGAAACACATTCCCGTCAGTAAACGAGCGATAGAACGTAAACAATCCGGCAGTTACAAACAGACAGAAGACATGCCTAACATGACGGTTCAGTATGCGTTTAAGACCGATGTGTAGACCGAAGAATGCGATTAATACACCTAGTATTGATGCCCGGTGTGATAACACTGTCGGGTCTATCCATAAGATGAGATAGTAGGAAAAAGCCATTAAAGCTGATCCCAGCGAAAAGAAGAATCGGGTCATAATCCACCTACCAGTTTTCCGTTTCCATAACTGAACGTTTGGTTAACCGCGAGGTTGAACGTAATGCCTGGATGCGTATCTCGAAACTCAATTTTATGACCTTCACCTACAGGAGCTTTTTTTACGGGATGGTGTAAAGCGGAACACACCAGGAGTATCGTTCAGGATACTGGCGACATACGCCTGGGTTTCAATGAATGGGATTAACTGCATAAACTGCTTATTGCTGATCTCACCACTGCGCGGATCTCCAAAGCGTTTAAGCCATTTATCAACACTCCCAGGCCCGGCGTTATATGCAGCTAGCGCGAGAACGTGGTTGCCATCGTATCTCTCCAGCTGCGAGTCGAGATATGCTCGCCCAAGCGCCTTGTTATACGTCTCGTCATTTCGATACCGCCATGCACTCCATTCCAGCCCGGCTAATCTTGCCGCTTCTGGAGCTGTTTCGGGCATTACCTGCGCAATGCCTACAGCACCTTTTGGTGACGTAAGAGGCTGGCCGTTTTTACTGAACTGATTTCCCCGGCTTTCCTGGTGTATCAATTTATTGAACAGATCATCGGAAGTGAGAACTTGCTTCGCGCTGACTCCGTTTTCCTGCCCGGCCAGAAAACCAGTGAGCTGTTGTTGCGTATTTGACGATCCCAGCACCGGACTGGACCCCAGAATGAGCAAGGCTATAAAGGTCAGTTTTGTAAACTTCAATTATGAATCCTCATGCTAATTGTCATGATATAAAAATGTATCACGTAACTGTTATAATACAAACCCCTCTTGATTGAGATAATTTAAATTTTGTGCAATGATTAATTAATTTGATTTCGGAGTGAATTTTAATGACAGATAAGTTTAACTTACAAAACAAGAGGTTGATGGATTCCATTGAACAAACGCTATTGCTCCTTAGTAAAAGCGGTGGTGAGTTAATCAAAGCTGTCGCGAAAAGCCTCGTACTCAAAATCAAGCCTTATGATTTCGTTGAGTTCAAACATTCAGCGATTTATCGCGCAATTCGTACTTACAACGAAAAGCGTGATAGCGTGATCCGCCTGTCTGGACTGTACAGCCCGTTGTTTGGCCGTGAAAAAGAGGCATTGGAAGAAGAACCGTTTAGCTTGATCGTCAATGTAGATGAACAGACGTTCAAGCGAGGGTATATCTGGTATAGCCCTGAGAAAGACAGAGCATTTCGCATGGAGGATTTAAGCTATTTTGTTCTCGAACAGGACAACTATATCCCCTTCGACCTCTCCGTTAGTAACAAACCATAAGCGATCACGACAATGAATAAAAAAACGCCTCTGACCGTGAACGCAGTAGCTGAATATTTATCGAGCATTACCCGCCGTACTGCTGTGTTCAAAAAAATGGATTTGCGCCTGCTGGGGATTGTACGTGCGGATTTGAATCGTATTATTGAGACGCGTGAAGCACAGCTTGAAGAAGAACGGCTGCGGCAGAAAGAAAAGCAGGACAAAATCCGTGAGCATCTTTCTTTGCTGCGTCAGGACGGTATTGAGCCGGATGAGCTACTCGACAATACCCGGCCCCGAAAGCGGCCCTCGATCGGTCAGATGCGAACCTTCCGTATTCATGGAAAGCTTGTCCATTATAAAGGAGTGGGGGTGTACCCGCGTGCGCTACGAGAGATAATAGAGAGCGAAGGTGAAGAAGCCCTGAAACGGTATGAAGTTTCAGGTGAGTAGTCTCTCACTAGAATCCATGCAACCCGCCCACTGGCGGGTTTTTTTTTTTTGCAGGCAACAGGAGTGTCCCTCCCGCGTGTCGTATAGCAGGGGGACAGCCACTGCTGTTTGCCTTTATACTTGCGATGAACCCCCTCACCGGCCATAAAGATAGTGCCGCGCTCTGCCAAATTCAGCTTATCAATAATCTGCATTAAGGCCTTGCTGTTTCTTCCTGGCTGCTTATTGCTAAACAGGTCCAGTTGTTCCCGGCCATCACCAATGTCACTAAGCATAACTCCAGCTTTCGCATAATGGACACCTGGTTTCCAGATTCGGAGAAGTGCTGTTTGAGCGGCCTGGATTAAATCCCGTGAGTCCTGTGTAACAGGTAGTGGTTCGAGTGCAACGGCGGAGAAATAAGGTTCAGCGGCTGTGGCGGCTGTTTTGTATGAAAACAGTAACAGCACCCGCAAAACTGCGATCTCTGCGGAGTTTCTCAGCGGCCTGGCAGCTGAAAGCGCATATAGCCTGCCGAACGTCTTCGAGATCAGTCGTGCGTTGACCGAAGGAGCGGGACACTATTATCTGCTTTCGTGATGGCGGGTTAGTATCAAGCCCAAAGCAGGCTTCGCCGCGCAGCTCCCGCACGGTGCGTTCAACAACTACTCCCATCAGCTTACGAACAAGCCGTGTATCCATTCTGGCTAATTCAAGGGCGGTGACTATGCCCATTTCATTGAGGCGTTTAGCAAGCCTGCTGCCGATCCCCCACACTTCACGGACAGGAATTAGCGCTAAAAGCCGGTCACGCCTGGCGGGGTCACTTATTACGACCACGCCTTTCGTTTGGGGGTACTTTTTGGCGGCCCAGGTAGCTGCTTTGCAGAGAGTTTTGGTTTCCGCAATGCCAATACCGCATTTCAACGAGGTATGCCGGTAAACTTTTTCACGTAGCTCCCGACCAAAATCTTCGAAGCTGACAAGCTTATCCATGCCATGCAGGGATGCAAAAACTTCATCACAACTGTAAATTTCATGGCGGGGTACACTTTCACCAATCGTGGTATGAAAACGTGCAGAAAAATCCCCATAAAGCACGAAATTGGATGAAAACACCCTGACATGGTTATCCCGAATTACTTGCTGGATCTCAAACAAAGGCTGTCCACGTTTAAGGCCCAGTGACTTTGCTTCAGTATTTAAGGCTGCGATAGCACCATCATTATTCGTGGTGACAATGACTGGCTTACCTATAAGACTAGGCTCCATTGCTGTCTGGCAGCTTACATAAAATGCATTAGCATCACTATGCAGAAACATGAAGGCAGTCCCTGATACTGAAAGTAACCACGCCAAAAATTTCAAGAAGTTCCGGCTCTACTTCAATGACGGGAAAGTCTGGGTTCATTGGGATTAGTGCAGGAAACGGACGAAGCTGTAATTTTTTTACTGTGAACTCACCATCTACACGGGCCACAACAATGGCTCCATGCTCAGGGCGAATAGAGCAATCTACTACCAGCAAATCTCGCGGCGCAATACCTGCATCAATCATAGAAAGGCCATCGCATCGAATGAAGAAGGTGCTTGAAGGGCGCTTTACACAGTAGTTATGCAAATCAAGAGGTTGATCTTCAATGCCTTCAGAGGGGAGTGGAAAGCCACAAGGGATCAAATCACCAAAGAAAGGCTGTTTACTTGAGACTCGCTGAATATCAGGCTGAACCAATGAAATGTGTTTCATACAGTTAACTCTATACTGTGTTTTTGTACAGTATTATTGACCCGTATGGAGATTTCAAGTGACCGATACAGGGAAAATGCTACCTGTATGATTTAAGGCTAAAGAGAGGGATGCCTCCACCAACAAACCAACCCAATGACACCCCTCCCCCGGTATAGTGTAACGATGATGTTGTGGTAACGGCAAACATGGTTTTATATTTTGCGCATGCGCAAATTTGCTCTCCTTTAGAGCTGTATATGTAATGCATTTTTGCATTACTGCTTGCTTGTAATGCAAAAATGCATTATGGTTAATGTGTGACCACCACAAGGAGAGAGGACAATGGCGACCATTAACGCACGCATTGATGATGATATAAAGAACCAGGCAGATGAGGTGCTGAAGCTGCTTAACATTAGCCAGACTCAGGCTATTGCAGCGTTTTATCAGTATGTTGCTGAGCAAAAGAAACTGCCGTTTGTGATCACCTCCGTTGTGAAAACACCGCATGATTTATTACGTGAAAGTTCAGATATGTTAGCTGAAGCTCTTGCGGTGATCTCCAATTTACAGGCATGGACTGAACAGCCGGACGGGATTGAAAAGGCAAAACTGATGGAGTATTACCGCCGCCTCGATGCACTGTACCGTTGTGCCAAAGATAAAATCAGCCTTATTCCAGATAACCGGGATGCTGAACTGGCACTGAATGCTTTTAATAAGGCTTTGAGTATTCTTGTTGATACGCGAAATTTCGGGTACGGCTATGAGAAAGTAACATTTTCTACGCTGGAACAGACTAGTTTTGCATTCGCCGTCCATGAATTTGAGAGTAAAGTGGCCGGTTTAGTTCACTGTGTCAGGAAAGGAGAGCTGGAATGAGGATCAATAAAGAGGACAATCTGGAGAACTGCCCGAATTGCGGCGAGGATATGCCTGGCGGGAAAATCCGCTGTACGCGCTGCCAGCGTCAGCACGATATTGAAAATATGACCGAGGCAGAGCACCGCGCACATGAAGCGCTGTTTCCGACAGGCAGCGCTATGCCGCAGCTACCTCTCATCACATACACCGTGGGCGTGAAAGCTGTATTTGACATGCTGACGCAGCAGGAACAGCAGCGGTACAGTAACGCCATACGTGAGGCTATCAAGACAGCATATCCTGCCTACGACGTTGTGGTGACACTGGACAACACCATTGGCGGAGCTGACTGCGAGGTAAGTAATGATCCTTATGGTGAAACCGATATAGCAGAACATGCGCATTCTATCGCCCACGGAGTCTGGATAGGGGCAGCGTGGCTGGATAAATAAGCTTTATACACAAACAGCCGCGAGCGGGGCTGGACAGAATGAGTCTAACGTCCAGTGAGCCTAGATGTCTCTAAAGTAAGCGATAGCCGTGCAATAGGCCACAGGTGCGGCCTCTCACAACCAGATAATTAGTGCAAAAACAGACATTGCCAGGCCAGCAAGAGCGGCAAGATTGCCAACTGCGCCTTTACAGAGAAAAGCTGCCCCGGTGAACAAGAGTAGACCCAGTATTATGTAGGTGTTCAATTCATGCTCATTACCTAACATTTAACTCTCCCATATCTGTCATTTGGTTTCAGTTTTTAAATATCGCATTGTTGTGAAATAAGGATTAGCTACATCCAATATTTTGTATGATGCTTCTGGCGAGCTTGATGTTCAGGCAAACCATATTAGCGTTGAGACTGTTCAGCATACCTGCATGGCTTCTGACAAGATATGGCTCAAGCATTCCTTTATAGCCGCCTGATGTAATGACCGTTAACTGTGCAAGAGGATTAATCAGAGAGGCCATGCCTGCTGTGATATCACGTTCAACAGCTGCAACGTAGACCGGTGATCCTGAAATAACGTAATTATCGCCGGGATATGTTTGCATGAGCTGAGCTATCGAACTGGAACGACGTACTCCTTGAGTTGCTTCAGTCAGAGTTTCCCACCAGGAAGAAGGTGCAAAAGGCAACTTGTTGAAGGTCGCTTCATACGGAATTACCTCTTCAGAACAATGAAGTAAACCCATGCCAGCTGATATAACCCATAGGTCCAGGTTAGGTGTCGTTTTGAGGATCTCTTTGGCGCAAGACCAGTGTGCTCCCCTATAGAGGTCAATTACGGATACGGCTCGTTCAGGCGGGTAACTTCTGAGTTTACTCAGCCATGTCTCAATCAATAATTTCGGTGTTGTATTCGGCATAATTTCCAGAACCGGAGAGGTGGATGTGAAATGGTTCTTTCCCTTTGCGCATGAAGTCAATAAATGAGTCCGGGGTTGGATATGCAAGTTTAGTACCTTAATATTTTGACCAGATAGCGGGGCAAGTTACCGATCCCACCTCTTAATGTTCCGCGTTGCTCAGGATGTTCGCGCCGTCCATCACTGCTGGGCGGCCCTATATAAAGTTGCAACAGAAAACAAACCAATGGCTAATCCATAAAAAGATGCCAGCGCAATTATTAGATATTGCCCTGACAGGGGGGGAATACTCTGCATTGTAATACTTCCTGCCATAAACATTACCGCCAGCACATAGAAGCAGCAGCACTCAACTTAAGGTCTTCTTTATCATTCCTTCTGAGTGCATTTTTATAAAAACGAATGGATTGTAACCATAAACTGATGGCCGTGATGAAATTCATCCAAAGTAAAGATGTGACGAATTCATAGGTGGATAATGTTTCACCTGTACGGCTAAGCAGAAGATAATAGAAAATAATTAACAGAATTACGCCTGTAGCTTCAGCTTTAAAACCGCCTCGAAAGATTTTACTTATAGACTTCAACACGACGAGCTACCTCAAAGTTGATAATGCTTGACATGATACCAATATGTATCATGATAGTAACACTTATCTGTTATTTGTCCAGAGGGGAAAATGAATAACGCGCTAAAGGTATTGCCGCTGATAATGCTGAGCATTCCTGTAGTGGCTGAGGCTGATATCACTGGAAAAATTGTCCGAGTGCTGGATGGTGATACTGTAGAAATCCTGGCTGGGAATGTTGCAACGCGCGTCAGGCTTAATGGGATTGATGCTCCTGAAAAGGCTCAGCCTTTTGGTCAACGGTCAAGGCAGGCACTGACGGCAATCGTGGGAGGGAAAACTGTGCTTGCTGTCGGAGAAAAGCGGGACCGCTATGGTCGATTACTGGCAACTCTGATACTGGATGGCCGAGATATTAACGCCACACAGGTATATTCAGGCATGGCGTGGGTATACCGTTATAAGGGCCTCGCCACTGAGCCTGAATATCTGCGTTATGAACGGGATGCCCGGACTGCACGGAGAGGATTATGGTCTGAGAAGGAGCCGGTTGAACCTTCGATCTGGCGGCAGCGGCATAGGTAAAATGTTTTAAACAGGAGAGATGCAGATGGGAACCGGTATCGCGACACAAGTTCAGATCCTTACAGAGCATGGCTGGGAGAATGTGCATGACGACATTTTTACCAGGTACGATGAGAAAACACATCATCCCTTCTCAGAACAGAACTACGGCGTTTTCGCCTTCCTTGCAGATGTCAGAAACTATGCCTGCGTTCCGGTACTCAGTGAGCCGCGAGGACTGCCAGCTGTGGAAAAGGCTGCTGCGCAAATCGAAAGCCTCTGGGAGTTTAACGGAACAACAGAGTGGCCGGACCATGAAAATAACACTTCGGCTACCTGGTATCTGGTCAGCGAGCTACTTGAGTTCGATTATGATGTTGAGTTCGAAAACAGAAGAAATGACGCAAATCGCGATAACCCTCACCCCCCAGGGCGCGGCAAGCGTATGACGATCAGAGAATATCTGAAACCGAAGTTTTTTGAGGACCTGCTTATTCTAAAACGGCTTGGAGATCCAGACAAAACGCGGGTTGTTATTTCATTTGCCAGTTAGTTCCAAAATTGCGCGTTCATCAAAATTTAGAGGAAAGTATGACAGACGAACAACAGCGAATCTCAATTTGGCGTCGAGAGCACAGTCAATAAATCGGACAGTTACTATGCCATACCGTACCAAATGTAGTTTTTCGAGAACCGCCCCGATAGTGATGTCCAGGAGTTCAAAAGGAGTGTCGAATCAATGATGAAAGATAGCTTTAATCACATGAGAAAACAGGGCAGCAAAACTGAAATGGTTACTCAATCTCCCGACAATTTACGATGCTTTCCTCCCCCGGACGAACAACAGCGCATTGAACGTGCTATCGAACTGGCAAGTCGATTTGGGGGAAGTGACGAGGTGCATCATCTTCGCTGGGTAATAGATCAGATGGTTCGGGAGCTGGCTGGCGAGCGTTATGATCAGGTTGTCGCCAGTGCTTGCGCCGGTGAAGATGGCCCGGATACCTGGCGCTGGGATACGGGCATAGCGCCTTAAACAACGGATAACATTTCTATGAAGAAAATTCGTGGCGGGATTCAGAAGTGTCCTTATTGTGGGTATGACGAATTTTATGTTCGGGCAACTGTAAGTGGTTCTACTTCAGTATTTTATCGTTTTGACGGCGGTAGTGGCGATAATACGCACATGTGGGATTATGTGAGAACGAAGGAAAAGAAAACCGCATACTGCGGCAGCTGTCAAAAACGTATAGGCACAGTCGAAGAATAAGGTTGCCCTGGAGGACGAATGCAATTTTTAGAACTGTTTTTGAGTACCATAATGAACCCACCATCGTTTAATGATTGGCAGGCCATGAATGATGTGAGTGATATGATCGTGACGGGTATAGCCATGTTGATCCGCTTATCGACTGTGCCAGCACTGATTTTTTTAGCTATTGGGCTGGCTACTCTCATTGTCACGAGTCTCTGGCCGAAGTGTTCTGGCCTGTAGTACCAGTTGTATAATCAGTCCTGTTTCATCACTCCGAGCCTCAGAGCCTGCCGCGCCTGTTCTACATCGAATCCGAAACTAACCTCATGCTGCCCGGCGACATCGAACAGGAACAACCGGGTATAGACTTCTGTACTCTTAAACGATTTGTGGCCCATCAGCGACTGCAAGACTTTGGGATGAATCCGGTTAAATAAAATGTGCATCGCAAAACTGTGCCGGAAGGTTTTGGGTACGATAGGCGAAACACTAAATGTGACACCGTCACTTTCTGCGGCAGCTAAAGCACGATTAAGCCAGCGTGATACGGTATCAGCAGATACGGAAACTGGCTGAGTGGCGGAAGAAGAACTGCGGCCCGGCCAGATTAGATCGGTTTTACGAATACCAAAGGTGGTGATCAGGGACTGCATACGTGCGCGATAATCGGCATCCCAAAGAGCGACTGAACGAACAGGGGGAGCATTTTTCTCCGGGCGGCCACGTCCCCGATTCCTCTGTTTAAGCGTTTTCAGCGTGACAAATGGCATAACAGCATCAAAAGAAAAGTCCTGTGGAGTCAGCGCCAGGGCTTCATTTGGCCTGGCTCCTGTATTCCATAACGTTTCAAAATAACAGCGTTCGCGCAGATCGTGCATATAGCTGAACAGGAGTGCAACCTCTGGCGCGAGCATGTATGCCGGTGCATCAGAAGAAGAAATGGCGAGCTGGCGCATGGCAAAAATCCGCGACCAGTCGAGGTCAGTGACCGGCATCAGCATTGCACTTGGATAGTGAGAACGTTCCAACATTACCTGCCTTCTCGATTTAAAGCCTGAGTTCAAAGGTGTAATTGCAGCTCGTCAGCGAGATAAAGGGCATAGCTGAGCCGGGGATCTTGGTCCGGGTGGCAGTATCTTTCACGCAGTTCCGGGTCCAAAAGAAAGGATTCTTTCAGGGTTTCCGGGTACGGAAGGTGGCGGAAAATCATTGTCACCACGCCAGCGACTGCGGAACGGGTTTCCTGCGGAAACGCGCTGATATATCTCACAAGCTGCAACGCGACACACTCGGTTGGCAGCGCCGGAGAATAGGTCAAAAGCATTTCCAGAAACCGGCCATCAGTCTGTGCCTGACTTTCCTGACGGAATTTTTCATCAAGGGTAAGGTGGACTTCTTCTGAGATGCGGCGAATGATCAGCAGCTCTTTCAGATCACGAATAAGCAGATTAAGGTCATTCTGCCAGTTCTGCTGATCCCAGAGGTACTTACGTCCTCTCCGGGACAGTTCATCGGTCAGAAACGATACAAAGCTGTCGGGCCGGGGATGAACGTAAACCAGGGGCCGGATGTCTTCAACAATGGACTTGCGCTGGTTAACACTATCGATATAGCGGTAGCGGGAACAGATGGCACAAACCATTTGCATGCAATATTCATCGTTGTCGAAAAAAGCAGTTTCCAAAGTATGTCCTCACATCCTGGTCTGATCTTGCAAAGGGTAATTTGCGCATGCGCAAATCAGTGTGGAATCCTGGGAGAATTGCCGCCAATCTGACAGTGACGCAGCCGGTTGGTGAAGGCTGCGCTTGTGTCTTCTGAGTTACGGCCAGAAAGGATCGGCAAACCAGGTCAGAATAATTTTTTTGCCGTCCGAACTGAGCAGGGCGGCAGCATCCAGAAAGTCAAAGTCGTGATTCTCCCCGGTCCAGACCGACAAGTAGAACCGGGCCATGATTTGCTCGCCACGACTGAGCACTCCAATAGCCTCCTTCAATTCGTCATAGCGCAGGCAGTCATCGTCCGTGTTCCAGTAATTCGCCAGCAGCGGAAACGTTTGTAACATCAGACGATACCTGTCGCGGCTGGACAGGGGAGGAACGGAACTGGTCATGAATGTACTCCTTGTTCTGATTTCTGAAGAAATGAACCGCTGAACGGTTCCACGTTCACATCTTTATCATTCCTGCCGAACAACCTCGCTCATTACTTCGCACGCTTGGTCACGAGGTAGTAAAACCCAATACACATCGCAGCCACGGATACCGCCTGCATCGCTTTGTAATCGTACATCAGTGAAAGGCCAAGCCCGACAATGCCACCTAACAGGAAGCCGCCAAAGAAAACTCTTGGGCTAATAGTGCCTGGCTTGCGCTGAGGTGCAGCAGCCGGTTCGTCATTAATCTTTGCTTTATCCATCGTGGCGTTCCTCTTTATCGAGCGGAACAGATCCCGCTCTGCCTGAATGCAAAATTGTACGATTTCCGGTCTGTCACCGGAACTGAAAAAAATACCCAGGAGCTTCGCAGCATTTGCGGAAGTTTACGCGAAATTTATCGTTTTACCGTAAACATTTATCCAGGGCAGAAAGCTAAACGGTCACACGGATCGCCTATATGGTGTCCGATCACCTGCTAAGCCCACTACATATCCGCAAAAGCCCCCGCTGCGGGTTATGCGGATCTTTAACCGTTTTGCCGCATGCGGAGAAAAAACGTCGACTCTTGGTTGTAACGCTTTACTGTTACATACTCTATGATATAAATTCGAATCATGAAAGCGTTTTCTGGAAAAAAGAAATCATCGGCGATAATCAGGAAAACGCGCCTCGCGCCGTTGGTGTCATTTCTGTGGGCGTAACCGGACAAGTAACTGACGGTAACCACTGACATCTAAAACAGGTAAGATAACTGATGACCATTCCAGTGCATGATTATGCCTGGCAGAGAACAGAAAAAGCAGTGAACCATTACCGAGCGAATCAAGGTGCGGATATACTTGAAAAGTATTTCAGGAGCAAGACAGTAATGAACGATGAAAAATATATATGTCATGCCTGCATAGGTGAGAAATATGTTAAAGCAGAAATAAAAAACTTTGGCTCAGCAGGTCAGGAGTGCAGTTATTGCCATAAGCGATTTAAGAATGTTCCCGTCTCACATATTGCTGGTCTGATGAATCAGGTGTTTGAAGATTATTACGAGCCAAGAGAAGCAGATTATTATTTCGGTACAACCTCTGGCTCGACAGCGCAGGAAGTAATTTGTGACGAACTAAAAGTAGATGATGAGGATATTATTACTGATATTTATGATTGTCTCTGTGATGAGTTCAATGATTATCAGGATACAGATCCACCAAATTATAATGAAGATTATGTGTATACAGGACGAGGGTTTAGTTCAGAGAATTTAAGTCGGGCATGGAAAAAAATGATCCGGTCACTAAATGAAGAAGCTCGGTTCTTCAACCGTACCGTTAAAGTGTTCCTCGATGATTTGTTTGTCGATTTGAAAGAGTTTAAAACAGAGAAAGATGAATCTCCTATACAGATAATTGACGGCGATACGGCTTTGTATCGAGCCAGGGTATTTGAAACGCTAGAGGAAGTGGAAGAAGCTCTGACCCACCCGGAGCGCAATTTCGGGCCACCTCCACCCGATAAAGCCCGTTCAGGTCGAATGAACGCACAGGGGATATCCGTTTTTTACGGGGCAACAACTCAGGATGTGGCAATATCTGAAGTCCGACCGCCGGTAGGCAGTCGCGTGGTTGTCGCCGCTTTCAGACCACTCAAAGAAATGCGTATTCTCGATATTTCGGCTCTTGATACACTTATCTTTTCACGCGAAAGTGTATTTAACCCCAAGACCATACGTAGTCTTGAACGAACAGCCTTTCTAAAAACTTTCTCACGCAAAATGACGCTGCCAGTCTTCGGTAAGCGGCAGGACAGCGAATACTTGATCACTCAGGCGATAGCTGAATATCTAAGTGTCTCAGAGAAATACCAGCTCGATGGCATTAGTTTTCGTTCTACGCAGGTAAAAAGGGAAGCGAAGGGGAGCCGTCGCAGGCACAAGGCGCCGGGAGGCTACAATATTGTTTTGTTCAGTAAGTCTGCGGGGGTAAAACACTCCGATAAGCATATGCGGGAATATCAGGTGCGGTTTATGCATGATTTCGAAGATGAACACGACATTTTCATCCCTCAATCCATCAGGTCGTAGACGCTGAGCCAGAGAGGGATAATGATTGGGAATTTCGTTCTGACTTTATGCTTTCCCAGCGCAAACATAGCCTTGAAATGATCCCTGATGGTCTGACTTATTATCACATTCAGGGGGTCTCCTATCAGAAAACTTCAACAGAAATTGAGCAAGGAATGCCAGTTATCCGGCCCACGGAAAAACGAAATCCAATTTGACTTGCAGATGAGTTAGGGGGCTGAAATGCCTGTAGCCCCCACGATTTCACACGAACATCATGCGCTCTTGCATGTAACAGTTATCTGTTATATTCTCATGATATAAATTAATATCATTGCTGATGAGAGGAAGGATATGACTGAGCAGATAGATTTGGTAAAAGAAGCAGAAGGTAAAGGGTTTCTGCGTGGAGTGATATTTGCTGTTGCTGAACTGATGCGGGGTCACGGTGATACTGTGATTAGCAAGGATGTGCTGGACACGTTAGGCGGGCAATTACACGAAGCGTGTCGTGAAAGCAGTGAATATGATGTTCGTGCGTTGCGTGAGGTCTTTTCCGATTTACCCTTCGGTAACGATGCAGACTATGACAACCTGCGGCTTGTATCGCTGGATTTGGACGGACGAGACTGCGATCAGGATGATGCCTATTCCTTCGAGGTACGCGGCGATTATGGCGCTGAAACGCTAGTCATTGCGCGCTTTGAAGAACTTGAAGCTGCACAAGCCTTTATCAGTATGAATGCTTCCTTGATGATGTCTGGAGAGGAAGTCGACGATGAATAAGCTAATTGCATTCATTCTGCTGCTATTTATGGCTCCAGCATTGGGCGTTGCCGGAGGTGTAATATTTTCCTTCTGGAATACAGGGAATGAGCTACAGCCGGTCTGGGGCAGGCTTTTAGTTTACATGGTTGTTTTAGTGTTTATCTTTAATTTAAGAAACATACTTACGGAACCGACAACGAGAGCAACGCGCAAGCACCGTGAAAGAATGTTGATGGCAATTTTCGGTATAATCATTTACCCGTTGATGGCTGGTTTTTGTTTGTTTGTGATTGAAGACTTCTCATTCAATCCGGGAACTGATAGTGCTCAACAGACTCTAGATATGGCAAATGAAAAATTAAAGGTCATATTGCTAACGATGTTAAAATATATGCCTTTCGCAATTAACTGCGGGTACATTTGGCTTGAGGGAATTGTACCACTGTGGACAAAATTGAGACCTGCCCCATCGGTGAATAACGGCGAGTATTAATTGTACCGCATGTATAAATAGCACTCTCGTATACAAACACAGATACAGAGTGAATACTGAAAAATATCACGAGTTCATGACGGGTAATATGACTAGTTCAGATAAGCTATTTCAGGCTCTTAACGTATGGGTTGAATTAACAGGCATTGACCCGGACGCGAAAAGTTTTACTGTACGTATGGGGGCGGGGCTATCCGATCTGACCATAAAAAGAATGCACGAAGAGTTACAGGAATCCCAAACTCTCGATCCTTCAGGCATAACAACTTATTTGTTGCTCATTGCGTTTTCTGAAACATATTTTAACAACCGGTCGTTTACCGTTGGGCAATTACTGAATGAGCCGAAAAATACGCAACATTACCTGCAAAAAAGTGGCGATTTTCTAAAAATGATTAATAGTGACGAAGTCAGTTTTTCGTATAAATGTTTTACCGAAAAGCTGACAGCGGCGCTAAAACAATACGGGCTGTATTCTGATAGCACAGAGAAGGTTGTGGCTGACATCAGCACGATGGCAATGATTCGCCGGGATGCGCTGAAGTCATTTCAGGAGCTTTCCGTCAATCAGTTTACCCGTGGTGAACAGGCTGGAACGGACCACTTCTCATGGCTGAATACAGTTCACCAGTTCTGGAACATCAACTCATTGCTCGATGAAGCTGTCAGTGCGCGGGATGGTATCACTCTGAACCTTGTGCGTGACCCTAGCGACTTCTACAGCTATTTCGCGTTTACCGTAAAGAACGGCGGCAATCTGTTTGTGTTGTCCGATCACCCACAACATACCCATCCCATGCAACGAGGTATGTCACGCCGACCAGACAGGGAGTTTGACGAACGGGCCGGACGGCACTGGTTTCCGTACCAGCTGCTTAAGTTTAAGTACGACGAGGATGCCCGGACGCTGTACCGTGACCGATCAACTGATACTAACCTCGTTCCACGGCAGCAACGGGTGCAGTCCGTTTGCCAGCTGCAAGACTTGGAGGCAAAACAGATTATCTGGATAGCCCTCATGTTCGAGCTGATCGCAGACAAATACTGGCAACAGGGCTGGCAAGCGAAATCACTCAGCTATACCGCAGAAATGATTGCCTCACCGGCATTACTGGCTGAACAGGCTGCCCGTGCTGGCATGCCGGTAGTGCAAAGCCAGCTGCTAACCTTGCCAGAGCTGACGGTGGAAGAAATCTGCGCAGAAGACTTTCACCAGACCATTGATGCTGCTGACGGAGGGAAACCGCACAACTGGCTGGTAGCGCGTTACGGCCAGAAAGTCTCGCCTGACGTGCTCAATCTAGTTAAAAACGATGAGCATGTTCATTACCTGCCTTCCGTTAAGTCCGGTAATAGCAGGAGTAGGTCGGCACTGAGTACGGTAACAGATGTGCATCAGATAGCCTCCATGCCGCGCCGGGAATATGCCGCGTTAGCGAGCTGGGAAAAAGAGGGGCGCTATGAGCTTACACCGTTATCAGCTGTACAGTTTGGCGATGCCGGGAAGCTGGACTCCGACCGACGTTATATTGCCCGTTACAACTTTGCAAAAGCCATTACTCAGCTGGCCGATGAGGAATATGAGCTTACCCATGAGGAAATCGAAGCATGGTGGCGAGCTTCGCTGGAACGCAACGCAGAACGCTTATGTGCAATGGCCATAGAAGAAACAATCTGGCTCGATGATATTCGCAGGAATTCAGCCTCACCGGTGCTCTCTGTTGATTCTGTTCTGGGGAGATGTGCCTTTATGAACCGCTATGCAAGTCAGGAGGATGCCAACCGCAACAGCCATTACTTTGCTGAGAACTACCTTACAGCTGGTTACGATAAAGGTCATCTGTGCTATCTGATGGGTTCCCGCGCCTCCTGGTTCATTCATTTCATGCCGAGAGCTTCATATGATCTAGCGGTGTTGGCAGGTTGTCGGGTAGACGAATTACCAGAGGTATTGCAGCACTGGTCGAATGATAAAGATTACAGGGGGAACGCCATACTTGACCGAATCGATCCCGCAGCATGGGCGATACGTGATCCATGGAGCAGAAAATTTTGTGGAACGGTAACACTGGCGCTATCGAAAAGAGCGATGAACCGACTGATGAAAGAGCATGGAAAGGCCTGACGCGCCCGCGGCTTGCCCAACCGGGAAAGCCCCTGATAAGAATTCTCAGGTGCTTTCCCGGTTCCCGGTATTAGTTTGGTGCTCAATTTTGCGCATGCACAATCAATGGAGAGCGTTAGTTACATGTACAGAGTTACGGTAAACTCACTCGATAAAACGACAGTCATCAGATACAGGTCAGACAATGAAGAATGAATCTCAAGATCAGAATCTCGCCGCACTCCCACGTTCGCACGAGGCAGAACAGGCTGTATTGGGTGGTTTGATGCTAGCGAATGATGAATGGGATAACATCGCAGAAATCCTGTCTGAAGCAGACTTCTATCTGAAAGTACATCGCGTGATTTATCGCGAAATGGGCGTGCTTGTTAAGCAAAACTTTCCAATTGACCTCATAACACTGACGGATTCACTACGAGGTAAGGGACTGGAACAAGCCTGCGGCGGGTTTGGTTACATTGCCGAATTATCGAAGAATACACCCAGCGCGGCCAATATTCACGCCTATGCGAATTTGGTAAGAGAGACTGCAATTAAGCGCGAAATTCTGGCTGTGGTAAATGAAGTTGCTTCGGAGACAATGCAGCCGCGTGGCCGGACGGCGAAAGAGTTGCTTGATCTGGCAGAAAGTAGGGTAATGGGTATCTCAGAAGTACGAGCTAAATCTCAAACAGGCCCTTCTCCAATTAGCGCAATTCTAGGAAGTACCATTGAGCGTCTAGATCAATTATTCCACACTCCACACGACGGCATTACAGGTCTGGATACCGGATATAATGATCTCAATAAAAAAACAGCAGGGCTTCAGAACTCCGATTTAATTGTGATTGCGGCGCGGCCTTCGATGGGGAAAACCACGTTTGCAATGAACATCTGCGAAAACGTGGCAAACAGCCAGGATAAACCGGTGTTGATTTTCAGTCTGGAAATGCCGAAAGAACAGTTGATGATGCGTATGTTGGCCTCTTTAGGGCGCGTAGATCAAACCCATATCCGTACTGGTATGCTCGATGATGACGAATGGCAGCGGATTGCAGCTACATCAGGAGTGTTACTGGAAAGAGACAATATTCATATTGATGACACCAGTGGTCTTACGCCAACAGAGCTGAGAAGCCGGGCCAGACGACTGCACCGTGAATGTGGAGGCCTGAGTCTGATTATGGTGGATTACCTTCAATTGATGCGTGTACCCGAAATTGACTCCAACCGAACATTGGAAATTGCCGAAATAACTCGTTCTCTGAAAAGCCTGGCGAAAGAGTTGCAATTACCAGTGATTGCGTTGTCACAGCTTAACCGATCACTGGAAGCCCGTGCGGATAAGCGGCCACTGAACTCAGACCTGCGGGAGTCCGGGTCAATTGAACAGGATGCTGATGTGATCATGTTTATTTACCGCGATGAAGTTTACAACGAAAGAAGCGAAGATAAGGGAATTGCAGAAATAATCATCGGGAAGCAACGCAACGGCCCTATTGGAACCGTCAGACTTACCTTTAATGGGCAATGGTCACGCTTTGATAATTATGCCGGGATTGGCTCAGACGATTAATCAGGAATTAATATGCAAAAACAGGATTGGTTATTAAAACTCAGGAAGGTTTCGGAAATTTCGACACTGGAGAAAATTATTCAACGTAAAGAGGATACGCTCAGCAAGGAAGACTTGATTGTATTTTATTCTGCTTCAGATCACCGGCTTGCTGAGATTATTGCAGGTAAATACTTTGATAAAGTGCCATCGCATATGTGGCGATACGTGAGGTAATAACAAAACGGTATTAGTTCGTTTCGAATACTTTACTGTGGTACACATTTTGATGATTTTCCCATGAAGCTGATAATGTACTTTGCCTAGACCCTGGGTTCTTGATTCCCGGCCCGGTCACAGAAATAAAAAAAAATGCATGTAACACTTTACTGTTACATGTCTTTGATATATATTTGTATCAAAGGGCGGGATTAAAGATTTTATCATTCCTGCCGAAACTTATCTTTTAGACGGATTTACGCAAGGAATATAAAATATGAAAAAATTATTGCTTCTGGGTGTTTTTCTGGTTTCAGGCTGTGCAGGTTTTGGCGGGAATATGAAGACCGTGGACTGCGAGGCTAAAATCAAAATTCATACGTGGGGCGGGAAGCAAGAAGAGCCTGTTCACGTAAATGCAATGCGATCTGACCGCTTCGGGCGGGAGTTTGTACGCGTACAGAACCGTCCAGGTTATGCATTTCTTTTAGGCCGCTGGCAGCCGAAAGATACCTTCTCCGATTATACATGTAAGTCCTGATATTCTGATAACCAGCAGAATCATATAGCCCGGCCAATGCCGGGCTTTTCTGTTTAAGATCCGAGAGTACGCATTTCTCACGCGCTTAACGTATAGTGATGTTGGTGACTATCACCGACCAAAGGAGGATTTATGCATACAGACCCAATCATGTTCTGGCAATCAGTGCTGCTCATTGCAGCACTGGTGGTAAGTACGGGTTATTATATTCTGAGTGGTAAGAAGAAAAATTAAACGTTACATGTAACGGTTAATTTTCTTGTTAAATGCCCGTTGATTCGACCAACGGGCATTTTCCCCAATTCATATTCTATGATCATCGTAATGTTATCCGGGCAGTGCCTCCTTTCTATTAATCGGTTGCTGACAATTAATGACGGGAACTGTTTGCACAAATCAACGGGTATTTCTATACCGACGCCTATCATCCAGTAACCATCCCCAAATCCAGAAAATACCCGGTATTCTCCACTGATATCGTCTGAGCGATAATGCGAAATTATCTGTTCTCCGAACTGTCTGGAGGCCTTTCGAATCATGGTTGAAAGAGAATGATGCCAGGCATCGATAAAAACGTGATGGATAAAGCATGTTGGGCTGAGTGCAAGCGGTACTTCATTTTTCAACATGGCTGCATCCTGAAAGCGGCCCCTTAAAGAGGCCGTCATGAAGGTTACGCGGTTGCTGGCTGTTCACTTTCCGCGTACTGGCCGTTTTGCATTTCGTTGAGGGAATCAGCTGCTTCCTGAAGATGTTGGATCATTTGTTCAGCTGAAGTTCCCGGCGTAAAGATGCAGCATCCCACGCCTGCCTGTGAGAGGTAGTTCATCTTCAAATCTTCACCCGCAGCCAGAAAATCTACGGCCAGCAGAGGTGTGCGCTTTTCGTCGAGTACAAGCCAGGCAACCTGATGTTGACGCATCGATTTATGGAAATGCGCTTTCTTGTCCATATCAGGAGAAAACAGCAGGTCATCCAGGCTGACATTGCTTTTAAGAATGTAGGGGGAGGGGAATACAAAATTGATCGCATTATACATTTGCTGTTCTTCCGGGTTCATCACAGCTTTTACGCTCAGCTCGCCGGGGTTACGCATTTTTTTTCGTGGACGATAAATTTGTACGTACCAGAAAAGTGCGGCCAGAATAGCAAAGCCTACATAGTTGATTTGTTCGTCAGTCATTTTTTACCCCTTACAGAATTTAGGATTGTCTTTTACTAAAAGTGTTTTGGTTTGCGTCATTCCCTGGGCCTGGCCGCTGCTAAGACGCTCATAGAGCATGGCGAACCCGTCTTGAAGCGATATACGCTTTAAATCTGATACGGTAGCTGAACGACCGCACCACTGCGTAAATGACTGGTCTGCCTGCACGAAGGCGGCAAGCCGTGAATGGTCTGTACCACTCATTTTCTGCATATACTTTATTTTTTTCAGATTCCTGCATGTCGCTTGCAGGCATTGAAATTGCCTGAGAGGTCAGAGGCAGCAGTAATAAGAACGGAATTAATCTGCGTGTTAACATATGTCACCATGATATAAAAATGTATCATATTTAGTCAAAAAAAATGCAGACTTAGCTGCATTTTGCGCATGCGCAAAACAATTAGTTCCTGTGCTGGTATCGCGTACCTGGGTTATCCGTTCCCCTTAACTGTCGAGAGTAGAAGTTATCTAGGTTGTTAACCGGCTTTCGCGGATCTAAATCAGGTACATTATTCCAGTTCACGGAATGGCTTATGCCAGCCATATCATCATCACAGTGGCTTTTTTTAGCATTTGTTTCAGCAATATCCCGCCTGAACTCCCGCCAGATATGCTTCATGTCTTCAATAAAGTTTTTGGTCCAGTTTTTCATTGCGACCTCCCGTACACAATGGTTTGTCTTTCAAATTTTAATTCACCGTTCATAAAATATCCCTACACTTCGTATATCACTTAACTGTTACATAGTCAATGCCGTCCCTGGCTGTTATGGTTAGTTAACGCGGAATATTTTTTATTATTCCCCCCTGTACTGGTCTGAAGTGGGATACCGGAATCACTGTTGCCGGAGGCCACCGGAGGATGAGCACTGCTTGAGTGTGTGCTTTCGTCTGCTGCTTCATTAGGGGTCGCTGCCTCGGCTGGGCCATTTCGACTGCCGCCTGACAGTGCTGGCTGAGAAGGAAGCGGTGATGGCTGCGGCCCCTGGTATTGCGCACTTTCATTAACCATTACCTGCTGCGCTGCGGGTGATGGCTCTGCGCCTGGCGTGGGTAGTGCTGGCGCTGTTGTTTCGGAAATTACAGCGTCCTGGCGAGCTGAGGGGAGGGTCCCGGATTGCTGCGCCTCAGTAACGGCGGGTCGTTCGACCAGGGTATTACCGGACGGATTAGCCCTTTCTGATGCTGCCGGTTGCTGCTGCTCCTGATGCTGTGGCACATACTCTGCGCGTTGCGGCTGCGCCGATTCAGTCTCCGCCTGCTTACGCGCGGCATATTCCAGCGGGCTGCTGATACCGCCGCGTGTGAAGCCACTCTCGCTCTTTTCAGGCGTTGGCTGTGTAGTTTGAGGCGTTGAGATATCACTGACTATCGAGCCTGTAGAATGAGCTTCAGCCGTTTCCTGAGCGGCTTTAAGTAATGGCCTGTAAAACGCTTCCGACTGAAGGGCAACGTTCTGATTAATAAATTCCTCTCTGTCTCTCCCGCTCAGATGAGCTGCATCGGCTTGCTCTGTGGCGCTGTCACGGAACTGCTGGATCTTATGTCCGGCAGCTGCGGCTATCTGATCCGTTGTCGTAGAGCGGCCATTAATATTACTCATATTGACCCCGGCGCTGAGATCCACTCCAACGGCTTTACCCACCTCACGTAAGAACCCTGATTTGCCAACGCTGGCCCCACCGTCGATAGCCTGTTGAGTACGGCCATCCCCGGACTGAGAGATAAATGGCGAGAGACTTTTCGCTATCTCTGCACCTAACAGACGAGAGGAAGACCCTGCATTGGTGCGTTCAGCTGAAGCAACAAAGCGTTCAATCGCCGGTGCATGCTGGAGATTTTGTTGTGCAGATGGTGCGGACCCAAAGGTCTGTTCAGAATTAGTGGTAAAGCTGTCATCGCTGACTGTGCTGCTACCCGTTTTAACCGTTGATGTAGATGCGTTCTTGCCGTCAGGCGTATCGCGCATAGACATATGGACTGTCCCTACACCGTTATCAGGGACAGCGTCTGCCTGCGTCTGGTTGATCAGGCCGCTATCCTCAAGGTTTCTGGCATCGTTCTGGTTAATCGCAAGGGTGGTGTTGGCTCCTGCCAGCGCATCGGCGGCTGGTTTATCACCTTTAAGTGCATCGCTAAGCGTGTCGAACTTGTCCTGACCAGAAAGCGCCTGATGCATATCGGTTTCGCCGTGTCGTCTGGCGTATTCCGGCATCGCCACGTCGCGCTCTTTGAAAGCGGTTTTCTCACCCTGGATAATATTTGCACCTTTGGAAGTTGACCAGGCAGAATTCTCCTGCATCTGTTTCGGACTGAAGTTGTTCCCCTCCAGCGTACCCATCTGTTCAGCAGAACGGGCAGCAGAGAGAATTTCGCGTGACTGGCTTTCTGTTGTTCCCGTGGCTTTGCTGATCTCCTGAATATTGGCTTTCTGTTCACGCATATCGTGAAGATTCTGGGTGAGATGTTCTGTCTGGGATTCACTGACCCCACTGGCGATCCCGCCTTCAGCATCATATGCATTATGGAGCGCGTCAGCACGACCCTGGCGTTCGTCACTTTCAGCGGCCGCAGTATATTGGGAGCGTGAATGTAGCCCTCCTAAAGTACCTCCAGAAGCCTGTAGCTGGCCCTGGCCGCTTGCATGTTCATTAATCGCACTTGTCGCTGTTTTCTCCTGCGTGAAGTCGGTGACGGATTTGCCTGTTGCACTGGCCGCCTGACGAGTACCGGCAGCGTGACCCAGCTGAGTCTCACGCTCGGTGGAATGCAGCTTGCCTTGCTGGTCAGACAGGGTGGAGAGCTGGCCTCCGCCATTTTCAGGTTGGATTGTGCTCCGGCGGTTTGCAGCGTGTGACTCACGCCGCTACTGAGTTCAGACTGCTCTGTAACAGACATGTTCGACGCGCTGGCCGCATGCTGGATACCCTGAGCTTCACCAATGCTGGATTGAGCCTGAACCATTGAAGTTTCTGAAGCTGCAAGGAAACCTCCCCCCATATTTCCATTTTCGTAACCTCGCGTTGTGCCGGAGGCCCGACCACCTTCTACCGCACCGGAACGCTGTGCCGCTACGCCAGGCGTACCGCCCAGCGCAGAGATTTGCGTGAGGCCACTTTCAATAGCTGAGCTTTGGTTAAAGGACGTGGCGCTACTCATTAGCTCGATGTTGCCGATATCCGCAGCGGTTTGCAGGGTTGCATGGCCGCGATTCATGGCATCAATCTGTGCACCTTTGCCTTCTGGCGTAAAGGCTTTATCGCTGGTTTCTTCAGTGACGCGATCAAGCCGGCTCATGGCTTTCTGACCAAATGCACTGAGTCCATATGCGCTTACGCCGAACAACCCGGCTATCAGCATCGCGATTTGAAGGGCCGTCTCACGGGCAGATGCCATTACCGACATGGCTTTCATGGTGGAAGAAGGCCCCATTTGTACCGCGTCGATGCCAAGCCCCATCGATTTAAGGTCATTCATGGCCGTAAGAATTTCATCGGTTCCGGCCTGAAGGAGCAGGGCATCCGCAATCTGCCAGCTGGTAATAAAGATCCATAAACCAAACAGCAGTGTCAGTGCTTTCCCCATTAAGGGGGTGAATACAAGCAGTAACAGAAGTGGGGTCACAGAAAGGATAATTGCTATCACACCGGCCATGATGAAGCTTAGCCATTCAGGGTTTGTGATAGCGTCAGCCATACCACCGTTAATCATGGCGCGGTTTGTCAGCATTGTGGTTGCCACGTCAGGATTGTTCTGAAGCATCGCGTCTGTGATGGCCTGTGAGACGAGGACATTACTCATGGCTGTATTGAGCGAAAGCCCACTTGCGCCAAAAATGGTCTGTAGACCATTTTCCATGCGACTCTTGCATTCTGCTAACTGTGTGGCGTTACCAGAGGTATACCCGTTCTTCGTGCAGATATCAGCAATGCGCGCTCCATAGGCAGCAGGGTTCCCTAAATCACTTTTAAGAGAGACATAGGCCTGATCGCAGGTGACTGTCGCCCCCTGGGGATTTGATGGACTTACCCAGCTGGTATAGACCGCCTGATTTCGCAGGGGGGCAAGAGCTGATACCACATCCAGGACTGAAGAACCTGACTTGAGTGACCGGGGATCAAAGCCGCGAGTCTCTGCCACAGGAGAACACTGGTTCCACATTGCTTTAACGTTGGCGGTCAGATAGGGATCAAACTGAGCACCGTTGCGGTTCAGGATACCGAGAAGCATTTTGATTGGGGTTCCCTCCCCGGTGAATCGCGTCGTGGTGGCCGTATTGCGGTTACTCATATCAACAAAAGCCTGGTATGCCTGATTGGTAACGCCAGCAGTTAAAATGAGAAAATCGGGTATGCCGCTTACAGCCTGATACTGGTTGCGGCTCTGATCGTAAATATGGATAGTGCCTTTTGGTTGCACCAGACCGAAATAAACGATAGTCCCCAGCATGGTAAGGCCAAGCCATCCCATGCCCATCTGCGCTTTACCGGTTTCAAGGTATTCATAACCACCCTTTGCCGATTTCAGCAGCAGGGCGGAAAGCATCCCCATAACCACAAACGCTGTGACCATCGAGGCGTACTGGTTGTCATTGAAAATGAGTTTGACGCGCGTAAATGCATTCACAATGGTTGAGAAGCCACCCATGACCACGTATTCAGCATCCATCGCCAGCGCGAACGGGCTTACGGCCATCAACCCGGCGAGCAAGAAAAGGTGTCTTTTCATCAGCGTAAGCCTCCTGCGGCACGATCGCTTTGATCCTGGCGCTCCTGTGTTTCAAACGACTTGATGAAGCCCTGGTTCAGCGTATAGGACTGTAGGCGGCTGTTATAGGCAGCTTCAACTTTTGTACTGGCATCACGCGCTTGCGTGATCAGGTCATCGAATTTGGCGATAGCAGGCTTAAACAAATCCATACGGCAGGGCTTGGAACCGGCAGACGGATCAGCGAGTGGTGTGGATACCATTTCATTGACTTTATCAAAGGTGTTTTCCGTATTGCGGTACAGGTCGGTAAAGATGAAGTACGTGTAGTAAAGGCCAACCAGTTCGCTCAATACGTTCAGCGTCACAGTATCCTGGCCGGTTACTACAGCCTGTTTCAGAATGGTATAAACCGGGATATTGGTCTGGTTAATGAATGCCTGGTTATCTGAAGTCAGCGGCTGATTATTTTTTGATACGGGAAACGATGCTTTCCATCTTCTGATACACAACGGTGCGGACAGGTCTTGAGCCGGAAGGAACACATTGCTGATCAATGGTTTTCACGTAGGCACGTCCGTTAAGCATATCATCCAGGGAAAACTTCTTATTCTGAGGGCAGCTGGTGATGGACTTAGCGACCGGGATTTTGTCGTTGGTTTTAGACTCGATCCACACATCACCCATGTACCCGCGAATGGTATCGGCATAGTCGCCCATCCCCACTTTCTTAGCTGCACGTTCTACGATTGACCCATGCTGCATCAGATCCCGGAAATCAGCCGGGCATCCTGAAATCATCGATTTCAGGTCTGCAATTGGTTTGTCATCAGCAGCTTTAATCTTTGAAGTGGTGTCACTCCACATACGATCAACAGCTTCATCGAGATTTTTCGTGCCGGTTGCTTCAGTCCACAGCCCTTTTAGTGCTGTCGGGTCGCGTTCGACCAGTGTTGTAGCAATAGGCTTCGCCAGCGCACATTCGTTTAGCTGAATACCGTTCAGGAAGTTAGTGATCTGCTCAATTTTACCCAGGGTGTCAGCGCACTCCTTACACATGGTTTTGAGTGCCATATCGAACGCAACATAAGGCGCGGCCTGCATTGCTCGTTGTGCTTTCTCTACCAAAAAATCAGGATCGAGGAAGGAAAAGCCTCCCAGGAATCCGTCAATGCCCCCACATCCTACCGACAGGCGAGGGGGGGAAATGGTGATAGGGTAATCGGTACTGGTAGTGGTTCGCGCCGTGAATCCCCCCATCGTGTAATAGCCTCGTTTTTGACTATCGAAACTGCTGGGTGAGTCATAGACAGCGTTATCAAACCATTTATCAGCCCAGTTACCGGCGGCGAAACAATGGATTGGAGATAACGCGCTGACTGCGAGAAGTAATAAATTTGTGAGTTTCATAATAATGCTTCCCTGTTAACGAATGGGGTTGATTCGTTTCGCTGGGTACGAACGAAATATTTACTTTGAGGGACCGGCCGTTAAACAGGCGAACCAGATTAAAAACATCTTCACGTAATGTATTTAAAGGCGAGTATCCGATTGAGACGGCTTGCCAGTTATTTGCGCCAGCATTTTTCTTAATCAGGACAATCACCGGAGTGCCATTAATATTGAATTTCGAACGCACCTCCGGGTTCTGAATGATGTCGATGGTTTTCACATACCAGTTTGTTTCCTTCTGAAATTCCTCCATGACGGGAAGCTGATGCTGGCAATAAACACAGCCTGGTTGTACAAAATAAAGAAGGGCAAAGTTCTTCCTGTTTTTGAACAATAAATCTGTGACCATCGCATTTTCAGCTTGTGCCTGAGCCTGCGGTGAAGACGTTTCAGCCTGTGCATGACTGAGAAGGCAAAACATAAGAAACATAAAATGAAGTAATGGTTTCATTTATTGGCTCCTTTTAACGGATCAAAGAATCCGCCCTGCTGTTTCTCATTGGTAAAGAACTGGCGCGGGTCAAGTTCGCCGTTGAGTACGCGAGTCATGTTGTAAATACTGGTTCTGAGGTTATCTAACGAATCGACGCCGACAGAGACAGGCATCCACTTGTCCGTATCGGAGTTGCGTTTGATCAGAATGGTAACGGGGGCACGATCAACGTTGAATTTTTTCCTGGCCGCAGGCTGGCGAGTAATATCAATTTCTTTGATATACCAGCTGGTTTCACGCTGAAAGTTTTCAAGGATACGTGATTGCTGTACGCAGAAACCACAATTAGGCTCGCTAAAGAAAAGCAGTGCATATTCATCACGATTTTTAATCAGACTTTTACTTTTAAGCTCCTGACGTTCGCGCTGTTTCTCAGCGTTGCCTGGATTCGTGATCGGATAATCTGAAGCTGCATTCAGTTGGGGATTTTCCAGCATCACGTAACCCGTCAGGCTGGTAAATGCAGCTGACTTTCTGCGTGCAGCATCCTGAACTTTGTAGTAATCAAGAACAACGTCAGGGGATAATTTAAACAGTGCGTAATCCCTGGTTTTATCCAGTAAATCCTGAACATCCTTTGGATGCATCTTAAATAGTTCATCGGCAGAAGGAATTACAGGGCGTGGATATTTATTTTCTGCCTTCTTTTCTTCCTCCTTTTTGGGAGTCTCATACCAGAATAAACCGTGTCTGGGGTTTTTAACAGGTGCAGCAGCATCACTGGTAGCCAATACCGGAAATGAAAACAATGTTGCACCGACCAGTATCATTTCTTTGATCATATATGCCTCAATGAAAGAGCAATTTGCGCATGCGCAAATGACTTAAAAAAACGGGAATGAGTTTTTCTGTCGTCGCGATATCAATAAAACCCCAATAGCGGCTGTCATAGCTGTTAATGGTGTCCCCCACGGCAAAGGCTTTTCCTTCGGGGATAATGCCGGTGAAGTTGAATACCGGAAGGGCATTCCCTTTGTGGTCATGGGCCATCGCTCGCGCAATTTCTACACCGTCACAGTAAAACTGGTTGCCTTCGCGCTGAAGGTACTGACCGGCGATACAGCCCAAACGCTTCACCAGGTTCGCTTCGCCACGGGGCAAATAACGGTCTTTCAGATAGAAGCGCACATACTGGTCCTGCTCTGTGGCCTCATGACCGGTACGAAAAAGCACGACCGGAAATACGCTGTGCGTGGCCGGGATCAGAATATGGGTAAACAGACTGTATGCGAGCACCAGGGAGAGGGCTATGGTGGTGGTGTTGAGATATGCGCGCGATTCATCGGATAGCTGAATGCGCGTTGCCAGACGCTTCAGAATCATCATGCTTTCTCCAGTGTTGTGATCAGGCGCTTAACCTTTTCATCCGGCGAAATCATGTTCATTCGCTCCAGCAGTGCGCGAACGGACGCATCACCATACACGACAGCTGATGCCTTATTGACCTTTTCCAGGCCATCGCAGTAACTCTGAATCTGCATGTCAGGCTGGTAGATAAGAGCTGGTACTTTATTGATGCCGTAAATGCGGAACAGCATGGGGTCGATGAGCATTTCCGTACCCCACATCTTGCATTTTGCCCCTTCGCAGGAGGGATCTGCGTTAAGTACATTACGGGTCAGCGTAATGGTATCGACCATTTTACTGATCCCGCCTACTGTACCTCGCATGACCATCACTCCTCCTACTTTGGAGAGGTCGTGTGCATATTTACGCAGAGTGACAAGCGGCATACTGCTGGAAACAAACATGACGAGCTGATTACCGGCGAGTTTTGGCCCGTCTTCTTTCTTCTCATCATCCTGCATACCAGCAGAGGCAAAAACCTGCGACTTCACCGCCTCCTGCTTTTTCTTGAAGGCATCACTCTTTGAAAATTCGGCAATTGACGACGCAAACTGACGCGCCACTCCCTGTTCATCATCATTGAGTGTCTGCACAGCCTGTGCATTCGCATTCCGGGCTGCGGCCATCATTTCTGGTGATATTTTTACTGACAGGGGTTCACTACCGGTTGCACAGACACCGAACGTTGCAAGGGAGGCCAGGAGAAAAATGGTGCTGTTCTTCATCAGTGTTTCTCCGGGTTATCATGGCGTTCGGACTGTGCAGGTGAGGCATCCTGTTCTTTATGTTCTGGTGCCTGAGCTGCGGTTTGGGGATTTTTGCTCACGACCAGTTCGGTCGTTTCAGGCACTGAAGAAAATGCAGCATATGTTGCAAATGCTATTTCAGTGACAAATATGATCAGGTGACTAACCGCATACATACCGGCGATGACCGCTATGGCTGGAAGCACTGAAAAATCCGCCCCGCTGAAGGTATTGTTCAGCTTATTTGCTTCCAGCCAGGTAATCAGGTTTGTCTTATCTGTTACCCACGCAGCCATATCTCCCCCTTTAAAACACAGTAAAAAAAAGAAGATTGCTGATACGGAAATGTTTTTGTTCAGAATTAGGCTTCGCATTTGTTTTCCTTAAATTTGTGCATGCGCAAATGCGCTTACATAACTGAACCCGAATAACGGACGCAGCAGTCTTTTTTCTCGAACATCATCCACATGAAGTTGTCTTTTCGTGGATCATGTTTCCCGCCGGTCCAGAGCAAGCCCTCACGGCCAATAGGGAGGCATGTTGTACTGCGAGCAGGGCGCATCATCTGCAATTTGAAGCGATCTTTGCGCCAGATAGGGGCCAGTTCCCGGTAGCATCCATCGTCTGATGTATTCCAGAGCAGGCCGAGGCGACCCATCATATAAATGGTTCGGGCTGCAATACCGGCGTTGGCCTCTACGTAGTCTGTGGAGGTAATGGAGCCTGAGAGTGGGTAGGCATTTCCCCATGAACCCATACACCAGAAAAGGGCATTAAGCGGCATCCCAAACGAAGCCGCAGCTGCGTCTGCGGAACAGGTGATCGTGGAAATAGGATTGGCAAAAAGAAGGGCTTCCGGGTTAATGATCAGACTTAAAATGTCATTGTTCCACTGAGGAAGGATCTCAGTCATCATCGCCACGTCATACCCTTCATCATCGAGGCAGGGAATGTCGTAGAACATGTTGAGAATCTTCCACGCCGGGAAGATATAATAATGGGCTTGCTGGAATGCTCTTTTAGAGGTGCTGTTTTCGTTCAGCCCCCCGGCCAGAGTACCTGGCTTTGGCGTAGTCAGTGTCGTACCGAGAGGCATCATGCAGTAGGGATCAGAAACTGTATCAATGATACGTTTCGGCTCCCAAAACGAGGTTTTCAGGCCGATAGTTGGTACTGCGCCCCCTTTGCAGACACAAACAGGACTGTCGCTGTGGCTGGCATTTTCTTCGCCGCCTACGATTTGCACACCGGCTATACGCATCGGAAAAATACAGGACCAGCCGATATCCGTCACCGGGTTCAGGAAGGAAGTTTTGCATTCCGCGCGAGCTGCGGGAATTAATGCGTTGAAGGCTGTGCTGAGTACATCGGAAGTAGCACTGAGCATGTCATCCGACATCAATTTCAGAAGCGCTGTGGATGTTTTCTTTTCGGGATTCCAGGCAAATTCGTTGATTACCAGGTGTGCGCCTTCCTGCTGAACAATACTGGGAGTGACTTTCACATCAAGGCGCTGTTGCAGCGTGGGATCAAGTATAAATGCCGGGCGACCCAGCGACTCGCCTTTGGTTATGACATCGCCGTGGGTATACAGCACCATGTCGGTATCCTGGACGTGCGATTTCAGCCATTCCTCCCGCCCGGGATATCACCACAATGCGCTGGGGCAGATGAACATGCTGTAATGGATTAAACGTATACCCTTTCGGATACAGGATACGGCCCTCTTTATCGGGAACATCGATGAGCGAGGTATAAAAGGGAACGTAGGTGCGGGTTCGTGTTTCTTTGGCAACAGGCAAAGGAACGCCGCGAAATGCATGCCACGATTCGCGGTTTTTATTCATTTCCTTTGACCAGTCAACACTACGGACGCGACTCTCAATTTCACTGAGAGCATCGGGTTCGGCAATGTCATAGATCTGGCCTATAGTATTGCCGACAGTGGCAGCACTGGCGGCAAAGGACAGAGTGGCACTAATCAGCAGCGTCATTATTTTTTGCATAATGGATCTTCGTTCATGATACGTATTTGTATCATAAACTATAATCAATTAGATGGCATGCTGATTTTTAATTAGTTTAAATTGATTTTGTGAGTTCTCATATCATGTTGAATAGATTGTTTTTATTGCTCTCATCCGTGAGAGCGTTGATTAATTATTAATTTGTTTTTTCGTAGAAATCCTGGGTGATTTGATTAACATCCTTCTGGATTTCATCGGTTGCTTTTTTCACCATATCTTCAACATATTCGCTGAGGTCAATCTCCGCAAAGTTGATGGCGGCAAACTCGTCTGGAGTGAATCCCCTGCACTGCGGTGAACCCGAATCGCCCCAACCACTGAAGTTCTTCAGCTGCGGTCTGCCCTGTTCATGAATAATTCTCGCCAGCTTGGAGTTAAAACAGCAGTATGAGGTTGCCTTCTGGACACAGCCCAGCAGAGGGATTTTCTTTTTGCAGTATGTCCCGACTTCATGACAGTAACCGGAACCGGCCTGCATAGCGGTTTCCATCGACGTCTGATCGCAGGCTTTCATGAGGTATTGCATAGCGAAGTAAATGGCAACGGAGATCGCCAGACTTGTCGGGTCAAAGGCAACCAGCATGGCATCACCAAAGCCCTGGGCTGCCATAGACGATGCGACAGCTGCATCACCGGTCGCCTGCATCGCGACGGTATAGTAGGTATAAGCCTCCTGCGCAGCGCCGTACACTTTGGATATGGTACTGGCCGCCGTGGAGATATTACCCAATGCTCCTACGGAGTCGGTGAATACCTTCCCTTCGCTTTTGCAGCAGTTCTTAAAGGCCGTATCTACCCCAGCGAGCTTGCAATCCTGCGCACGGCCACTGAAGATAAACAGCTGATCCATACATACGCCATCGTCAGACTTCTTACCGTCATTGACCAGCATTGAACCGTCTATGTTACCTTCATCCACCGGCTTGTTAACGCTGACATCAATGCATTTATTGGGAGAGCATGACGCTCCGCCGTTATTATTCAGGCAGGACTGATTTACACCGATTGGGCAGTAGTTCTCCGACGTGTTCCAGACACAGTTTGTGCCACTGAGCGTTCCCTGTGAGCAGGAATACTGCGTGGATGATGACGTGGATTTTACACACTGACCATTTTGTATAACGTAACCTGACTGACAAACGGCCTGCACAGGTCCGGCATCGGACACGACTTTACACTGGTTGCCATTGACCAGCGTACCCGTGCTGCACAGATAATTCAGGTTTGTGGTTGAGGTGTGTTTGCACTGACCACCTTCGAGCACAGTCCCGGATGGACAGGTCAGCTGCACAGCCCCGGCATCTGCGTTAACGACACATGAGCCGTTAACCATAGAACCGGCAGAGCAGAGGTATTGCGCGTATACAACAGTTGTCCAGAATTGGGCCGGACCCTGCATGGTGATCCGGCATTCTGCCAATTGATAACCGGCAGGGACATTAGTGCAACGGCCTCCGCCCGGAACCTGCATGATTGCGCTAGGCATCACACATTTCCCGGCCCCGTCATAGGCCCATTGTTTACCACCAACATTAGGACAACTAACTGTGGGCTGAATCTGCTGCTGAGTGATACAACGGCCATTCTGAATGAAAGAGCCTGCGGGACAGGTTTGCGTCGGGGCAGTGTAGGTATAGGACTGACAGCCATTACCTACCATTACATAGCCACTTGGGCAGTAGCCCTGGGCCTGTAACAGACTTTCTTGCACGCAGCGGCCATTCTGGATGAAGTAGCCATTGGGACACTGGCTACCCAGAGGGGCATATTCGTATTTCATGCAAGCCCCGTTTGCCTGCATTGTGTATCCCGGCAGGCAATACGAATTCGCCGCCGTAGAATGATTTATCGTGGCAGTTTGACAGGCCTGATATTCGCCTTCGTCGCCCAGATAACCATTATTATTTAAATCCTGACCGCATACGAAATTTGTTGCAATAGGATTTGCCGCTTTTGCTGGCAAAATACCAATCAACATAACGAGCTGGCACAGGATTAGAATGGAACTAATGAACTTCCTCAGCATTTCCAATATTTATCCTTATTTGCTTGAACCATCTGGCTTCTTGGGATTGCCGGAACTACAGATCATGTCCTGACCAGCCTGGCGAATAACCTGCATGATCGCTGAAGCTTCTGCGAACTCATTAAGACACTGGCAAGCTTTAATAACTTCCTCGCCAGGTTCAGCAGGGCATTTGTTCGTTGCATCACACTCATAATAGAAATTGTCATATTTGATCACGCTCGCTTTATTATTTTTATCAACCTGCCCGGAAACAGCCATGTCTGGAGTTTGTTTCGGCTTACGGGTTTTGCACATATTTATACAATCACCCACTTTCGGCATGTCAGGCCAGAATAATTCACCTGCACCGTAAGTTACCTTGCCGTTATTGAACATTTTGTCTTTATAGTCGCCGGGCGTGACGGTTTTATCGATGTAGGCCTTACGCTCAATTATTTTGTCGAAATTGAAGTCTGTCTTGCGGTTGCATCGGTATTGCCGTTTCTTTTAAACCAATCACGTTTCACAGCGACAGAGCAGAAGCTGCCCTGAAGAACCTGGGTTTGGGGAAGAGGGATAAGGCCGGTGTTGATGCTACCAGTGAAAGTTTTCACTCCGTCCACAGTTTCATCGACAAGCTGACAGTTTTGGTCCTGTTCATAAGCAGTACAGGTGTTTGAGACATACTCATCACCTTCACGACAGGAGAGGTCAGCCTTCAGCCGTACCAGAGCATATCCTTCGCCTTCACCAGAGACTTCGACGCGGATTTTGAATTTGACCGGGCCATTTTTATCAAGGTACTTTTTAAAGTCCGTATTCGGAGATTGGTTCCATGACTTGCTCAGTTCGCATGCGCCAGGCACCGGGCCTGCATCGTTCCAGTTGCCATACGGTCCTGACCAGACGACTTTATCTCCGGCCCACAGTTGCATCCAGTCATCAAAAACGGCGTTAATGAGCGTAGCGCTGGCTATACGGGTGTGGTCTTTGATGAAAAAGTTAGAATCAACTTCAAAGTATTTACACGTACCGCTCCAGTAGTTATCACCCAGACGACCTAAAACCAGTTGCAGGCAGTCAGTGCCACATTGCTGAACGGAACCTTGCCCTCCATCAAAGGCGATAATTTCATTCAGCTTAGGTTCATCCAGATTCACGTTGCGAGTGATATCGCATGAGTACACATCAGACGTTTCGTTTGGGTTCAGGCTGCCTTCAGTGATCATGCGGTAGGCATCACTGGTGGTCTTCTGACTGTTGGCATCCGTCTTCATGGCGTTATAATTATCCTTGTAATTAAGGATTTTTTTACCATCAGCAGTACCAAAGAAACCTTCTGAATCACCAATCGAACATGAAGCTGTGTCACCGCCAACGAAAGATGCCGATACGCCGTCAACCTTAATCTGACTCAGTGTGAACCAGGGGTTTGCCCGCGAAAGTGCCTGTGATGCGCCGCCACCCAGATCGTTAAGAATTTGGCCCAGATTATGCCGGCGAGATTGCTGCCACAGCTGTTATTTATGCAGTAACAACCACCCAGTTCCGTCATAGCGACATTTTTACGGCCTAGTTGGTAGCTCTTGGGATCTGCAACCCAGGCCCAAGAAGTGCAGGTAGCAGCATTATTCGCATCGGAACACGTCTGAAAGCCGTTACTGCAAACTACTGAAATATCCCAACCGGTGACGTTGTGATGTCCAGGAGCCGTTCATATCGGTATCCTGCATGATATTCAGCAGTTTTAAATTACCGTTCGTTGTGGGCTGAACAAGCATGCGCATGAACTCAGATGAGCCTTTACAAACGGCTTTGCCGTTAAATGCGGTTTGGCCGTCATAGGTTCGCATATTGTTTTCACCGGATACCGGACGGATCTGCGATTCATTTAAACGGGAGGCGTTACTGGTTTTCCCTTTTACCGTTGATGAAATAGAACCTGCGATATCCTTACTTGCAGTAATTTTGGCTGTGTCCGGGGTGGCCTGAATTTGCGCATGCGCAAATGAAACAGGGAGCATAAATGCTCCCAAAGCCAGGATATTCACATTCTTCATCGACCGGCCCTCAGTACATCCGGGTTCACCCCGGAGAGTATTTTAAGAGCATCAACAGGTTCCTTGCCCTCAGCCATAAGCCGATCGAATGCAGCAACATCTGCACCGTCTGACGTGTTAACCCAATAACGCCACTGATCCACACAAAGACGAGCCACTCCCATACCCAACGGACAGTCGATAAAGACTTCACCGTATCGTGGTCGGGCATTACGAACACTGCTCAATAGCTTAAGCGGGAAGCCTTCCGTGATGTTAGGAAGAAGGCCTTTCTTAACCGCTTCGTCGTACATGCGCGATTCCAGGTAGTAACGCCATTGGGCGTTTGCCTTAACAACCGGGCCTAGACCTGGAAGCACTTCATAATCCAGCGGTGACTGAAGGACGATCCCCATCGCGCCGCGGTATTTACGAGCGCGACGATAGCCTTCGTTTATCATCTGGGTCAGACCGTCCATCGAAACCATGCCGGTTTTCTGCAACATCGAGGCGACTTCCTCGACCAGGATAATGCTCGGACGCGAGCGGTCGGAGAGGTACAAATCCATCGTAATCGCGTTCATGAGGTTCATGACCATTGGGAAGAATAGCTGCTTAACAGAGCGCAGCTTCTCAGTCAGTACAGACAAAATCATCATCTTTGATGTTGAAGGTCGTTGGACCGCAGAAGAACTTGCCAAAGGCGCGATCAGATTTAAAAGCTTTCAGTAGATAGGCGAGCTGGAATGCGACACCTTGAATCTCTTCAATACTTTTTTTGTGCTTATCGCTGTATTCCGACTCCAGAAATTTGCCGGATGTCAGAAAATCAGTGACGGCATCCGTTCCCCTGATACCATCACCTGAACTGTAAGCGTGGCGACAGGCCTGATCTATCAGGTTGGCTTCCAGTTCATTCACATATTGGCCGGTGAACGCGTATGCGGCAGAACTAAAGACTATCTGTGCCGCTGAAATATTCTGGGCCAGGTCTTCATCATCATTGGCTACAAAATCGAGGGGGTTGATGCATATGGGATTTTCGAGGTTGAAATCTATGTAGCGACCTTTGCGTATGCGTGTCAGTTTTTCATAGCTTTTACCCAAATCCATGATTCGCGTTTTGGCACCAATACTGGCGTAATCATCGATCATGCTGTTCAGGAAGAACGATTTACCCCGCCCGTTTCTGCGATCACAACGAGTTTGTGAGCGTTCGCCCGCTTATCATACATGGCGAGTGAGATTAGCTGACCCTTGCGGCCAATGAGGGATTGCACCGGACGGCCACCGCCACGAAAATCTGTCTGAACCGGTAGGAAGCGTGCGATATTTTCATTATCGAGATAAAAATGACGGTCTATATTATCGATATTGCTTTCGATGTTATAAAAGCCGAAGGGCAGGGCTGTATAGAACATGACGTTCTTAATCGACTGCTCGTACATCATCTGGAAGTCAAAGCCCTCCCATAAGTTCTTAGCCTGCGCAGCGGCCTCAAAAGCTTCCTTTTCCGTTTTACCAAACACCCAGAGCTGCGGGATCATGTAATGGAATTTGCTGTCTTTGGCCATCATGCTTTGCATGATGTGATATTCCTCCATTCGTTGGCGTAACGAATGCGCCAAGCCAGCACCAACGCGCTGGAACATCGTTTGTGTTGCCTTATCGGTTATGTTTTTGCGCAGGTCGTCGTAAACGATTGTCAGGGTATAAAGGAAAGGCGACTTGATTTGTCGCATGTCGTCCTCAACACCCATGTAACCGCCAAACAGTTCATTCGTATTGAGTGGGTTATTTTTGCCCTGTGGGACAACATTGGGATATAGACATACACCGTAGCGGTGTCCGGCATAAATTAAAGAGCCAGGATCGCTAAGGTCGATGTTTGTTGCGTTCATCTGTTTACGCAGCTGCCGTTCCGGGTCATACAATCCGTTATTAGGCTCACCACTAAAGAATTCACCGGCCCATTTAATCAGATCAGAGGCCTCCCAGCGGCGGGGTTCCATCCCCGCAATGCCGAAAGATTCATGGATTGCTACAAGAAGTTCTTCAGAGATGCGCTGCTCGTGCTTGATGGTGAAGAACAGACGGAAGTTACGTAGCGGGATGTTGAACAATTTAGCGACCCCGTCAGCACCTTCACGCAGAAATTTTTCCATCTGTGCCATGTTCATAGCTGTAACGGATCGCTCTTATCGCGTATATTGCAGTATTCTTCAATATGACTGTTCAGATTATGGTCGGGATATAAAATCCACTGGCATACAGTTCCTTTCGGGAATTGGGAGCGCACGATACCATGCAGCTTATCGAGCTTGTCATTTCCCATAAATGCCAGTGGTTTGAGTTCCCAAATCCAGCCAAGCGTATTGTCAAAATTTATGAAGGCGTTTGTATCAACATCCTCTCCTGGCAGGCGTTTCTTGAATGCGAGATAAGGTAAATATTCGCTAGGCTGATCGCGAACTGCCATATTCAGAATATCGGATTTAGTGACTTCATTGCGCAGGAACAGGTGGCGCTCAGCAACCGTTTTCAGAGTGTTAAGCATTTAGCCTTTCCCCCCCATCAGGAATGATGGCGCTGAATCATCTGTAGAAAGCTTGTAGTCAGTCAGGACGAATTTCGGTCCATTCAGCATGGTGAAGACGTAACGCGGCATGTAGGCTGTCTGGTCATCCAGACCTGGTGAGTAGGAAAGGATGAGCGTTCGAACCACTGTAGGCTGACGAACAACCGGTGTCTGCGGGGCTTCAACCAGCTGAGCCATTTGTTTGTAAACACGGTCACGATATTGCTGGTATGACGGATCTGCTTTTGTTGCCGCAGCCTGATTCGTGGCCGCTGTTTTAGCGGCAGATCCCTTTGGGTCATCAGCAACGCCATCTTCGGTAATTGCATGCCCCATATCCACGCCGGTTGTTGCCTCAATATAAGCATCGTCTGACGAAATGCACTTACCGTAACCATCTTCGAGCTTACATGCGAAATCACTGTGGTAAGGCAGAAGAGAGCAGCCTGAAAGAATCGAGGAACCCAACAGCAACAGAGAGATTTTGGCGAGTTTCATTATTTGATCCTTACTTGTTTGATTTCGAGTGTCGCGGTTTTCTGAACAAAGAGAGTCACGTCTTTACCGGGGCCGGTTTCAAGAGCTGGAGAGGTTTGCTGAACGAGGTTTAACAGGTATTTTGATACCTCAGTAAAACCTCCGGCCACGCCGGTCGCAGCTGCATTTTTAGAGGCTTCGTCTGGCTTGATGGTATTGATGCTACCCAGAGGAAACGTTCTGCTGAATGCTTTGATTGCCAATAACGTTCGCAAAGCCCTCAATGGATTTAGCAAAACAGTCGCGGCCATCAGACGACCGGCACGGGATACCGCTCGCGCTGACATATCACGTTTACCGTCACGATCAGAAACAAATCCGGTAACATCACCTTCAACGATGTAACCGCCATCCATTGTCATACAGTGCATAGAAACAGGAAGCACAATGATGCGTTCAGCGCTGAGATTGCCGGAGGCATTGGCTATCACGAAGCACCCGCGCAGGTTCATTTTGATGAAGTTAGGTAACTGTGCCGGAGCCTGAACCCTGAACATCACTGTCTGGGGATTATCAGAGCCATACTGACCTGTAAGGGCGTTAACGCCAACCAGGAGCTTTGCTTTCATAAATCCAACCGGCAACTGGATCTCGTTCTTTTTTGCGGAGTTATCCTCCTGGGGAGCTGCCATACCAATATCGCCGTTACCGTCAGATATACCGCCGACCCATACAACAGAAGGTTCCTCTCCATTTCCTGAATCCTGTTTACCCCCCTGAGAGGATGGATCAGTGTAAGCAGGAGGTGTGGGATAGCTCAGCATGCCAGTACCGTCGGCTGCATTACCGGAAGCCGGTGATTGAGCATTTTCGCTCTGAGCAGTTTGCGAACTTCCCGCTGGAGTGTTTGTATCAACAGCAGCAGGAGGAGGGTGAGACTAAACTGGCCTTTTGCCATAGCATCAGCCACTGCGTCTTTAACCTGATTATCAATGCCTGATTTGAGATCTTTGATCTGACCACCGAGAGTGGAAACAATATCGTCCTGGACGTAAGAGCTGGTTTTAGCCTCAGCAACATCAGTCTGTTTAGGAGGTTCGACGGGTTTCTTTTTATCCTGACCCGTCAGGTAATAAATACCCAGGGCAATGATAACGAAAGTACCAATAGTGCCGTACTTTTTAATATTCTTCTGCTGAGCAGAAGGCTGGCGATGGAACCAGGCTCGCGCTTTTTCGATAAGCGGGAATTTATTATCAACCATAACTTTGTCTCCTGTGAACGATGGCAAGTGATGAAAGCTGGCCTCTGCTGAGGGAAAGACTTTCAGCAGTAATGGCAAAAATATTTGTTCCAAAGTTTGAATTAAGGAACATTGTTTCAGTCAAAGTGACGTTGTTTAATGCGCGAATGGTATACTGCGAACCGCGTAAACCTGTGCCATCGACAAGAACATCCCGCTCTTTGCGAATTTCAATTGGTATATGACGGCCACGACTGTCATATATATTCTGCATCCAGCTTCCGCGATCTGGAACAACTTCAAAACTTTCAGGTAATCCTTTACCGCCAGAACCATCTGAAATTATTTTGGTTGTTAGCGCAATTGCAGCTTCTTCCAGCGGCAATGACCCAAATAAGGCCTGATTATCTTTAATACGATCTTTCGTATCTGAACCAAGTAAAACCTTATGAGGATTTTCATACTTAGGCAGTGCGATTAATTCAAAGGTAGAAGTACCGCACGTTAAGTAGAGTTCTGTCGGCTCAGAGTAATAGTGATTTACACCGTCTTGTGCTAAATACTTAAACTTTACCCAGAATGAACGACGGTCAGAACCAACACCGACTTCAACAGGCTTTTCTTTACTGTATACAGGCTTAGTTGCCTCGCCAGATTCACAGACCAGCCGGTTAACGTCGCGGTTTGACAGAACAACCTGGGTAGAGACTTCAGGTAAAACACGCTGAGTATTTTGAGGGAATGTTTTCTTATCGGCAGCAATGGTCTGTGCTGACATTACTGTCAGAAAAACTAATAATGCTTTTTTCATATTTTAACCTTGAATGTCAAGAATCCAGAAACGACCTTCTGAAACCGTGTAGTCAATATACATTTTTTGGGTTTCTGCTGGTTTTGCTTCCTCGCCAATAATTTTCCGCGTTTCAACACTAAACTGAATACGATACTTTTTCTTCGCGGCTGTGGTGTATTTAATATCCTCTGGATTCTCTGTAATGGTGATTGCCTGTTCAGGCAGCAATTCCATGAGCTGAGAAACCGTATTAAACTGCTTAAAATACTTTGAGCGTTCATTAAGTTTCACGCGTACAGCCTCATTGCGGTCTGGATATACCAGGCCAAGCAAGGAAGAGAATTTACTGTCAATTGTGGCTTTCGATATAGAACCGTAATCAGCGATGACAAGTCGCAACAACATCCGCATATACTCGGCAGATGCGCTTTCCCCCTGTAATTAACAGGTCACTGGACTTCGCGCCGTAAGGTACAATGATCGTAGTCTGATTTTTTTCTAACTTATCTACCTTCTGATAAGTTAAACCGTTTAAAACGACTGCTGCGATAAGCGCAGCGCGAAAGAATTTCGTTTCCGACTTTTGTTTTTGTTGGTCATTTAGTGCCTCAGTGACAACCTTTTTTGCCGGGAGTTTATTCGGCTTTTTGAACATCTTTTATTCCTCCAGCTTCTTCGCCGATGAATTTGGGTAGCCATATATTTCGACTAAACCGAGTTTATAGAGTGTATGACGGAAGAACCCCCGGCCTTTAGTACGCTTAATTTTGATAATAACGATGGATACGGGGAATAGAACCGCCCAGGTAAAACCACCCAACTGCATACTTGCGAGATAACAAGCAATGAGGATCATCCATTCATCCCTATCAAACCAAAATATCTGAATAGGTTGATGGGGGTAGCGGAAAATCGGCCTTCTCTAAATCCGTAATCCATCGTTAATTTCCTTTAGAAAATTGTCGCACCGAGAGACTGGGTGATCTCATCGAGTTTGATCAGGCAGGAACCAGCCAGGATGAATGGCAAGGCGCGGGTCCATCCCTCATTCATTTTTGTGGAACCCATTGCAATCAGCCATGCACCACCCACGAACCCGATAGGGCCGCTCGCAATTTTGTTAATTGCGATGTCATAAACGTTATAACCAAATGAACCGGTGGAAGGAGTTGTAAATGCAAACACCCCCTGGCTAACGGCAAGTAACGCCAGCGCCATAAAGAAGGCTGTGATTAATTTCGCCTGGCGTGACTCCATTGCCTTACGCAGTTTCTGCATATGAGAGTCTACGAATGATGGCGATTTATTGATATTAATAGAAAGAGCGGAAAAGTTGTTTTTGCAAATAGTTTGCATAGGTAAACTCCGGTTATTTAGCAGGTTTAGCGGAAGGTTTTTCCAGCTTTGTTACGGCTGGCTTTTCGAGTTCGGTAATAGCCGCAGCAATTTTTTGCTGGTTAAAACCGACAATCAAATTAGGTTTGGTATCGACATTAAACAGGAACGATGGTGTTCCATTAACACCTACTGCCTGAAGTATTTTTGCGTGTTGCTCTATTACTGCATCTGCCTCCTTACAAGTTTTCAGAGCTTTTTGCTTAGCCATTTGCATGGCATCTGCACCGTCAGGGTTGTGCGGCAGTTCGGATGAATAAACGTATCGAACTGCCGCATCTTTATCGTCGGAACAAATTACGTGCTCAATTTTGGCGCGCGCCAGGGGATGACCTGGGTTTACCATGAAAATCAACTTACGTTGAACGGGGTGATCTTTTGAGTAGGTTTTGATCCACTCGTCATAAGCATGGCAATACGGGCAGTCAGGGTCAGTGAACTCGTAATATACAGGCGCATCTTTCGGGCCAATCGTAATTGCTGAGTCAAGAGGCAGGCCTTTCAGAGTATCGGTCAGGCCATTCATTTTACTTTGTTCGGTCAGATTCACACCGGATGAATCATACATTTCCCCGAAAATTAAAACGCCTTTCTTGCCATCTTCACCAGGATGGAAATAAAGAATATTGCTGCCGGTTTTGACTTCATAAATACCCTTAACAGGTGACTCGCCAAAACCTGTAATACTCATGCCGTTAAAGGAAGCGGCCAGCTGGTCTTGTGCAGCTTTCATGCTGGAAGAATCAGCAACCGGTTTATCGGTAGCGTTTTGCGCATGCGCAATTTGAGAGGTCATACCCAGCACGATCGCGATGGCAACTACAGCTTTTTTAAAATTCATTATTTCTTATTCTCCAGACGTAGGAAGATTGATTCTGCGGATTCAACTGTCGTGACAGGTTTAACTGGCACAACTGGACATTTAACCGGAGGGCATTGCACAGCCGGTTTAACAGACTTGGTTCTCGTTGCTCGTTTTTTTGAGGCTCCCTTACCTGAGCTTTTATAGGTTGGGTAATTGACGGAAGGTGGCAAAGCAAAAAAGCCGAAGTTGTTACGGTCAAATACTTGTGAGGCCTCCTGATCGCTGACGATGTAAAAAGCGCCAGAAGGTCGCTGAATAATCCGATCAGCAAATGCTGGCTGTGCCAGCATATGCGAGGTCATCACGGTGATCAGTGACGCTGTAATTCGATTAAGTTTCATCGCCTGTTATCCGTGCCGTGATATGAATTTGTATCATACGGCGATTATAAACGTTATCTGGAATCAATCAACACATTGCATGATAAAAATTAATATCATAAAAAAATTGATTCGCTTGATGAAATACTTGCTTATGTATCAGTGGCTTAAATTAATTATTAGGAGTCGTGAACGAGGTTTGATTAAGTCAGGATTTGCAAATCAAAGTAGTGGACAAGGATACAAACTGTATGTCTTATTGTATTTGAAGCTGAGACTGACGCGCCTTCGGCTTGTCCAACCGACACCATGCCAGGAAAGAATTTCCTGGCATGACGCCGGTTTGCGGTAACTTAAGGGTAAGGGGAGGTGCAGGACTTAACTTTTGTCTTTATCGATGAAACGACAAATCGCTGTATAGATGACCCTGTTTGGGTTTTGATTATCCGCACTGGAGAGCATTTTGATAGTGCGTATTGTATCCGGCTTCAGCCATACACCCTTGTAGGTGGCATTATCAGGGCTGGAAAAATACCTTGAGAAACAGTCCCTTCGGTACGGTTTTTAACCAGCCACTCAACTGTTTCAGCGATAATATCCGCTTTCTGTTCCCCACGTGTATCAGCCAGATTGTCAATCGTCTGCATGAGATCATCTTCAATTTTGAAGCGTTTATAAATCCAGCCATTAGGATGCGACATGTTTCTAACCCATTTATAGTTGTTGTGGTGACTTGTAGAATGTCAGTACAATTACTGCAATAGGACAAGCCTGATTCTAACCGACCTTATCAAGTGGCTGACTCAACTTATACCGGTCGGCAAACGCGAATAAAGCTGAGTAAAAAATTTCAGATTCAGGTATCTTGAGTTTTGCCGACAGAGCTGCGGCACGTTCCTGAGCTTCCGGTCCAATGAAAACGTTATAGCCACACTGATCAACCAACGGCGGTTGTTGAATAACGAGTCTGGCTGATAATGCTGCGGTAAGTTCCTGTGTATCCGCGCTGCTTACGTTTTCGCCACTTTGATCATCACCGGTGGCCGCTGGATCATTTCGGCGTCTTCAATGAAGTCAGTGATGATCTTGTCATGCAGCTCGTACTGAGGCAGGTCGCGAGAGAGCGCAAGCAAGCGCAGGTTGTGCGAAATCGTCTTGCTGAACTTTTTCAGATGGATTTGCTTGTAGCCTTTTACACCTTCTCGTTTACCGCTCATGATCTTCAACCCCCGGATTTAGATCCAAATCTTACCATTTTTTAATCCAGCTGCTACCCTATTAGTAGTTAATATAGTATGCTGAAAAGAGTTGTAAAAGTGTAAGAGGAGGCTCTATGTATAACTGGAAACTGGATACGGCAGTGAAGCTGGCGAAAGAGAACTTTCTTTCCGGCATTCAGATCGCATTCGACAACGGTTCTACGCGTCCCTACCATCTGCATTTTATGACGCGCTGCGGTGACACTGCGCAGCTGGTCACTACGCATACCCAAAAAGAAAAGCGCAAAGTACGAGACTTCAGCACTAAAGGTTCAGTGATCCGTTTTCTTGATGCTCGTTTTCCGGGTTACGACAATTTGCTGAAAGATGAAGTTAAGGTGACAAAAACAGTAAAAACCCCGGCATCTTGCGATAACCGGGGCTTTAAAGAAGGCGGCAGTGCCAGACACCAACCGCTATATGAACCACTCAACACCATAAAAGTAGCTAGTTTGGCGACGAGACTACTCAATGGCTTCATGGTTAGTATAGCAAACTATTGGCTAAAATAAAGCCCTGGCGCTGCTTTCAATTCACAAGTGGATTGTGGGCAGTTTGAATGAAAGTTAATGAAAATCAACCTGATACAAACTTGTATCATGAGTTGATACCAGAGGCGATCCGGTATAGACCTTCCGTGCGTGGGAATTCAACACGTTACGAAAGGGGCTATCTAAAATTCATCGCAGATACACTCCAACTTTCGAAATCAAAAAGCAGCCAAATCTGCAACCATGATTGGAACCGCAATCC